>BFBZ01000011.1_pt27 | contig 123982 bp, 113 predicted proteins | sample 1888401 | NCBI WGS metagenome assembly BFBZ01 (sample SAMD00112614, study PRJDB3348) | symbiont metagenome | host: Chara braunii
TTCATGCACCGGCCCGCCGGGACCACGGCGTGGGTGTCGCTCGACGCCGACGACGGCGACCCGCGGCGCCTCTGGGCGCACGTCTGCGCCGCCCTCGGGGTCGACGGGCCGCTCCCGGAGGACCCCGCCCACGCGCCGACCGCCTCGGCCGTGCTGGTTGCGCGCGCCGTGGACGAGGCCGCCGCCCACGACGGCGACCGCGTGCTGGTGCTCGACGACTACCACCAGGTCGCGAACGCCGCCTGTCACGACCGCATCCGGTTCCTGATCGAGCACCTCCCGGCGCGGCTGCGCGTGGTGATCGCCACCCGCCGGGACCCGCCGCTCCCGCTGTCGCGGATGCGCGCGTGCGGAGACCTCGGCGAGCTCCGCGCCCGCGATCTGCGGATGGAGCCGGAGGAGTCGCGGCGGCTGCTCGAGGGGCACGGCGTGTCGCTGGAGCCGCCGGACGTCCAGCGGCTGCACGAGAAGACCGAGGGATGGGTCGCCGGCCTCTACCTGGCGGTGCTCTCCCTGCAGGGGCGGGACGACCCGAGCGCCTTCGTGGACGCCTTCGCCGGGTCGCACCGGCACGTGGTCGACTACCTCGCCTCCGAGGTCCTGGAGGTCGAGGACGCGGCGACCACGGACTTCATGCTGCGCAGCTCGGTCCTGGACCGGATGTCCGGGCCGGCGTGCGACGCCGTCCTCGGGGGCTCGGGCTCCGCGGCGGTGCTCCGCGCGCTGGAGCGGCGGAACCAGCTCGTGCGGGCCCTCGACGACGACCTCACGTGGTTCCGCTACCACCCGCTGCTGCACGACGTGCTGCGCTTCATGCTGGCCGAGACGCGGCCGGACGAAGTGGCCGGCCTGCAGCTGCGCGCCAGCGCCTGGTGGGAGGAGCAGGGCGACGCGGAGCGCGCCGTGGACCACAGCCTGGCCGCCCGCGACGCGGGCCGGGCCGCCCGCCTGGTCGGGGCCCACTGGCGCGAAGTGGCCGGGACGCGCGGCGCGGCGCCCGTGCTGGACCGCTGGATGGCGCGCCTGCCGCAGGGGATGGTGCTCGGCGACCCGAGCCTGTGCCTCAGCCGCGCGGTGCTGGAGGAGGCCCGGGGCGCGCGGCGGGAGGTCGTGGAGCGGTGGCTGCAGGCCGCCGAGCAGACCGCCGAGGACGCGCCGCGGGCCTCCCCCCTCCCCTTCGGGACCGGCTCGGTGCTGCTCGAGTCCGCCCTCGTCCGCGCCGCGGCCGACGGCCAGGACGTCGCCCGCCGGCTCAGCAGCGCCACGCGGGCGCGGCGCCTGGCCGACGCGGCGGGGCCGTTCGCGCGCACGCTCTCGGGCACGCACCTGGCGTACGCCCAGTGGCAGGCGGGCCGCCACGCCGACGCCCTCGCGACGGCGCAGGCGGCCATCGAGGAGGACTGCGCGCGGGCCCTCCCGCTCCTGTGCGCAGTCCAGCACGCGATCGCCTCGCTCGCGATGGCCGCGCTCGGGGACGACGCCGGCGCCGACGAGGAGGCCCGCGCCGCCTTCGCCCGGATGCGGGCCCACGGCCACGACGCGACGCCGCAGGCGACGGTGGTCTGGCTGGCCCACGGCACGGCGTGCGCCCGCAGGGGCAGCGCCGACGCCGCCGTCGACGCTCTGCGCACGGCCGTCGCGCTGGCCGAGGGGCCGAACCTCGCCCTGGACCGCGCGCACGCGCTGCTCGCGCTCGCCGCGGCGCTGAAGGCCCGCTCCGACGTGGGCCCGGCGGCGGAGGCCGTCCGCCGCGCACGGCGGATCGTGTCGGAGACGGCCGACCCGGGCCCGCTGCGGCGGCTCATCGCCGCGTCGCAGCGGCGCGCCGCCGAGCCGCCGTCCGAGCCGATCAGCGACGCCGAGATGCGGATCCTGCGCCTGCTGCCGACCCCGCTGAGCCTGCGCGACATGGGCGAGCAGCTGTTCCTTTCGCGGAACACCTGTCTCTTATACACATCTAGATGTGTATAAGAGACAGACACCCACGCCGTGGTCCCGGCGGGCCGGTGCATGAACCACTGCCGCAGGAGCGTCGTCTTCCCGAAGCCGGGCGGGGCGGAGACGATCGTGAGCGGCAGCCGCGACAGGCGGTCGAGCTGCCGCGTCAGGCGGTGGCGGACCACCCGCGGGCCGGCCTCGCGGGGCGGCACCAGCTTCGAGGCGAGCACCACGACGTCGTCGGTCGCCGCCGGCCGGCGGGCGCGTCGCGCCGGTGCGGCCGGCCCCGCCGCCTCCCGGATCCCGATCGCGCCGCTCACCGTCGCCCACCGCGCATCGGTCCCTCCTGGCCGGGTGAAGGAGCGCCGGTGCCGGCACCGGCGTCACGATCCTCCGATCCCGGGGGCCCGCGTCACACTCGGTGGGCACGAGACCCGGACACCCGCCCGCATCCCCCCCGCCGGGGGTGCCGGCACCACCGGGGCGTCAGTGCTGGTCGCGGACGACGCGGTGGTAGCCGCGCAGGCCCCGCTCCACCTCCGGCCGCCACCGGTCCTCCACGACCGCGATCACCAGTGAGCCGCCGGCCGGGACGGCGGGCGCCACCTCGTGGACGAACCGGTCGCCGAAGGCGCGCCGCGCCTCCTCGCCGTCCTTCCCCGGGGCGCAGGCGGCGGTGAGCCCGGCCACCACGGCGTCGGCCGGCAGCAGCACGCCCAGCATGGTCGCGACGGAGTCGGCGCGCGCGCCGATGTGCCCGGCGTCGCGGCCGGCCATGTCCCACGCGACCCGGCCCTCCGTGTCGCGCCAGATGACCAGGGCCTCGAGCAGCGCGATGGCCCCGTCGGCCTCCAGCGCCGCCAGGCGCGCGCGGGCGACCGCGGCGCGGGACCCGTCGCCGAACAGGGCGACGAGCACCTCTTGGGTCGGTTCGCTCATGTCTGGACTCCCGGCTCGGCACACAGCGAACCAGGGCGGTCCCGCGGGCGTCGAGGGTGCCCGCATGCCACCGCGGGGGAGGCGTCCACCCCCGCGCCGCACGGAGCGCTAGGGCGGGTCGCCCGTGACCGGGACCGTGCCCCGCACGCATGTGCCCGCCCCTGGCGCCGACACGATGCCCAGCGTCCCGCCGACGCCCTCGATGCGGTCCCGCATCCCCGCGAGCCCGATGCCGGGACCGGGCGCGCCCGGGTCGAACCCCGGCCCGTCGTCGCGCACCTCGAACGCGATGGCGTCCTCGTCGCGCTGGAGCCCGAGGACGATCTCCGGCTCGGGGCCGGCGTGCTTCAGCGCGTTCTGGAGCGCCTCGGAGCAGCAGAAGTAGACGGCCGCCTCGGTCAGCGGGTCGGCGCGGCCGACGTCGGAGATCCGCGTCTCCACCGGCGCGGGCGACTGCCGAGCCAGCGACCGGAGCGCCTCGGCGAGGCCGTGGTCGGTCAGCACGGGCGGGGAGAGGCCGTGCGCCAGGCCGCGCAGCTCGTCGAGGGCCGCCTGCACATCGACGCCGAACTCCTGCAGCAGGGGCGCGGCCAGCTCGGGGTGGGCGGCGAGGGTCTCGCGCGCGATCGCCACCCGTAGCGCCATGCCGATGAGCCGCTGCTGTGCGCCGTCGTGCAGGTCGCGCCCGATCCGCTTGCGCTCCTGCTCGGCCACGGCGACGAGCCGCCGCCGCGTCGCCCGGAGCTCGGCCTCCGTGCGGGCCCGCTCGAGGGCGGCGGCCCCGAGGCCCGCGACCGCGGCCATCCGCCGCTCCTGGGCGTCCAGCGCGGCGTCGAAGACGAGGGCGGCGCGCTGCTCCCCGTCCAGGAACGCCCAGCCCCGCTCGGTCCCCGGCCGATCCACGTCGATGGGCGTGCCGTCAACGTCGATCCAGCCGGCGCCGTCGCGGAACGCGAGCCGCAGCGAGGGGTCGCCGACCACGTCGGCGATGACCCGCTCCACCGCCGCGGGGTCCTCGACGCGGGCCAGGCGGGTGGTGAGCTCGTCGCGCATGGCGGCCGTGCGCGCCGCGCGTCCCGCCACGACCGCCACCATGGCCAGAGGGAGGGCTGCCCGGATGATGCCGGTGGTCACGAGGAACGGGCTGAGGCTCCCCGGCGCGGGGTCGATGGCCACCGCCACCAGCCCGATCACGAAGGGCCCGGCCCAGACCGCCGTCAGCCAGCCCACCGACCGGAGCACCCGCCGGGCGACGGGGGTCGCACGCCGGGTCTCGCGGACGAGCGCGACCGCCATCACGGTCAGGGCGGCGATGATCGTGGCCGCCACGCCCACCGCGAGGGCGTGCGCCAGGCCCGGGGCGTCGGTCACCTGGATCGCCGACCCGGCGCATGTTCCGGTGCACTGGCTCGCGGCCTGGCCCCACGGCGCCTCCGGCGCGACCATCAGGTAGGCCGTGGCCAGCGCGACGGTGATCGGGACCGACACCAGGATGGGCCGCGTCGCGCGGGCGCGCACCGCCCGGGCCTCGGGGATGGCGATGAGCATCAGGGCCAGGGCGGCCGGGAGCACCATCGTGGCCGTGCGGGAGACCGTGTAGGCGACCGAGCCGGACAGGGCGTCCGTGCAGGCGACCGCTGCGATCGCCGCGCAGGCGGTCATCGTGACGCCCAGCCGCCGCTGGCTCCGCATGCGGGCGAACCAGAGCCCCACCCCGGCGTACAACCCGATCCAGGCGGCGCGGAGCGCCGCGGCCACGCCCGGGTGCTCGAGGTGGCCGGCGGTCGCCGCGGCCACGACGAGCGGCGCCCCGAGGGCGACCGCGAACGCGGCCAGGGCGAGCGCCGCGTGCCACGCGGTCCGGTCCCGCTCCGCCATCCCGAGCCCCACCCCGTCCCCCCGAATCGGCGCCGGGCCGCCGCGTCCCGGCGCCCGCGGGCGCGATGATAGGCGCGCCCGGCGCGCGGGGGTTAGGGTCGCGCGGTGACGACCGTGGTGATCGCGGAGGACGACCTCCTCGTGCGGGAGGGCATCCTCCGCCTCCTGGGGGGCGCCGAGGACGTCGAGGTCCTCGCCGCGTGCGAGGACCAGGACTCCCTGCTGGCGGCCGTCGAGCGGTCCTCGCCGGACGTCGTCGTCACTGACATCCGCATGCCGCCGGGGTTCTCGGACGAGGGGCTCGCGGTGGCGCGGCGGCTCCGCCACGAGCGGCCCGGCGTCGGTGTCGTGGTGCTCAGCGCGCACGTGGAGCCGGCGTACGCGCTCACGCTCCTGGAGGAGGGCTCGAGCGGCCGCGCCTACCTGCTGAAGGAGCGCGTCGCCCGGCCCGCCGAGCTGGTCGGCGCGATCCACGAGGTCGCCCGCGGCGGCTCGGTGATCGACCCGTCGGTGGTCGAGGCGCTCGTCGCGGACCGTGTCCGGGCGCGCCGCTCCCCGTTGGCGGCGCTCACGCCGCGGGAACTCGAGATCCTCGGCCAGATCGCCCAAGGGCGGAGCAACGCGGCCATCGCCGACGCGCTCGTCCTGACCAAGCGGGCCGTCGAGAAGCACGTCAACGCGATCTTCGCCAAGCTCGCGCTGCGCCCGGAGGACGACACGGTCGACCGGCGCGTCCGGGCCGCGCTGCTCTTCCTGGCAGAGGGCGGGCGGGAGCCGCTACCGGGCTGACAACTCCGCCCGTAGGGTGTCGGCGCATCACCCCATCGGGGCGATGCGATTCCCCCCGGCGCGCGCTGGACTACAGATCACGCAGTGCACCCCAGAAGGAGGCGTCATGGCCACGGGCCCAGTCGACATCGTCATCCTGGGCTTTCCCGGGAACAAGTTCACCGGACGGATCGCGCCGGCGATCATGGACCTGGTGGAGAGCGGTACGATCCGGATCCTCGACCTGCTCTTCGTGATGAAGGACGCCGACGGCGTGATCACGTCGATCGACATTCAGGACCTCGACCCCGAGACGGGGCCGGCGTTCCTCGAGGTCTCGGTGCTCGCACCCGGCTCCCTCAACGAGGAGGACGCCGAGGAGCTCGCCGACGACCTGCCGCCGAACACCTCGGCGCTCGTCGTGGCGTTCGAGAACGCCTGGGCGTCGAAGTTCGTCGCGGCGGTCCGCGCGGCCGACGGCTTCGTGATCGACCAGATCCGCATCCCCGCGGACGTGGTGGACGCCGCCCTCAACGAGCTCGGCACCATCTCGCTCCCCGACTGAGAGGCAGACATGGGACTCCTTCGTATGGCCGCCCGCACCGCCGTGGTGGCCGGCACCGCCACCGCCGTGTCGGGGCGCGTCGCGCACCGCCAGTCCGAGAAGTACGCGGCGCAGGACCAGGCGCAGTACGAGCAGCAGCAGTACGAGCAGCAGCAGTACGCCGCCCAGCAGGCGCCCGCCGCGCCGCAGGAGGACGAGCAGGTCGCGAAGCTCCAGGAGCTCGCCCAGCTGCACAAGCAGGGCATCCTGTCCGACGACGAGTTCGCCGCGGCGAAGGCCAAGATCCTCGGGATCTGAGCCGCCCGCCGTGCCCGCGCCAGCCGGCGGGGTCGGCGACGCCGACCCGTACACGGCGCTCGCAGCGGTCTACGACGACATCGTCGTGGACCGCTGCCACGAGCGGTGGGCGGGCTTCCTCCACGAGGTGTGGGGGCACGACGCCGATGGCGTCCGCAGCGTGCTCGACGTGTGCTGCGGCACCGGGCTCATGACGGCGGAGCTCACCGCCCTGGGGTACGAGGTGGTGGGCGTCGACGCGTCACCGGCGATGCTCGACCGTGCCCGGCGGCTGCTGGGCCCGGACGCCGTCCTGGTGCGGGAGACGCTGCCGGACCTGACGATCGGCGGGACGTTCGACGCTGCGGTGTCGACCCTCGACGGCTTCAACCACCTCGCCCCGGACGGGTTCCGCGCCACGCTCGTGGCCCTCGGGGCGCGGATCCGGGCGGGCGGGTGGCTCGTCTTCGACGTCCACACCGACGCGATGATGGTGCTGATGGCGGCGAACCCCCTCCTCGAGGGCGAGGAGGACGGGCACCGCTTCACGCTCACCTCCACCGTCGACACCCGCGCCCGCACGTGCGACACGCGCATCCGGGTGGCGGGGGAGGGGGACGCCCGCTTCACGGAGGAGCACCGACAGTGGTTCTTCCCCGACGCGGAGATCCGGGCGGCGCTGGCCGCCGCCGGCTTCGCGCGGGTCACGGTCACCGACGAGTACTCGCACCGCCCGGTCGACGCGTCCAGCCTGCGGGCGACGTGGATCGCCCGCCGCGGCGCGGGCCCGGCGGGCATCACACAGGAGGAGACGACATGCAGCTGATCATGGTGGGCGTCCCGTCGAAGGACGTCGGGCTCGAGGCCCTGGACCGCGTCGACGACGCCGTGGCGGAGGGCACGATCACCGTCGACGACGCCGCCCTCGTGTACCGCAACGAGAAGGGCAAGGTGAAGATCCACCAGACCCGCGACGCCACCGCCAAGCGGGGCGCGTTCCGCGGCGGCGCCGTCGGCCTGCTGGTGGGCCTGATCGCCGCGCCGGTCGTGGCGGCCACCGCCGTCGGCGTGGGCGCCGGCGCCCTCATCGGCAAGGCCCGCGACAGCGGCGTGAGCGACAAGCTCATGAAGCAGATCGGCACGTACATCGAGGGTGACGAGGCCGCGCTCTTCATCCTGGCCGACGATTCGTCCAGCGTGACGATCGCCGCCGTGGTGGAGGAGCTCATGGCCGGCGGCGCCAAGATCGATTACGAGGTGATCCCGCCGGAGGCGCAGGCCTTCCTGGTGGAGGCGATCAAGCTGGGCGCCGTGGACTGACCCGGAGGGGGGTTGCACCCCCGGCGCTGATATTGATGCCGGGGGATGCTGCTCACGATCAGCACCACGCACCACCCCGCGACCGACCTCGGGTTCCTGCTGCACAAGCGCCCGGGGCGGCTCCAGGAGTTCCCCCTGCCCGTCGGCACGGCGCAGGTGTTCTACCCGGAGGCGACCGACGAGCGGTGCACCGTCGCGCTGCTGCTGGAGGTCGACCCGGTGGGGTTGGTGCGCCGCGGGATGCGCTTCCCGCGCATCGACCAGTACGTCAACGACCGCCCCTACGCCGCGTCGTCGTTCATGAGCGTCGCCCTGGGGCGCGTGTTCGGCACCGCGATGTCCGGGCGCTGCGACGCCCGCCCGGACCTGGCGCGGCGCCCGCTGCCGTTCACCGCCCGCCTCCCCGTGCTGCCGTGCGCCGAGGGGGAGGGGTTCATGCGGCGGATGTTCGAGCCGCTCGGCTACGCGGTCACCGCCGAGGCCCACCCGCTTGACCCCGCGTTCCCCGAGTGGGGCGCCAGCCCGTACCTCTCGGTCACGCTCGACGGCGAGGTCCGCCTGGCCGATCTCCTCAGCCACCTCTACGTGCTGATCCCGGTCCTCGACGGCACCAAGCACTACTGGGTGGAGGAGTCCGAGGTGGGGAAGCTCCTGCGGCGCGGCGAGCCGTGGCTGTCGGGCCACCCGGAGCGGGAGCTGATCGCGTCCCGCTCCCTCGCCCGCGACCGCGCCCTCACGGGACAGGCGATGGCGCAGCTCCTGCGCGACGAGCCGCCGCCCGACGACGACGCGGCCGAGCGCGAGGAGGCCGAGGAGGAGGCGGTGGAGGCGCCGGTGCGCCTCAACGAGGCCCGCCTGGGGGCCGTGCTGGCCGTGCTCCGCAGCAGCGACGCGCGGCGGGTGCTCGACCTCGGGTGCGGCAACGGCAAGCTCCTGGCCGGGCTCATCGCCGAGCGGCAGTTCACCGAGATCGTGGGCGCCGACGTCTCCCACCAGGCCCTCCAGCGGGCCGCCCGCCGCCTGCGCCTGGACCGGATGCCGTCCGCCCAGCGCGGCCGCGTCCACCTGATGCAGACCGCCCTCACGTACCGCGACCGGCGCCTGGCGGGGTTCGACGCGGCGGCGGTGGTAGAGGTGATCGAGCACCTCGACCCGGTCCGCCTGGCCGGGTTCACGCGCGTCCTGTTCGGCGCGACCCGCCCGCGGACCGTGGTGGTGACCACCCCGAACCGCGAGTACAACGCTCTGTTCGACGGGATGTCCCCCGGGGCGATGCGCCACCGCGACCACCGCTTCGAGTGGAGCCGCGACGAGTTCCGCGCGTGGTCCGGCGGCGCCGCCGCCGTCCACGGCTACGAGGTCCGCCACGTCCCCGTCGGCCCCGAGGACGCCGAGCTCGGCCCGCCCACCCAGATGGCCGTCTTCACCCTGCGATGACCGGCGAGCCGCGCGTCCTCGACCTGCCCGCGTTCTCGCTCGTGCTGCTGATCGGCGCGAGCGGGTCGGGCAAGAGCGCGTTCGCGGCGAAGCACTTCCTGCCCACCGAGGTGGTGTCGAGCGACGCCTGCCGGGCGATGGTGGCCGACGACCCCGACGATCAGGCGGCGACCGGCGACGCGTTCGCGCTGCTCGAGTTCATCGTCGCCACCCGGCTGAAGGCCGGGCGCCTGACCGTGATCGACGCCACCAACGCCCGCCGTCCCGACCGCGCGCGGCTCATCGCGCTGGGGCGGGAGCACCACGCCCTGATCGCCGCGATCGTGCTCGACATGCCGGCGTCGCTGTGCCTGGAGCGCAACCTCTCGCGCACCGACCGCCGGCTCGCCGTGCCGGTCATCCGGCGCCACGTCCGGGAGGTGCGCCGGTCGCTGCGGGGGCTCCGGGGCGAGGGGTTCCAGACCCTGCACCACCTCACCTCCCCGGAGGAGGTCGACGCCGCCGTCGTCCGGCGCCGGCGCCTGTGGAACGACCACCGCGACCTGCACGGGCCGTTCGACATCATCGGCGACGTCCACGGCTGCCGCGACGAGCTGGAGGCGCTGCTGTCCCGGCTCGGCTACGTCCCGGACGACGACGGCGTTCCGCGGCACCCGGACGGGCGCATCGCGATCTTCCTAGGCGACCTGGTGGACCGCGGGCCGCGGATCCTCGACACGGTCGACCTGGTGCGGCGGATGGTCGCCGCGGGGAGCGCCCGGGCCGTGCCCGGCAACCACGACCAGAAGCTCGTGCGCGCGCTGCGCGGCCGCAACGTGCAGGTCACGCACGGCCTGGACCGGTCGCTGGCCGAGGTGGGGGCGATCCCGGAGGACCGACGCCAGGCGGAGGTCGATGAGCTCATCATCTTCCTGGACGGCCTGGTGAGCCATCTGGTGCTCGACGACGGCCGGCTGGTGGTGGCGCACGCCGGGCTGAAGGAGGACATGCACGGGCGCGGCTCGGCGAAGGTCCGCGACTTCGCCCTGTACGGCGAGACGACGGGGGAGACCGACGAGTTCGGCCTGCCGGTGCGGTGGAACTGGGCGGCTGAGTACCGCGGCGCGGCCACCGTCGTCTACGGCCACACGCCCGTCCCCGAGCCGGAGTGGCTCAACAACACCATCAACGTCGACACCGGGTGCGTGTTCGGCGGCCGCCTCACGGCGCTGCGGTACCCGGAGCGCGAGCTGGTGTCGGTGCCGGCCCGCGAGGCGTACGCCGTGCCGGTGCGGCCGTTCCCGGCCGACGAGGCGGTGGGCCTGACCGCCCAGCAGGCCGACGACGAGATGCTCGACATCGAGGACGTCCTGGGCCGCCGCCACATCCCCACCCGGCTGCAGCGGACCGTCGGGATCCACGAGGAGAACGCGATCGCCGCTCTGGAGGTCATGGGCCGCTTCGCCCACGACCCGCGCTGGGTGGTGTATCTGCCGCCCACCGTCTCGCCGTCGGCCACGACGCGCCGGGAGGGGCTGCTGGAGCACCCGGACGAGGCGTTCTCCTACTACCGCGAGTCGGGCGTCCCGGCGGTGGTGTGCGAGGAGAAGCACATGGGCTCGCGGGCCGTCGTGGTGGCGTGCCGCGACGCCGAGGCCGCGCGGCGCCGCTTCGGCGTGACCGACGGCGCCGCGGGCGCCTGCTACACCCGCACCGGGCGGCCGTTCTTCCCCGAGGCGGAGCGCGAGCGGGAGCTGGTCGACCGGGTCCGCGCGGCGTGCGAGGGCGCCGGGCTGTTCGACCGCCTCCAGACCGACTGGGTGCTGCTCGACGGGGAGCTCATGCCGTGGTCGGCGAAGGCCCAGGAGCTGCTGGAGCGCCAGTACGCGCCGGTGGGCACCGCCGCCCGGGTGGGCCTGGCGGCGGCGCTCGACGCGGCCGAGGCGATCGCCGGCACCCGCGAGTCGGACCGCCTGGTGACGCGGCTGCGCGCCCGCGCCGGCGACGCCGCCGCGTACGCCGAGGCGTACCGGCGCTACTGCTGGCCGGTCGGCTCCCTCGACGACCTGCGCTTCGCGCCGTTCCACCTCCTCGCCACCGAGGGCGCCGCGCACATCGACCAGCCGCACGACTGGCACCTGGACCAGCTCGCGATGCTCGCCGGCGACGGCCTGATGGTCCCGACGGAGCGGATCGTGGTGGACGTGACCGACGCCGGCGCGGTGGCGGAGGGAGTCGCCTGGTGGGAGGACCTCACCGCCCGCGGCGGGGAGGGGATGGTCACGAAGCCCCTCGGGTTCGTGGCCCGCAACCGCGGCGAGCTGGTGCAGCCGGCACTGAAGACCCGCGGCCGCGAGTACCTGCGGATCATCTACGGCCCCGAGTACACCCGTCCGGAGAACCTGGCACGCCTGCGCGACCGCGGGCTGGGTCGCAAGCGCTCGCTGGCCCTCCGCGAGTTCGCGCTCGGGGTGGAGGCGGTGGAGCGGTTCGTGCGCCGCGAGCCGCTGCGGCGGGTGCACGAGTGCGTGTTCGGGGTGCTCGCACTGGAGAGCGAGCCGGTCGATCCCCGCCTCTGAGCGCCGGCCGAGGATTGACACGGCCCCCCGATCGGGTGTCTCCTCCGCACGGGTCGGCGAGATCGGAGGTTCCGTGCGGATCCGGAGCGTCATTGCGCTGCTGGCCCTGATCGTCCTCGCCGCCGCCCTGCCGGCGGCGGCGCTCGGCGTGGTCCGGTTCGACCGCGAGTGGAAGATCGCCGGGTTCGGCGGCGGAGAGGCGTCCATCGCGACCGACCGGGCCGGCTCGGTCGTCTACGTCGCCGACCCCTTCGCCGGCGCGACGGGGCGGGTGCTGGTGTACGACCGCGACGGCACCCGGCCGCGCACCTTCGAGAAGCTCACCGCCGTCGACATCGAGCGGCCCGCCGGGCTGGCGGTCGACTCGGCCGGGAACGTCCTGGTGTTCGAGGGGGACCGCAACCGCATCCAGGTGCTCACCCCGGGCGGCGCGCCGGTCCGCACGATCCAGCCCACCGGGGCACAGGCGTTCGATGACCTGGCGCAGTCCATCGCCGTCGACGCCGCCGACAACGTCTACGTCGCCGACACCCGTGCCAGCCGGATCAGCGTCTTCAGCCCGTCCGGGACGTTCCTGCGGGAGATCCCGCTGGGCGGCCAGTTCGTGAACGACGTCGCCGTCGACGCGGCGGGCAACGTCTACGCGCTCCTCATCTTCGGCACCGCCGGCTGCGAGGCGGCCGTGCAGGTGCACAACCCGGCGGGCGCGCAGATCGCGCGCTGGAACGTGACCGCGCAGCCCGGGTTCGGGTGCGCCCGCCTCGGCCTGGCGATCGACCCTCGCACCGGCGAGGTGCTGGTGGCGAGCCAGGGCGGCAACGCCCCCGGCATCCGCCGCTACACCCCGGCGGGCKCCCCGGTCGGCGCGCCGCTGACCGGCGCCGGCAGCAGCGCCGCCCGGCTCCAGGCCGTCGGCCTGGCCGTGGCGAACGACGGCACGATCTTCACCCGCGACGGCTCCGCGGGACGGGTCCTGCGGTTCGCGGACCTTCCGCCCGCGCCGGACCTGTCCGCCGTGATCCCGAACCCGAGGACGATCGGGGTGGGGCCCGCGACCGCGGTCGTCCCCGGGAAGATCTCGCTCGGATCGCTGCGCCGGTCCAAGTGCGTGCGCACGCTCGTGCTCACCTCGAAGCCGGCCCGGGTGACCGTCCGCATCTTCAGCGGCATCCGCAGCATCCGCCTGTTCGGCGCGAAGACCGTGCGGTTCACCGCGGCGGGCCGCAAGGTCGTGTGCATCCGGGTCCCGTTCCGGGCGAAGACCTTCGACGCCCGGACCAAGCTGCGGGTGTCGCTGGCCGTCGCCCTGGACGCGGGCGCGTCGCCGCGGCCGAAGTCGCGGCCGATCACGCTGACGCCCTAGCGGCGCGGCGGGATCTGCTGCACGGCCCAGCCGTTGCCGTCAGGGTCGCTGAAGAACACGAAGCTGCCCCAGGGGAAGTGCTGGACGTCGCCGCAGTCGACCCCGCGGGACGTCAGCTCGGCGTGGGCGGCCTCGATGTCGTCCACCACCATCTGGAGGCCCTGGACGCTGCCGGGCGTGGCCTCGGAGATGCCCTCGCCGATGGCGATGGAGCAGGCCGACCCGGGCGGGGTGAGCTGCACGAAGCGCAGGTGCTCGTCGACGCGCTGGTCGTGGTCCAGGACGAAGCCGGCCCCGTCCCTGTAGAAGGCCTGTCTCTTATACACATCTAGATGTGTATAAGAGACAGGCGCATAGTCGCGCGGCGCGACGAGGCCCCGCTCCCTGAACGCGCCGGTCACGGCCATGGCGGCAGTGTCCGAAAAGGCGAATACCGCGTCGGGCTGGCGGCCGGCGTGGACACCGGCGGGTACGACGCGCAGTTCCCGACGACCGAGTCGGTGACCCGCAACGGGCTGATCCCCATCGGCCTCTCGGTGGTGTTCGCGATCGCCGTGACCGCGTGGCTCGGCTGGTGGCGCGACGTGCTCTTCTGCGACGTGCCCGTGCGCCGGTGGGTGCGGATCGTGCCGGTGTCGATGCTCGCCGCCGCGGTGATCGCGGTGAACTACCCGCGCCTGGCCGACCAGCCGGCGGCGCTCGTCCTGGCGGTGGCGATCATGACGCTGCTCGTCGGCATCGGCGAGGAGCTGATGTTCCGCGGCCTCGGCGTCAACGTCTTCCGCGGGGCCGGCTTCAGCGAGGGCCGGGTGGCGTTGTGGTCGTCGGTGATCTTCGGCGCGGTGCACCTGACCAACGCGATCGGCGAGGGGCCGCAGGCGATCCTCCAGGCGGCGGTCGTCGCCACCTCCGGCTACTTCTTCTACCTCTGCCTGCGGGTCGGCGGGGTGATCCTGCTGCCGATGCTCGTCCACGGGCTGTGGGACTTCAGCCTGATCTCCAACCTCCTCGGCACCGACGAGCTCGACGCCTACGCGGGGCCCGTCCTCATCATCGCCGTCCAGGTCGGCCTGATCGTGCTGCTGGTGATCCGGCGCCACCGGATCGAGCCGGTCATGTCCCCAGGATGAGGTCCAGCCAGTCGTCGACCGCGGCCCGGAGCGCCCGCACGTCGGACTTCAGGGAGTGGTCGCCGGCGATCCGGGCGACCGTGCGGCCCGGGCCGTCGGGGGGCATCCCGAACGCGTCCCGCTCCCCCTGCACCACCAGCACGGGGCAGGGGACGTCCTCGAGCTCCGGCAGGCGGCTCGGGCGCGGCGGGCGGCCGGCGCCCGAGCGCGGCTGGAGCGGGAACGCCAGGCACAGCACGCCGGCCGAGCCGGTGGCCGCGGCGGTGCGGCAGGCCACCTGTCCGCCGGACGAGCGCCCGCCCGTGACGAGCGGCAGCCCCGGCGCCCCGGCCGTGATGTGGGCCACGGCGGCGGTCCACGCGGGGTCGAGGCGCGCGGGCGGCGGCGGCGACCGACGGCCCGCGACCCGGTAGGGCTGCTCCACGAGCGCCACCAGCACCCCCCGGCCGGTGGCGAGGGCCGTCACGGCTTGGAGGTCGGGCGCGCCGACGCCCCCGCCGGCGCCGTGGCCCAGGGCCATCACGGCCCGCGGGGCGCCCTCCGGCGCGTGGAGGTGGACGCGGGCGGGACCCTGGGGCGTCATGACGTCGGCGGCGGTGGCCACCGCCGCATGCTCGCACGGACGCGGGCCGTCCCCCCGGCATGTCGGGGATCGGGAGGCGGCTGCTAGGGTCACCATCGGTTGTCGCCCGGCAGCGGCCGGGCGACGCGTCGCCCCAGCCCCCGGCGGCGTCCACACCACGTCGGACGCAGCCATTGAGGGGACCAGGGATGTCAGACGCACATGCAGCGGCGGGCGCCGCGCAGGCCCGGGAGCCGGGTCGCAGGATCGAGTTCCATGGAGGCGGTGCCTTCTACGCCGACCTCAAGGAGAGCGTCGGGCGGCTGCTCGCCGAGCCGGGGCGCGCGCGGCGCGCGCAGCTCCGGATGTACGTCAAGAGCGGCCTGGTGGTGGCGTGGGCGGTGGCCTCCTGGCTGCTGCTGGTGCTCGGGGTGCCCGACGCCTGGTGGCAGACGGGCCTGCTGGCCGTCTCGCTCGGGCTCGCGCTGGCCGGCGTGGGGTTCAACATCACCCACGACGCCAACCACGGCAGCTACTCCCCCCACCGGCGCCTCAACGGCGCGATGTGCTGGAGCATGGACGCGATCGGCGCCAGCTCCCACGTGTGGCGCACGAAGCACAACACCGCCCACCACACGTTCACGAACATCTCCGGAGCGGACTCCGACATCGACTCGATGCCGTTCGCGCGCTTCGCCCCCGACCAGCCGCGACGCGCGTTCCACCGCTTCCAGCACATCTACATGTGGCTCCTCTACGGGCTCTTCGCCATCAAGTGGCACACCGTCGGCGACTTCGGCTACCTGCGCGAAGGGCGCATCGGCGACGTGCCGGTGCGCTGGCCGCAGGGTCGTCAGCTGATGGGCTTCTGGCTCGGCAAGGCCGCCTTCGTCACCTGGTCGCTGGTGATCCCCCTCCTGCTGCACCCGGCGTGGCAGGTCGCCGTGGTGTTCGGCGTGGTCTCCTTCGTGCTGGCGTTCACGCTCGCCGTGACCTTCCAGCTCGCCCACTGCCTGGAGGAGGCGGAGTTCTCGAGCGTCGAGGAGATGACGGCGACGGGCCGCTCGGAGTGGGCCCGGCACCAGATCGAGACGACGGTCGACTTCGCGCCGCGCAACCGCCTGCTGGCCTGGTATCTCGGCGGCCTCAACTTCCAGGTGGAGCACCACCTGTTCTCACGCGTCTGCCACACGCACTACCCGGCGATGGCCGTGGTGGTCGAGGAGGTCTGCGCGCGCCACGGCGTGCGCCACATGTCGCACCCCCGGCTCTGGTCGGCGCTCGCGTCCCACGCGCGCTGGCTGCGGCAGATGGGCGCGGCCGTGGCGGAGCCGCGCGAGGCGCGGCCCGCCACGTAGCGCGGCTCAGGCGGCCTGGCGGCGCCGGTAGCGCTCCCGCGCCTTCGCGATCTCGATCTCGCGGTTCTTCGGCGGCGCAACGGTGACCAGCTCCGAGAGCAGTTGCTCCGAGATCTGCGTCACGGCGGCGACGGCCCGGTCGAACGCCTCCTGGTTGGCCTTCGACGGCTTCGTCGAGCCGCTGATCTTCCGCACGTACTGGAGCGCCGCCGCGTGGACCTCGTCGGGGGTGGCGGGGGGCTCGAAGTTGTGGAGGGTGCGGATGTTGCGGCACATGGCGCGCTCCTCGTCTCGGGTGCGGAGCGCCGATCATCCCACGACGGGTGCCCGGAGTAGGATCCGGCGACTCATGGGCACCGCCGCGACCAGCCGCTCCGACGTCCTGGTCGAGCGCGACCGGCTCGTCGAGCAGATCGAGGACGTCGTGGCCCGCGCCGCCGGCGGCGAGGCACGGATGCTGCTGATCGAGGGGCAGGCGGGCATCGGCAAGTCGCGCCTGGCCGCGGAGGCCCGCCGGCGCGCCGCGGAGGCCGGCATGACCGTCCTCACCGCCCGCGGCAGCGAGCTGGAGCGCGAGTTCCCCTACGGCGTGGTGCGCCAGCTGTTCGAGGTGGCGCTGGTCGACCCGGCCGCGCGGGAGCGCCTGCTGGCGGGCGCCGCGGCGGCGGCCGCGCCGCTGTTCAGCCCCGACCCGGAGGACGCGGGGGAGGCCCGCGACGCCTCGTTCTCCACGCTCCACGGCCTCTACTGGCTCGCCCTGAACCTGGCGGCGGACGGGCCGCTGGCGATCCTGGTCGACGACCTGCACTGGTGCGACCGCCCGTCCCTGCGCTTCATCGCCTTCCTGCTCAACCGGCTGGAGGGCAACCCGGTGGTGGTGGTCGGCAGCACCCGGCCGGAGGAGCCGGGCGCCGACCTTGCGCTGCTGGCCGACCTGGAGCGCGACCCGCTCACGCTCGCCATGTCGCCCACGCCGCTGTCGGCGGCGGGCGCGGCGAAGCTCATCGAGGCCCGCCTCGGCCGCCCGGCCGACCGGGTGTTCGCCGACGCCTGCCACGTCGCGACGGGCGGCAACCCGCTGCTGCTCACCGAGCTGCTGCGGGCCGTGGAGAGCGAGGGCATCGCGCCGGCGGCGCGCAACGCGGGCGCCGTCGAGGACCTGGGCCCGCGGGCGGTCCGCCGGGCGGTGCTGGTGCGCCTTGCGCGGCTGCCCGACGAGTCGGTCGCCGTGGCCGAGGCCGTCGCGATGCTGGGGGACGGGCCGGAGGCGCGCCACGTCGCCCAGCTCGCCGGCCTGGAGGAGGACGCCGCCGCACGCGGCCTCGGTGTGCTCGCCCGCGCCGAGATCCTGCGCCCCGAGCCCCCGATCGGCTTCGTCCACCCGCTGGTGCGGGAGGCGATTTACCGGGACATCCCGCCCGGGGAGCGGGAGCGGCGCCACACCGTCGCGGCGGGGATCCTGCGCGAGGCGGGCGCGTCGCGCGACGTCGTCGCCTCCCACCTGCTGGAGATGCCGCCGACCGGCGAGGACTGGGTGGCCGACGAGCTGGAGCACGCCGCCCGCACGGCGCTGGTGAAGGGCGCGGGCGACAGCGCCGCCACCTACCTGCGCCGCTGCCTGGACGAGCCGCTCGCCGACGAGCGGCGCGCGCGCCTCCTGGGCCAGCTCGGGCTGGTGGAGGGCTTCACCGACGGGCAGGGGTCGGCGGAGAGCCTGCGCGAGGCGTTCCACCTCACGTCCGACCCGATGGCGCGGGCTCGGGTGGGGATCCTGCTCGCCAGCACCCTGACGTTCACGAACCACATCGCCGAGGCGTTCGCGGTCGCCCAGGAGGGGCGGGCCCTGGTCCAGGGGCGCGACCACGACCTGGAGCAGCGCTACGAGGCCGCACGCCTGGGGATCGCGTTCTTCGACACCTCCCTGGTCCCGCTCGACGACGCGCTGTTCGCGCCGTACCGCGGCGAGCTGACCGGCGACGGCCCCGGCGCGCGGGCCCTGGCGGCGCTCGCGGCCTACCAGTGGGCGATGAGCAACGGGCCGGCCGACCGGTGCGCCGACCTGGCGCTGCGCGCGATCCAGGACGGGGTGCTGCTGGAGGCCGACAACGGCGGGCTGTCGCACGGCGGCGCGTTCTTCGTGCTGGTGATGGCCGACCGCGACGAGGTGATGCCGTTCATGGACGCCTCGTTCGAGGCGGCGAAGCGGTCGGGGTCGCTGTGGGCGCGGTCGGCGTACCTCGCGTTCGGCGGCATCGCACGCTCGCTCCGCGGCCAGCTGGAGGACGCGATCCGCATGATGGGCGAGAACCGCGAGATCCACGAGGTGTGGGGCGAGGCGAGCGTCGAGCCGATCCTGATGGCCCACTACGCGCACGCCCTGATGAACCTGGGCGACATCCCCGCCGCCCGCGAGGTGCTCGACGCCGTCGGGCTCGGCGGGATGCTGCCGCCCGGCAACAGCATCACGGCGTGGTACGCCGCGTCGCGGCTGCGCCTGCTGTACGAGACGGGCGCCGACGAGGAGCTGCTCGCCTACTCCGCGCTGTGCGAGGAGCGGTTCGCGGATCTGGCGCCGAACCCGGCGTGGATCCCGTGGCGGTCGCTGCGGGCGAAGGCGCTCGACCGGATGGGGCGCACCGACGAGGCGATCGCGCTGGCGGCCGAGGAGCTGGAGCAGGCCCGCGGCTGGGGCTCCCCCCGGGTGGTGGGCAGCGCGATGCGGATCCACGGAGCGCTCCAGCGCGCCGGCGGGGTGGACGAGCTGCGGCAGGCGGTCGAGGTCCTGGAGGGGTCGACGGCGCGGCTGGAGTACGCCCGGGCGCTCACCTCCCTCGGCACGGCGCTGCGGCTGGCCCGCCGGCCGACCGACGCGCGCGAGCCCCTCGCCCAGGCGCTCGAGATCGCGTCGGCCGCCGGCGCCGTCCCCCTGGCGGACCGCGCCCGGGCCGAGCTGGCCGCGGCGGGCGGGCGCCCGCGGGCGACCGCGATGAAGGGCGTCGGGGCCCTGACGGCGAGCGAGCGGCGCGTGGCCGACCTGGCGGCGGAGGGGCAGACGAACAAGGACATCGCGCAGGCGCTGTACGTCACCCCGAAGACGGTCGAGGTGCACCTGAGCAACTCGTACCGCAAGCTCGGTATCCGCTCCCGGCGCGAGCTGGTGGAGGCGCTGGCCGCCCCCGCATGACCGGGGCGGACCGGGCGGGCGGTGTGCCTGCGCCCGTCCGGTCCGCTCCGTCGGTCCCGCGCCCCAATCCCGACATCGGGGGGGACCGGCCTCGCGCGGCTCAGGCCTCCTTCGGACCCTCGCCGGCGTCGCCCTTGCGCTCCTCGGCGCGCTCCGGCGCCCGGGGCCGCTCGAGGCGCCGAAGCCCCTCGAAGAAGCGCTCACGCGCCCCGACGAACTCCTGCCACCCCGGCAGGTCGAGATCGCTCCACGTCTCGTCGGAGCGCCCACCCCCCTCGGGCCGTCGAGCGGCCGCGAGGTTCCCAACGCTGCTCACGATCATCCTCCCGTGGTCCGGTGTGTCCGGTGCACGTCGACTCCACTCCAGACCGTGGGGTGGCATCCAGGCGCCCAAGGTGTCGACCGGCCCCACCTACGCCGCGGCGGCCGCGGCGGCCGCGACGAGCGCACGGCGGTCGAGCTTGCCCCCGGCGAGCCGCGGGAGGGCGTCGAGCAGGTCGACCCGCGCGGGCGCCAGGTCCGGCGTGAGGCGGCGGGACACGTGGCGGCGCAGCTCCCGGGCCAGGCCGTCGCAGGCGTCGCCGGCCACGGCGGTGGCCGCGGGCACGACGAACGCCGCCGGCCGGATCCGCCCGCCCCGGTGGGCGCGGCCCACCACGGCGGCCTCGGCCACCATGGGGTGCTCGGCCAGGGCGCCCTCGATCTCGGCGGGGCTCACGAGGCGGCCGCCCACCTTGAACAGGTCGTCGGCGCGGCCCAGCAGCCGGATCCCGCCGGCGGCGGCGTCGCGGGTGGCGACGTCCTCGGTCCGCGTCCAGCCGCCGTCGTGCAGGCCGGCGGTCAGGTCGGGGCGCTCCCAGTAGCCGGCGGCCGACCGCGGCGTGCGGACCAGGATGCGCCCCTCGGCGCCTCCGTCGAGCCGGACGTCCACGCCGGGCGCGATCCGGTCGAGGACGTCGTCGCGGTCGCCCCACAGGTACACGTCGCCGCATTCGGAGGCTCCGAGCGCGTCGATGAGCTGCACGCCGTGGCGCGCGAGCTCGGCCCGCAGGCCGGCGGGCAGGCGGTCCCCCGACGAAACCGCCGCCCGCAGGCCCGCGAGGTTGGCGGCCAGGTGCGGCGCGTGCCGCAGCGCCGTCGCGATCTGCGCCCAGTGCATGGGCACCGCGGCGAGGACGGTCACCCCGGCGCGCGCCACCAGCTCGATGGTCCCCCGCGGCGTGGGCCGCTTCGCGGTCACCACGGCCGCCGCGCCCGCCCCGAGCGGCCGCATCAGCCCGATGAAGCACCCGAGCGCCGTCGCCGTCCGCGCCACCGCGAGCACGCGGTCCCCGGGGCCCACCCCGAGCCCGTCGCGCAGCCAGTTCGGCCCCTCCGGCGCCAGGCCGGCGCGCGTGTGCACCACGCCCTTCGGGCGCCCCGTCGAGCCGGATGTGGAAACGATCAGCGCGGGATCGCCGCCCCGCCGGCCGAAGGCCCGGACGGGGGAGACCGGGCGCGGTGTCCCCCCGTCCAGCATGCCGGGGCGGTCGACGACGACGCGCGGCGCGAGATTCCCCACGACCGCCGCCGTCGCCTCCCCTGACCACCCCGGGTCGAGCGGCACCGCGACCGCGCCGATGCGCGTCGCCCCAAGCAGTGCCGCCACGGCCTCCCGGCCATCCGGGAGCGCCACCCCAACCCGATCTCCGGCGCGGACGCCGCGCCACTCCAGCCCATCGGCCGCCCGGCCGCAGGCCTCCCACAGCTCCGACACCGTCCACCACCCGGTGTCGTCCACGACCGCCACCGCGTTCCCTCGAGCGGCCACGTTCCGGCCGATGAGGTCGTGCGCTACGCCGATCGTGAATGGACCATCGGGCATGGCCCGATGTTCCGCCGGAACACTGGCCCGGACCACGCCCCCTAGGGCTCGTCAGGCCACACCGGGTGGCGGATCTCAGCTCAGGCCGAGGTCCGCCATGCGCGCGCGCACCGCTGCTCCACGCGCCTGCGCGGCCGCGCGGGTGCTGTCGCGGCGTGTATATGCGTCGCGCAGCGGCTTGTCGCTGCGCGGGATGCCGGTGTAGAGCTTCGTCAGGGGCGAGAACTGGTCGATCCGCTCGCGGATCGGCCGGCCGTCCTCGTCGAGGGGTCCGAGCGGCTTGATCGTCAGCTCCGGCTTCGAGATCCGCTCGGCCTGCCACCACTCGTCCGTCGTGGGATCGCGCCATGAGAGATAGCCGCCCTCGACGACCTCGCGGGGTCCGGGCACCACGCCCATGAAGCTGTAGCGGACGCCCGGTGCGCCGACCGGGTCGTAGTAGTTCGGCGTGACGAAGTCCGACATGAGGTAGCCGTTTACGGTGTAGCCCCACCGGGGGTCACCGGACGGGTCGCAGATCTCGACGAGGATGTCAACGAGGCCCTGGCCCGCCATCGGGGAGCCCCCGGGCACGGTGCGGTTCCCCCATGGGTCGATGACCATCTCGATCGCCTCGTGGCTCGCAGTTAGCGACCAACTGGGACTTGCCTCGACGAGCGCGAACGGCTGGCCGCTGCGGTCCACGTGCATCCCGACCATGTCGTTCCCCGGGAAGTAGTCGCCGACCAGGATCGGCCAGTACCCCGGAGGCACGTGGTCGAGCGAGGCGAAGGCGTCGACCGTGGCGTACACCTCCCAGATGGGCGCGACGTCCCGGGTGAGCTGCCGCTGGAGCGCCGCGGCGATCTCCGCGACAGCCCGCCGCGACACGTGAGGCGCGTCCACGACGAGGGCCAGGTGGATGATGGTCATCACCGGACCGCCGCCTCGAACAGGTCCGATGCGCCGTCGATGCCGGGCGACGGCGGGCCGAGATGCGGCGTGTCCAGGTCGATCCCGGCCTGCGCGAAGCGCTCGCGGACGACTTCGATCCGGTCCTCGGGCGCATCGATTCCGCGCTCGGCGGCCGTCACGACGGCCTTGGCGATGAGCACGCAGCGGTTCCAGCCGAAGCCCACGCCGCCGCCCGGATCCTCGGCGAAGGCGAGGCCCGGTGCCAGGGGCAGCGTCATCGCGGGAGCGCCGCCGTCCAGGAACTCGGTCACGGCCCCGCGCACCTCCTCCGCGGCGGCGAACGCGCGGTCGCGGTCAGGGCGTTCGAAGGCCATCACCGCGGCGTCGCGACGATCGAACCCCGCCGGGTGGTCGACGACCTTGGCGGTGAAGGCGAGCCCCGCGTCGTTCAGCCGGCGACTCGCCTCACGGACGAAGGGGACGGCCCCCTCGGCGCTCAGGTCGAGGTAGAAGCGATCGAGAACCCGGGGGCCGTCGGCCGAGAAGCCCCGCTGCCCTCGTACGACGTAGAAGCCGGGCGAATACGCGGGCAGGTCCGGCGGCAGCCGGAGCGCGACGGCGTCGCCCATCCCCGTGCCGCCCGCGACGACCTCCTCGGGCCCGGCCCAGAGCCGCAGGCCACCGCGCTGGACGATCAGCCGTCCGTCGTCCTCGCCGACCAGGCGCCAGCCCGGCTCGAGGCAACCCGCGCCCTCGTTGGCCGCGGCGAGCTCGTGGGTGAGGGTGCGCTCCACCGGGAGGCGGTCCGGTCGCGCCGGCCGCGGGGCGCCGTGCGTGTAGAAGCCGTCGTAGAGCGTCGCGGCGATGCTCCCGATGAGGGCGTCCCGCAGCCCGGCCTCGTCGGAGAGCCGCAGCACCGGCTCCGGGAGCTCGACGAGCTCCCCCACCCACGAGTGGCGCGTGGGCGGCTCGACCTGGAGCGCGGCGAGGGCTTCCATGACGGCGGCTGCCGGCCGACCCACGGGCGTCATGCCAGCCTCAGGAGGTCGCGCCCGGCGCGTGCCGGATCCTCGAGGATGTTCGCCGCGACCTGCAGATGGAGGACAGCCGGGGCTCGGAGACCCTGGTCGCCCCGGGTCATCTCGAATCCGATGTGCACGAGTCGCACGGCGGCGAGTTGGGCGCACCGCTCGGCCCAGGCGTCGCCGACGCTGTCCGGGACGGCGGCCCGATAGGCCGACCAGAACAGGTCCAGCCCTGGACCGAAGGCCTCCATCGGGAGCTCCGCCTCGGCCACCAGGCGGTCCCGCGGCACGCCGGGGACGTCCGGGATCGAGGACAGCCACACGCTCACCGCCGCCGCCGCGAAGCACCCGGCGTCCCACGCCTGCTCCCCCGCGCCGCCCATCTCCCAGTCGACGAGCCACACGCGGGGCGCCGCGCCTCCACCGTCGTCGATGAGCACGTTCTCCCACCGCAGGTCGCCGTGCACCAGCCCATCGCCGCGCGGGGGACCGAGGTCGGCGAGGCGCGACTGCAGGGCGCGCGAGCGCTGGAGCGCCTCCAAGAGCTTGACGCCCCCCGCGCTCAGGAGATGCAGGAGTCCCGGCGTGGGCCGGGCGAAGGCCACCCCGCCCTGCAGCCAGAGCGACGGCGGAGCGTTGTCGCCCGCGTCCCCGCCCTCGGCGTGGAACTCGCCGAGCGCCCAGCCCACCGCGGCGGCCACCGGCGGCTCGAGCACGTGCCTGCGACGCACGCGTGTGGCGAGATCCTGCCCCGGGGCGACCTCCATCTCGAGCCGGTCCGACTCGGCGTTCCACCGGACGTCGTGCGGCAGACGCTCGGCCGTGGCGGGGCACCGGTCCCGGACCACGTCGTACACGGATGCCTCACGGAGGAGGTCGGCCCGGTGGTCCGGGCTCCGCGGCGCTTTGACGAACGACCTCTCGCCGGGCGGGCCCTCCCGATTCGTGCGATGCCGTGTGGGCACCGCCCCGTCAGTCAGTCGTAGCAATGCTTGCCGGTCCCGGTGGAGCAGAACTTGCCGGTGCCGAACGCCGCCTGGGTACCCCAGGCCCCCCCGGACGCGTTGTCCCCGGCGTAGTCGTCCACGAACTGCCCGTTGAGCCAGGCCGCGAACGAGGGCGCCACCGTCGTCTCCTGGATCAGCCGGTAGGGAATCGGCATCTGGGAACCGATCTCGAATGCCCGCAGCCAGACGGTGCATGCGTCCCGGTTCTCCGTCCCAGGCTCCTGGCGCCAAGCGATGAGCGAGCTGACGTGGAAGTCCACGTACCGGTCCAGGCGGGGCGACAGGTAGAGCCGCCAGGGGATGTGCTCCTTTGCCTGGTCAGCAATGTCGGTCAATGATCGGAGAAGCGAGTTGAGGGTCACGACGTCGGCGAAAACAGGATCGGCCTCGACCGGGCCGCGTTTGGCCTGGGAGACTGCGGCCGCAGCGGCCGCCGCGGCAAACTCGTTGGCGCCGGCCGCTTGGTCCTCCATGGCGTCGGCCACCTGCTTGACCTGATAGGTCGACCAGCCTGCGGCAAGTCCCGCGTCCTTCAACTTGGTGATCGCGTCGTTCCTCGCGCGGGTGAGGTACTTCCGTGCGCGCTTGACGATGTCCGACCGCCCCAGATACCCACGCAGGACGACGACATCGGCGGCCGTGAGGTCCTGCGCGTCGAAGGCGCTGACGAGCGTTGACTCCGACAGAGGTGGGGGTGGGGGGTTCGCGGCCGTGTAATCCACCACTTGCCCCGGGTTTACCCCGGCGGCCCAATTGTCCGGCATCGGTCCTCCTCAGTCGGTTGGGACGTGGAAGTTGGCCTGCTCGGCCTCGGTCAGTTCACGCGTGGTCCGTTCGTGGGCGGCCGTCTGGACGTCGGCGATCGGGCCGCATACGTCGCACTCGAGCTCGCGGACGACGTTGTCGGCCGTGTCGAACCAGGCGATCGCGGGCGCCGAGCCGCTGGTGGTCAGGGTCCAGGCGCCGCGCGGGATCGTGAGGAGCGTTACCCCGCGGCGCCAGTCGGTGACGCGGACGGCGTCGAGCCCTCCCGAGACGACCCGGTCGTCGCTGGCGAACGCCACCCAGAGGATGCCGGCCTGGTGGCTGCGGATGATCCGCGGCGGCTCCTGGCCGGACAGGTCCCAGACGCGAACGGTCTTGTCGTCGCTGCCGGTCGCGAGCCAGCGTCCGTCCGGGCTGAAGGCGACGGAGTCGACCGGCCCGTCGTGCGTGCCGAGCTTCCGGTCGCCCCCCGGGCCGCCCCACAGCCTGACCACGTTGTCCTGGCCGCCGCTCGCGATGGTGCCGTCGACGGGGTTGATGGCGACGGTGTACAGGTCGCCCCCGCTGTGACGTCCGATGATCTGCGGCTTGGCGCCCGGCGTGAGGGCGATCGTCCGGACGGTGCTGTCCGACATCGCGACGGCGAGCCGCCGGGCCCGTGTGTCGAGGGCGAGGGCCTCCGGCAGCAGGTTCGGGAAGGAGGCGCTCGTCACCTCGCGACCCGTGAGATCGCGCACGACCACCCGTCCGTCCTGCAGGGCGACGGCGATGAGATCCCCGGCGACCGCAGCGGACGTGTAGCCTGGCGGCGCGGCGGGGACCGCCGGCAGGAGCGGCGCGACGTCCGCGTGGCCCGGGATCCATGTCCCGGCGGAGCCGTCCTTGTCGACCACGGTGACGCGACCGCGGTCGTCGAAGGTGACGCCGCCGGAGGACGCGGGCGTGTGACCCTTGAGTTGCTGCTCGACACCGGCCACCGCGTCCCACACGCGCACCGACCCGTCGGTCCCCACGCTCGCGACGGTGTCGGGGTCGATGAAGCCCACGCTGCGCACAAAGCCCTGGTGTCCGATGTTCCGGGACAGGAGCCGGCCGTCCTTCGTGTAGACCGGCACCGAGGCGTTGCCCCCGGCAGCCGTGACACGGTTGCCGTCCGGGGACCAGGCGATCCCGTTGACGCCGGAGCTCACCGGGGCCGAGAACACGAGCGAGTCGTCGGCGAGGCGGCGGACGTCGATGCCGTCGCCGGTCGCGATCGCCAGGAGCGTTCCGTCCGGGGTGACGGCGACCGTCCGCGCGCCGCTCGGCACCGGGATCTCCGCGGTCATCGTCGAGCCCCTCCAGCGCTTCACCGCGAAGTCCTGTCCGACGGTGATGTAGGTCCCGGGGGCCGGTCCCTCCACGGCGTCGTAGTAGGCGCCCTCCGCCACGCGCCGTGGCGTGCGGTCGTCGAGGCGCATCACCCACGCGCCGTCGCCCGTCGCCGCGATGACGCCGTCGCCCCCGGAGAGCGGGTGCAGATTGAAGGCCTGGGAAGGCAACGAGGCGATGCGCTCGGGGGCGCCTGGGGCGGACGCGTCCGGCCACAGCACCAGCCCGCCCGCTGTGTCGCTGGTCACGTATCCGGCCGCGGTCCGCGCGGGGCCGGCGCTGATGCCCTTCGGCCACGTGCCGACCGCCTGCGGCGAGGCGCCGCGCGGGTCCCGCTCCGGATCCCAGAGCTGCAGGCTCCCCGAGCTGCTGCCGACCGCGAGCCGGCCCTCCGGCGCCGGGGTAGCGGCGACGGCCAGCTTGTCCGGCGTCGTCAGCGCCGCGCGAACCGTGGAGTCGTGGACGCCCTGGCGCAGGCTCTCCTCCGCCTCGACCGTCGGCGAGGCCGCGTACGCGCTCTCGGCCAACAGCGTCGCCAGCTCCGGGTCGCGGGCGCGGGCCAGCGTCGAGCTCCCGGCGAGCTGGCGGGAGGTGGCGACGTCGCGCTGGTCGGCCGCGTCGTTGCGCTGGATGAGGGCGAAGACCGCGATCGCCGCGATGACGGCGACGGCGACAGAGAGCGCGGCGATCGCGACCCTGATGCGGCGGCGCCGCGCCTGCCGGTCGCGCTCCGCGCGCGCCTGGCTCGCCGCCAGGAAGTCCCGCTCCACCGGGTTCAGTGACGACGCGTCCCGCTCCGACCACCACAGGAGGCGGGCGCCGCGGTAGAGGGCGCCCTCCTCGCGGCCGCCGCGCTCCCATTCGGCGGCGGCGTCGGCCAGGCGGCGCTCGGCGCGGAGGCGGTCGCGGTCCTCGTCGATCCAGCCGCGCAGCTCGGGCCAGCCCCGGATGAGGGCCTGTCGGGTCACCTCCACCACCGGCTCGCCGGTGGTCTCGTCGACGCCGGTCGTGACCAGGCGGGCCTCGGCGAGGGCGTCCACCACGCCGTCCACCTGCGGCTGCTCCGCCGGGTCGGTCAGCAGCTCGGCGCGCGTGGCCCGGCGGCGGGTGTCCTCCGTGCCCTCGCCGGGCTGGGTGAGGCGCAGCAGCACGCGCCGGGCGATCGCCTGGCGCTCGGGGTCCATCGCCCCGTAGACCTCGTTCGCGCGCCGGGCGAGGGCGCCCTCCACGCCGCCGGAGGCGCCGTAGGCCTCCAGGGTGAGCGTCCGCTCGCGGCGCCGGCGCCACAGCTCGAGCAGCAGGTGCTCGAGGAGGGGGAGGGTGCCGGGGCGGTCGGCGACGTCGGTGAGGATCCGGCGGGTGAGGCCCGGCTCCAGCTCCAGGCCGCAGCGCCGGGCGGGCTCCTCGATCGCGCGGCGCAGGTTGCGCGCGTCGAGCGGCCCCAGCAGCACCTGCTGCGACGCCACCAGGCCGCGGAGGGCGGGGTGTTCGGCGAGGCGGTGGTAGAAGTCGGCGCGCATCGTCGCGACCACCACGGTGCGGCCGCCCGGGATGGTCGCGGCGTAGACAAGGTTGCCGAGGAATGCCGCCCGCTCGCCGGCGTCCTGGCAGAGCGTGAACGTCTCCTCCAGCTGGTCCACGACGAGCAGCACGCGATCGTCGGCGGGTCGGCCCTGGAGCGCGCGCATCGTAGCCATGTCCAGGGTGCGCTCGTCCGCGCCGAGGTCGGCGGGGGAGGGGGCGGCGGCGCCCGGCAGGTGGGCCAGCTGTGCCGCGAGGGCGGCGAGCGGTCGGGCGCCGGGGGCCATCTCGAGCACGCGCCAGCCCGCCGAGGGTGCGCCTTCGCGGCGCAGGGCCGGCAGGAGCCCGGCCTGCACCAGAGAGCTCTTGCCGCTGCCGGAGGGCCCGATGACGGCGACGAACCGGCTGACCTGCAACCGCTGGAGCACCCTGGCGACATCCTGCTCGCGACCGAAGTACAGGCCTGCGTCCTCCTCGCGGAACGCCTCCAGCCCGCGGTACGGCGCGACGCCCTCGTCCGCCGGCAGACCGGCGGGGACGTCGGCCCCGCGAAGTGCACGGACCACGTCGGCGGCGGCCAGGGCGTCCCCGGCGCCGGCGCGTAGGTCGACCCACGGGTGGTCGGCCAGGTACGCCAGGGCGGGGTCGCCCGGGTCGGGCGCCCCTGGCAGCAGCACCAGCACGAGGCGGAACGCTCGGTCGCGGTCGGCGACGGCGCGCGCGGCGGCGAGCCCGTCTCGGGCAGAGTCGCCCAGGCCGCCGCGGCCGACGAGCACTGCGCAGGCGCCGGACGCGCGGATGCCCTCTGCGGCCCGCGGCTCCCCGGCCACCGTGATCAGCGGCAGTACGTCAGAGGCCTGCAGCCCGGCGGCGAGCGGTTCCGCGGCGGCGCGGTCATCCGGTGCGACGAGCAGGGCGACGTCGTACCGGGCGGCCAGGGCGGCGCGGCCCAGTTCCCCGGCGGTCGGGTAGCGATCCTCCGGGCGCTTCGCCATCGCGCGCCGGACGACGTCGTCGAGCGCGGGCGGCAGGCCGGGGACCACGTCGGAGGGCACCGGCGGGCGGGCGGTGAGGTGGGCGTCGAGGACCGCCTGCTCGTCGCCACCCGCGAACGGCCCCCGCCCGGTGAGCGCATGGAACAGCACGCAGCCCAGGGCGTAGACGTCGGTGCGGGGATCCAGCCGTTCGCCGCGGATCTGCTCGGGCGCGAGGTAGGCAAGCGTGCCTGTCCAGCCCTCACCGGCTCGGATCGCGTCACCGCTCGACGTCAGGCCGAAGTCGGAGAGGTAGACGTGCTCCTCGCCATCGGGGTCGGCGATCAGGATGTTGCCCGGCTTCACGTCACGGTGCACGAGGCGGCGGGAGTGCGCGGCGTCGAGGGCGTCGGCCACCCGGGCCACGATCCGCGCGACCCTCCCGGGGGGCAGGCCGCCCGGTGCATCGGCGATCAGCTCCGCCAGGCTCGCGCCCTCGACGAAGCGCATGGCGATGAACAGGCGCCCGTCGTCGTCGCCAGCCTGGTAGATCGGCAGGACGTTCGGGTGCTCGATGGACGCGGCCGTCAGCGACTCGCGGATGAACTGCGCCCGGCGGTCGGGGTCCTCCGTGCGGACCCCGCCGATGAGCTTGAGGGCGACGGTGCGGCCGAGCTTCAGGTCGCGGGCGCGGTAGACCACCCCCATGCCGCCGCGGCCGGCGACCGCTTCGATCTCATAGCCGCCGACGATGGCGCCGGGCGGCAGCTCCTCAGCCGGCCCCGCGCCGTCGCCACGCGTGTGTACCGTGTCCGAAACGCCGATTCCGCCCGCAGACCCTTGGTCCATCCGCGCCACCCCTGACGACGGCTCCGGGACGCTTATATTCCAGTCGCGGACGAATGCGATAGTCCCTCCTAGGGGTCACCCGACCACACCCTGGACGGCGAAGTGAGCGAAGCACCCGCCTGGCCCGGAGATCCCCGCGACCGGATGCACATCCGGGACGCCGAGCGTGCCGGGAAACCGTTTCTCGTGATGCGGGACGACGGGGACCAACAGCGCCTGGTGACGCTCCCCGACGGCGTGACGACGGTGGTAGTGGGGCGCAGCGAGGACAGCGACGTGCCGGTCCCGTGGGACGACCGCGTGTCGCGCACGCACGCGCAGTTGGTGCGGGTGGGGACGCGCTGGTACGTCGAGGACGACGGGCTCTCGCGCAACGGGACCTGGGTCAACGAGGAGCGCGTCACGGGGCGCCGCGCCCTCCTCGATGGCGACGTCCTGCGCGTGGGGCACACGGCCCTCGTGGTGCGCATCCCGTCAGACGGGTCGAGCGACCCGACCCGGCCGGAGTCGCGGTTCGCGCCCTCCGGCCCGCTGCCGGCCGGGCAGCGGCGGGTGCTGGAGGCGCTCTGCCGGCCGTGCCTGGCGCCCGGTGGGCCGCACCCGCCGGCCAGCAACGAGCAGATCGCGGGGGAGCTGCACCTGAGCGTCGACGCGGTGAAGGCCCATCTGCGCCAGCTGTTCCGCCGCTTCGACATCGAGCACCTCCCGCAGATCCAGAAGCGGACGGCGCTGGTGCGGATCGCGATCGAGTCGGGGATCCTCCGCTCCGGCACCTAGGGTGGGGCCGGGCCACACCTAGGGGTGGTGGCCTTTCGCAACGCCGGGGGAGAGGTTTTCCGGGCGATGTCCGAGGAGCTCCTCCTCACGGCGTATGAACGGGGGTGGAACGCCCACGACCCCGACGTGTGCGCCGGCTGCTTCACGCCGGACGCCGTGCGGGAATCGTTACTCCGCGACGCCCCTGCCGCCACGGTGGGGCGCGACGCGATCCGCGAGGGGATCGCGCTGGTGATGGAGGCGCTGCCCGACCTGGCGGTCGAGGTGCTCGCCGCCGGCTACGCCAGCGACCGCCGGCTCTGGACGGAATGGCGGGTCAGAGGGACGCCCGCCGCAGCCCAGGGCGGCGAGGTGCTCGAGGTCCTCGGCGTCTCGGTGTTCCGGCTCAGCAACGCCGGGTTCGTCGAGGAGCGCCTGTACTGGGACTCGGCCTTCGCCCGCTGACGGCGGGGCGGCGAGCGGTTGGGAGGGGACCGGGGGGCGGTGTGCCGACGCGCCCCCGGTCCATCCCCCACAGGCGGTCGCTCCCCTCGCTCCCGACGTCGAGGGGGGACCGGCCTGGGTGAGCCGGTTGCCCGCAGGGCTCCGGCTCAGAAGGCGTTATATTCCATCCTGCACCGTTTCGGAAGTTCGATCGGTGGGAATGGCGATTCGTTGGACGCGGGCGTGCCCGCCGCCGCTGCTAGCCTCCGTCCTCGCGGCGACGTGGCGAAGTGGCTAACGCGGCGGTCTGCAAAACCGTTATTCGCGGGTTCGACTCCCGCCGTCGCCTTCTGCGGAGCGGGTCAACAGGCCCGCCGCACGCTTGCGGTGCCGAAGGCGCGGGCCCCGAGGCGCAGGGACACCGTGTAGACGCCGTTCGCCAGGGCCACGCCCCGGCGCCCGAGCCACACCTGGTAGAGGCTCGCGCCCCTGCCGCCGATCACCCCCTGGCCGCTGAGGATCGTGCGCCCGTCGAGCGTCCACGTCCACCCGATCGGCCGCGGCGCGGTGATCCCCGCGAAGCGGAAGAACAGCAGGACCCCACGGGGCCCCGGCCGGCAGTTGGTGATCGTCTTGCCGACCGGGGTCAGCGGCCGCGGGATCTGCCCGATGGTGAAGGGGGCGGGCAACGGCCGATTGCGCGCCGCCCAGCCCAGGAAGCTCACGATCCGCGGGCCGCGTGGCCCGAACGACCGGGGCTTCGTGGAGGGAGGGACGGCGCCGCCGGGGGTGGTCGGCGTCGGGGTCCCGGGCTGCGTCGTCGGTGGCGTGGTGCTGACGCGGGTGACGGTGAAGCTCGACCAGGGCCCCTCCACGTGGATCGGCACCGCGGTCGGGTCGGGCGGGATGCCGGGGCCCGTGCAGTCGAGCTTCGCCCGCCACCGGTACGTGGAGGGGCGCCCGTCGGTCCTGACGTTCACCGCGTTGATCGTGAAGCGGAAGCCGTCGGCGGCGGCGGCGGCGAACAGGCCTGCGTTCAGGCCCGTCTCGGCCGGCTCGGGAAGCGCCTCTGGGGCCAGCTGCCCATCGATCTCGAACTGGACCTGGGTCACCGCCGTCTTGCCGGGGTCGCAGCCGGTGGTGTCGATCGCCCACCGGACCGTGACCTGTCGCTCGATGAGGGCGGCGCCGGACGGCGGGTCGATGTTGGAGATCGACGCGGCGTCCGCCGTGCCGGCGACGGCCAGGGCCGCCAGTCCAGCGACGAGGGCGGAACCCGCCAGGACGCCTCGCGGCCTCTGCCGAGCGCACCTCCGTCGCATCGGAACCTCCCAAAACCTACCGTCGGAAGGAAGCGAGCGTAGGCCGATCGGCGCCGGGCGGTCAACCACCCGGACGTGCGGGCGACGCCCCCGCTCGGACGGTCAGGTCCTGCTCAGCCCGCGCCGACCTCCGCGGCCGCGATGTCCCCGGCCCGCGGCAGCAGCGAGTCGGTGGCCATCCGGCGGCCCGTGAGGGTGTACGGCGAGACCACGTGGTCGACCCCGACCCGCGCGAGCTTCGCGACGGAGCCCGGGTCGGCGGCCCGCGCCACGATCACCAGGCCGGGGTTGAGCGTGCGCGCGCTCAGGGCGATGAACGCGTTGATCGCGTCGGAGTCGACGGCGCAGATGATGGCCCGCGCCCGCTCGATCCCGGCCTCCTCCAGGATGCCGTCGTTCTGGGGATCGGCGATCAGGAACGGCACGTCGAGGTCGTGCAGCTCGTCCTGGCAGCGGGGGTCGATCTCGATGACCACGACCGGGATGCCGCGGTCGCGGTACTCGGCGATGACGGCGCGCCCGACGCGGCCGTAGCCGCACAGCACGAAGTGGTCGCGGAGCGCGCCGATCCTGCGGTCCATCCGTCTCCTCCTCCGGGCCTGGGCGAGGTCGCCCGACGCCACCAGGTCGCTCCCGATCGCGGCCGTCACCACCACCGCGACGAGCAGGCCGACGATCAGGCTGATCGAGAACAGCTCGGCGCCCGCGCCGGCGAGCTGGGTGTCGCGGAAGCCGACCCCGCCGAGGGTCAGGACGGTCCAGTAGAAGGCGTCGAGGGGCGAGGCCTGGTCGATGATGATCCAGTAGCCGAGCGTTCCGTAGAGCATCACGCCGAGCGTCAGCAGCAGGGGCAGGCGGAAGCGCCGCGCGATCTCGCGGGTGTCCATGAGGGGACTTTCACGGGCGGCCCCCGCCCGCCGGTATCGCCGCAGGGAGCATCAGCGCCGTCGCCGCCCGGCCCTCGGGCCGGAACGGCCGGGCCTGGCCACGCGTCGTCGTGTTGTCTTCCGGCTGGATGCAACCGGGGGTGATGCGGTGGCCGGTCGGCTGGTGTCGCTGAACGTCGGGCGTCCCCGCGAGGTCGCGTGGGAGGGCAAGACCGTGCGTTCCGCGATCTGGAAGGAGCCGGTCCAGGGGCCGCGGATGGTGCGCCGGATCAACATCGACGGCGACGACCAGGGGGACCGGCTGGCGCACGGGGGCGAGCACCGCGCCGTCTTCGTCTACCAGCTCGGCTCCTACCGCCACTGGGAGCGGGAGCTCGGTCGCCACGACTTCACCATGGGCCAGTTCGGCGAGAACTTCACGGTCGAGGGCCTCGCCGACGACGAGGTGTGCATCGGCGACCGCTACCGGATCGGCGGGGCGCTCTTCGAGGTGACCCAGCCCCGGGTCACGTGTTACCGCCTCGGGATCCGGATGGACGACCCCGCGATGCCCTCGCTCGTGGTTGCGCACCACCGTCCCGGGTTCTACCTCCGGGTGCTCGACGAGGGGCCGGTCGAGGCGGGGCAGGAGATCGTCAAGGTCTCCGAGGGGCCTGAGCGCCTGACCGTGGCCGACGTGGACGGGCTGCTCTACCTGCCGGGCAAGGCGCCCGCGCAGCTCGAGCGGGCATTGCGCATCCCCGCCCTGAGCGAGGGGTGGAAGGGGAGCTTCCGCGAGCTGCTCGCCACCGCCGGCGATGTCGCGGCGCCGCCTGCCTGGACGGGGTTCCGCCCGCTCACCGTCGCCGCGATCCACCCCGAGAGCACGACCGTCACGTCGTTCCTGCTCGCGCCGGCGGCGGACGGGCCGCCGCCCGCCGCGGCGGCGGGGCAGTACCTGAGCGTCCGCGTGCGGCCCGACCCCGCCGGGCCCGCGCTGGTGCGCAGCTACTCGATGTCCGACCTCGCCGGGGAGCGCGGCTACCGGATCAGCGTGCGGCGCGACGGGGTCGTGAGCACGTACCTGCACGACCACGTGGCGGTCGGCGACACCCTGGAGGTCGCGGCGCCGCGCGGGACCTTCACGTTGCGCGGGGGCACCCGGCCGGTGGTGCTGGTCAGCGCCGGCGTCGGCGCCACCCCGGTCCTGGCGATGCTCCACGCCCTGGCGGCCGAGGCCGAGCCGCGGGCGGTCTGGTGGCTCCACGGCGCGCGCAACCGTGAGGAGCAGGCCTTCGCCGCCGAGGCCGACCGTCTGCTGGCGGCGCTGCCCCGGGCCCACCGCCTCGTCACCTACAGCCGCCCCGACGCCGGCGACCACCCGGGCGCGGGCTTCGACCTGGCGGGACGTCTCGACGGGGCGGCCCTCGAGCGGGCGGATCCCCCGGCGGACGCCGACTACTACCTCTGCGGTCCCGACGCCTTCATGCGGGACATCGGCGACGCCCTGACCGCGCGCGGGGTCGCGCCCGAGCGCGTCCACACCGAGGTGTTCGGCACCGTCCCCGTCTACGCGTCGGGGATCGTGAGACCGGACGCGCCGCCCCCTCATCCGCCATCAGGGGCGCAGGGAGCCGGCCCCGCCGTCACCTTCTCGCGCAGCAACCTGGAGGTCCCCTGGGACGACCGCTGGCCCAGCCTCCTCGACATGGCCGAGGCCTGCGACGTCCCCGCCGGCTTCGGATGCCGCCAGGGCGTTTGCCACAACTGCGAGACGGGCCTGCTCGACGGCGAGGCGACCTACCGGATCGAGCCGCTCGAGCCGCCCGCCGCCGGCCGCGTCCTGCTCTGCTGCACGCGTCCGACTTCGGCCATCACGCTGGATCTCTGAGAGGGTCCGCCCGTGCACGACCACGGGCGCTTGCACCACCATCACCGGGACGAGGCGGTGCCGCAGATCGGTGCGCGCCGGCGCGCGACGGCCCTCGCCGTGCTGTGCCTCTGCGCGCTAACCGCCGGCCTGGACATGACGATCACCAACGTCGCGCTGCCGTTCATCGCGCGGGACCTCGACGCCCCGACGAACGAGCTGCAGTGGACGGTCGACGCCTACAACATCGTGCTCGCAGGGACGCTCGTGCTGGGCGGAGCGCTGGCCGACCGCTACGGCAGGCGCAAGGTCTTCCTGCTCAGCTACGTCCTGTTCGCGCTCGCCTCCGTCACCGCGGCGTTCAGCCCCGACACGGCCGCGCTCATCGCGTCCCGGGCCGTCATGGGCCTCGGTGCGGCGGGGGTGACCGCCCCAGCGCTGGCCCTCATCGCCTCCATGTACGCGCCGGCCGAGCGCGCCGGGGCGATCAGCATGTTCGTGGTGTTCGGGGCCGCGGGACTCGCAATCGGCCCGATCGCCGGCGGCCTCCTGCTCGACCACTTCTGGTGGGGGTCCGTCTTCCTGGTGAACGTCCCGATCATCGCCGCCGGCGTGGTGGTCGGGGCCCGAACGATCCCCGAGTCGCGGGCGCCCACCCCCATGGGCGGCTGGCCCAGGCTCGACCTCGTCGGCGCGGCGCTGTCGGTGCTCGGGCTCACCGCGCTGCTGTTCGGGATCATCGAGGGACCCGGGCGGGGATGGACGCAGCCCCTCGTGCTGCTGGCGCTCGTCGTCGGCGTCGCGGGTCTCGCCGGCTTCGTGCACCGTGAGCTGCGGGCCCGGGCGCCGCTCTTCGACGTGCGGATCCTGAGCCGCCGCGTCGTGGCGAACGGCGCGATCACCCTGTTCCTGGCCTACCTGCTGTTCACCTCGTTCCTGTTCATCAACCCGCAGTACCTCCAGGACGTGCGGGACGAGTCGATCGTCGCGGTCGGGCTGCTCTTCGTGCCGTTCGCGGTGGTCTTCGGCCTGTGCTCGCTCCGGGCGCAGCGGTTCCTGGGGCGCCGGGGTCCGCGCCTCACCATCGCCACCGGCCTGCTGGTGACCGCAGCGGGGGCGGCCGTCCTCGCGGCCGCGCTGCCGGGCCCGCTGTGGGTGAACATCCTCGGGAGCGTCGTCCTCGGCGCCGGGCTGTCGCTGCTCATCGCCCCGCCCTCGACGGTCGTGATGAACGACCTGCCCCCCGAGAAGGCCGGCGACGGGTCGTCGCTCAACTTCGTGAGCCGGTTCGTGGGCGCCTCGGTGGGCGTCGCCGTCGTCGGCTCGATCCTCGCGGGGGTGTACGCCCGCCACCTCGACGGCGCCCTCGGCGGCCTCAGCGCCGCCGATGCGGATCGCGCCGAGGGCTCCATCCAGGGCGCCCTGGAGGTTGCGGACGGGCTGGCCGCCGCGCCGGGGGACGCGCTCGCCGCCGCCGCCCGCGACGCCTTCGAGCGCGGCGCCGCGGTCGCCTACATCGCCATCGCCGCGCTCGCCGCCATCGTGGCGGCGGTGGCGTGGTTCACGCTGCCGTCGGCCCGGGAGGCCCGGGGTCGCCGGCGCACCGGCGAAGGCCTCCCCACCGGACGACGGGAGCGCGGCTAGCGCATCGAGGTCGCCGCCCGGGGCTCGACGGGGACGCGGCGAGGTGCGACGCTGCCCCGGCGTGACGATGGGAATCGGGCTCGGGTGACGCGACGCCTCGTCCCGGAGGGTCGAGCGCCCGAGCGCGCGCCGGGGCAGGAGCCGGCGGGCGCTCCGCCGGTCGCGGAAGTCGAGGCGCTCGCGGCTCCGCTCGCGGCCGGCAACGCGGCCATGGCCCGGTGGGTGCTGGCCCGGCAGCCCGACCCGAAGGCGGACGCCGGCGCGTCGCTCGTGACCGCGGCGAACGGGGTGCGCCAGGAGGAGGTGCCCGCGCTCCAGAAGGCGGTCGACGCGATGGACGCCGGGGCGGTGGAGGAGGCCGGCAAGCGTCTGGCCGTGGGGTGGGCGAAGGTCGAGGGGCTCCGCGCCAAGGTGGCCCCCCCGCCGGACGAGTTCGTCAAGGCGCGGGCGGCGGTCGAGGCGGTGATCGGGCCGCAGAACGCCTTCGGCTACGCGCTCCGCCCCGCGCGCACCGTCCAGCCGCTCGAAGGCGACCTGACGCCGGTGCTCGTGCGCCAGGTGGACGCGATGACGTCGCTGGTCCGCGAGGCGGGCGAGATGGCCGGGATCCTCGACCGCCACCAGAAGGCGAGCACCACCCCGGGGCCGGAGGAGCAGGCCCGGGTGGTCGAGATCTGGCGCGCGCACCCGAACCCCTGGCACACGGCCTTCCTGCTGCGGGTGGTCGAGCGGGGCGACCTGGTCGGCTCGATGAACGCGAGCCTCACCACCGACCAGTCGAAGCAGATCCAGACGCTGATCGAGTCGGCCGGCTGGCTCGAGGGCGAGGGCAAGGCCCGTCCCACCGACGCCGTGGGGGCGCTGGAGGCCCGGCTGCAGGAGCGCGCCGTCCGCGTGCTCGCGCCCCAGACGCCGCGCGAGCTCGCGGTGATGCTCTACGACGACGAGGCCCTCGGGCTGCGGCTGCTGAGGACCTACAACGCGACGACCATGAAGGCGATCGCCCCCGACGCGCTGGTCCCGGCGGGCGTCACCCTGGCGGTCGACCCCCGCATGCTCGGCGCCGCGCTCGGCCTGCGCTTCCGGGCCGCGGAGATGATGCGCGACAAGGTCGACCGGCCGGTGCTCGAGGGGGAGCCCGACGGCCCGGCGGTCGCCGGCACCTCCTCCCGCTACACCGTCCGCTGGCCGGTGCCCGAGACGCCGGACCCGGTGGCGGGGTCGCCTGCGCCCGACGGCTTCCAGCTGCCGTGGCAGGGGCCGCTGAAGGAGCACATCAAGCGCGTCCGGATCGACCTGGCCGCGGAGCACGACCCGGTCGCGGTCGCGGACGGCAAGGTCCCCCAGTGGGTCACCTTCGGCCAGGCGGACGTCTCGCCCGAGGACGCGCAGAAGGGCCTGGCGGTCAACAAGCCGTGGGCCGTCACCGGACGCCACACCGTCCACGCATTCGTCGCCGTGGAGCCGAAGGACGACGTCGACCGCTACTGGGTCGAGGCGAACATCCCCGACGGCGCGGTCCGCCTGGTGCTGCCCCAGCCGGTCACGACCGCGCAGGAGGCCGCCGAGTCGGAGATGACGAGGGTCCTCGGGCCGGGTGACGGCGCGGGCGAGGCGTCGTTCGCCAAGACCGCCTGGATGCGCGAGCGGATGGGCCTCCCCGCCTCGCCGGATGCCGACCTCCCGACGGGCGGCTTCCAGGGCCCGCTCATCATGGACCCCAAGGAGATCGAGGCCGCCGTAGCGCTCGGCGCCACCGGGGAGCACCGCCTGGCGGGCGACCCGCGGGCGCTGCTGACCCGCCTGGAGCGCTACCGCGAGACGCTGCCCGAGGACGGCCGGGACAAGATCGACGACCAGATCGACGCCCTCAAGCGGGCGATCAACGAGAAGGGCGCGGACCAGCTGCGCCAGCTGGACGGCGTGTTCGTGTCGACCGAAGGCCCCGGAGTGGTGGTGCCGCTCTCGCTGTTCGCCCGCGCGCGCCCCGGCGGATCGGACTCGGCGACCATCGAGGTGATCGACTTCACGCTCCAGGGCAAGCCCCGGACGTACTCCGCCACCGCGGCGACGCCGGGCGCAGCCCTGAAGAAGGCCGTCGAGGACTTCGCCGACGACGCGCCGTACCCCGAGGGGATCGTGCGCTTCGCCCTCGGGCCGTGGCACATCCCGGGCGGCGACCCGGCGATGGCGGCCGAGACGGTCGAGCACGAGACCGACGGCGGCGTCCTGCTCGACGACTACCTCCAGATGGCCGGCTTCGGGTTCCTGCTCCTCGCCATCGCGGCGGCGATCATCCCCGGCGCCCAGGGGCTCGTGGTCCCGATGCTCGTGCTGGCGGGCGTGACGGCAGGCGCCGGCAGCGCCGTCAACCTCTACGACCGCCTGGAGCACGGCGACTTCGAATGGGACATCGAGGCCGGCCTCGACATCCTCAACATCGCCGGCGCGATCCTGACGCTCGGGACGCTGTCCGCCGTCACCGCCGGGGTGAAGGGCGTCGGCCAGGTGGCGATGATCACCCGCGTGGCCCGGGGCGTCGGGTACGCGCAGCTCGGCCTGATGGTGGGCATGCACAGCCGCGACCTCGCGAAGGCGATCCAGACGGGCAGCCTCCAGGCGGTGGTGAAGGCGCTGCTGCGCGCCGCGATGGACGGGGCGCTCGTGCTGGTGGTCCACAAGACGGTCGGCGCCGTCGGCCGCACCGGCGAGCCCGGGGTGGGCGAGCCGCCGCCCGGCCGCGCCGTCGCCGACGAGCCCGGCGGGACCCAGACGTCACGCGGGACGATCCGACCGGGGACGGCAGGCGAGAGCGGCGGCAAGCCGACACGGGCGCAGCGGACCGCGCGCGAGCGGCACGAGGAGTGGGTCAGCACCCGCCTCCGGGGGTCGGGCGCCCCGCGCGAGCCGGTGGCGTCGACCGCCCCGCCGGACAAGCCGGGGGTGGTGCGCGGCGGGATCGCCGACCCCGACCAGGCGCTCGCCCTCTTCGACGAGGTCGTGGCGCGGAACCCCGACCGCGAGATCGGCCTCTACTGGAGCTCGAAGGACGGCACCTACACGGTCAAGGTCGGCTCGGCGACGAGCATCGCCCCGCCGGGCCCGCACCACGAGACCGTGATGCACACGCACCCCAACCCGGAGAACGTGCTCACCGTCAGGACGCCGGCGCCCGCCGACGTCCAGCTCACGGCCGACCGCGCGAAGGCCGCCGGCCGGACGGTGGAGGAGGCGATCGACTTCGCGCACCCGGACGGGCGCCGCGGCCGGACGCTCTACTCGGTGGACCCGCGCGGGACGGTGACCATGCGGATCGACGGGCGCCCGCCCCGCCGGTACGCCTCGCCGACGGAGTACCAGCAGGCGTACGGGGAGCGCACCACCTACGCCGAGCGCCCCCGCAGCGAGCACGAGACCGAGGGGACGTACCTCGACATGTGGCGCGACCTCAACGAGATGTACGGCGACAACACCGCGCTGCCGCCGACGGAGGCACCGCAGACCGCGCGCGGGTCGATCAAGCCCCCGCGGCCCGGCGGCGGGCCTGTCGGCGGGGGACGCCAGGGCGGGGCGCAGCCCGGCGGGCCGGGGCCGCGCGACCCGACCGTGGTCGGGCAGGCGCCGGCGGGCGACGTCGGCCTCGGCGGCGTGCGGCGGGGCGACGGCACCCCGCTCACCAACGCGGAGGTGCAGGAGCTGCTGAACCGCGCCGTCGGCGACGGAACCGCGCCCAGGCCGCTGGAGGTCTGGCGGGCCGTGCCGCAGCAGGACTTCGCGCGCGAGTGGGTGGCCGCCGGCGGCGACCCGAACCGGCTGCCCGGCGCGTTCACCGACGCGAAGGGGGTGGTCTTTGTCAACGCCGCCGACGAGTACTCGCTCCTCGTCTTCCACGAGGCGGTCCACCAGCGGGCGATCCTCAACGGCTCGGCGCAGCCCTTCCAGGACCGGTACGGGTCGTTCCTGGAGGAGGCCGTCACCGAGAGCCTGGCGCGCGAGGTGCTGGGCGAGCACGCCCACCGGCACGCCTACGACCAGCATGTGCGCCTGATCGCCCTGATGCGGCAGAACCTCGGCGTGTCCGAGCCGATGCTGCGGGCGGCCTACCTCCGGGGCCAGGCGGGGCCCCTCGAGCAGAACATCGTGGCCGGCCTGCCGGATGGCGCCGCCCGCGGCTTCTTCCTCACCGCGCTCCGCAACATCGGCACACACGGGGAGAACACGAACGCGATGGCCGATGCCATCTACGTGATGGTGAGCAAGCGCCCGCCGCCCCAGGCCCCCACCCTCTGAGGTGACATCACGCGCCCCGCCGCCCGCGCGTCGCGCTCGGCCGCGCCCGCAGGTGGGTCCGCTCGCCCTGGGGACCGAACAGGCTGAGCACCTCCACCGGCTCGTCCCCCGCGGCGCCGAACCAGTGGGGGACGCGGGTGTCGAACTCGGCGGCCTCCCCGGGGCCGAGGATCAGGTCGTGGTCGCCCAGGATCATCCGCAGGCGGCCGTCCAGGACGTACAGCCACTCGTAGCCCTCATGGGTCCGCGGGTCCGGTTCCCCGCGGCCCTCGGCGGTGAACACGAGCTTGTAGGCCTGGATCCCGCCGGAGCGGCGCGTCAGCGGGACGACGGTCATCCCGAACCGGTTCACCGGGCGCAGCACCACGCGGGGATCGCCCGCGGGCGGGGCGTCGACCAGCTCGTCGAGGGTCACGTCGTACGCGCGGGCGAGGGGGAGCAGCAGCTCGAGGGTGGGCCGCCGCGCGCCCGACTCCAGGCGCGACAGCGTGCTGACCGAGATGCCGGTCTGCTCGGCGAGGGCGGCCAGCGTGACGCCGCGCTCGCGGCGCAGCGCCCGGAGGTGGGGGCCGACGGCGCCGAGCGCCCGGCCGAGGTCGTCGTCCATCGTCCGAGTTTGCCAGATCGGCAAACCGTGTTGCGAGAACGGGGGCCGCTGCGCATCATGCCCCCGGGAGGTGCTGACGATGAGCGACGAGCTCGCGGCGGGGTACGACGTGGTGGTGGTCGGCGGCGGGGCCGCCGGGCTGAGCGGGGCGCTGATGCTGGGCCGTGTCCGGCGGTCGGTGGCGGTGATCGACGCGGGGGCCCCGCGCAACGCGCCCGCCGCGGGCGTCCACGGCCTGCTCGGCCACGAGGGCGTGCCACCGGCCGAGCTGCTCGCCCGCGGCCGGGCGGAGGTGCGCGGCTACGGCGGCCACGTGGTCGCGGGGGAGGTCGCGTCGGCGGCCCGCGACGGCGACGGCTTCACGGTGACGCTCGCCGACGGCCGCGCGACCCGCGCCCGCCGGCTGCTGGTGGCGACCGGGCTGGTCGACGAGCTGCCCGACGTCACGGGGATCCGGGAGCGCTGGGGCCGCGACGTCCTCCACTGCCCGTACTGCCACGGGTGGGAGGTCCGCGACCAGGCGATCGGCGTCCTGGCCGGCGGCCCGATGTCCGTCCACCAGGCCCTGCTGTTCAGCGGCCTCAGCGACGACGTCGCCTTCTTCGCCGACGGGACGTCCCTCCCGGACGAGGACGCCGGCAAGCTCGCGGCCCGCGGGATCCGCCTGGTCGAAGGCCGAGTGGCGGCGCTCGAGGTCGCGGACGACCGCCTGACGGGGGTGCGCCTGGCGGACGGCGAGGTGGTGCCCCGCGACGCGCTCGCCGTGGCGCCCCGGATGGTCGCGCGCGCCGGCGTCCTCGACGCCGTCGGCCTCCGCGCCGAGCCCCACCCGTCCGGGGTGGGGGACCGCGTCCCCTCGGAGATGGCCGGTCAGACGTCCGTCCGCGGCGTGTGGGTGGCGGGCAACGTCACCGACATGACCGCCCAGGTCGGGGCGGCCGCGGCGCAGGGCGCCCTGGCCGGCGCCCACATCAACGCCGACCTCGTGATGGAGGAGACCGACGCGGCGGTGCGCGCGCGACGCTGAGCGGGATGCGGCCGGGGCGGCCGGGTAGTCCGATGCCTATCCTCACGCGCATGCCGAACAACGAGATCCCCGAGTCCCACCGGGACCTCCTGGACGCGCCGTTCGCGACGCTCGGGACGGTCGACCGGGCGGGGCGGCCGCAGCTGTCGCAGGTCGTGTTCCTGGCGGAGGACGGCGTCGTCCGGATCTCGCTCAACAGCTCGCGGGCGAAGACGCGGAACCTGATGCGCGACCCGGGGGTGGCGGTGCTGATCGTCGACCCTGCGTCGCCCTTCCGGTACCTCGAGCTGAGCGGCGACGCCGAGGTGACGCCCGACGGCGACAAGTCCTTCGCCGCGCGGGCGGGGGCCAAGTACGGGCAGGACTTCACCGAGCACGACCAGCCGGGGGAGCGGAGGGTCGTGGTGACCATCCGCCCCCGGCGGGTCTACGCGGCCGACCTGCGGGGCTGACGCCTACCAGCCCTGGCCGGCCACCTGGCGGGTCGCCACGTTCGTGCGGTTCCACAGGTTGATGAGCCCGAGCGACAGCACCAGCGTGGCGAGCTGGGTCTCGTCGTAGTGGCGGGCCGCCTCGTCCCACACCTCGTCCGGCACCGGGTCCGAGGAGTCGGCCACGCGGGTCACCGCCTCGGTGAGCGCCAGGGCCGCCCGCTCCGCCTCGTCGAAGTACGGCGCGTCGCGCCAGCAGGCCACCGCGAAGAGGCGGTCGTCGGTCTCGCCGAGCTTCCGTGCGATCCGCGGGTGGTGCACGGCGCAGACGCCGCAGCCGTTGATCTGGCTGGCGCGCAGGTGCATCAGCTCGGTGGTGCGGGGTGGGATGCCGCCGCGCTGGATCGCCTTCGACAGCGCCCCCAGGGCGTCCATCGCGCCGGGGACGGCGAAGGCGGGGTTTTCGATCCGGGCCTCGAGGGTCACGGTGTCCATGGGTGGGCTCCTCTCGTCACAGAATGCGTGTGCAGCGTGTCGACCGGGTGACAGCACGCGACCCGGAGATGTGACATGGCCGACCCCGCGACCCTCACCGACGCCTTCGAGGCCCACCGCACCCACCTGCGGTCGGTCGCCTACCGGATGCTCGGCTCCCTCACCGAGGCCGACGACGCGGTGCAGGAGACCTGGATCCGCGTGTCCCGCGCCGGGACGGCCGACGTCGAGAACCTGGGCGGCTGGCTCACCACCGTCACCGCCCGGATCTGCCTGAACAGCCTCCGGTCACGGCGGGCGCGCCCCGAGGAGCCGTTCGCCGAGCACGGGCCCGAGCCGATCGTCGACCCCGCCTCCGGGGCCGACCCCGAGCACGAGGCGCTGCTCGCCGACTCCGTCGGCCTCGCCCTGCTCGTGGTGCTCGACACGCTGTCGCCCGCGGAGCGGCTGAGCTTCGTGCTGCACGACATGTTCGCCGTGCCGTTCGACGAGATCGCCGCCATCACGGACCGCACCCCCGCCGCCGCCCGCCAGCTCGCCAGCCGCGCCCGCCGCCGCGTGCAGGGCGCCGCCCCCGTCCCGGACCCCGACCTGGCCCGCCAGCAGGAGGTCGTCGAGGCGTTCATGGCCGCATCGCGCGACGGCGACTTCGACCGCCTCGTCGCCGTCCTCGACCCGGACGTCGTGCTCCGCGCCCAGACCGCCGGCGGCCTGCGGCAGCTCCAGGGCGCCGCCCAGGTGGCCGGCGAGGCGCTCTTCTGGTCGCGCACCCTCGGCAAGGGCCTCGAGCGCCGGGCCGTGCTGGTCAACGGCGCCGCCGGCGTCGTCGCCTACCGCGCGGACGGGTCCCCGGTCTCGCTCATGGGCTGCACCGTCGTGGACGGCCGGATCGTCGCCATCGACATCATCGCCGACCGCCGTCGCCTCGCGGCCATGGACCTCCCTCCGGCCGGCTGAGCGTCGCGCGGCCCCTCGATGAAGGGGTCCGGCGGGTGCAATTGAGATCGCGCTGGTTCGATTGGACGAGTCCACGCGTGCTCCCCATCAAGCCCTTCATTGAAGGGGGTTGGGGGGTCGGCAACGTTGCCGCTGGGCCGCGGTGCGCTGGGCCCGGCGTCCCGAGCCGCGCCCGCGGTGTGCAATCGAGAACGCGCGGGTGCGATTGGACGAGTCCACGCGCCCCCCGTCCAACCCCTTCATCGAGGGGGTTTGGGCCTCGGTGGCGATTGCCGCTGGAACGCGGTGAACTCGGCCCGGCGTCCCGAGCCGCCTCCGCGGGGAGCAATTGAGAACGCGTGGTTCGATTGGACGCGCCCCTCGGCCGGGGCAGCGCGCACCCGCCCGGACTCGCGAGCGTCACGCCGCCGGGTACGGCTCGCTCCGGCTGCGGTCCTCGTCGATGTGGAGGGCCCGCCCCACCAGCGGGAACGCCCGCTGGGGGCAGGCGCCCCGCTCGCACAGGCGGCAGCCGGGGCCGATCGGCACGGCGATGGCGGGGTCGGACACCGCCAGCCCCCGGGCGTACACCAGCCGCGGGGCGTGGCGGACGTCGCACCCGAGCGCCACGGCGTGCTGCACCCCCGGGTCGCCGTACGCGCCGATGCGGCGGCCGATAGTGCGCGCCACCCACAGGTAGCGGCGGCCGTCGGGCATCTCCGCCACCTGGGTGACGAACCGGCCGGGGGAGGAGAACGCCTCGTAGACGTTCCACAGCGGGCACGTGCCCCCGACCCGGGAGAAGTGGAAGTGGGTGGCGGAGTGGCGCTTCGAGATGTTCCCCGCCCGGTCGACCCGCACGAAGAAGAACGGGACGCCCTCCGCGCCGGGGCGCTGCATCGTGCTGAGGCGGTGGCACACCGTCTCGATGCTCACCCCGAAGCGGTCGCCGAGCAGCCCCACGTCGTAGCCGGTGGCCTCCGCCTCGGCCAGGAACGCCCCGTACGGCAGCAGCACCGCGCCGGCGAAGTAGTTCGCCAGGCCGATCCGGGCGAGCGCCCGCGACTCGTCGCCCGACAGCCCCGGCACCGCCGTGAGCCGGTCGAGCTCCCCGGCATGCTCCAGCAGACACCACTGCACGGCCACCTGGAAGGTCCGCCGCGCGCCGCGCAGGTCGCGGGGCAGATGCAGCGTCCGGGCCGCGCGGTCGAAGCGGCGCCGGTCGGCGGCGTCGGCCGACGCCGTCACCCGCACCCCGTGGCGCTCCTCCAGCAGCCGCTCCAGGTCGCCGGCGTCCAGCGCCTCGGCGGCGGTGTCGAGCGCGGGGAAGTGGTTGCGGTTGTCGTAGACGAAGTCGAGGACCTCGTCGTAGGGGAGCACCGGCAGCCGCTCGCCCTCCGGCAGTGAGGCCCCCAGCCCGATCGCCATCTCCTCCGCCCGCCGGCGGGCGTCGCTGGCGCGCCGGTGCAGCACCACCACCGCCCGCGCCACCGCGGGGAAGCCGGACACCAACTCCCGGATCTCCGTGGCCGGCACCGGCTCCTCCAGGCCCGCGGCGGGGTCGCCCAGGGCGGCGTCCAGGCCGGCGACGAGGCGCGCCCCCTCGTCCTCCGACAGCGCGTGGGCGTCGAACCCCACCGTCGCGTTCAGCCGCAGCAGCACCGGCACCGTCAGGGGCCGCTGGTCGCGCTCGATCTGGTTGAGGTAGCTGGGCGAGATCCCGGCCAGCCGGGCCAGCGCCGCCTGGCTCAGGCCGTGCTCCTCGCGGGCCCGGCGCACCTGCGCGCCCACGAACATCTTCATTCGCAACGTTCGCAAATCGGGGCCTCCACCCTCGCAACCCTGCACTGGAAGGGCCTCATCGTACGTGGGACCGTACGCATGTTGCGAACGAGCAAGAGGTGGGGGATGAGGACGCTGGCGATCCGCGTGCACCCGTCGTCGGATGCGCTGCCCCGCGAGGAGCAGCTCGCGTGGCGGCTGGCCGAGGTGGCGGCCGACCCGTCGCCGCCCGGCGACGACGTGGTGGAGGCGGTGATCGACCGGATCATCGACACGGCCGCGGTCGCCGCCGCGGCGCTCCGGCGCGGGCCGGTGGCCAGCGCGCGCCGCCAGGCCGCGGCGCACCCGTACGCGCCCGGCGCCACGGTCCTGGGGTTCGGCCCCGAGCGGCGGGTGTCGCCCGAGTGGGCCGCCTGGGCGAACGGGGTGGCGGTGCGGGAGCTGGACTTCCATGACACGTTCCTGGCCGCCGAGTACTCGCACCCGGGGGACAACATCCCGCCCGTCGTCGCCGTCGCCCAGCACTGCGGGCTGACCGGCGCGGACGTGGCGCGGGGCATCGCCACCGGCTACGAGATCCAGGTCGACCTGGCCCGCGGCATCTGCCTGCACGCGCACAAGATCGACCACATCGCCCACCTCGGGCCGTCGGCCGCCGCCGGGATCGGCGCCGCCCTCGGCCTGCCCGCGGAGACGATCTTCCAGGCGATCGGCCAGGCGCTCCACGTGACCACCACCACCCGCCAGTCGCGCAAGGGCGAGATCTCGAGCTGGAAGGCCCACGCGCCCGCGTTCGCCGGGAAGATGGCAGTGGAGGCGGTGGACCGGGCGATGCGGGGCGAGGGCTCCCCGTCGCCGATCTACGAGGGCGAGGACGGCGTCATCGCCTGGCTGCTCGACGGCCCCGACGCCGAGTACCGCGTGCCCCTGCCCGAGCCGGGCGAGCCGCGGCGGGCGATCCTCGACACGTACACCAAGGAGCACTCCGCCGAGTACCAGGCACAGGCGCTCATCGACCTGGCCCGGCGGATGCGCCCCCGGATCGGCGACCTGTCGCGGGTTGCGGAGGTCGTGATCCACACGAGCCACCACACCCACAACGTCATCGGGACCGGATCGGGCGACCCCCAGAAGATGGACCCCCGCGCGAGCCGCGAGACGCTCGACCACTCGATCGCCTACATCGTGGCCGTCGCCCTCCAGGACGGCACCTGGCACCACGAGCGCTCGTACGCGCCCACCCGCGCCGGCCGGCCCGACACGGTGCGGCTGTGGCACGCGATCCGCACGGAGGAGGATCCGGAGTGGACGCGCCGCTACCACGCCGGCGAGCCGGAATTCGGCGGGCGGATCGCGGTCACGCTCGACGACGGCACCGTCATCGAGGACGAGCTGGGCGTCGCCGACGCGCATCCCCGCGGGGCGCGGCCGTTCGGGCGCGCAGAGTACGTCGAGAAGTTCCGCACCCTCGCCGAGGGCGTCGTGGCGCGCGCCGAGCAGGACCGCTTCCTGGCGGCCGCCGCCGCGCTCCCGGAGCTGGGCCCCGGCGACCTGCCCGGCCTGACCATCCGCGCCGACGCCGACCTGCTGGCGCTGTCGGTCGCCCGCGGGATCTTCGACCGATGAGCGCCACCCTGACCGTCGCCCGGCCGTCCGCCGCGGAGCGCCGGCGGGCGTTCCGGGACGCCCTCGCCTCGGGCCGCCTCGTGCGGATGCCGGGCGCGTTCTCCCCGCTGGTGGCGATGGCGGTCGAGGACGCCGGGTTCGAGGGCGTCTACGTCTCGGGCGCCGCCCTCTCCGCCGACCTGGGCCTGCCGGACGTGGGGCTGACCACGCTGTCGGAGGTCGCCGCCCGCGGCGGCCAGATCGCCGGCGCCACCGCGCTCCCGGCGCTGATCGACGCCGACACCGGCTTCGGCGACGCCCTGAACGTCGCCCGCACCGTCCGGCTGCTGGAGGACGCCGGCCTGGCCGGCTGCCACCTGGAGGACCAGGTGAGCGAGAAGCGCTGCGGCCACCTCGACGGCAAGACCCTGGTGCCCGAGGAGGAGATGTGCGCCCGCATCGCGGCGGCCGTCGCCGCCCGCCGCGACCCCGGGTTCGTGATCTGCGCCCGCACCGACGCCCGCGGGCCCGAGGGCCTCGACGCCGCCATCCGGCGGGCGCTGCGCTACGTGGACGCCGGGGCCGACATGGTGTTCCCGGAGGCGCTCGCCGACGCCGGGGAGTTCGCGGCCGTGCGGCGGGCCGTCCCCGTGCCGCTGCTGGCGAACATGACCGAGTTCGGGAAGTCGCGCCTGCTGGGCGCGGACGAGCTCGCGTCGCTCGGCGTGAACGCCGTGATCTACCCGGTCACCACCCTCCGGCTCGCGATGGGCGCGGTGGAGGAGGGGCTGCGGGCGATCGCCGGCGACGGCACCCAGGAGGGCCTGCTGCCGCGCATGCAGACGCGGGCCCGTCTCTACGAACTGCTCGGCTACGACGGAGGCGCGCGATGACCGGCACCGCCACGGAGATCCACAAGGGCCTGGCGGGGGTGGTCGTCGACCGCACCGCCATCTCGGAGGTCGTGCCCGAGACCAACTCGCTGACGTACCGCGGCTACGCGGTGCAGGAGCTCGCCGCGTCGCGGAGCTTCGAGGAGGTCGCGTTCCTGATCTGGCACGGCGAGCTGCCCACGCCCGGCGAGCGGGCCGAGTTCGCGGCCGCGGAGCGGTCGCAGCGGGAGCTGAGCCGCACCGTGATCGCCCAGCTGGAGCGGCTCCCGGACACCTGCCACCCGATGGACGTGCTGCGCAGCGCCGTCAGCGCCTTCGGCGCCGAGGACCCCACGGAGGACGCGGCCGGGCGCGACGCCCTGCTGGCGAAGTCGCTCGCGATGATGGCCCGCCTGCCGACGGTGGTGGCGCTCGACTTCCGCCGCCGCCACGGCCTGCCGCGGATCCCGCCGGACCCGTCGCTCGGCTTCGCCGAGAACGTGTTCCACATGTGCTTCGGGGAGGTCCCCGAGCCGGAGGTGGTGCGGGCGTTCGACGTGTCGCTGATCCTCTACGCCGAGCACAGCTTCAACGCCTCGACGTTCACCGCGCGGGTCGTCACCTCGACGCTGTCGGACGTCTACAGCGCCGTGACCGCCGCGATCGGGGCGCTGAAGGGGCCGCTGCACGGCGGCGCCAACGAGGCGGTGATGGACATGATGATCGAGATCGGCGACCCCGCCCTGGCCGCCGGCTGGCTGCGCGACGCCCTGGCGGAGCGGCGCAAGATCATGGGCTTCGGCCACCGGGTGTACCGCAACGGCGACTCCCGGGTGCCGACGATGCGGGCTGCGATGCTGGACGTGGCCGCCCGCCGCGACGGCGCGCGCTGGGTGGCGATGTACGACGCCCTGGAGGCGGAGATGGCGGCCGCGAAGGACATCCACCCCAACCTCGACTTCCCGGCGGGCCCGGCCTACCACATGATGGGGTTCGACATCCCCATGTTCACGCCCATCTTCGTCATGAGCCGGATCACCGGCTGGACGGCCCACATCGTCGAGCAGCTGGAGGCGAACAGCCTGATCCGGCCGCTCAGCCGCTACGAGGGCCCGACGCAGCGCCCGGTGCCCGCCTGAGCCGCGGTCGCCGCATCGCCGTGCGCTCGAGCCCGATCCACGGCCGCGGGGTGTTCGCCCTGCGGCCGCTGGACGCGGGGGAGCGGGTGATCGAGTACGCGGGTGAGGTGATCCCGTGGGAGGAGGCGGTGCGTCGCCACCAGGACCGCCCGGGCGAGGACGCGCACACGATGTTCTTCGACCTCGGCGACGGCGACGTCATCGACGGGTGGGTGGGCGGCAACTCGTCGCGCTGGATCAACCACTCCTGCGACCCGAACTGTGAGACCCGCCAGACGGGCGGCCGCATCGTGTTCCGCGCCCTGCGGGACATCCCGGCGGGGGAGGAGCTCACGTTCGACTACCGCCTGGTCCTGGACGAGGAGGAGGCGGACGACGGCACCTACGCATGCGCCTGCGGGAGCTCGCGGTGCCGCGGCACGATGCTCGACGTCTGACGCCCCGCAGATGCGGTACGGAACCTCAATGACGGTCGTCCCGGCAGGGGTCCGCTAGCCTCGACGGAACCTTTTCCGGGATCCCCCCGACGGATCCCCCTGGCCGGCCCCGTGCCCACGGTGGGTCGGCCTCCTCCCACACCCCCCACCGGTCGCGGCGTGCCCCGCGACAGGAGTGCCCTTGCCGAAGCCCGTCATCGCGGCGGCGATCGCCGTTGCAATCGTCGCCGCCTCCGCGGCCCTGCTGATCCCGTCCGACGAGGGCGGGAGCGCCGCCGCCGCCCCGCCCGCCGGTGAGCCCGCCGTGTCCACGCAGACGCCCGCGGCGGTCCGGGCCCTCGAGATCCGGGGGCGCCACGAGGCGATGCAGCTCGGCCTGCGGCCGGCGCCGAGCCCCCAGCCCGCCTGGGCGGTGCGCAACGCACGGGCCGCCCGGATCGCCATGCGGTACATCGGGACGCCCTACGTCTACGGCGGCTCATCGCCGTCCGGGTTCGACTGCAGCGGCCTGGTGTCGTACGCCTACGCCCAGGTCGGCGTCGAGATGGCGCACAACACCAACGCCATCTGGGGCGCGTTCCCGAAGGTGGCCCGCGACGACCTCCAGGTCGGCGACATGGTGTTCTTCAACGGCCTCGGCCACGTGGGCATCTACGTCGGCCACGGCCGCTACATCCACGCGCCGCACAGCGGCGAGGTGGTCGAGGTGGCGCCGCTGAGTGAGCGCGACGACTATCTGGGCGCCGTGCGCGCGTAGTAGAACCGGCCCGGGAGGCGCGGCGGGACGCAGCGACCCCGCTCGCGTGTCAGAGGGGTATGCACTCCGGGTCGAGCGACGAGGCGTTGGTGCGGGAGGCGCGGAACGGGTCGCGCGAGGCCGCCGCCGCGCTCTTCGACCGCCACTGGCCCGCGGTGTGGAGGGCGTCCTACGCCGTGGCGCGGAACCACCAGGTCGCGGAGGACAACGCGCAGGAGGCCTTCGTCCGCGCCCTTCGGGGCCTCGACCGCTACCGGGGCCCGAGCTTCCGCGCGTGGGTGAGCCGCATCGCGGTCAACGGCACGCTGAACCAGATCCGAAAGGACCGCCGCCTCACCGTCCTCGAGGACGCCTGCGGCGACGACGACATGCCGGCGCCCGACGTGGCCCTCACGCGGGCGCTCGCCGAGCTGCCCGACGACCGCCGGGCGCTCGTGGTGCTGCGCTACTGGCTCGGGTACACGCCGGCCGAGATCGCCCCGATCGTCGGCCTCCCCGTCGGCACCGTGCACTCCCGGCTCGCCCGGGCGCTCGGTCAGCTGCGCGACCGCCTGGAGGTGGGCGATGCCGGACGCGCTTGAGGAGCGACTCCTCCGCGGCGCCGCTCAGGTGCCCGATCCCCCGGCGGACGCCACCGCCCGCGCGCTGGCGGCGGCGTTGGCGGCGCTCCCCTCGGCGCGGCGCCGGCGGGCGTGGCGCGGCGTGCGGATCGCCCTCGCGGCCGCCGTCACCGCCGCCGTGGCGGCCGTGCTGGCCCTGCTGCTGATCGCGACGCCGTCCCGCGACGCCGACGCGCCGCCATCCGTCCGCCCGGACCCGGACGCGCTCGGGACCCTGCGCGCGTGCTCGCGGCCGCAGGACCTGTGGATCGTGTGCGTCGAGGGCACCGAGGCGGTCAGGCGGACGATCCCGGCGCTCGACGGTGCGCCGTGGCTCTACCGGGAGGCGCGCGACGACCCGGCCCGGCCATCGCTCGAGTTCCCGCCCGGTGTGACGTACGCCGAGGCCCTCGACGCCCTCCTCGAGAGCGTGACGCTGACGGGCCGCCTGCCCGCACACACCACGCTGCGCCCGCCGCTCCCCGCCGGGGCCGTGCTCCTGAAGCCGGCCGACCCGTCGCAGGGCATCGCGATCGACCTCCGGACGCCCTTCGGCTACACCCCGTTCGCGGGAGCGCGCCCCCCGCTGCTCGAGGGCGACGCGACGCCGGCTGCGGCGGAGGACCGGGTGTGGGCGCCCGGGGCGCGGGTGGCCGTCCCGGAACTCCCCGACTGCATGGTCGTCCCGGATCGCGCGACCGCCCCTCCGCCCTGCGAGGCAGGCGGCGACGAGGCGACGTTCGGCGCCGGGGCACCGCGTGCGCCGGACCTGCCGGACGTGCCCCTGCTGCCGCCGGCGGAGCCGGTCGACCTCTCGCTGCCCGTGCTCCGGACGGGACCAGGGGCGCCCGTCGCCGGCCGGCGCCTGGACCTGCGGGACCTGCGCGGCCGCGTCGTCGTGCTGACCGCCTTCGGGTCTCGCTGCCAGCCCTGCGCCGGCGCCGTCGAGGCCGCCGCGGAGGCGGAGCGCGCGTACGGCGGACGCCGGGACGTCGTCGTCCTGGGCGTCGCCCTGGACGACGAGCGCGCGGACGTCCTGCGGTTCGCGGAGGAGGCCGGCGTGCCCTTCGCCGTGCTGGCCGCCGAGTCCAGCGACGCCCGGGTGCGGGTCCTCGGGCTCAGCGCCCCGCCGGCGACGGTCGTGCTCGGCCGCGACGGGCGCATCGTGGCGAGCCTTCCCGGCGCGCTCACCGGTGCGGAGCCGCTCGTCCGCGATATCGACCGGGCCCTCGCGAAGCCCTGAGGCTCAGCCGGCCTCGCGGTCGAGGAGGGCGGCCAGCCGGTCCAGGTCCTTCGGCATCTGGGCCCGGACCATGGGGCCCAGGGCGGGCTCCAGGGCGCGCTTGAAGCCCTTCAGGCTCAGCTCCACCACCATCACCACGCGGGTGGCGTCGCCGTCGGGGGTGAACGTCACCGTCACCCGGCCCGTCCCGGACGAGCTGTCGCCGCGCTCGGCGTAGCGGCTGCTCGGCTCCAGGGTGGTGACCTCCGCCTGAACGTGGCCGACGCCGCGCTGCTCCTCCGTCCAGCGGGTGCCGACGGCGACGGGGCCGTCCGACGCCATGCGGACGTCGCTCGTGTTCTCCTGCCAGTCCGGCCGCCGCAGCGGATCGGTGATCACGGCGAACACGCGGTCGGCGGGGTGGGGGATGAGGTGCTCGATCGTGACCTGCATCGCCGGGGATCCTGCCAGGCCTGAGGCCCTCCGGGGGCCTATGCGCCCAGCCGGTCCGCCAGGTCGGCGAGGTCCTCTGCCACCACGTCCCACGCCCCCTCGGGCTCCAGGTCGGTCGTCTGGCCGGGGCCGTGCTCCGTGGGCCGGCGCACGAAGGCGGTGCGCATCCCCACCCCGGCGGCCGCGTGGAGGTCGCCGTTGTGCGCCGCCACCATCATCACGTCGCCGGGCTCCAGGCCCACCAGCGCGATGTTGCGCAGGTACGACCGCGGCTCCGGCTTGTAGGCGCCCGCCGTCTCGGCGCCCAGGATCAGGTCCCACGGCAGGCCGGCACGCCTGGCCATCGCCAGCAGCAGCGCGACGTGCCCGTTCGAGTGGGGCGCGATCACGGCGAGGGCCTTCAGCCGCGTGAGGCCGGGGACCGTGTCGGGCCACGGATCCAGGCGGTGCCACGCCAGGGTCAGCTCGTCGCGGGCCCCGGCGGGGACCTCCCCGAAGGCCGCCTCGGCCAGCACGTCGTCGAGCGCCTCGCGATGGAGCACGTCCAGGTTCACCCAGGGCCGGGCGCCGCTGCGGACCGTCTCCATCTGGGGCTGGTAGCGGGCCCGCCACGCGTCGGCGACCGCCTCCGGGTCGATGTCGGCGCGGCCCATGCGCGACGCGAGCGCCGCCACCTCGCGGGCGACGCTCGTGCGCCAGTCGACGCAGGTCCCGAAGACGTCGAAGAAGAGCGCCTGCGGCGCGGCGGTCACGCCGCCTCGGCCCGGCGCGCCACCTCGGCGCGGACGCGCGGCGCCACCTCGGTGCCGAACAGCTCGATCGAGCGCAGCAGCGCGTCGTGCGGCATCGTCCCGACGCTCATCTGGATGAGCAGCCGCTGCATCCCGAAGATCCGGTGCCAGTGGAGGATCTTCTCGGCCACGTCGTCGGGTGAGCCGACGGCCAGGGCGCCCTGCGGCGCGCGCATCGCCTCGTACGCGGACCGGGTCATCGCCGACCAGCCGCGCTCCCGGCCGATCTGGGTCATCGTGTGCGCGAACGGCTCGTAGAAGAGGTCGGCCGCCTCCTGGCTCGTCTCCGCGACGAAGCCGTGGACGTTGATGCCGATCGGGATCGACTCCGGATCCGGGTGGCCGGTCGCGCGGGCCGCCTCCCGGTGGAGCTCCACCAGCGAGCGGAACCGGGCCGGCTGCCCGCCGATGATCGCGATCGCCAGCGGCAGGTGCAGCGCGCCCGCCCGGGCCACCGACTGGGGCGTCCCGCCCACCGCGATCCAGACGGGGCTGTCTCTTATACACATCTAGATGTGTATAAGAGACAGGACGGGGAGCGGGTCCTGCTCGGGGCGGGGGTACACGCCGCGGCCGTCGACCGCCGGGGTGTGCTCGCCGCCCTCCCAGTGCAGGACCTCCTGCTCGCGGACCCGGAGCAGGAGCTCGAGCTTCTCGGCGAACAGGTCGTCGTAGGCGCGCAGGTCGTAGCCGAAGAGCGGGAACGACTCGATGAACGACCCGCGCCCCGCCATGATCTCGGCGCGCCCGCCCGACAGCAGGTCGACCGTCGCGAAGTCCTGGAACACGCGGACGGGGTCGTCGGAGCTGAGCACGCTCACCGCGCTGGTCAGGCGGATCCGCTCCGTGACCGTCGCCGCCCCGCCCAGCACCACCGCGGGGGCCGAGACGGAGAAGTCGGAGCGGTGGTGCTCGCCCACGCCGAAGACGTCGAGGCCGACGCGGTCCGCGAGGCGGATCTCCTCGATCAGGTTCCGCAGCCGCGGGCCGTAGCCGATCGTCTCGCCCGTGGCCGGGTCGGGCGTCCGCTCGGCGAACGTGTAGATGCCGAGCTCCATCAGCGGTGCTCCGGGGAGGTCAGACCTCGCGCGGCATCTCGCGGCCGCAGGACGGGCAGCGCCACACGGGGACCACCGAGTCCTGCGGGTACGCCTGCCCGCCGTGGATCTGGTGCATCCGCATCTTGCGCTTCGTCGGATACGTGCGCGTGCCGCACCGCTCGCAGGCGGGCGGGTCCTGGGGGGTGGCCTCGGTGCTCATGGACGCCAGCCTAATCGACCTGGGCCACGAGTCGCCCGTGCAGGCGCGCCAGCGTGGCCGCCGGGTCGTCGCACAACCCGGTGTGCACCGCGGACGGCCGCACCACCGTGCTCGCCGGCGCCACGAGCCAGTGGAACCGGGCATGGATGGGCATCCGCGCGATGGGCCCCGCGTCCGGGTCGCCGGCCGCGATCCGCTCGAGCCCCTCCAGGTGGGCGGCGATCGGCTCCGGGTCGGTCCCGGGCGCCAGCGCGCGGAGCCGGTCGCGGTCCAGCTCGGTCCGCAGCCCCAGGTACTCCCGCGTGCGGGCGAACAGCACGACCCCCACGTTGAGGCACTCCCCGCGCTCCGCGTCGGGCACGGCGCGCAGGATGGCGTACTGGAACGGGCTACGCGCGCCGGCCACCCTCGGCCTCCTCCGCCAGCTCCGCGTGCCGGTCGCGCCGCCGCCGCAGGTGCTCCGCGTACGCCGCCCGGCGCTCGTCCGGCCCGGCGACGTCGGGCGTGTCCTCCAGCCACAGGTCGGGGAGCGCGCCCACCGCCCGCGCGATCACGCCGTCGTCGATCCGGCCGGCGAGCCTGGCGCCCGCCGGCGCGATCCGCCCAGCGCCGGGCAGCAGGACGTGCTCGGCGATCTGGGGGAACGGCTTCGCCCACGCGTCGCGCAGCAACGGGTCGCCGTGGTGGGCGTAGAGCGCCGCGCCGTGATCGATGAGCCACACCCTCCCGTGCCACACCAGCAGGTTCGGGTTGTTGGCGGTGCGGTCGACGTTCTGCAGCAGGCTGTCGAGCCACACCACCTCGGCGGCCATCTCCGGGTCGACGTCCGTGCCCGCGGCCGGCTCGTACGCCAGCGCCCCCGGCAGGAAGTCGAGCCCCAGGTTCAGGCCGGGGCTCGCCTTCAGCAGGTCGCGGATCTCGGCGTCGGGCTCCGCGGCGCCCAGCTCCGGATCGACCGTCAGGAACGCGATCACCGGCACCGGCAGCCCCGCCGCCCGCGCCAGCTCGCCGCCGAGCAGCTCGGCCACCAGTGCGCGCGGCCCCTGTCCGGCGCCGCGGAACTTGAGGACGTAGAGGCCGTCGTCGTCGGCCTCCACCAGCCCCGGCAGCGACCCGCCTTCGCGGAACGGCGACACGTATCGGGTGGCGCGCACCGTCGCGGGTCCCGTCTCGGTGGCGGCCGTCATGGACCCGATACTAGGGGGGTACTCTCGCCCCATGAGGACGGTCATCGTGGGCGGCGGGATGGTGGGCCTCACGCTCGCCCGGCTGCTGCGCTCCTACGGCGAGGAGCCGGTGGTGCTGGAGCGGATGCCGGCGGGGGCGTACCAGAAGCGGCCGTTCCTGCTCGGCTTCCAGGGGTTCCCGACGCTGGAGGAGCTGGGGCTGCTGGAGCGTGTGCGCGCCGGCGGCCGCGACATCGCGCCCGGGCCGGACGGCCGGCCGGTGGCCGTCTGCATCGAGGTCGGCAAGCTGCTCGCCGCGATCGGGGACGGCGTCCCCGTGACCCACGAGCGCTCCGTGACCGACCTGGTGCGCGACGAAGAGGGCCGCGTGACCGGCGTGGTGGCCGAGGGTCCCGACGGGGCGGAGGAGATCCCCGCCGACCTGGTCGTCGCGTGCGACGGCATGCGCTCCCCGGTGCGCGCGATGGCCGGGCTCGAGGCGGAGGTGCGGTCGCTGGCCGACGCGACGCTCACCTGGATGAGCCCGGTGGTGATCGACCGCTCCTTCGGGATGCGGTACCTGTCCGACGGCGGCCAGATGGGGCTGATGGGCTGGCCGGAGGGCTCCGCCGGCTGGCGCACCATCGACCGGGTGGGCCGCGAGGCGGCGATGGCGCCGGGGGTCGAGGCGTTCCGGGCGTCGTTCGCGGCGCTCATGCCGGAGGCGGCGGAGGCCCTGGAGGGCGTGACCTCCACCGGCCAGCTGCTGTACCAGGAGCCCGCCGTCCTGCGGGCCGCCCGCTGGTGGGCGCCGGGGGTGGTGCTGATCGGCGACGCCGCCCACTTCTTCGGTCCCGAGACCGGGGTGGGCGCCGGGCTGGGCCTGGGGGACGCCCACGCGCTGGCGCGCGCGATCGCCGGCGACCGCGCCGACCCGGATGCGGCGTGCACCCTCTACGAGACGTGGCGGGCGCCCGTGATCCGCCCCTACGAGGCCGCCGACCCCGCCGCCGGTCGGATGAGCGTGCCGAACGTGGACCGCCCGCCCGAGGAGCGCTGGCCTCCGGCATAGGGCGCTGATTCGCCGAAACGACCCGGCCGGCGGGCGTTCGTCTTGTCGACGGCGGCCGCGACGTAGTAGGAGCGGGACGTGTCCTCCCGGCGCTGGCGCCACGGACGCGCACACGGGCCGACCGTGGCCCTCCTGGCCCTCGCGGCCCTCGCCGCGTGCACCACGATCGCGGCCGCGGCACCGGTGGGGGCGCCGGCGCGGGTCTCGGTGACCGGGGCCGACAACGACGCGACCTTCGACGCGACGAGCCCCGACGTCGCGTACAACCCCGTCACCGATCAGTTCCTGGTGGTGTGGTCCGGCAGCGCCGGCGCCGCCGGCGAGCTCGAGATCTTCGGGCGGCTGGTCGACCGGGCCGGGGCGCCGCAGGGCACCCAGTTCCGGATCTCGGACATGGGGCCCAACGGCGATGCCGCCTTCGACGCGACCGAGCCCGTGGTCGCGGTGAACACCCGCACCGGCGACTACATGGTCGCCTGGTCGGGCGACGACGATCGCGGCGCCCTTGTCGATGACGAGGAGGAGATCTTCGCCCAGCGCCTGAGCCCGGCGGGTGCCCAGCTCGGCGCGAACGACCGGCGGCTCTCCACGATGGGGGGGAGCGGGAACACGGCGTTCTCGGTCGGCCCCCCGTCGATCGCCTACAACGCCGCCTCCGACGAGTACCTGGTCGCGTGGAGCGGCGAGGACGACGTCGCCCCGCTCGTCGTGAACGAGTTCGAGGTCTTCGTCCAGCGCCTGCGCGCCGGCGGCGCCCCGATCGGGACCGACGACCAGCGGATCTCGCAGATGGGCCCCGACGGGGCGATCGGCTTCCGTGCGTTCAGCCCGAGCGTCGCCGCGAACCCGGCGTCGAGCGAGTACATGGTCGCCTGGTACGGCAACGACGCCGGGACCGGGTTCGAGGACGAGATCTACACCCAGCGCCTGTCCACCGGAGGGGCCGAGCTGGGCACCGACGACCGCCGGATCTCCGACATGGGTCCGCCGGGCGACGAGGACTTCGACGCGTCCGACCCGATGGTGGTCCGCAACGGCCGGGCGAACGAGTACCTGGTCGTCTGGTACGGCGACGACGACACGCCGCCCCTCGTCAACGACGAGAACGAGATCTTCGCCCAGGTGCTGAACGGGTCGGGCAACGAGCTCCGGGCCGACGACCGGCGGATCTCGGACATGGGGCCCGACACCTCGGCGGCCTTCCTCGGCGCCCTCCCCGCCGCGGCCTACGACGACCAGGCCGACGAGTACTTCGTGACCTGGACCGGCGACGACGACCGCGCGCCGCTCGTGAACGACGAGCTCGAGGTCTTCGACCAGCGGCTCACCTCCTCGGTGGCTGAGCTGGGGGACAACGACGAGCGGGTGTCGCGGATGGGGATCGACGGCCAGACGACCTCGCTGGGGGGCGACTCGGCCGTCGCCTACAACCCCACGACCAAGGAGTACCTCGTCGTGTGGTTCGGGGACACCCCGGTCGCGCCGCTCGTGGACGAGAAGTTCGAGGTCTACGCCCAGCGCGTCTCCGGCGGGACCGCGCTGGCCGGCGCGAACGCGGTCTGCAAGACGCTGCCCCCGGTCCCGCCGCCGACGCCGGGCGACCCCGACGACATCACCCTCACGACCGGCCAGCTCCTGATCAACCAGCGCATCGACCAGGCGGCGATCCGGCGGGCCAACGGGGTGCAGGCCTGGCTCGACGGCGGCATCGAGGGCCGCGACATCTGCGGCGGCGCGATCGGCCCCGTCGAGCTCGCGGCGGGCATCACCTTCGACACCGGGAACCCGCCGCTGGCGCTCGCCGCCCCGAACCCTCGCCCGATCGCGGTCGCGCCCGCCAAGCCGCCGGACGCGAGCGGGATCCGGCTCACCACCGGCCAGCTGCTCATCAACCAGCGCATCTCCCAGTCGGCGATCCGGCGGCTCAACGCCCTCAAGGCGCGCATGGACGGCGGGCTCACCGGTGGCGACGTCGACGACGCCCAGGTCGGGCCGCCGCAGCTCTCGACCGCGCTCCGGATCCTCGTCGCCCCGCCCGCGACCCCGCTCGCGCGCTCGACCACCGACATCGCCCCGGCGAACCGTGGGGATCCGAGCCAGGTCACCCTCACGACGGGCCAGCTCCTCATCAACCAGCGGATCTCCCAGGCGGGCGTGCGACGCGCCAACGAGCTGATCGCGCGCATCGAGGACGGCCTGGTGGGCACCGACATCCGCGACGCCGGTCTCACCGGGGCCGACCTCGCGCCCTCCGCGTTCCCGCCGTGACCCGCCGGGGCGTCCTCGCGCTGCTGGCCTGCGGTGCGGGCCTGGCCGCGGCCGTCCCGGCGTCGGCCGCGACGACGCCGCTGGGGACGCAGGTGCGGGTGTCGGTGACCGGCGCGGACGGGGACGCCGGGCTCGACGCCTTCAGCCCGAGCGCCGCCTACAACCCGGCCGCGGACCAGTACCTCGTCGCCTGGTCCGCGGACACGGGCGCCGGCGACGACGAGATCTTCGGCCGCCTCCTCGACGGGAGCGGGACCCCCCTGGGCGCCCAGTTCCGCATCTCGGACATGGGCCCGGACGGGGATCCGGACTTCGACGTCCAGGTGCCGGCCGTGGCGTACAACACGCGCCACGACGAGTACATGGTGGTCTGGTACGGCGACGACGACGCGGGCCCGCTCGTCGACGACGAGTTCGAGGTCTTCGCCCAGCGCCTCGACGCGACCGGCGCCCAGCGCGGGGTCAACGACCGGCGCATCTCCGACATGGGCCCGAACGGCGACCCGGACTTCGCGGCGCGCAACCCCGCGATCGCCTACAACGCCACCAGCGACGAGTACCTGGTCGTCTGGAACGGGGACGACGGCTCCGGGCCGCTCGTCGACAACGAGCGCGAGATCTTCGCCCAACGGCTGAGCGGGACGGGCGCCCAGGTCGGGGCCAACGACCGGCGGATCTCCGACATGGGGCCGAACGGCGACGCGACCTTCGCCGCGGAGCTCCCGGCCGTCGCCCACGACCCGGTCGCCAACCAGTACATGGTGGCCTGGGTCGGCGACGACGACCGGGCTCCGCTCGTGAACGACGAGGACGAGATCTTCGTCCAGCGCCTGGGCGCCAACGGCGCCGAGGAGGGCCCGAACGACCGGCGGGTCTCGGACACCGGGCCCGATGGGAACCAGTCGTTCGGGGCCAACCTGCCCAGCCTCGCCTTCAACGCGGCCGCCGGCGAGTACCTGGTCGCCTGGGAGGGCGACGACGACACCGGCGACAAGGTCTCGGCTGGGGAGGAGATCTTCGTCCAGCGCCTGGCCTCGACGGGCGCGCAGGTCGGCGTGAACGACCGGCGGATCTCCCGGATGGGCCCCGACGGCGATACCCGCTTCCGGGCCAACACGCCCCGGGTGGCGGTCGGCGCCGGCGGCGCCGAGTACCTGGTCGCCTTCGACGGGACGGACGACGGCCCGGGCCTGCTGAACGGCGGCTTCGAGGTCTTCGCGCAGCGGCTCGCCCCGGACGGGGCCGAGATCGGGGACGACGACGTGCGCGTCTCGACGATGGGCGTCGACGGCGACCCGCTCAGCGACGGTCTGGCGGCGTCCGTGGCCTTCGGGTCGCGTCGGGGCGAGTACCTGATCGCGTGGGAGGGGGATACGGGGGTCCCGCCGCTCGTCGACGACAAGTCGGAGATCCACGCCCGCCGGTTCGGCGCCGGGGCGGCCACGGCGAGCGCCGTCTGCAAGGTCCTGCCGCCGGTCCCGCCGCCGACGCCGGGCGATCCCAGCGACATCCGGCTCACGACTGGCCAGCTCCTGATCAACCAGCGCATCGACCAGGCGGCGATCCGCCGGGCGAACGGCGTGCAGGCGTGGATCGACGGCGGCATCGAGGGGCGGGACCTGTGCCAGGGGTCCCTCGGTCAGGCCGAGCTCGCGACGGGCGTCACGTCCGACCTCGCGGGTCCGGCCGTCGCGCTCGCCGCGCCCGCCCCCCGGCCGATCGTCGTCGCCCCCGCCAAGCCGGCCGACGCGAGCGGGATCACCCTGACCACGCGGCAGCTCCTGATCAACCAGCGGATCTCCCAGTCGGCGATCCGGCGGCTCAACGCGCTGAAGGCGCGGATGGACGGCGGGCTCACCGGCGGGGACGTGGACGACGGCACGCTGACCCAGCCGGCCTTCGTCCCGGGGCTCCGGATCCTGGCGGCCCCGCCGCCGGCGACCCCGCCCGCGGCCTCGACCACCGACATCGCACCGGCGAAGCCCGGCGACCCGAGCCAGATCAGGCTCTCGACCACGCAGCTCCTGATCAACCAGCGCATCTCCCAGGCCGCGGTGCGCCGCGCCAACGAGCTGATCGCCCGGATCGAGGACGGCCTGCTGGCCGGCGACATCCGCGACGCCGGCCTCACCCGCCTCGACCTCGCCCCGGGGGTCGCGCCGTAGTGTCCTGCCCCGGAAGTTTCGTATGGGTTTCCCGAGCGAATCGCCAGCGAGGCAAGGACGCAGATCCTCGGCAATAGCGGTGTCCTATTGCCGAGGTCGAGGACGCAGCCTCGCGATGCGATGCAGCCGGGAAACCCCGCGCGACTTCCGGGGCGGGGCACTGGGTCAGGTGCGGGCGGCGAGGACCCCGGAGCTCGGCAGCCGCCGGCCGCCCTCGACGGGGACGACGGCCAGCACGACCGTCGGGGCGTCCGGGCGGGCGACGAGGCGGCCGGCGTCGCCCTCGAGCATCGACCGCGACATCCGCCCGGGGATCACGACCACGTCCGCCGGGCCCGCCTCCGCGAGCGCCTCGTCGCGCGTGCCGTGGAAGCCGTCCACCGGCGCCCGCTCCATGCCCACCAGAAGGGGGCGGGCCACGTCGGGGTCGGGGGAGAGGATGCGCGGCTCCACGCCCAGCCCCGCGGCGATCAGGCGCGCCGTGCGCACCGCGAGGAGCGTCTCGGTGTGGCCGATCGGCAGCACGTCCTCCCGGGACAGCGCCAGCACCACGCGCGCCGGCGGCTCCGCGCCGCCGGACACCACCAGCGTGGGGGCGCGCGTCTCGGCCAGCAGGCCCTCGCTGGCGCCGCCGAACAGCGCCGAGCGGGCCTGCGCCAGGCCCGCCCACGTCACCATGACGCACGTCGCGTCGTGCTCCATCGCGGAGCGCAGCGCCCCAGCGGCGACCGACTCGCAGACGCGGATCCGCGACTCCGTCTCGACCCCCAGACGGCCGACGATCGCGTCGATCTGCTCCAGGCGCTCCTGGCCCAGGGCGCGGGCGGCCGGCTCCCCCGGCTCGGGGACCAGCGCCACCGGGACCACCACGCCCTTGTCGGAGCGGGCGATGAGGGCGGCGAGCGTGCCGCGGGGCTCGATGGCGTCGGAGGCGATCGGCACCAGGATCGTCTCGCCCAGGCGGCGGCCCCCGTCGACGGTCGGCGGCCGGACCTGCTTGGTGAAGTGCGCGGCGCCGAGCGGCGCCATGACGAGCGACACCAGCACCACCACCAGCGCGGCGTTGACCAGCGTCTCGTCGAAGATCCCCGCCTCGAGCCCGACGATCACCGCGGCCAGCGTCGCGGCGGCCTGGGCGACGGTCAGGGAGAAGACCAGGCCCACCTCGGCCCGGGTCTGGTGGCCCAGGCGCCCCGCGATCCAGGCGGCCACCGACTTGCCGACGACCACCACGGCCAGCGACGCGGCGCCGATCGCCAGGGTGCGCGCCTCCGTGAACTTGGCCGGGTCGATCAGCATCCCCGTCGAGATCAGGAAGAACGGGACCAGCAGCGAGGAGCCGAAGAACTCGAGCCGCTCCATCAGGGGGCTGCGGTTGGGGATCAGGCGGTTGACGGCCAGCCCGGCGAAGAACGCGCCGACGATCCCCTCCAGGCCGCCGAGGTCGGCGACCACGGCGATGCCGGTGAACGCGGCGATCACGCCGATGAAGCGCAGCGACCGGTCGCGCCCGGCGCCGGCGAAGAACCGCCGCATCAGGATCGGCAGCACCGCGAACGCGACGACGGCCAGGACGACGAGCCCGAGCATCAGCCCGCCGACCACGGCGGCGGTCGACCCGTCGCCGGTCTCCGCTCCGACGACCACGGCCAACACGAACAGGGCCAGCGTGTCGGTGATCACCGTCCCCGACACGGCCATGCCGACGGCGGGGTGCCCCGCGAGGCCCTCGTTGCGCACGATCGGGTACGCCACCAGCGTGTGCGACGCCCACAGCGACCCGTAGAGCACCGCGGCGGCGAGCCCGTAGTCGAAGCCCGCGGCCCCCACCACGAAGCCCAGGACGAGCGGGATCGTGAAGGTGATGAGGCCGAACCGCACCGACTCGGCGCGGCGGCGCGCGAACTCCTCCAGGTCGAGCTCCAGCCCCGCCAGGAACATCAGGGTCAGCAGGCCGAGTTGGCCGATGCCCTCGACGATCCCCACGCGCGGGACCCAGTCGAGCACGTTCGGCCCGATCAGCATCCCCAGGATCACGATGCCGACCATTCCCGGGAGCCGCAGCTTCGAGGCGAGGTACGGGCCGAGCAGGATCACGCAGGCGCAGACGAAGAACGTCCACTCTGCCCCGTCGGGAGGGAACTCCAGATTCACGGACGCCGGTTCTACGCCGGTGCGGCGCCCCGTGTCCACTCCGCGCGCGGGGAGGGCTCAGGTCAGCTCGGGCCGCTCCCCGGCGCGCAGGCGCTCCACGACGTGGTCGATCCGCCGCGCCGCCTCCCGCGCCGACCGGGCGGCGCCCACCCACTCCACCGTCCGGTTCCGCCACGTGATCGAGAGCCTCCGCCAGCGCTCGCGCGCCTCCGGGGCGGCGGCCAGGGCCTGCTTCAGGGCGTCGGGGACCGGCAGCGCCCTCGTGGCCGAGTAGGCCTTCTCCCAGGTGCCCCGCTCCTTCGCCACCCGCACCGTCTCGAGGCCGGCGGGCGTCATCCGCCGCTCGGCGATCAGGCGCTCGGCGATCGCCACGTTCACCTTGGACCACCGGCTGGTGGGGCGCCGCGGCGTCCAGCGCTGCGCGTAGCGGTCGTCGTCGATCCGCCGCACCAGCCCGTCGATCCACCCGAAGCGGAGGGCCTCCTCGACCGCCTCGGCCCAGGCGATGGACGGGATCCCGGTGTGCTTCTTGTGGTACAGCACCCACACCTCGGGGGCGGTGGCGTGGTGCTCCTCCAGCCACGCCCGCCAGTCGGCGACGGCGGGGAAGGGGATCGCGTCCTCGTGGCCCACCGGGGCAGGCTACCGTCGTGCGGCCGGGCCCCCGTCCTCGAGGCGGCCCGCCGCACGGACCCGCTCGAGCGCGTCGACCGCCTCCGCGTCGAACTGCCGACCGGCCTCGCGGCGACACTCCTCCGCCGCCTTCTCGTGGGACAGCGGCGCGGTGTACGGCCGGGCGCTCGTCATGGCGTCCCACGCGTCGGCCACGGCCAGCAGGCGCGCGCCGTCCGGGATCCGGTCGCCGCGGATCCCCTCCGGGTAGCCGCGGCCGTCGAACCGCTCGTGCAGCGACTTCACCCACCCCACCTGCTCGGGGGTGAGCACGTCGGCAACGATCTGCGCCCCGAGGGTGGAGTGCTCCTGGATGTGGGCGATCTCCGCGTCGGTCAGGCGGGAGGGCTTGAACAGGACGGCGTCCGACACGCCGATCTTGCCGACGTCGTGGACCAGCGCCGCCTCGCGCAGCAGCCCCTGGCGCTCCGCCGTCCAGCCCATCTCGGCGGCGATCCCCACCGCCAGCTCGGCGACCCGCTCCGAGTGGCTGCGGGTGGAGGGGTCGCGGGCGTCCACCGCCCGGGCAAGGGCGCGGATGGCGTTGAGGGCCTGGGAGCGCTCCAGGCTCTGCGCGCGCTCCTCGGCCGACAGTACCTCGACCACCTCGGGCGAGTAGCAGAACGAGACGTTGCGGCCGTTGCCCTTCGCCCAGTACAGGGCGCCGTCGGCCAGCCGGACCAGGTCGCCGGCGTCCGTGGCCTGGGCCAGCTCGGCGATCCCGATCGAGACGGTGCAGGCGATGTCGTCCGCGAAGGGCTCGCCCGCGACCTCCTCACGGGCCCGCTCGGCGGCCTTCCACGCGTCCAGGGCGTCGCTCTCCGGCAGCAGCCACGCGAACTCCTCGCCGCCGATGCGGGCCACCAGGTCCTCCGGGCGCGATCGGCGGCGGAGCCGGTCGGCCGTCTCGCGCAGCACCTCGTCGCCCACCTGGTGGCCGTGGCGGTCGTTCACGTCCTTGAAGTGGTCGAGGTCGATCAGGGCCAGCGCCAGCGGCCGCTTGTGCCGCCGCGCGCGCTCCACCTCGTCGCGCAGGCGCTCGTGGAAGGCGCGGTGGTTCGCGAGGCCCGTGAGGGGGTCGCTCGCCGCACGCTGCTCGGCCTCGGCAAGCGTCGCCAGCGTCCGCGCGTGCAGGCGGGCGTTGGCGAGGGCCAGGTCGGCGATGCTCATCAGGCTGCGCACCGCGGCCCGCTCGCGGGCCGTGAAGCGGCGCGGGTTGCGGAAGCCGATGAACAGGGCGCCGAGGACGCCCTCGCCCACGGAGGGGTGCTCCAGCCGCGCGGCGATGAACGCGCGCAACCCTGACATCCGCCCCAGCCGCACCTCCGGCGTCGCCTGGAGCTGCTCGCGGACCACCACCCGGTCGGGGGCAGCCAGGATCGCGTCGAGCGCCTCGCGGGCGTCCGGGCCGCTCGACTGCGACTCCAGCACCTCGCGCAGCACCGGGTCCTGCTCGGTGGTGTGCAGCGTCGGGTCGCCCGGGCCGTCCGGCAGCACGATCACCGTGGCCCGGTCGGCGCCCAGGGCCCGCTGGGCGGCGGTGGTGATCGCGTCGAGGGTCGCCGCCATGTCCAGGCCGCCCGCGGCGATCGCCGCGGCCGCGTCCTCCACCGAGCGCCGCCGCGCCTCGGCGGTGGCGACCGCGACGCCCGCGAGCTCGGCCAGGCCGCGGAGCCGGCCGCCCATCCCCGGCCGCACCGGCGGGCGCGCGCCGTTCGCGGCCACCAGGACGCCCCACACCTCGCCGCCCAGCATGATCGGCGCCGACGCGACCTGGCCCCCGGGGGCGAGCCACTCCGTCTCAGGGTCGACGGCCTGCTCGTTCTCCCGCCACGACCCGACGACCTCCGAGTGGCGCCCGTCGCCCAGGCGGACGACCGCCGCCGAGGCGACGCCGAGCAGCTGGGCCGCCTCCTGGCACACCAGCGCCAGGACGTCCTCCGGCTCTGCGCCCGACGCGGCCAGGGTCGCCGCCCGGCGCAGCGCCGCCTGCTCGGCCGCGTACTCCGCGATGCGGCGGCGCTGCTCGGCGTCGCTGATCGCGAGGCGCACCAGGTCGGCGAAGTCGAGCAGCGCCCGCTCCGCCTCGTCGCCCACCGGGCCCTCGGCGCTCGCGATCGTGAGGCTCCCCCACGGGCTGCCGTCGACGGCGATCGGAGCGGCCAGGCCCTCGCGGTAGGCGCTGAAGAAGTCGTCGTCGCCGCCGGGGCGGGGGAGCAGCCGGGTCGTGAGCGACTGCCGGATGGCGGTGGGGGAGCCGTAGACGCCGAGGCGGATCAGGTGGCCGTCGGCGGGGGCGGGCATCCCCGGCGCCGCCCAGCTTGCCACCACCTCCCCGGTGGACTCGTCGCTCAGGCGCGTCACCGATGCGAGCTGGCAGCCGGTGAGTCGGGCGGCCTCCTCGCAGATCAGCGTCAGCATGTGGACGGCCGGGGTGCCCGCGGCGATCGCGGTGGCCACCCGCCGCAGCGCCGTCTGCTCCTCGATGCGCCGCTCGATGGCGCGCCGGTCCTCCGCGTTCGCCACGGCCAGCGCCACCAGGTCGGCGAAGGCGGCGAGGCGCGCCTCGGCGTCGGCGGGCACGTCGGTGTCGGCCGACGCCGCCAGCACCGCGCCCCACAGGCGGCCGGCGGTCCGGACGGGGGCGGCGACGCCGCACCGGAGGAGCCCGCGGATGCTGCCGACCGCGGTGCGCTCGTCCGGGGCGAGGTCGTCCAGGTACACGCGCGAGGGCTGGCCCGTCTCCTGGACCCGGGCGACGGGGCCGCCGCCGTCCAAGGGGATCCGCAGCCCGGCCGCGGCGGCGGAGTCGCCCCACGAGCCGACCGCCAGCGCGCCGGCCTCCTCGAACCGCCACACCATCCCCGCCTCCACGGCGAAGAGGGCCGCCACCTCCTGGGCGACGATCCGGAACACCTCCGCCGGCTCGGCGGCGGACGCGACGACCTTGGCCACCCGGTGGAGCGCGCCGGTCTCGGCCAACGCCGACCGAAGGGCGCCACCCGTCGCTGGAGACCCGCGGCCCGGTTCGATCACGCCTTTTAACGTCCCGTCGAGGTCAGGAACGATCACGGACTATTGCGGAATTCCCCGTTCCGATCCACTTGAATCCCCATCGCGCTCGCCGAGGCGGTGGGCCTCGACCGCCCGGGCCCAGCCCTCGGGCAGCACGGGCCAGCGGCGGAGGGCGTCGGCGTGCCGCAGGTACCACACCAGGTCGGCCCGGGCGCGGAGGCGGGGGTCCTCGCCGGGGTCGGGCTGTCCGGACGGGGGGTTCACCGCCGACATTGTTGCCCACCCCCGCGCGCGCCGGGTAGGATCCTGCGACGTCGCCGCACGGCCATTCGCCCTGCTCGCGACAGCCATTCCAGGGGGCAGCGGCCGTGCTTCCGGCGGGTCCAGGACGTGACCCCGGCCGGACTGCGGCCCGGAGTCGGGCGAGCAAAGGGGCAGACTTGGCGAGAAAGAGCGTGGTGATCCGGCTGGCCGGCGAGTCCGGCGAGGGGGTCATCTCCTCCGGCGACATCCTCACGCAGGCGGCGGCGCGCGGCGGGTACTGGACCCAGACCTTCCGCACCTACCCGGCGGAGATCAAGGGCGGCCCGTGCATGTACCAGGTACGCATGGGCGACGAGCAGATCTACAGCCACGGCAAGGCCGTGGACCTGCTGGTCTGCTTCAACCAGGAGGCCTGGGAGCTCCACTGGGACTCCCTCGGCCCCGACGGGGTGATCCTCTACGACGAGACCGCGGTCGAGATCCCCGGCGAGTACCAGGACCGCGCGCGCCCGGTCCGGATGGAGAAGCTCGCCAAGGAGATCGGCGGCTCCCTCCGCGCCAAGAACATGGTCGCGGTCGGCGCGGTCGCCGGCGTCATCTCCTTCAACACCACCCCGATCGAGGAGCTGGTGCTCCGCCGGTACGCCCACAAGCAGGGCGTGGCCGACGCGAACATCGCGGCCCTCCGCGCCGGCGGCGACGAGTCCGCCGACCTGAAGGGCGTCCTCGAGATCGTGGAGCCGGTCGAGGTCGAGGCCGACCGCATCCTGCTCTCGGGCAACCAGGCGATCGCCGTCGGCGCCATCGCCGCCGGCGTCCAGTACTTCGCCGGCTACCCGATCACCCCAGCCTCCGACATCCTCGAGTGGCTGTCGGCGAAGCTCCCGCAGGTCGGCGGCATCACGATCCAGTGCGAGGACGAGATCGCCTCGATCTCCAGCGTCCTCGGCGCCTCCTACACGGGCGCGAAGGCCATGACGGCCACGTCGGGCCCGGGCCTGTCGCTCATGACCGAGATGCTGGGCTACGCGGGCACCGCCGAGATCCCGTGCGTCGTGATCGACGCGCAGCGCGGCGGCCCCTCCACGGGCCTGCCGACCAAGACCGAGCAGTCCGACCTGCAGCACGCCCTCTACGGCGGCCACGGCGAGGCGCCCCGGGTCGTGATCGCGCCGATCACCGTGGAGGACTGCTTCTGGTCCACGATCGACGCCTTCAACTACTCGGAGCGCTTCCAGGTCCCGGTCATCCTCCTGACCGACCAGGGCCTCGCGACCCGGATGGAGGTCATCCACAAGCCCGACACGGACAAGGTCGAGCTGTGGGAGCGCAAGACGTCCGCGGGCGTCGAGGACTACAAGCGCTACGAGCTCACCGAGGACTCCGTCTCGCCGATGGGCATCCCCGGCGAGGAGGGCGGCCAGTACGTCTCGACCGGCATCGAGCACGACGAGTTCGGCCACCCGGCCTACACGCCCGAGAACCACGTGGCGATGCAGGCCAAGCGGTGGGCGAAGCTCGCCCCGCTGGCCAACGGGCTCGTCCGCCACGAGACCCACGGCGACGAGACGCCCGACATCGCCCTCATCGGCTTCGGCTCCACGTACGGCCCGGTCCGCGAGGCGGTGGACCGCGCCCGCGAGGAGGGCCTGTCGGTGGGCCTGTTCTTCCCGCGCGTGCTCGGGCCGTTCCCGGTCGAGCAGGTCACGGCCTTCACGGCCAACGCGTCGCGCGTGCTCGTCCCCGAGGTCAACTTCTCGGGTCAACTGGCGCGCCTCGTGCGCGGCGAGTGCGGCATCAAGGTCGAGAGCCACGCCAAGTGCGACGGCCTGCCCTTCACAGCCGAGGACGTACTCGACATCATCATGGAAAGGATCCCGAGTTGAGCACCGCTCCCGCCAAGCGCAAGCCCACCGACTACAAGTCGGACCTGAAGCCGATCTGGTGTCCGGGCTGCGGCGACTTCGGGGTCCTGGCCTCCCTCTACCGCGCGTTCGCCGAGCTGGACCTGGACCCGGCGAACACCGTCGTGGTCTCCGGTATCGGCTGCTCCAGCCGGCTCCCCGGCTTCGTATCCACCTACGGGTTCCACTCGCTGCACGGCCGGCCGCTCCCGGTGGCCATGGGCGTGAAGCTCGCGAACCCGGATCTCAACGTCATCGCGGTCGGCGGCGACGGCGACGGCTTCGCCATCGGCGCGGGCCACTTCCCGCACGCGGCGCGCCGCAACGTGGACATCACCTACCTGGTGATGGACAACGAGATCTACGGCCTCACCAAGGGCCAGGTCTCGCCGACCTCCCTCACCGACCAGAAGGCGCCCTCCACCCCGTGGGGGAACCTGGAGACGCCGCTCAACACCCTGGCGTTCGCGGTGGCCTCCGGCGCGACGTTCGTCGCCCGCGGCGCGTCCTTCAACACGAAGGCGCTCACCGAGCTGATCGTCCAGGCGATGGAGCACAAGGGCTTCAGCTACATCGACGCCATGTCCCCCTGCGTGATGTTCAACAACCACCAGGAGGAGTGGAAGGAGCTGGTCACCGACGTCGACCCCGACCACGACGTCACCAGCAAGACGGCCGCCTTCGACCTCGCCCTCCGCGGCGGGTTCAAGCTTGGGATCCTCTACCGCGAGCAGCGGTCGACGATCAACGAGAAGTACAAGGCCCTCGTGGACGCGGCGAAGGAGTCGAACGCCGACGCCATGCTCGAGGCCTTCTCCGCCCGCAAGGGCGCGGCGATCGGGAAGCCGGTTCTCTAGAGCCCTCCCGGCGGCGCTCGCCGCCCTGGTCCTCGCCGTCCTCGCCGCAGCCTGCGGCGGGGGCGGCGAGGACGGCGGCCGCACGGACGCGACCAGACCCGCGGCGGACGCCTTCACCCGCGGGCCGTACCTCACCCGGATCGGGGAGACCACCGCCCGGCTCCGCTGGATCGCCCCCGCGGGCGCCCAGGTCGCCCTGACCGCCCGCCCGGATGGCGCGCCCGGGGAGGAGACGGAGATCGCGTCGGAGGGCGGCCCCGGCGCGGTGACCCTCCGCGGCCTGCGGCCGGACACCCGGTACGAGTGGACGGCGTCGGTGGACGGCGAGGCGGCGGCGTCGGGCGCGTTCACCACCGCGCCGCGCGACCTCTCCCGCGGGGTGGACCTGATCGTGTTCGCCGACTACGGCGCGCCGAACGAGGACTCCCACGCCGTCGCCCGCCTGGCCGGCGAGGAGGACCCCCGCCTGATGATCACCGGCGGCGACAACACGTACATCGTGACGCTGCCCCAGTTGCTGGACCTGAACCTGTTCGGGCCGTTGCGCGACGCCCTGTCGGGCGCGCCGAACTACGGCACCGTCGGCGACCACGACATCCCGTTCCCGGCCGGCCAGACGGCGCTGGCGGACGCGCTGGAGTGGCCGAACCGCGGCGAGCGCTACGACCTGCGCTACGGCCCCGTCCAGGTGGTGGCGCTCGGCCTGCGCGCCGACGCCGCCGACGTGGCGTTCGCCCGCCGCGCCCTCGCCCGCCCCGGGCCGCTCGCCCGGTTCGTGCTGACCCACCAGCCGATCAAGGCCGGCAACCCGCTGCTGCCGGTCATCGCCGGCGCGCCGGTCACCGCCGTCCTGGCCGGCCACCTGCACGCGTACGAGCGGCGGCAGGTCGCCGGCGCCCCCGGGGTGCCGTTCTTCACGGTCGGCACCGGCGGCGCGCCGCGCAACGACGACCGCACGCCCCGCAGCGCCGACGCCGCCGCCCATCTGCTGGCGTTCGGGGTGATGCGCGTCCACCTGGAGGGCCACACGGCGACGTACGCCTTCGTGGACGTCGACGGCGCCGTCCGCGACCGGGCCACCTTCCCGCTGACGCCCTGAGGGCAAGGGCCGGGGCCCCGCGTCTGGCGCCCCCTCGCGCGGGACCCAAGCCCCTCGACCCGCCTGACACCGGCGGGCGTCGGGAGGCCCGCCGGCGTCGGCGTGTGCAGCGCCCGATCCGGTCCGGGTGACGGGTACTGCCTTGCGACAGGCGGCCCGCGCGATGGCCTGCGGAGCCGCCTGCGACGGGGGCGCTGGGCGCACCTCCCGCACGAGACATGGTGCGCGTGAGGGTGTCCCCGCGGAATACCGCAGATGCGTCATCTTCGTGAGCGTACGACCAAGCCGGGCCGTGCTCAGGCCCCGGGGACGACCCCCGCGAGCCAGTCGAAGACCTTCTGCGCCCACACCTGCTGGCCGAGGCCGCCGCAGTGGCCGTCGGCGCCCTCGGCGGCGGTCAGGCGGATCAGGGTCGCGGGGCCGCCGACCGCGGCGACCAGCGCCGGGCCGCCGCCACCGACGAAGTCGTTCTCGGCCTCCACCGCCAGGGTGGGGCACGTGATCCGCCCGGCGTCGGCGATCATCGTGTACCGCCGCAGGTCGCGGAGGTACTCGCTGGGGGTGCGGAGCCCATGCGACGCGGCCCGCGCGCCGAAGAACTCGCGCCGCGCGGCGCGCAGGCGGGCCTGGGCGTTCACCACCGGCCCGGCGACGCGGCCGGCGATGCCGCCGGGGATCTTCGCCGCCATGTCCGGCTGGGCGGGGTCGCACACGAGTGCCGCCAGCCGGGGCTCGCCGGTGGCCCCGCGCGGCGCCAGGTAGCCGGCGAACGAGCGGCCGACGAGCACCAGCCCGTCCGGGCGCACGTCGCCCCGCGCCAGCGTCCAGTCGACCACCGGCGTCAGGACCGCCTCGAAGTCGGGGCGGAAGGGGAGCCGCTGCCGGTAGAGGGCCTCGCCCTGCCCGGGGCCCTCGAAGCGCAGCGCGTTGTAGCCGCGCGCGAGCGCCGCCGGCACCTGCATGAGCCCCCAGTCCGACTCGGCCGCCGAGTCGTAGCCGCACGGCAGCAGCAGGGTGGGGCGGGGTGCGCCCGAGTCGTCCGGCGCGAACCACCAGGCGTTCAGCGTCGTCCCCTCGTACGGGATGCGCACCTGCTCGGCCGGCGTGTCGAACAGCGCGGCCGCCTTCGCGAACGTGCCGGCGTGGGCGGTGTGGGCGTCGAGCAGCCGCTGGTCGGCGAGGTTCGAGCCGATGAAGATGTACGACTGGCGGTGGTACTCGCTCGCCCGCAGGAACGCTGCGCGGGCGCTCGCCCGCCGCCCCGCGGCGAGGGCCGCCTCGGCCGTCTCCTCGATCCGCCGCGCCAGGGGCCACCACGCCTCCCACCACGCCAGGCCGGACGCGCCGTCCAGGCCCCGGGCGACGGTGAAGACCTCGCCCAGGTCCGCGGCGCCCTCGTACGCGGCGGTGAGCGTGCGGACGAGCTGGCCGTCCAGCGCCGGGTCCTTCAGGACGACCCGGGCGGGGTCGCTCACTCCCCGCGCACCTTCGCGTCGGCGGTGCGGGCCGCCTGTGCCATCTCGGCGCGCACGGCGCCGAGGCGGCGCGCCAGCTCGGGGTCGCTGGTGGCGAGGATCTGGGCGGCCAGCAGGCCGGCGTTGCGCCCGCCGTCGATCGCGACCGTCGCGACCGGCACCCCGCGCGGCATCTGCACGATCGACAGGAGCGAGTCCATGCCGTCGAGGGCCGTCGTGCGGACCGGGACGCCGATCACCGGCAGGGTCGTGACCGCGGCGAGCATCCCCGGCAGGTGGGCCGCACCGCCCGCGCCGGCCACGATGACCTTCAGGCCGCGGTCGGCGGCCTCGCCGCCGTAGGCGATCATGTCGTGGGGCGTGCGGTGGGCCGAGACGACGCGCACCTCGTGCGGCACCCCGAGCGCCGTGAGCACGTCGGCGGCGTGGCTCATCACGGGCAGGTCGCTGTCGCTGCCCATCACGATCCCGACGAGCGGGCCGCCCGGCTCGGTCACAGCCCCACCGCCGCCGCCGCGCGCCGGGCGGCGTCCAGGGCCTCGCCGGCCGTGGCGCCGAGCGCCGTCACGTGGCCCATCTTGCGGCCCGGCCGGACCTCCGCCTTGTCGTACAGGTGCAGGTGGGCGCCCTCCACCGCGAGCGCGGTGGCCACGTCCGGCCGCGCCGGCCCGGCCGCGGAGCCCAGCAGGTTCACCATCGCCGCGGCGGGCGCGCGCATCCCCACCTCGCCGAGCGGCAGGTCGAGCACGCCGCGCAGGTGGTTCTCGAACTGGGACGTCTCGCAGGCCTCGATGGTGTAGTGCCCCGAGTTGTGCGGGCGGGGGGCGAGCTCGTTGACCAGCACGGAGCCGTCGGCCGTCAGGAACATCTCGACCCCCGTCACGCCCAGGCCGTCGGCCGCGGCCGCGGACGCCGCCGCCACCTCGCCCGCCCGCCCGAGCACGTCGGCGTCGACGGGGGCGGGGGCCACCACCTCGTGGCACACGTGGTTGCGCTGAACGGTCTCCACCACCGGGTAGCGGCGCACCTCGCCCGAGGGCGACCGGGCCACCATCGCCGCGAGCTCCTTCGCGAACGCGACCATCCCCTCCACCAGCACGCCCTCGCCGGCGTCGAGGCGCGCGAACGCCTCGCGGGCCTCGGCCTCGTCGCGGCAGGTGGCGTTGCCGTAACCGTCGTAGCCGAGCTTGCGGGCCTTCAGCATGAGCGGCCAGCCCAGGTCGCGCCCGGCGGCGGCCAGGTCGTCGGCGCGCTCCGCCACCCGCCAGGGGGCGGTCGGCAGGCCGGCGTCTCGCAACAGCGCCTTCTGGAGCGCCTTGTCCTGCACCTGCGCGAGCACGGACGGCCGCGGCCGCACCGGCGTGCCCGCGGCCTCCACCGCGGCGAGGGCCGCGGCGTCGACGAACTCGTTCTCGAGGGTGACCACCCCGGCGGCGGCGCCGAGCGCCCGGACCGCCTCGGCGTCCTTCCAGTCGCCCTCCACCACCGACGCCGCCATCGGCCCCGCCGGCTCGCCGCGGCGCCCGAGAACGGCCACGCGGATGCCGAGCGGCCAGGCCGCGAGGCACGTCATCCGGGCGAGCTGCCCGGCCCCGGCGATCCCCACGTCGGCGCGCCCGTCCGGCGTCCCGTCCGCGCGCAAGGGGGCGGCGAGGGGCTGCGTCGCGGTCACCCGGGGGACGCTACAGGCGCCCTCCCGGCGTCCGCAATTCCCTCACATCAGCCCAACGGTGCGCTCACGTCCTGGGCGGAACGCGCCGATAGGGTCGCGAATGGCGATGCTCGCGATGGACGTGCCACCACCGCAGACCGCTCCGGCCCCTCCGGCACGGTTGCTGGCGTTCGCGGACGAATTCCGGTTCAACACGAGCCGCGACGTGGTGCCTGCGGGCACGCTGATCCTCCAGGTGAAGAATATCGGGGAGGACGACCACGACCTCCGCATCAAGGGCCCCAACGGCGTGGCCCGCGCGGAGACCGGCGTGGTGAAGCCCGGCGACCTCGGCCAGATCCGGATCCGCCTCCCGCAGGGCCGCTACACGTACCTCTGCACGGTCGCCGACCACGCCGAGCGCGGCATGGCGGGGACGCTGGTGGTGCGGGCCGTCAAGAAGAAGAAGCGGCGCCGCTGATGCCCCGCTCCGCCGACCGGGCCAAGGTCGAACGCCTGCTCTGGCGCGCCGGCTTCGGCGGCCGTCCCGGCGAGATCGACCGCCTGGCCCGCAAGGGCGCCCCGGCGGCGGTCGAGACGCTGCTCGCCCCCCGCGGCCCGGCGCTGCGCGGCCCCGCCGCCCGCATCGACGGCGCGCCGCTGGACCCGGCCAACGTGTACGGCCACGAGGTGCTGTGGTGGCTGGACCGCGCCGTCCGGACGCAGCACCCGCTGGTGGAGCGGATGACGTTCAACTGGCACGACCACTTCGCCACGTCCAACGACGACGTCGGCGACACCAAGCTCATGCTGGCCCAGTACTGGACGCTGCGCCGCGGCGCGCTCGGGAAGTTCCGCAACCTGACGCGGGCGATCCTGAAGGACCACGCGATGCAGCGGTTCCTGAGCCTCTCCAACTCGGAGAAGGGCTCGCCGAACGAGAACTTCGCCCGCGAGCTGTTCGAGCTGTTCACCCTCGGGGTGAACAACGGCTACACGGAGAAGGACATCCGCGAGGCGGCCCGCGCGCTCACCGGCTTCACGTTCGACTACGAGACGGAGCGCTTCGGCTACGACCCCGACAACCACGACGGCGGGGTGAAGCGCATCCTCGGCCGCGTCGGCCGGTTCACGCCGCAGGACGTGGTGGACATCGCGATCGCCCACAAGGCCCACGCGCCGTTCCTGGTGGAGAAGCTGTGGGGCTACCTCAGCCCGCGGGAGTGCCCGCCGAAGCTGGTCCGGTCGCTGGCGAAGACGTATGTGAAGGCCGACACCGACGTGCGCCCGGTGCTCCGCGAGATCCTGAACAACAAGCTGTTCTACGCCGGTCTCGCCGAGCCCGACATGGTGAAGCCGCCCTTCGTCTACGTCGCCGGGATGCTGCGCCTCACCAACGGGCGCGTCGACGACGAGTCGTGGCGCTGGCGCCTCGATCAGATGGGCCAGGTGCCGTTCCACCCGCCCAACGTGAGCGGCTGGGAGGGCGGCACGACGTGGCTCTCCACGAGCGCGATCCGCGCCCGCTTCGACGCGGCGACGGCGGTGCTCTACAAGACGGTGAAGGACGGCTCGATCTCGTCCCGCCAGACCCCCCAGCAGGCACTCGCCTCCGCGCTCGCGGCCACCGGCAGCCCGCGCGTCGGGCCCCGGACGTCGAACGCCCTCCGCAGGTTCGCCGTCACCTCCGTGAAGGGGCGGACGGACGACTGGGAGGTCGAGCACTACTTCCCCGAGCGCCAGCGCGTGCTGCGGCACCTGCTGCTGGCCGGACCCGACGCACAGGTCTGCTGAGGTGACGATGCGACGACGCTCCCCCGGCTGCGCCGACTGGCGCGCCACCCGCCGTGCCTTCATGAGCCGCGCCGCCGACGTGGTGCCGATCCCGGCGGACGCCCTCGACGGCCTGGCCGCCTTCGAGAAGGACGGCGGCATGACCCGGCGCAACCTGCTCGAGCGCGGCGTGGGGCTGTGGGTGGGGGCGTCGGCCGTCGCCGGCCTGTCCACCCGGTCGGTGCTGGAGGCGGCGTCCGCGCAGGCCCAGTCGTCGCCGGACGCGACGATCCTGGTGTCGCTGTACCTGGAGGGCGGCAACGACGGCCTGAACACCCTGATCCCGCTCGCCGACCCGAACTACCGCACGCTGCGCGGCCGCATCGGCATCCCGGCGGAGCAGGCGCTGCCGGTCACCGGACACCCGGAGTTCGGGTGGCACCCGTCCCTGGCCGGCCTGAAGGGCCTCTTCGACCAGGGGAAGGTGGCGGTGCTGCCGTCGGTGGACTTCCAGGACGCCGACCAGTCCCACTTCAACTCCGCGGCCTACTGGCGCCGTGGGGTCGTGGGGCAGTCGTTCGACCCCACCGGGTGGCTCGGGCGCACCCTCGACCTCGTCGGCACGCCGGACAACCCGCTCCAGGGGATCAGCACGTCGTGGTCGCCCGACCCGGTGCTGACGTCGCGTCGCGCCGCCACGGCGACGGTGTACGACCCGAGCGGCTTCGACTTCTACATCGAGGGCGTGTGGGGCAGCGACGGGTTCAGCGAGGCGTACCGCCACGCCGCGAGCGGCGCCACGTCGTCGCCGGCGCTTGCGGCCGCCCGCCACACGTACACGAACGCCTTCAAGGTGCGCGACCAGCTGCAGCCGCTGCGGGTCGACGACGACCACCCGCTCCCCCCGGTCCCGGTGGCGTACCCGGACACCGACCTCGGGAACGGCCTGCGGAACCTGGCCCGGATGCTGGGCGCCGGGTTCGGCACCCGCGTGGCGGCGCTCTCCTACGGCGGGTTCGACACCCACGACGACCAGCCCGCGGAGCACGCGGAGCTCCTCACCGACCTGTCCGACTCCCTGGTGGCGTGGCAGGCCGACCTGGCCGCCCGCGGGCTCTCCGGCCGCGTGATGACGCTGATCTGGAGCGAGTTCGGCCGCCGCCCCGAGGACAACGACTCGAACGGCACCGACCACGGCGCCGGCGGCCTGGTCTTCGTGCTCGGCGACCGGGCGCGCGGCGGCATCCAGAGCGAGTTCCCCGGCCTCGCGCGGCTCGACGAGGACGACAACCTCCTGGTCACGACGGAGTTCCGGACGGTCTACGCCACGCTGCTCGAGTCGTGGCTGGGCGTCGAGGCGGCGCGGGTGCTGCCGAAGATCGACGCCGCGCGCCTCCCGCTCGTCGCCTGACGGCGCCGGGACCACCCCCGGGCGGCTGCTATCCTGCGCGGCCCCGAGGGCGTTTAGCTCAGTTGGGAGAGCACCAGCTCGACAAGCTGGGGGTCACTGGTTCGAGCCCAGTAACGCCCATCAGAGAGGCCCCGGAAACGGGGCCTTTCTTCGTTCGGGGGCGGGCGCGGGGCGGCAGCGCGGTGACGCCGACCGGGCCGGGGGATATGGTCGCCCCAGGGTGGAGCGACCGGACCGCATGCACGCGCGCCGGGTCGCGGCGGCGCTCGCCGTCGGCGTCATCGTGAGCTGCCTCGGCATCGCGGGCTGCGGCTCGGGTGAGGGCGGCCAGATCGCGAGCGGCGCGACGATCACCCGCACCGATGCCGCGCTGCCGGCGCCGACCCGGCCCCCGACCACCGTCACTGCTCCTGCGACCACGGTCACAGTGACCGCGCCGGGGACGACCGTGACCGCGCCGGCCGAGACGGTGACCGCCCCCGCCGAGACCGTGACCGCCCCCGCCGAGACGGTCACCGCGCCGTCCCGGACGGTGACGGCCCCGGCCGCGACGGTCACGGTGACCACGGATTCGAGCCACGCGGGGGCGGCCGCCGCAGGCGTCGCCGCCGGGGCGGCGGTCGCCAACGCGGGCGACGAGTCCGCCGGTGCGACCGGGAGCCCGCCGGCGGCGGCGCAGCCCGCCGCGGCGTCGGAGCCCGACGACGTGCCGAACTGGCTGTGGGGGCTCATCGGGGCGCTCGCCGGCGGCGGGATCGCCGTCGTCGCCTACGAGATCGTGAAACGACGGCGCCGGGGTGCGGCCTAGTCGCCCTCCGCGAGCGCCGGCACGGGCGCCGGGTGGTCCCCGACGACCGACCCCCACTCCCGCTCCTCCGCCGCGTCGACGGCGAAGTCGATCAGGGCGCGCATCGGGGTGTGGGTGGTGAAGTCCGGGCCGAACTCGGCCACGAAGTCGTCCGTCGCGGCGACCACGTCCTCCGGCGCCACGTCGTAGCGCCCGTTGGCCTTCCTCCAGCGCTTCGCGAGGGACCGCTTCTCGGCGTCGTCGAGCTCGTCCCACTCCCGGCCGACACCCTCGCGCAGGAGCGCGGTGGCGCCGTTGCGGGACGCCCGCGACTCCCCGCCCCACTCGGCGCAGCCCGCCACCAGAGCAACAGCGGCAAGGACGGCGACGATGAGGAGACGGCGTGAGAGCACGCTCACCACGATGGGGCTGGCCCCCTGCCCGTGCCACTCCCCGAAGGTCGAGTCCGAGCGGCCCGCGCGGACGGTCGACGTCCGCGCGGGCGCGTTTTCGCAGGTCCTACGTCGCGCGGACGGTGAACGCCTTCGTGGCGGTCACCGTGCGGCCGCCGGCCGTGGCGGTCAGCGTGAGCCGGTAGGTGCCCGGCGCGAGGCGCCCGAGCGTCACCCGGGCGCCGCCCGCGGAGACGGTCCGGGGCGCGAGCGTCCGGACGGTCCTCCCGTGCACGAGCCGGCCGCGGACGACGGCCCGGGACCCGGCCCGGAAGGTCGCGGTCCACGTCCGGCCCGACGCCTTGACGGCCAGGCCGGTCAGACGCGGCGCGGCGGGGGCGGGGGACGGGGCGGTGACCGGCGGGGCCGGCGCCGGGGTGGCCGGCGCGCTCGGCGCCGGGCCGCCGGACGACGGCGGCGGCGGGGCGGGCGGCGCGGGGGCCGCGGCGATCGTGACGGTCCGCGTGCGGGTCGTCGCGTTCCCCAGGATGTCCGCCCGCGTCATCGTGACCGTGTAGATCCCGGCCTGCGAATAGGCGTGCGTCACGCTCGCGCCGCTGTCGGTGGCCCCGTCGCCGAAGTCCCACGACGCCGCCGCCCCGAGCGGGCTCCACACGTCGTCCGTGGCGGCCGCGAACGCGAGGACGTCGCCGGCGGTCCCCGAGGCGGGGCCCGTGAACGACGTCACCACCGGCCCGGCGGCGTCCCATCCGGCGGCGCGCACCGCCGACGCGCTCACGCCGTCCTCGCGCCACGCGGACACGCCGTTGCCGGCCGGATCCATCGCCACGGCGGGTGCCGACTCGGCGCTCGCGCCGGAGGCCAGCTCCGTCGCGGCCGGGAAGGCCGCCGTCGCGCCCGCGGACGCCGGGCGCACCGACGCCATCACGGCCGTCGCCGTCGGCTGCTCCCACGCCACCGCGACGTCGCCGGCGGCGTTGGTGCTCACCTGCGGGTTGGCGACCGGCGAGGCGGTCACCAGGAGGTTCTGGGGCGAGGTCCAGCCGGACCACGGGTCGTCGGCCGAGCGCGAGACGGCCTGGACCGTCGCGGGGCCGCTCACGTGGCGCCACGCCACGACGGCGTCGCCGCCGGCGTCCATCGCCACCTGCGGCTGGTCCACGTTGTCGCCGGGGACCGAGAGCACCTGCGGCACGGACCAGGATGCGCCGAGCGTGAACTCGCCGCCGCTGCCCTGGCGCGCGATCGCGGAGATCGTGGCGCCCACCTGGTCCTTGAAGGCCATCAGCGTGGTCCCGCGGCCGTCCATCGCGAGCTGCGGCTGGAGGGGGGTCACGTTCACCGGCGTCGCCCACGTCGCGGCGCCCCAGGCGGACACGAAGCCCGGCGCCGCCGGGCGGATGCGCGACTCGCCCCGGGACGCGCGCACCCATGCGGCGACCGCGTTGCCGTCGGCATCGACCGCCAGGGCCGGCTTGTCGCAGGTGGTGCAGAGCACCTCGGGGGCGCCCCAGGCGCCGCCGGCCGGGCGGGTGGCCGCCTCCACGGCTGCGCCCGAGGTGTTCCAGGCGGCGACCGCATCGCCCGCGGCGTCGAGCGCGACGCGCAGCACCACGCCGGCGGGCACGGCCGACGCGGTGAGGGCGACGGGGGCCGACCAGGCGCCGGCCGCGTCGTCGCGGACGGCGGCGCTGATCGTGCCGCCGGCGTCGCGGTAGACGACCACGGCGCGGCCGTCGGCGTTCACGGCCAGGCGCGGCACGGTGCCGGAGCCGAGCGACGCCGGCGCCCCCCACGCCGACGCCGCCCCCGCCGCCCGGGACGTGGCGCGCACCACGCCCGCGTCGTCGGTGTAGGCGACGACCGCGTCGCCCGCGGCGTCCACCGCCGCCTGCGGGGCGGCTGCGGCGTCGGCGCCCCCCAGCGTCTGGGTGCCGAGCCAGCTCGGCGCCGCCGCCGCGGGCGCCGCGCCCACGACGCCGGCCGCGGCGACCGCCGCGCCCACCCGGATCGCTCGAGCGACCCCACCCCGCGTCCTCCGTGACACACGAACTCCTTCCGATTAGGCCGCGCAGGCCGTCCTGGCGCGCGGTCCCCCTGGTGAGGGTGTCGGCCGGAGGGTGCCGAGTGCTTGAGCCCCAGTTTGCTCAGCCCGCCGCCGCGGCGGCCGCCAGGCGGTGCTCGCGGGGGCTGATCCCGCGCACCCGGGTGAACGCGGCGCTGAGCGCGAACGGGCTCCCGTAGCCCACGGCACCGGCCACCGACGCGAGGGTCGCGCCCGGCTCGCGGAGCAGGTCGGCGGCGAGGCCGAGGCGCCAGTTCGTGAGGTAGGTCATGGGCGGCTCGCCCACCAGGTCGCCGAAGCGGCGGGCCAGGGCGGCGCGGGAGATGCCGGCCTCCGCAGCGAGGTCGGCGACGGTCCACGGGCGGGCGGGGTCGTCGTGCATCGCGCGCAGCGCCCGGCCCACGACGGGGTCGGCCTGCGCCCGGTACCAGGCGGGCGCCTCCGCCTCGGGGCGGGCGAACCACGCGCGCAGGACGGCGATGAGCAGGAGGTCGAGGAGGCGGTCGAGCACCGCCTCCTGGCCGGGGTCGTCGCGGCCCACCTCGTGCCCCAGCACGTCCAGGAGGGGGTGGTCCCACTCGCCGGCCTCGAGCACCAGCACCCGGGGGAGGGCGGCCAGGACGCGGCGGCTCACCTCGCGGTCGGCGCGATAGGTGCCGGTCAGGAGCACGGACGCCCCGTCGGGCGAGTCGCCCCACGTGCGCGTCCCGAGCGCCATCACGTCCCCCAGGGGCTCTCCGAAGGGCGTGGTGCACCGCTGGCCGGGGTGGATGACGACGCGCACCTGCGTCCCCGGGTCGTCGCAGACGGTGTAGTGCTCCGGCCCCACGATGATCGCCACGGCCCCCTCGGGGACGGGGATCTCCACGCCGTCCTCCGGGAGGACCCACGCGTCCCCCCGGACGCACGCCATGAGCGTGAGGGGAGCCTCGTCGGCGATCCGCAGGCTCCACGGCGGCGCCAGGATCGACCGCACCACGAACGCCCCCCGGGCCCGGGGTCCGTCCAGGAGTCCCGTCAACGCGTCCATGGGGGGATCCTAGACGTTCGCGTATGCCAGGACGTCCAGAAGCCAACGCGGCGCGCGTTCTGCGTTCATTTCATGGTCGACCGGCGATGAATTGATCACCCCGGACGGACCCGGGGGATCAGCGGGAGATGACGACCCGGAGGGTGTCGGTGGTGCGGGCGCCGGAGTTGTCGGTCACGCGGACGCGGAGGGTGCGGGTGCCGGCGGGGAAGGCGCGGCGGAGGCGCTCGCCGCCGAAGTCGTCGAAGGCGCCGTCGTTGTCGGCGTCCCACTGGACCTTCTCGACGCCGCCGTCGTGGTCGGTGGCGTAGGCGAGGTAGACGACCGGGACGCCGGGGCGGGGGCGGGCGCTCGGGACGATCCGGACGTCCGGCGGGATGTTCCGCGCCGGGCTCGCGAACGCCTGGCGCACCGCGAAGCCCGTCAGCGTCAGGCGGGGCCGTCCACCGAAGGGGCTGCCGGTGCCCACCGGGCCGAACTTGAACGCCCGCCCGGTGACCAGGGACACCCGGTAGAGGTTCGCCCCCGACGCGCCCCGCGGGGTGGCGACCATGTACGCGACGTCGCCGACCGCCGGGATGAACGAGCCGTCGGCGCCGACGGCGTCGCCGATGTCGACCCCCAGCGCCTTCCCGTTCGCGAGGGTCCCGGCGTCGCCGTTCCCGATCAGCACCTGGTCGCTCGCCGAGTCGATCGCGGCCAGCACCGTCGAGGTCGGGCGGGTCGTCGAGAAGGACGAGTTCGAGTACGCGATGGCCACCACGTGCGGCGCCCCCGGGTTGAGGGGCGTGAACGGGCTCCCCGGCACGTGGGCGCCGGTCGTGAGGTCCAGGCGGATGTTCTGGCCGGCGTCGCTCACCACGCGCACCGTGTCGGTGACGGGGTTCACCTCGACCCCGAAGGACGTCCCGCTGAGGCCCGGCGTGAACGGCAGCCCGATCGCCCGCGAGACGCCGGTGTCGGGGTCGATCACGTACACCCGGTTGTCCGTCGCGACGCCGATCATCTCGCCGGTCGCGGGCCGGAAGTCGATGCCGACCAGGTTGCCCCCGAGCCCCGTCACGCCGACCCGGTCGGTGATGACCCCGGGAAAGCGCGAGTCGAAGCGCAGCAGCACGTTCCGGGTGTCCGTCGCGTACATGTCCCGCGCCGACGCCGCCACCGGCGCAGCGGCCAGCAGCGCCGCGGCAAGGGCGGCGGCGCGGCGGGCGGTGCGGCGGCCCACGACCGCGCCTAGGGGAGGGGCGCCGTCTTCGCCCCGATGGTCTCCAGGAAGCGGACGACGCGGGTCACGTCGGCCGGGTTCTGGAGGATGTCGGGACGGGTGAAGTTCGCGGTCCGGTGGCGGACGTTGCCGACGACGCACACGAGCGTCTCGCACGCGCCGTTGTGGTAGTACGGCGGCAGCTGCTGGATGCCGAGCAGCGACGGGATGTTGAAGCCGTTGCCCTTGCCGTCGGCGTTGTAGTCCACGCCCAGTGCGTCCTGCTGCGGCTGCGACACGCCGTTCACCAGCCCCGGCGCGGCCTTCTCGACGCCGCCGATGTTGTTGCCGATCGGGTTCGAGCCGCCGGGGACGCCAAGGCCGAACGAGCCGATGTTGCTGATGAAGCGCGACAGGTACTGGCTCGCCACCGGGTTGCCGAACACCGGCGCCGGCGTCCGCTCGGTCACGAACTCCGTCGCCGCCGGGGGCGGGTTGAAGTCGAGGGTGCTGCGCGTCCACTTGGGCCCGCCGTGGCAGCTCGCGCACGCCTGGGCGAACAGCGTCCGGCCCTGGGCGACCTGCGCCAGGTTCACGCCGGGCCGGTTCCCCGCCGCGCGGAGCGGGCCGTTGGGCGTGCGGACGGCGCGGCGCACCCACTCGCGCATCGCGGTGAGGGCGGGGACGGCGACCGTGCTGCCCGGCAGCGTGACCGTCATCTGCTGGCGGTCGCTGTTCTTCAGCGCGAAGTTGTTGATGGTGCACGGCGCCAGGTTGCGGTCGCCGGTGTCGGCGATCAGGAGCCCGTGGTTCGGGTCGAAGAGGCTCGTGGCGGGCTGGCCCTGCGCCGGGGTGGCGCACGCCTGGGCCGTGGCCAGCGCGCCCGGGCCGGACACGTTGCGGATGTTCAACTCGAAGTCCTCGACCTCGTCGCGGATCGACGAGTAGTTCTGCGCACGGCGGTCGTCGGGGTTGCTCGGGCTGAACGTCGCGTTGAGCGGCACCGACTTGCGCGGGCCGTCGTTGAACGACCACACGATCCCGTCGGTCAGGCCCTTGAAGTGGCAGCTCGCGCAGTTCTGCCAGCCCTCGCTGGAGAGGCGCTCGTCGGTGGAGGCCGTGGTCCCCGCCGGCCGGTCGAAGTGCCCGCGCGAGCTGAAGAACATCTCGGCGCCGACCAGCACGACCTCCTCGAGCGACCCAGGCCGCGGGAGCGCCGTGGTGCGGATGACCTTCACCACCCGGTCCTGGCTGAGGTTCACGACGCTCACGTTGCGTGACACGAAGTTCATGACGTACGCCTTCGTGCCGGCCTTGTTCACGGCGATCCCGAGCGGGTTCTTGCCGGCGTTCGCGCCGGCGGTGGCCGGGTTGGCCGGGTCGTTCAGGTCGATGTAGCGGGTGGTGTCGTCGTCGACCGTGAAGCTCAGCTTGCCGTCGCCGGCGACGCGCACCTTCACCAGCAGGTCGCTGCCGCCCGACACGACGTACGCGTTGGCCTTCGCGAACCCGATCGCGTCGACGTTCGCGAAGAAGAGCCGCTTCTTGCCGGGCTCCGGGTTGCGGGCGCCGAGGTGCAGGTTCAGGAACTTCGCGGCGCTCTGGTCGCTCGCGGAGCGCCCGTTGACCCCGCCGATCACGTTCACGAACGCGTGCGTGTCGACGTTGAAGCGCAGCGGGCCGCTCGGCGAGGCGGCGATGTTCGGCAGGTAGGCGTTGTTGCCCTTGATCGCGATGCTGCCGAGCTGGTTCGGGAACGCGGCCGTCGCGTCGCCGACGCCGTCGCCGGTGGAATCGACCGTGAAGCCGGTCGTCTGGGAGCCCATCGAGATGAGCCGCGCGGGCTTGTAGTCCGCGATCCGCGCCGACGCGGTCTTGATGTCGATCCGGCAGACCTGGGCGACGCGGCCGTTGTCGTCGGCCTGCACGCCGCCGGGCTTCACCACGGCGAAGAACCGCGTGACGTAGAGCTTCTTGCTGTCCGTGGTCACGGCCATGGCCCGCGGGTTGAAGTCCCGGGCCTTGTCCGGCGCGTTGCAGAGGCTCTTGCGCAGCTCGATGTGGCCCACAAGGCGCTTGTTAGCGACGTCGAGCACCGTGACGGTGTCCTGGCCGCTGTTGCTGACGAACACCCGCTTCGCGTCTGGCGTGGCGACGACCGCCCACGGCTCGGCGCCGGTGGTGATCCGCCCGCCCGGCCCGAACCGGGGGTCGACCTTCGCCTTGAAGCGGTTGGGCGCCGGGTTGACGATCCGGATGACCGTCATGCTGCTGGCGGCGGTGTTGGCGACGTACGCGTACCGGCCGGCCGGGTCCAGGGCGACGCTCTGCGGCTCGTCGCCGACCTTGATCTTCGCGACCACCGAGTCCCGGTCGGTGCGGATCACGGAGACGCTGTCGTCGGCGGGGTTGACCGACCACACGAGCTTCCCGTCCAGGGACATGGCGATGGGAGAGGAGTGCGTCGGCCCGGACGACTTCACAACCGGCACCGCCGCAGGCTTCTGGCCGACGGCGGTCCCTCCGCGCGAGCCGACCACCCCGAGCGCCCACAGTGCGGCGACGAGGGCCAGCACCAGGACGAGGACCATCTCATTACGGCGGCGGAGGAGGGGCACGGTGTTCTCCCGGAACGGTCCCTTAACGCGACGCTAACGGCGCGCGCGACCGCACGTCAACGGGTGCGATCGCGCGTTACCCCTCCGCGTCGATCAGTTGAACGGGAGCCACCCCCCCGCCGCCAGCGTTCCGAGGTCGCTGGTCTGGACCCCGCCGTCGGAGACCGTGACCAGCACATCGCCCGCGACGAGCGAGCGGCGGACCGGGTCGTACTCCCCCGCGGCGGCGGGGTGCCGCACCCGGGCGATCGGGGTGATGCCGGTCGCCGGGGCCACGTCCAGCCCCACGGCGCCGAGCCCGGCCGGACCGGTCCCGCTCCAGCGCTCCACGGGCACCACGAGCAGCCGCCGCGCCGGCCACCACAGCACGGCGTGGTGGTCCGACTCGGCCTCCGACCAGTCCGAGTCCAGGTCGCGCTGGGCGATCCGCCGCGGCGCGGCCGGGTCGGAGACGTCGAACAGCGAGACCTGGGTGCCCATGGTCCGGCCCTGGCTCGTCGCCGACTGGCCGATGCCCACCAGCAGGTCGTCGCCGACCGGCTGCAGGTAGGAGGAGAAGCCGGGGATCTTCAGCTCGCCCCGCACCGCGGGGTGCGCCGGGTCGCTCAGGTCCACGACGTAGAGCGGGTCGACCTGCCGGAACGTGACGACGTAGCCGCGGTCTTCGATGAAGCGGACGGCGTGGATGCGCTCGCCCTTCCCGAGCCCGGTCACCAGGCCCTCGCGCACCAGCCTCCCGCCCGACTCGGCCAGGACGGTCACGCGGCTCTCGGACGCCGACTCGTCCTCGCCCGACCACCAGTCCGGCTCCTCGGTGCTGGCCACGCGCAGGCGGCCGTCCTGCTCGGACATCGAGAACTGGTCGAGCAGCCAGCCGGACACCACGCCGCTGGCGCGGTACGTCGTCCGGGACGGGTCGGACGTGTCGAGCTTGTGGATGAGCGTGGACCCGCGCGGCGGGGCGTCGCCCTCCGCGGCGCCCGGCTCGAACCAGCGCGGCGTCGCGATGTAGAGCCCGGTCGCCGACGCGTAGACCAGGTCGCCGTCGGACATGACGGCGTCCGAGTCGAGCACGCGCAGCCCGTCGGGGACGTCCATCGTCAGCACGGTCAGCATCCCGACGCCCGCGAAGCGGGTCGGCCGGCTCACCGCCGCGCACCCCACCGCGGGGCCCGAGGTGACGATGCCCGTCTCGGCGTTGCGCACCCGCATCCGCGGCAGCCACGCCGCGGCCCGCGCCCGCTCCACCGCCCGCCGGTTGGCCCGCTCGGCGGCGCGCTCGGCCGCCCGCGACCCGTCGGCCGGCTGGGTCAGCGGGATCCGCTGGGCGGCGGTCGAGAGCACCACGCGGAGCGTGTCGCCGGTGCGGCGGGCGCCGACGACGCTGCCGTCGACCGTCGTCCGCGTGACCACCCGCGGGTGGGCGGGGTCGGCGACGTCGAGCTCAACCAGGACGGTCGCCGGCGGCGTCCAGGGCACGGGCGACATCACGTCCGACTGGATGATCGTGGCGCCGCGGCTCATCGCCGGGCCGCCCCACGCGCCCCCGCCCTCGGCGATCACGACCAGCCGGTCGCCGTGGAGGAGCAGCCCCGTCGGGGTGGCCCCGTCCGGCGTGAAGGGCGGCGCCAGGGCACGCGGCGTGCCGTCGGCCACGTCGGTGAACCGGACGCCGCCGTCGGCGATGGCGTAGACCACGCGGCCGTCGGTCTCGACCAGGTCCGGCTCGTCGACGCCCGCCTCCTGGACGTTGGTGCCCGAGAAGTCGACGCCCTCGCGCGGCGTCGGCGCCGGGGCCCCGGCGGATCCGGAGGCCGCGCGGTCGGCGGCCTCGGGGGCCGCGACGGCGTCGAACACCGGCGCCACGGCGCCGATCCCCCACGCCGTGGTCATCCGGAGCGTCCGCGCCCGCGCGTCCGCCGCGAACCGTGCGCAGCTGCCGTACCGCACCAGTCCCGGCTTCCCGGCCGCGTGCTCCACCACCACATCCGCCGCGGACGGGGCCTGCCCCGCCGTGGCCGAGCAGGCCGTCCCCAGCGCGGCGACCGCCGCGACCGCGCCCACCGCCCCGAACACGCCGCGTCGTGCCACCGCCGCCTCCCCGTCCTGTGGTGCCTGTCGCGGGGGATCCGCCGCCGCCCCGCGGCGCGTCACGACATCAAGCGGATGGGATCCGCGGTCGATCCAGTATCGTGCCGCCCCCCTCCCGACCCGCGGCGACCTCCCACGTGCACATGGACGCGCTCGACACACGGTCGCCCGGCGACGCGCTCGCCCTCGACGGCCTCGACCTCCTCGGCCTGGTCCAGGACCTGGACGCGATCGTCTGGGCCTACGACCCGGCGGCGGACCGCTTCACGTTCGTCTCCGACCACGCGGAGCGGATGCTCGGGTTCCCGGTGTCGGCGTGGGCGGGGATGGCGTTCTGGACGGGGCTGATCCACCCGGACGACCGCGCGGACGCCGTGGCGTACTGCTTGGCCGAGTCCGCGGCCGGCCGCGACCACGACTTCGAGTACCGCGCGGTCGCCGCCGACGGCCGGGAGCTCGCGATCCGCGACATCGTCCGCCTGGTTCGCGACGCCGACGGCGCGGTCGTGGGCCTGCGGGGCGTGATGGTGGACGTCACCGCCCGCCGCCGCGACGCCGAGGAGCTGACACGGCTGGGTGAGATGGAGCGCACCGCGGCCGCGGAGCAGGCGGCGATCCGCCGGGTGGCGGTGGAGGTGGCCCGCGCCGTGGGCTCCGACCGGATCATGGCGTCGGTGGCGCGCGAGTGCGCCGCACTCCTGGGGGTGGAGTCGGCGATCGTCGCCCGGTTCGACCGCGACGAGGCGGAGGTGGTCGCCACGTTCGGGCAGCACTCCGTGCTGGGCGAGCGGCTGCCCGCGACCGGCGAGGGGGCGCTCGCCCGCGTCGCGTCGACGCGCGCCGGGGTCCTGATCGCCGACTACGGCCGGCTCCCCGAGTCGTCGCCGCTGCGCGCCCACGCGATGGCGCACGGGTACCGGGCCGCGTCGCGGCGCCGGTGGAGGTCTTGGGCGCGCTGTGGGGCGCCGTCCTCGCCACGACGAAGGACTCCGCGGGCATGCCCCCCGGCGCGATGGAGCGGCTGGCCAGCTTCGCCGAGCTGGTGGCCCTGGCCGTCGCCAACGCCGCGGCCCGGACACAGCTGCACCTGCTCGCGACCACCGACACGCTCACGGGCCTCGCCAACCGGCGGGCGTTCGAGGAGCGCTTGGCGAGCGAGTGCGAGCGGGCCGCCCGCCACGGCCGCCCGCTGTCGCTGGTGCTGCTCGACCTGGACCACTTCAAGGGCGTGAACGACGCGCACGGCCACCCGGTGGGGGACCGCGTGCTGGTGGAGCTGGCAGCGCGGCTGCGCCTGTGCGCCCGGACGGAGGACACGCTGGCGCGGATGGGCGGCGAGGAGTTCGCGTGGCTCATGCCCGAGACGGAGGGGCCGGCGGCGCTGCGGGCGGCGGAGCGGGTGCGCGCGGAGATCGCGGCGGAGGCGTTCGCCCACGGCATCGGGGTGACCGTGTCGGGCGGGGTGTGCGACCTGGCCGACGCCAACGGCCCGGCGGAGCTCTACCGCCTGGCGGACGAGGCGCTCTACTGGGCCAAGGGGCACGGCCGCAACCAGCTGTGGCGCTACTCCGAGGCAATGGCCGCGCAGACCGAGGCGAGCGCGGCGGAGCTGCGGATGGCGGAGCGCCGGCAGGCGGTCCGCGGCGTGCGCGCCCTGGCGCGGGCGGTGGACGCGAAGGACCCGTCGACCCGCATGCACTCGGAGCGGGTCGCCGACCTCAGCGTGCGGCTGGCGACGGCCCTCGGGTGGTCGGCCGAGCGGATCGCCGCGCTCGGCGAGGCGGCGCTGATCCACGACGTCGGCAAGATCGGCGTGCCGGACGCGGTCCTGCTGAAGCCGGGCCGCCTCACGCCGGCGGAGTACGAGACGGTGAAGGGCCACGCCGCGCTGGGCGCGATGATCGGCGCGGACGTGCTGGCGCCGGAGCAGACCGGCTGGGTGCGCCACCACCACGAGCGGTGGGACGGCCGCGGCTACCCCGACGGGCTCGCCGGCGACGAGATCCCGGCCGGCTCGCAGGTGATCGCCGTGGCCGACGCCCTGGACGTGATGTGCTCGGCCCGCATCTACGCCGCGCCGCGGCCGGTCGAGGAGGCGCTCGACGAGATCCGCCGGGAGTCCGGCCGGCAGTTCTCCCCCGCGGTGGTGGAGGCGCTGGTGCGGCTCGCCGAAGTCGGCGCCCTGGCTGCGGGGGGCGCCACCGGCGCCTGACGGTAAAAGCGTAACCCGCGACTGACCGTCCGAGGGGGTGACGCGGGGGTCCCGGCCGACATACGGTGGTCGGCGCCTCCACCTCGGAAAGGACGCCGTCCATGCGCCGGACCCACCGCCGCCTCCTGCTCGCGCTCGGCGCGGTCGCAGGGGCTGTCGCCCTCTCGGGCTGCGTGAACATCAAGCAGTTCACCGGCTCCCAGCCCAACCCGGTCGGAGGCGTGCAGATCGTCACCCAGCTCTGCCGCGGCGGCACGGCGGCCGACTGCGCGGACGACGGCAACAGCAACTTCAACCCCACCGCCACCGTCGACGCGCCGGGCCAGCTGATGGTGGCGTACCGCGTCTCGGCGGGCTCCATCCCGCCCGCCACGCTGCGCTTCTTCGACGACGACGGGCAGGGACCTGAGCTCGTCCCGAGCCCGAGCTACACGGCCGAGCTCCAGCGCCTGCAGCCCGCGCCCGCGGGCCAGCAGTGGTTCGGCTACATCGCGCCGCCCTTCACGTATCCGGCGAGCGTGCCCGCGCTGCCGATCTTCACCAAGTTCGGGCTGCCCCCCGCGGCGGACGGAAGCCCCGTCTCGACCTACGCGTACATGGTCGTCGTGGGCTGGCGCGAGACCGGCAACGGCATCGACTCGAACCGGCCTGTCTCGTGCGGCGCCAGCCTGTTCACCCTGGTCGACGGCGTCATCTGCATCGACTCCCCCAACCCGAACGACGCGACGTCGGGGAAGACCCTCTCGGGGCTCACCGACCTCGGGGTCTCCGGCGGCACCTCGGCCCCGGTCGCGGCGGGTGGGACCGGCACGGTGCCGTTCACACTGCGGCCGAACGCCATCCCGGGGAACCTGACGGCCGCGCTGACGACGACGACCGCGGCGCCCAGCGGGTCGGCGACGGTGTCCCCCGGCTCCGTCGCGCTGGTCCCGAACGGGGCCACCGGCGTCAACGTGCAGGTCAAGGTGAACCAGGACACGCCGCCGGGCGACTACGCCGTCACCCTGAACGCGACGGTCGGCAACGAGCGGCACTCCGGGCAGGGGATCGTCCGGGTCGTCCGCCCCGGCGCGGGCGGCGGCGGTGGCGGGGGCGGTGGCGCGGCGGGGCTCCCCAGGATCTCCGCGACGGTGGCGCCCAAGTCGGTCAAGCGGACCCGTACGGCCCCGCCGGCGGTGGTCGCGGCCACGCTCTCCGACCCGGGCACCGTGCGCATGGTCGTGTCGCGCGCGGCCGTCGGGCGGCGCAAGCCGAACGGCGTGTGCGCCGCCCCCACCCGGGCCCTCATCCGCAACGGCGCCCGCCGCTGCACCCGGTTCGTCCCGGTCTCCACGATCACGAAGGCGAACCTCGGGGCGGGCCGCCGCACGATCGCCTTCTCGGGCCGCGGACGGGCGGCGGGCACGTACCGCCTGAGCCTGACGCTCCGCGCGGGCGGGAAGGTGAGCCTGCCGGCCGTGGTGACGGTGACCGTGAAGCCCTGACCCTCCACGGCGGGTAGGGTCGGGCCGTGGAATGGGCCCTCCTCGCAGGCGTCCCCGGCGACGACGTGCAGCGGCTGCTCCAGATCGCCCGCCGCCGCACGTTCCGCCGCGGGGAGGTCGTGTTCCACATGGGCGACCCGGCCGACACCCTCCACCTGGTGGTGAGCGGGCGGTTCGCGGTGCGGGTGCAGACCGCGCTCGCCGACGTGGCGGTGCTCACGATCCTCGGGCCCGGCGACCTCTTCGGCGAGCTCGCGCTGCTCGAGTCCGACGGGCGCCGCAGCGCGACGGTCGAGGCGATCGAGGCGGGGGAGACCCGCTCGATCCACCGCCCCGACTTCGAGGTGCTCCGCGACCGCCACCCCAGCGTCACCGACGTGGTCACCGCGATCCTGGCCGAGCAGGTGCGGCGCCTGACGGGGAACCTGCTGGAGGCGCTCTACCTCCCCGCCGACCGCCGCATCCGGCGCAGGGTGGCCGAGCTCGCCGACGCGTACGCCCCGGAGGGCGGGGAGGTGACGATCCCGCTGCGCCAGGAGGACCTCGCCGGCCTGGCCGGCACGTCCCGCGCCACCGTCAACCGGGTGCTCCGGGACGAGGAGTCGCGCGGGACGGTGCGGCTCGCCCGCGGGCGCACGGTGGTGATCGACCGGGAGGGGCTCGCCCGCCGCGGGCACTGACCCGCCCTCAGGCGGGGCGGACGACCATCGGGACGTGCTCGCCCGGCCAGGGGTCGGCGACGGCCGAGACGTCCACGTGGACGAGCCCGGCCGCCGCGATCAGCCGGTCCCAGGTGGCCTGGGGGAACAGGCCGCAGACGTGGGGGTCGTGCGCCACGCGAGTCGTGCCCCCCGGATCCTTCAGCAGGAACACGAAGTCCATGTCGTACGTCGTGGCGCCGGGCGCCGGCTCGCGCACCCACTCGAGGTAGCGGACCCCGCGGCCGTCGTCGCCGTCGTCGCCGCCGTGGGACGACCCCGGGGCGAACGACTCGGCGGTCGCGTCGGGCAGCAGCACCGCGGCGCCGCCGGGGGCGAGGTGGGCGGCGACCGTCGCGAGGGCCGCGCCGAGGTCGTCCTCGGTGAGCATGTAGTCGACCGCGTCGTGCACCAGGACCGCGTCGAAGCGGCGGCCCAGGCGCACGGTGCGCATGTCGCCCTGCAGGTGCTCGCGGCCCGGGTTGATCCGCCGGCTCACCCGGAGCATGTCCTCCGACAGGTCGGTCAGCACCATCTCGGGGCCCACCAGATGGGAGGCGAGGTTGCCGCCGCCGCAGCCCAGCTCCAGCATCGTGGCGGGCGGATCGGGGCGGGCGGCGGCGAGCAGGCGGACGACGTGGTCGGCCTCCTCCGCGTACTCCCGCGGCGGGGTGACCAGGTGGTACCAGTCCGCCAGGTCGGCGTAGAGGCGCCCCACGCTCAGCCGGAGCGGCGCGCCCCGGCGCGGGCGGCGGCCCGCGAGAGCGCGACGTACGTCCGCCCCGCCTTGACGCGCACGACCCGGCCGAGCCGGAAGTCGCGCACCTTCACCACGCCCTCCGTGACGGTGATGACCGTCCGGTCGCAGGTGTCGATCATGATCCAGCGGGTGCCGCTCGCGATGGCCGACGCGTTGTCGCCGCGGGTGCGGTACTTGCCCTTCACCCGGATGTCGATGCGGCGGTTGCCCCGCCGCTTCTTCTTCGGCTTCGCGTCCTCCTGCGCCCGCCCGGCCGCCGACCGCGGCGCCGGACAGCCGGCGATGGCGCCCGTCAGCGTCAGGTCGGCGATGGCCTCGCCCGTCGCGGACTGGCGGACGGTGAAGGTGCCGCCGCCCACGTCGGCGGTCGCGAGGCCCACGCCGCGGCGGCGCTGGACGGTCAGCGCGATCCGGCCCTTCGTCGCGTCCACGCTCGACCGGTTGACGGCCAGGTCGGCCTCCTCCAGCGGCACCGCGTCGCCGCCGGGGCCGCGGGTGACGGTCACGGTGCCCCGGGTGGGGTCGACGCCGATCGACTGCGCCTCGGTCGGGTCGGGCGGTCGGCCGAGGCCGGGGATGCGGCCGACGCGCCCGGTGGTGGCCTCGCTCAGGAATGCGCCGCCGCCGGGCGCCTGGGAGATCGCCGTGGGCGACCCGATCCCGGAGGTGACGGTGAAGATCGCGCCGAGGGGGGTGACGCGCCGGATGCGGCCGTTGCCGGTGTCGGCGATCAGGTACCCGCCGTTCGCGAGGGTCACGACGTCGGACGGCCGCGCCAGCCGCGCCGCGCCGGCCCGCCCCGCGTCGCCCCCGAAGCCCGATGTCGTGCCGGCGACCGTGGTGATGACCCCGTTCGGCGCGACGCGCCGGATGCGGGCGTCGCCGGTGTCGGCGATCAGGAACCCGCCGTCGGGGGTCACGGCCACCCCGCTCGGCTCGTCCAGGCGCGCCTGCGTCGCCGGGCCCCCGTCGCCGCCGGTGCCGCCGCCCGCGACGGTGCTGATGACGCCGTCGGGCGCGATCCGCCGGACGCGGTCGTTCCCTGCGTCGGCCACCAGGATCCCGCCGTCCGCCTGCAGCGCCAGCTCGCGTGGCGTGTTCAGCTTCGCCGCCACGGCCGGGCCGCCGTCGCCGAGGAAGCCCCGGTCCGTGCCCGCGATCGTGGTGATGACGCCGGCGGCCGAGACCTTGCGGATGCGGTCGTTGCCCGCGTCGGCGATCAGGTAGCCGCCGTCCGGGGTGGCGGCGACGTCGGTGGGGAAGGAGAGGAGCGCGTCGACCGCCGGCCCGTTGTCGCCGGCCAGGCCGTCGCCGCCGCCGGCGACCGTCGTGATGATGCCGTTCGGCGCGATCCGGCGGATGCGGCTGTTGCCGGTGTCGGCGATCAGGATCGACCCGTCGCTCAGCACCTGTCTCTTATACACATCTCCAGGCCGTCGCCGCCGCCGGCGACCGTCGTGATGATGCCGTTCGGCGCGATCCGGCGGATGCGGCTGTTGCCGGTGTCGGCGATCAGGATCGACCCGTCGCTCAGCACCGTCTGCCCGCCGGGGTCGGCCAGCTGCGCCCGCGTCGCCGGCCCGCCGTCGCCGGCGAGCCCCGAGGACGTCCCGGCGATCGGCGTCCACGGCACCTCGGGCGCCCCCGCCACCGGCGCGGCCGCGGCGGCGGCGGCGGCGAGGGCTGCGGCGGCGGCGAGCGGGAGACGGACCCGGTGCGGCATGGCGCAACCCTAGTGGCGGCGCCCGCCGCCGTCCGTGACGGGGGCGACACGCCGGGTGTGCGCGCCGCGACGCTGGCGCGCCGCAGCACGTTCTAGGCTCCCGCCGCATGCCGGGCCGTCGCCACCGGGTCGTCCTGATCGCCCTCGCCGGGACGTTGGCCGCCGCCCTGGGGCTGGCCCTCCACTGGACGGGCCCCCTCGACCGCGCCGAGGACGCCACCGTCGACTGGCGCTTCTCCCTGCGGGGTGAGCAGGGCGCGCCGCCGGACGTGGCCGTCGTCGCGATCGACGACGCCAGCACGCGGGAGCTCGGCCAGCTCCCGTTCCCGCGCTCGTACCACGCCCAGGTCATCCGCCGGCTCACCCGCGACGGCGCGCGGGTGATCGCGTACGACATCCAGTTCTCAGAACCCACGACCCCGTTCAACGGGAGCGAGGCCGCGGCGGTCGCGGCGGAGGACGAGGACTTCGCCCTCCAGCAGGCCATCACCGCGGCGAAGCGGGTGGTCCTCGGCACCACCAGCGTCTTCGAGGACGGCAGCCCCGACATCCTGTTCACCGACGAGCGCCTGGACATGGCGCGGGCCTCCGTCGGCCACGCGGCCTTCGACGTGGGTCCCACGGAGACGTACCGGCGGCTGCCCTACGCGACCGACGGGCTGCGGAGCTTCGCCGTCGTGGCCGCCGAGCGGGCGACCGGCGAGCCCGCCGACCCGGCCGGCTTCCGCGACGGGGGCGCCTGGATCGACTACGCCGGGCCGGCCGGCACGGTGACCACCTACTCGTTCCTGGACGTGCTGGACGGGAAGGTCCCGGCGTCGGCGTTCCGGGGGAAGGTGGTGGTGATCGGCGCGACCGCCTCGCGGCTCCAGGACATCCACCCGACGTCGTTCGGCGACGTCCCGATGTCCGGGCCGGAGATCAACGCCAACGCCATCCAGACCGTCATGGACGGGGTGCCGCTGCGGGACTCCCCGGGCTGGGTGGACGCGATCCTGATCGTGGGGCTGGCGGCGCTCGCCGCCGTCGCGGGGCTGCGCCGCTCCGCGCTCCAGAGCGTGCTGCCGTCCGTCCTGCTCCTCGTCGCCCTGCTGCTCGGGGCGTACGGGCTGTTCCTGGCGGGGACGGTGATCCCCGTGGTGGTCCCGGCGCTGGCGCTGGTCGTGGCCGCGCCCGCGATGCTGGCGATCAACTACGCCACGGTCGAGCGGGAGCGCAGCCGTCTGCGGACCGAGTTCGCCCGCTTCGTCCCCGAGTCGGTCGTGGGCGACGTGATCGCCGCCGCGGGGGACGGCGCGCGCTTGGGCGGCCGGCGTATGTACGCCACCGTCCTGTTCTGCGACCTGCGCGGGTTCACGGCGCGCGCCGAGGGGCTGCCGCCCGAGTTCGTGATCGAGCTGCTCAACCGCTACCTCACCGAGATGAGCGACGCGGTGCTCGACAGCGGCGGCACCCTCGTCAGCTTCCAGGGCGACGGGATCATGGCCGTGTTCGGCGCTCCGCTGGAGCAGGAGGATCACGCCGACCGGGCCCTCGCCGCGGCCCGCGAGATCCTGGGCGTGCGCCTGCCGGCGGTCAACGCGTGGGTCCACGACCGCGGCCTGGGCGACCGCTTCGCCATGGGCGTCGGGATCTGCAGCGGCTTTGTGATGTCGGGGAACGTGGGGTCCGACCGGCGGCTCGAGTACGCGACGGTGGGGGACACCACCAACACCGCCGCGCGCCTCCAGTCGATGACGAAGGAGACCCCGCACGCGGTGCTGATCGCCGACAGCACGCGCGCGGCGCTCACCCGCCAGGCGCCCGACCTGACCCCCGTCGGGGCCCTCGACGTGCGCGGCCGCAGCGTCCCCGCCGCCGTGTGGACCCTCACACCGCCGCCGGCGGGCGGTGACAGCGGCGCGGCGTGACGGGTACGCTCGCGGCCCTCCGGACCCCACGCCCAGAAGGACCGCGCATGCGACGACTCCGCCTCCTGTCCCTCCTCGCCGTGCTCGCGCTGGCCGGCAGCCTGCTGCTGGCCGCCTGCGGCGACGATGACGACGACGCAGCCGCCGGCTCGACCGCTGACACCACCGCGGCCGTCTGCACGAAGGACACGCTCCAGACCCAGACGGCCGGCACCCTCACGGTCGCGACCGACTCGCCCGCCTTCCCGCCGTACGTGATCGACGACGATCCCACCAACGGGAAGGGCTTCGAGAGCGCGGTGGCCTACGCGATCGCCGACCAGCTCGGCTTCACGAAGGACGAGGTCAAGTGGATCCGCGTGCCGTTCAACTCGACGTTCGCGCCCGGGCCGAAGAAGTACGACTTCGACGTCAACCAGGTCTCCATCAGCCCGGAGCGCGAGCAGGGCGCCGACTTCTCGTCGCCGTACTACACGACGCCGCAGGGCGTCCTGGTGGCCGGTGACTCCGAGTTCGCGTCCGCGACGTCGATCGCCGACCTGAAGGACGCCCAGATCGGCGTGCAGGTCGGCACGACCAGCCTCGACGCCGTCAACCAGGTGATCGCGCCGAGCAAGCAGCCGGTGATGGAACTGTCTCTTATACACATCTAGATGTGTATAAGAGACAGGCGTCCTGGTGGCCGGTGACTCCGAGTTCGCGTCCGCGACGTCGATCGCCGACCTGAAGGACGCCCAGATCGGCGTGCAGGTCGGCACGACCAGCCTCGACGCCGTCAACCAGGTGATCGCGCCGAGCAAGCAGCCCCGGGTGTACGACACGTCCACCGACGTCGTCCGCGCGCTGAAGAACGGGCAGGTCGACGCGATCGTGACCGACCTCCCGACCGTCATCTACCTCCGCGACGCCGAGGTGGAGGGCTCCAAGATCGTCGGCCAGTTCGGCGCACAGGGCGCCAACGACTGGGGCGCCGTGCTCGAGAAGGGGTCCTCCCTGACCGCGTGCGTCTCCCAGGCGGTCGACGCGCTCCGCGACTCGGGCGAGCTCCAGCAGATCACCGACCAGTGGATCGGGGCCGAGGCGCCCGAGCTCCAGTAGGAGGCGCGTCACGGCAGAGCCCGTGAGCACCCCCGCCGAGCGCCGGGTCGCCCGTGAGGCGGCCCGGCGCCGGCACGCCCGCCGGGGGGCGGTGGTCGCCGTGGTCTCCAGCGTCGTCGTGCTCGGCGGCCTGGCGGCGCTGATCCTCACCAGCCCCGGCTGGGACGAGGTCCAGCGCACGTTCTTCTCCTGGGACCAGTTCAAGGACAGCTTCCCGGGGATCCTCAAGGCCTTCTGGTTGGACGTGAAGCTGTTCGTGTCCGTCGAGGCGATCGTGCTGGTGCTGGGCCTCGGCGTCGCGATCATCCGCGTCACGAGGGCGCCGGCGCTGTTCCCGCTGCGCATGCTCGCCGTCGTGTTCACCGACGTGATGCGCGGCGTCCCGGTGATCCTGGTGATCTACCTCATCGGGTTCGGCGTCCCCGCGCTCGGGGTCGCGCCGGACTGGCTCACCGAGGACCCGATCTACCTGGGCGCGATCGCGCTGACCCTCTGCTACACGGCATACGTGGCCGAGGTGTACCGCGCCGGCCTCGACTCGGTGCACCCCAGCCAACGGGCGGCGGCCCTCGCGGTGGGCCTCACCGGCATGCAGGCGATGCGCCACGTCCTCGTCCCGCAGGCGGTGCGGCGGGTGCTGCCCCCGCTGCTCAACGACTTCATCTCCCTCCAGAAGGACGTGGCCCTGGTGGCGGTGATCGGCGTCGTCGAGGCGTTCCGGCAGGCGCAGATCGACGCGTCCCGCGACTTCAACTACACGCCGCTCGTGGCGGCGGCGCTCCTCTACATCGCCGTGACGGTGCCGCTCGCCCGCATCCTCGACCACCAGCAGGCCCGGGCGCGCCGCCGCACCGGCCAGGTGATGACGGTGTGACCGGGGCGGCCCCCGTCCTGGAGGTGCGCGGCGTCACGAAGAGCTACGGCGACCGCGAGGTGCTGCGCGGCATCGACATGGCGGTGCGCGAGCACCAGGCGATCGCGCTGATCGGCGCGTCCGGCTCGGGGAAGTCGACGCTGCTGCGCTGCATCGACCTGCTGGAGGAGATCGACGACGGCGACATCCTGCTTGACGGCGAGGTCATCACCGACCCCGCCGTCCCGCCGGTGCGGGTGCGCCGCCGCCTGGGCCTGGTGTTCCAGGCGTTCAACCTGTTCCCGCACCTCAGCGTGCTCCAGAACGTGTGCCTCGCCCCGATGCGGGCGCACGGCACCTCCCGCCGCGACGCCGAGGACCACGCCCGCGAGCTGTTGGCCGGCGTGGGCCTGGAGGGGCGGGACGGCGACTACCCGGACAACCTCTCCGGCGGCCAGCAGCAGCGGGTCGCGATCGCCCGCGCGCTGGCCACCCGCCCGCGGGCGCTGCTGCTGGACGAGGTGACCAGCGCCCTCGACCCCGAGCTGGTGGGCGAGGTCCTCGGCCTGGTGCGGCGGCTGAAGGAGGACGGGATGACGATGGTGATCGCCACCCACGAGATGGGCTTCGCCCGCGACGTCGCCGACGAGGTGTGCTTCCTCCACCAGGGTGTGGTGCTCGAGCGGGGCGACCCGGAGCGGATCTTCACCGCCCCCGAGCGGCCCGAGACCCAGCAGTTCCTGCGCCGCATCATCGAGGGCGGCCGCCTCGAGGAGGGGCACGCCCCTCCGGGCTGACGATCAGAAGCCGGGCGCGGGCTCCAGCGCGAACGGCTGCGGGGCCGCCGCCGCCTCGGCGTCCCAGATCCCGTTGAGGGCCCGCTGGAGGTACACGATGTGGGTGCTGAGGAGGATCCCGAGCACCACCGCCACCGTCGGCGACACGGGCTCCCGCCCGCCGGTGCTGCGCACGATCAGCTGCAGGTCGGACACGCGCCGGGCCGTCGTCGCGATCGTGACGAAGAGCGGGATGAGGACGACGCTCCCGGCGAACATGGCGAGCGTGGAGACGTTCGGGTCGTTGCGGAACGGCCGCTTGAGCGCCGCGGAGTAGTCGCGCAGCTCGATGTTGATCCGGTTCCAGTAGATGAAGCCGTAGATCCCGAGCGTCACGAGGTTCAACGCCCAGGCGCCCCAGGGGCTGCGGCGCTTCACGGGGACGCCGCGGAGGGTGAGCGGGGTCGCCATCGGTCTCCCGTCGGTGGAGGGTCACCCAGGAGATCGACGCCCGCGGGGGGCTGCTTGACGCGCCGGGTCAGGACCCGGGGCGCGGCGCGATCAGCCGGCGGCCCCCGCGATGAAGCCCGCGGCCTCGTCCGGGGTCAGGGCGTCGGTGTTGACGACGAGGTCGTAGTGGGTGGGGAGCTCGCTCCGGACGCCGTAGAAGCGCTCGAGGTAGTCCGCGCGGGCGTCGTCCTCCTTGCGGATCTGCCGCGCCGACTCGCGCGGGGAGGTGCGGTGCGCCGTCGCCTCGCGGCGCGCGCGGGTCTCGGGGGACGCGGTCACCATGACCCGCAAGACGTCGTCGCGGTCGGCGAGGGCGAACGAGGCCGCGTGCGACACGATCACCACGGAGCCGCGGTCGGCGAACGCCCGGAGGACCTCGATGATCAGCGCGCGCAGCTCGGCCTCCGCCGGTCCCATGTTCGCCCACCCCCACGCCTCCGGGCTGGCGTGCTCGGCGCCGGGTCCGGCGACCGCCAGACCGCCGAGCACCCGCTCGACGAGCGGCTTGCGGCGCTCCGCGTCGGCGACTACGGCGGGATCGAGGTCGGCCCACTCCGCGGCCTCGGCGATGACCTCCTCGTCGACGTAGCGGAAGCCGAGGCGCTCGGCCACGGCGAGGCCGACGGCCCTGCCGCCGGCGCCGGTCGCGTGGGAGATGCAGACGGTCTGACGGCGCACGGGACCCTCCGGCTCGGGAGCGAAACGGCGCGACTGTACATCGGGCGCGCGGGTACGCCTAGGAATCCGCCCGGAGGGCCTCCGCGGTCGCCTCGTCGGCCGGGTAGAACGCCTCGATCCACAGGCCGGCCAGGGTCACGTCGAGCGCCGTCCCGAACCGGGAGGTCGTCGACAGGAACGTCAGCTCGCCGCCGCCCGCCGCCCGGAGCCGAAGCGGCACCACCACGCCGGCGCCGGGGGCGGGGACGGGGGGCGCGGGGTCGAYGCCCGGCAGCGCGGCCAGCTCGTCGTGGAGCGCCTCCAGGTCCGGGTCGCCCTCCGCCTCGGCCCGCCGGCGCAGCACCTGCAGCAGGTGGCCGCTCCACTCCGGGAGGTTCACGATCCTGGGCGCCATCCCGTCCGGGTGCAGGGCGATCCGCATCGCGTTCGCCGGCGGCTGCAGCAGCGCGGGTGCCACGCCGTCCAGCAGCACGCCGAGCGCGCCGTTCGTCATCACGATGTCGCAGCGGCGGTCGGCCACCAGGGCCGGGTACGGCTCGTGCGCGGCCAGGAAGCGCCCGAGCGCGTCGCGCACCGACGCCATCTCCGCGTCGTCGAGGCCCCGCTCCCGGTACTCGGGCGCGTAGCCGGCGGCGAGCAGCAGGGCGTTGCGCTCGCCGAGCGGCACGTCCAGCCGCTCGGCGAGGTGGAGCACCATCTCCCGGCTCGGCCGCGACCGGCCGGTCTCGATGAAGCTGAGGTGGCGGCTCGACACCGCGGCGGTGAGCGCCACCTCCAGCTGGCTCAGGTTCCGGCGCCGCCGCCAGCCCCGCAGCAGGGGCCGACGGCGGGCGGCGAGGACGCGGCCATGACCGCCACGCTAGCGCCCCGCGCCGGAGACGGCGTGGTGATTCCCGGCTGCATCCCATCGCCGGGCTGCGTCCTCGACCGGCCCGATATCCCCGATATCGGGCCGGATCTGCGTCCTTGCCCAGCGGGGGATTCGCTCGGGACTCCCATACGCACCTCCGCCGCGGGGCACTAACGCGCCTCCACCACGCCCCGGGCCGGCGCGATGTCGGCGCGCCCGGGGCGGGGGAGCAGGAGCGCCGGCAGCAGCACCGCGGCGGCGATGGCGGTCAGGACCACGAGGCTCGCCTCGAACGCCGGCGCCACGCCCTCGCCGAGGCGGCCGAAGTACACCGCCCCGACCACGGCGACGCCGATCGCGTTGCCCACGTTCTGGACCGTCGAGAGCGCGCCGGAGGCGGCCCCCGCCCAATGGGGCCCGACGTCGGCCAGGGCCAGCCCCACGAGCGGGGTGATGAGCAGCCCCATCCCGGCGCCCACCGCCGCCAGCCCGGGGGCCAGGGCGGCGATCGCCGCGCCGCCGCCGTCGCGGGCCACCACCGCCAGCAGCAGGGCGTTGCCGGCGGCGAGGCTCGCGGCGCCGGTGAGCACGACCCGCCGAGCGTTGCGCTCGGCCAGCGACGGGGCGACCAGCGAGGTGGCCATGTACGCGGCGGCCAGGATCGTGAAGACCAGGCCCGCGGCGATCGGGTCCAGGCCGCGGCCGTCCTGGAGGTACAGCGCCAGGACCAGGAAGAACGAGGCGGCGGAGCACCAGAACACGGCCTGGGTGGCCATCGCGGCGCCGAACGTGCGCGACCGCAGCAGCGCGGGGTGTAGCAGCGGGTCGCCGCCCCGGGCGGCCAGGCGGCGCTGCCGGACGGCGAACGCCGGCAGCAGCACGGCCGCGCCGGCGAGCGACGCCCAGGTCCACGCCGGCCAGCCCTGGGCGCGGCCCTCGATGAGCGGCACCAGCACGGCCGCCAGGCCGCCGGTGAGCAGCGCGGTGCCGGTCAGGTCCAGGCCGGCCCGGCCGGGCGCCCGCGACTCGGGCACCAGCCGCGCCGCCGCCAGGGCCGCGATCCCCACGGGCACGTTGATCAGGAAGCAGCTGCGCCAGCCGAGTCCGGCGACGTCCCACTCCACCAGCACGCCGCCGACGAGTTGGCCGCTGACCGCGGCCACGCCCATCGCCAGCCCGTAGGCGGCGATGGCCTTGGCGCGGGCGGCGCCGGTGAACGCGACGCCGATGATGGCGAGGACCTGCGGCGTCAGCAGCGCCGCGGCGGCGCCCTGCGCCAGGCGGGCGGCGACGAGCGTCCCGGCGTCCGGCGCCAGCCCGCAGAGCGCCGACGTCACCGTGAAGAGCGCCATCCCGAGCAGGTACATGCGGCGGCGGCCGTACCGGTCGCCGAGGCGCCCCGACGACACGAGCCAGACACCCGCGGTCAGGCTGTAGCCGGCCACGATCCACTCGAGCGCGGCGGGGCCGGCGCCGAGGTCCGCCTGCAGGGCGGGCATCGCGACGTTCACGATGAAGAAGTCGAGGACGACCATGACGATCCCGGCCAGCACGACCGGGAGGGCGGCCCACGGGGGCCGCGGATCTGAGGTGGTGCGCGAGGTGGACATGGGCCGATGCTCGACCCGCCCGCGCGCGGCCGCGATGACCCGCGAGGTAATGGGGAGGTGCGCCTAGCGGGAGACCGCGACCCGCGCCACCCGGCCCCCGGCCAGGTGGAAGCGGGTGAGCCCGGCGGGCCGCCGCAGGCGGCAGACCGTGCCGGCGCACGTCGTGGCGGGGTGGGCGCGCAGCAGCGCGGCCCGTGTCGCGCCCACGCCGATCCCGGCGCCGGTGCGATACCGCGCCGCGCGGGTCGCCACCGCCGTCGCCTGGGTGCTGGCCTCGTCGGTCGGGAAGCGGGCGGTGATCCCGAGGGCCGGGTAGGCGACCACCACGTGGTCGAGGTTCCGGTTCCCGGGCGCCGCCGGGTTCGGCGTCCGGCGGATCACGACGGCGTCGCCGCCGAGCCGGGCGGCGAGCGTGGCGCGCTCGTCGCCGACCCCGACCGGCCCGATCGACCGTCCCGGGACGATCCGGTCGCCGGCCGCGAGGGCCGGGACGGCGAGGGCCGCGGCGAGGGGCAGGAGGACCAGGGCGCGACGCATCGGCGCGACCCTCCCGCCACCGGGGCGCGCCGGTCAAGCCCGCGCTAGAATAGTTGCCAGACGGCAAGCAATCTTCGACGAAGGGACGGCACCTGCCGCTCGACGACGACCAGGTCAACCGGCTGCGGAACGCGGTCATGCACACGGCCCGGCGCCTGCGCGCCGCCGCCGCGGAGGAGGGGCTCACGCCCGCCCAGTCCGGCGTGCTCGCGACCCTGGTGCGCCGGGGCCCGGTGCGCGCGGGCGACCTCGCGGCCGCGGAGTCGGTCAACCCCACGATGCTCTCGCGGATCCTCGGCCGGCTGGAGGAGCAGGGGCTCATCGAGCGCGGGCCCGACCCCGAGGACGCCCGCAGCACCGTCGTCCGCGCCACGTCCCCGGGCAAGCGCCTGATCGGCCGCCTGCGCGTGCGCCGCGCCGCGGTGCTGCGGGCGCGCCTCGCCGACCTCACGCCCGAGCAGGTCGCCGCGCTGCGCGCCGCCCTGCCCGCCCTGGAGGCCCTGGCCGAGATGGACGAGGAGCCGCGATGAGGGCGTGGGCCGACGGCACGTTCGACGCCCTCCACAACGCCAACTACCGCCGCTACTTCGCCGGCCAGGCCGTGAGCCTGGTCGGTACGTGGATGCAGACGGTCGCCCAGGGGTGGCTCGTGCTCGAGCTCACCGGCTCCGGCACCGCCCTGGGCCTCGTCGCGGCGGCCCAGTTCGCGCCGCTGCTGCTGATCGCGCCGTACGGCGGCCTGCTGGCCGACCGCATGGACAAGCGGCGCGTCCTGATCGCGACCCAGTCCGCGCTGGGGCTGATCGCGCTGACGCTCGGCGTCCTGGTGGTGGCCGGCGCGGTGGAGCTCTGGATGGTCGTGGCGCTGGCGTTCGCCCTGGGCGTGACCACCGCCATCGACAACCCGGCGCGGCAGTCGTTCGCGCAGGAGATGGTGGGGCCGTCGCGCGTCCGCAACGCCGTGACCCTGAACAGCATCCTGGTCAACGCCGCCCGGGCGGTCGGCCCGGCCGTGGCCGGCATCCTGATCGCGACGACCGGCACCGGCGTGTGCTTTCTGGTCAACGCGGTCAGCTACGTCGCGGTGCTCGCGGCGCTGATGTCGATGGACGTGTCCGCGCTCCAGCCGTCGCCGCGCGCCGAGCGCGCCCGCGGCCAGGTGCGCGAGGGGCTCGCCTATGTCGGCCGGACCCCCGACCTCTTGGTGCCGCTGATCATGCTCGCGCTGGTGGGGACGCTGACCTACGAGTTCCAGGTGGTCCTGCCGCTCCTGGCCCGCGGCCCCTTCGACGGCGGCCCCGGGACCTACGGCCTGCTGACCTCCGCGATGGGGGCGGGAGCGATCGTCGGCGGCCTGGTCGTCGCCGGCCGCGGCGCCACCGGCCTGCGCCCGCTCACGGCCGCGGCCGCGATGTTCGGCACGGCCGTGCTCGTGACCGCCGCCGCCCCCACGGTGGTCGTCGCCGCCGTCGCGCTCGTCGTGGTCGGCGCCACCAGCATCGCGTTCCTCGCCACCGGCAACACCACCCTCCAGCTCGCGGCCGACCCGCGCTTCCGGGGGCGGGTGATGGCGCTGTGGGCGGTCGCGTTCCTGGGCAGCACACCGCTCGGCGCCCCCGTCATCGGCGCCGTCTCCCAGCACATCAGCCCGCGTGGCGGCCTGGTGGTGGGCGGCGTCGCGTGCCTGACCGCCGCGGCGATCGGGCTGCTCGCCCAGGCGCGCGGGCGGGACGGCGCCCAGCCGGACGGCGTCACCGCCTGATCCGCCGGGCCGCGCGGGCCCGGCGCACGCCCCGGGGCGCAATCTGCAACGACAGAAACGCGGATTGCAGGACTTTCCGCAACGCCGGGGCCTTTACGGGCGTGTCTGCGCATGCGTGAGTCGGGACCACGGCCCGCCGTCGGGCCCGTCGCCCGTCCCGCGAGGAGGAGTTCCCATGGGCCTCAAGCAGAAGCCGCGAGTCCGAATGCGCCGGATCGGCGCCCTGGTCGCGATCGGCGTGGTGGGCGCCGCAGGCGCCGGGATCGCCGCGAACGCCGGCGCGCAGGGCACCGGCACCGCGTTCACCTGCGAGAACAAGATCGCCACGCTCGTCGGCACCAACGCCGGTGAGACCATCACCGGGACGGCCGGCGACGACGTGATCGTCGCGCTGGGCGGCAACGACCAGGTCGACGGTGCCGGTGGCAACGACACGATCTGCCTGGGCGACGGCGACGACCGGGCGAACGGCGGCGACGGGAACGACCGGATCCTCGGAGAGGGCGGCAACGACCGCGTCGTCGGCAGCCTCGGCGACGACGCCGCGTTCGGCGGCGCGGGCAACGACCGGCTCGACATGGGCCAGGGCAATGACGCCGCCAACGGCCAGGACGGCAACGACACGGTCCTCGGCGGCGCGGGCAACGACCGCCTGGTGGGCGGGCAGGGCATCGACACCGTCTCCGGCGACGCCGGCCGCGACAACGTGTTCGGCGGCGCGGGCCGCGACTCGCTGGACGGCGGCGCCGGCATCGACACGATCTCCGGCCAGGACGGCGCCGACACCATCGACGGCGGCGACGCGGGCGACAAGGTCACCGGCGGCCCCGGCGAGGACACCATCAATGGCGGCCCGGGCGCCGACCGGATCCGGGGCGGCAGCGACGGCGACAAGCTCTTCGGCAACGCCGGCGGCGACTTCCTGTTCGGTGAGGGCGGCAACGACCGCCTGAACGGCGGCGCGGCGCGCGACACGGGCAACGGCGGCACCGGCACCGACAGCTGCACGGCCGTCGAGGTCGCCACCAGCTGCGAGAACGAGGTCTGACGACGGCCTGACCGCGACCCCATCCGGGCCCTCCGGGGCCCGGATGCGGCGCGTCAGCAGGGCCTGACGGTCACCTGGGCCTGATCACGGGCCGCACGGCCGGGGCCATCCGCGGCGGTGAGCCGCGCCAGGTACTGGCCGGGGCGGGTCACGCGGAACCGCAGGACGTGGGCGCCGGCCGCGAGGCGGGCGCCGGGCCGTGCGACCGTCCGGCCGGCGAGCGTCACCACCATCGAGACGGTCGCCCGGCGCGCCAGGCCGAACCGCATCGCCACGCCGCGCGGCGGGCACGCGACCCGCACGTGGGTCATGATCCCCGCCTCGCCCCGCTGGATCGGGCGCATGAACGACGCGCCCCGCACGCGCGGAATGCCCTGCGCCGACGGTTCCGGGTCGGCGGCGTCCACGAACCGCACCCGGCCGCTGGTGGTGTCGGCCACCAGGACGCCGCCGCCGGCGGGCACCGCCACGCCGCGCGGCAGCCACAGAGACGCGTCCCGCGCGCGGCCGCCGTCCCCGGAGAAGTTCCCCTGCCCGGTTCCCGCCACCGTCGTCACCGCGCCGCCGGGGTCCACCCGGAGCAGCCGGTTCACGCTGGTCACCAGCAACCCGCCGTCCGGCGTCTCCGCCACCCCGGCGGGCCGCTCGACGGCTGCGGCGGTGGTGATCGTGCCGTCGGCGGCGACGCGGCGGATCCGGTTCGAGCCGTCGGCGACCAGGAAGCCCCCGTCCGCCGCCGCGGCCACCGCGACGGGGCGGTTGAGCAGCGCCGCGGTCGCCGGGCCGCCGTCGCCGGCCGACCCCCGGGCGCCGGTGCCGGCGACCACCGTCACCGCGCCGGCGCGGTCGATGTGCACCACCCGGTTCTCGAAGTCCTGGACCGCGAGGACGCCGCCGTCGGCTGCGGGGGCCACGCCGTCGGGGGAGGTGACCTGCGCGAGCGTCGTGATCGTCCCCAAGGGGTCGATCAGCCGGACGCGGTTGTTGCGCTGGTCGGCGATCGCCACGGAGCCGTCAGCCAGCGGCGCGACGCCCGTGGGCCAGTTGATCCGCGCCGCGGTCGCCGGGCCCCCGTCGCCGGTCAGGCCGGCGCGCCCGGTGCCCGCGATGGTGGTGATCACGCCGGCCGGCGACACCCGGCGGATCCGCTGCCCCTCCGCATCCGCGACCAGGTAGCCGCCGTCCGGGAGCGCCGCCACGGCGGTCGGGTAGAGGATGCGCGCGAATGCCGCCGGGCCCCCGTCGCCGACCGGCGGCGCGATCGTCGCCATCGGCAGGGCGAATCCGCCGGCACCGGCGACGCTGAAGATCCGCCCCGTCGCCGCCGTCGCCGGGGCGCCCGCGGCCAGGGCGGCCGCCACGGCGCCCGCGAGCACCCATGGGGGGGTCGGGCGCATCGCGCCACCGTAGTGGGGCGACCGGGCCCGCGCACGCGCGGAGGCCGCCGTCGGGGTGACGGCGGCCTCCGGTCGTTCCGGGGTCGTCGGGGCGGGCTACTCGTACTGCAGCGCCCGGAGCACGTCGAGCCGGGCGGCGCGCCGGGCCGGGGCCACGGCGGCGATCACGCCGACCACGACGGCGACCAGGACGAACGCCGCGAGCGGGACGACGGGCAGGCTCAGCGCCACGCCCCACTCCGACATCGCCCGGGTGGCCAGGGCGGCCATCCCGATCCCGAGCGGCAGGCCGATGGCCGCGCCGATCAGGGCGGTGACGACGCTCTCGCCGCGCACCATCCGCCGGGCCTGGCGGCGGGTCATCCCGACCGCCCGCAGCATCCCGAGCTCGCGGGTGCGCTCGTGCACGGCCAGCACCAGGGTGTTGACCATCCCGAACACGCTGACCACCACCGACAGGGCCAGCAGGACGTAGAGCATGTTGAGGATCGTCGAGAGGTCCTCGGTGCTGCTCTGGGCGTAGCCGTCGGTCGTCTCGACCGCCGTGTCGGGGAACCGCGCCAGCGACTGCTCGATGGCGGCGGCGTCGGCGCCGGAGACCAGCGTCATGGTGTCCTTCGGCCGCGGGAAGGCGGCGTCGAAGGCCTCCTGGGAGATCAGGACGTCGCTCAGCACCGGCATCAGCGCGGGCGGGTCCATGATCCCCGCGACGGTGCGCGTCATGCGCTCGCCGGAGGGGGTGACGATCCGGATGTGCGAGCCGACGGTCAGGTCGTGGTCGTCGGCGAAGGTCTCGGTCACGATCGCGCCGTCGCCGTCGAGCGTGGCGAGGGAGCGGTCGGAGCCGTCGACCCAGGTGAAGTCGTAGACGCCGGCGATGGTGCCCGGGTCCACGCCGTCCACGGCGGTGCCGGACCCGTCGACGCGGGCCTGGTCGGCGCGGACGCTGGAGACCACGGCGCCGGGGTTGCCGGCCGCGATGGCGCGACCCGCGGCGATCGGCGAGGGGTCCCAGCCGTTCTTCGAGGTCACGACGTGGTCGGCCGAGATCTGCTGCTCGACGTCGGACTTCGCCGTGCTGGTCAGGCCGGAGCCGAGGACCGAGACGAAGGTCACGAGGGCGAGGCCGATCATGAGGGCGGCCGCCGTGGAGGCCGTCCGGCTGGGGTTGCGGACCGCGTTCTCGCGGGCCAGCGCGCCGGCGGCGCCCGTGCGGGCGACCGGCCACCCCACGATGGAGGCGAGCGGCTTGACGAGGCGCGACGAGACCGTCGCGACGCCGATGAACAGGGCCAGCACGCCGGCGCCGATCATCATCAGCCGGTCGCCGGTGCCGAGGCCGTCCGTCAGCAGGCCGCGGGCCAGGGCCAGGCCGGCCAGGCCGGTGGCGATGAGGGCGACGATGCCGCTCTTGCGCGACAGGGTGCCCTCGGAGGTGGTCGAGCCCTCGCGGACCGCGGAGATGGGAGGAACGCGCGTGGCCCGGATGGCCGGGACGACGCCCGCCAGCAGGGTCACGAGGGTGCCGGCCAGCAGCGAGATCACGACGGTCGAGGTGGCGAACACGGTGTCGCCCTGCGGCATCTCGAGCCCCATCGCACCGAAGAGGGCGGTCAGGCCGGAGGCCAGGAACCAGCCGAGCGCCAGGCCGACCAGCGAGGCGACGACGCCGATGACGGCGGCCTCGGCGATCACGGAGCGAAGCACCTGGCGCCGGGAGGCGCCGAGCGTCCGCAGCGTCGCCAGCTCGCGCGAGCGCTGGGCGACCGTGATCGACAGCGTGTTGAAGATGACGAAGGCGCCGACGAACAGGGCGATCCCGCCGAAGGCCAGCAGGATGCCGCGGATGAAGGTGATCGCCTCGGAGACGACCTCCTTGTCGGCGGCGGCCTGCTCGTCGCCGGTCTGCACCTGCGCGTCCTGCGGCAGCAGGGGCGCGATGCGGGAGGCGAGCTCAGCCTGGGAGACGCCCGGCTCGGCGGCGATCTGGATCAGGTCGAAGCCGTGCTTGCCGAGCACCTTCTGGGCCGTGGGGACGTCGAAGACGGCGATGGTGGCGCCGCCCAGCGAGTCGAGGTCGCCGAACTTGGCGAGGCCCGTGATGGTGAAGCTCTGGGCCGGGCCCTCGGCGACGATCCGGATGGTGTCGCCCACGTGGAAGTCGTTCGCGGACGCGGTGCCCTGGTCGATCACGACCTGGCCGGGGCCGGTGGCCCACGCGCCCTCGGAGAGCGTCAGGGGGTTGAAGCGGGGGTGGGACGGGTCGATCCCGAAGCCGAAGCTCGGGTTGCTGCCGGTGATGACGTCGCCGTCCTTGTCGAGCATCTTGGCCGTGTTGCCGGAGCCGGAGAAGTCGACGAGGTTGCCGCCGGCCTCGGCGACGCCGGGGACGGCCTGGATGCGGGGCAGGAGGGAGGCGGGGACGGTGGGGGCGCCGGCGAAGGAGTCTTGCACGACCGGCGTGCCGCGGACCACGAGGTCCGTGTTGGTGTACGAGGCGCCGAAGACGTTGGTGAACGCTCGATCGATGGTGTCGGTCAGGATCAGGCTGCCCGCGATCATGGCGACGCCGAGGACGATCGCCATCGCGGTGAGCATGGCGCGGGTGCGCCGCTCCATCAGGCTCTTGAGGGATGCCCAGGTCATCGGGTCACCTCCGCGAGGGCGTCGAGCACCTCGGTCGCGGTGGACGGGCCCTGCTGACGGACGATGCGGCCGTCCGCGAGGAACACGATGCGGTCGGCGATCGTCGCCGCGTGCGCGTCGTGGGTGACCATCACGGTGGTCTGGCCGTCGTCCTCGGACGCCCGCCGGAGCAGGTCCAGGATCTCGGCGCTGGAGCGTGAGTCGAGGTTGCCGGTCGGCTCGTCGGCGAAGAGAACGGTCGGCTCGGAGAGCATCGCGCGGGCGATGGCCACCCGCTGCTGCTGGCCGCCCGACATCTGGGACGGCTTGTGGCGGCGGCGCTCCGTGAGGCCGACCGCGTCGAGGATCTCCGCCAGGCGGCGCTTGTCCGGGCGGCCGCCGGCGATCCGGGTGGGCAGGACGATGTTCTCCTCCGCGGTGAGCGTGGGGAGGAGGTTGAAGAACTGGAAGACGAATCCGATGTGGCGACGACGCAGCTTGGTGAGCGCGTTGTCGCCCATGCGGGTGATCTCGTGGTCCCCGATCCAGACCTCGCCCTGGGTCGGACGGTCGAGGCCGGCCAGGATGTGCATCAAGGTGCTCTTTCCGGACCCGGAGGGGCCCATCACGGCGACGAGCTCGCCCGGCTCGACGGCCAGGGAGACGTCGTCGAGGGCGGTCACCGCGGTCTCGCCCTCGCCGTAGCGGCGGACGAGGTCGCGGGCCACCACGACGGGGTGGGGCCGGTGCCCGGTGGTGTCGGGGGCCGGCGGGATGAGGGTCTGAGTGGTCATCGGTGCTCCTTGGAGGGGTGGTGTTTCCGATGGGCCCACCCTCACGCGGCGCGGCCCGCGTGCCATCGGGCCGTGGAGCGAACCGCGGGGGTCCGCGGGGATGGTCCGCACGGCCGCCCGGTCCACCGCCCGGCGTCGCGGCGTCATCCCCGGGGATGACATGGACCGCCCGCACGGCCGACGACGCGTCCGCCCCGGCGAGGTACGGTCGCCTCATGCTCCGCATCCGCACCCTCGTCGAGCGTTTCTGGCTCGACGCGCTCGTGGTCCTCCTGGCCGTCGGCGCGATCATCGAGATCCTCACGAACGACCAGGTCGAGGGGTGGACCCCGGGGCTGATCGCCTTCGTGTTCCTGTGGACGACGCCGCTGCTGTTCCGGCGCCGTCATCCGGTGCTGGCGCCCGCCCTCGTCTTCGTGGCCGTCATCGTCCAGTCGGTGATCTGGCACCACTCGGTGCCGTACCAGTTCTTCACGTTCGCGACCGTCCTGATCTCGGCCGGCATGCTGGGCATGAACCTGACCACCCGGCGGGATCGCATCCTCGGCGGCGTGCTGGCGCTGGGAACGCTGGTGACCGTCGTCGCGCTCGACCCGGACGGCAACTGGACGGACATCATCTCGACGGGCGGCGTCATCGGCGTGGCGTGGCTCGTGGGCCACATCCACCGGGCCAACACCACCCGGAACGCCGAGCTCCGCGAGCGCGCCGAGCGCCTGGAGCGCGAGCGCGAGGCCAACGCCCGCGCCGCCGTCGCCGAGGAGCGGACCCGGATCGCGCGCGAGATGCACGACGTCGTCGCGCACAGCCTCAGCGTCATGGTCGTCCAGGCCGAGGCGGCGGAGGAGATGATCAGCGTCGACCCGGAGCGGGCGCGCAAGCCGCTCGCCGCGGTCCAGGACACCGGCCGCACGGCGCTGACCGAGCTGCGCCGCATGCTCGGCGTCCTGCGCGAGATCGAGGAGGGCCCGGACCTCGCGCCCCAGCCCGGCCTGGCCGGCCTCGACGACCTGGTCGCGCACGTCCGCGACGCCGGCCTGCCCGTGACCGTCCGGGTGGAGGGCGAGCCGCGGCCCCTGTCGGCCACGGGCGACCTGCAGGCGTACCGGATCGTGCAGGAGGCGCTCACCAACGCCCTCAAGCACGCGGGCCCCGCGCGGGCCGAGGTGCTCCTGCGCTACGAGCCCAGCGACCTGGTGATCGAGGTCACCGACGACGGGCGCGGGTTCGACCCGGCCGCCGACGGACGGGGCCACGGCCTGATCGGCATGCGCGAGCGGGTGGCGGTGTGCGGCGGCGAGATGTCCGCCGGCCGCCGCGCGCAGGGCGGCTTCGAGGTGCTGGCGCGCCTCCCCATCGGCGAGGTCGTGGCCCGATGATCCGGGTGCTGATCGCCGACGACCAGGCGCTCGTCCGTGACGGGTTCGGGATGATCCTCGACGCCCAGGAGGACATCGAGGTGGTGGGCAACGCCAGCGACGGCCACGAGGCCGTCGACCAGGCGCGCGCCCTCGGCCCCGACGTGATCCTGATGGACATCCGCATGCCCGGGCTCGACGGGATCGAGGCCACGCGGCGCCTCTGCGCGGACGCCGCGGGCGGCCCGCGCGTCCTGATGCTCACCACCTTCGACGAGAACGAGTACGTCTGGGAGGCGATGAAGGCGGGGGCCAGCGGTTTCCTGCTGAAGGACGTCCGCCGCGAGGAGCTCGTCGGGGCGGTGCGGACGATCGCGGCGGGCGACGCGATGCTCGCCCCGGCGCTCACGCGGCGGCTGATCGAGGACTTCGTCCGGCGGCCGCTGCCCGGGGCGGCGGCGCCCGACGCGCTGGGCGAGCTGACCGACCGGGAGCTGGAGGTGGTGCGCCTCGTGGCCCGCGGGCGGTCCAACGCCGAGATCGCCGGCGACCTCGTGGTGAGCGAGGCGACCGTCAAGACCCACGTCGCCCGGATACTCTCCAAGCTCGGCCTGCGCGACCGCATCCAGGTGGTGGTGCTGGCCTACGAGACGGGGTTCGTCCAGCCGGGGGAGGGCGCGTGATCACCATCACGGAGGACCGGCGCGCATTCGTCGACGCGCGCGGCAAGGTCTACCCGTTCCGCGACGTGGCGCTGAAGCTGCTCGACACGCTGGTGCGGACGCTGATCGTCGTCGGGATCCTCTACCTGATCGCCGGCGCCTGGGAGCTCTTCCACTGAGTCAGCCCGAGGTGGGCGAGCACGTCGCCCTGGAGGTGCTCGGCGCGGGGCGGGTGGACGCGGTGGTGGAGCAGGTGGACGAGCTGGTGCAGGAGGGCGTGCGCGGTCTGGCGTGGCGCGTGGAGCTGCGGCTGCCCGACGGGACGCTCGCCCACGGCATCAAGCGCGGACGGGCTCGGCTGGCCTTTCTGGATCCGCGGCATCGCGTGGCCTGACCGGACGGCGGCGGCCGCCCCAGAAGAACGCCACGAGAACCGGGACGAGGTAGAGGAGGTAGACGATCACCTGCTCCACGCTCGGGCGCGGGTCCCAGCCGAAGATGCCGGCCAGGAACTTCCCGAACTCGCTGTCGATCGTCAGCCAGTGGTACATCGTGAGGTTGTAGGCGGCGTCGTTGAGCGTGCCCAGGTCGTTCGCCGCCTGGAGGAACTGCACGGCGCGCGACAGCAGCCCGGCGGCGAACATGATGATCAGCACGCCGGTCACCTGGAAGAACGCCTTCAGCGGGATGATCCGGCTCCCGTGGTACACGGCCACGCCCAGCACGACGGCGACGGCGAGCCCCAGCAACGCCCCGATCAGCACGTTGGTGTCGCTGTCGCCGGTGGTGGTGGAGATCAGGAAGAGCGCGGTCTCGAGCCCCTCCCGCGCGACGGCCAGGAAGGCCACCCCCGCGAGCGCCATCGCGGAGTGCCCGATGGCCGCGGTCACCTGCCCCTCGAGCTCGCTCTTCAGGGAGCGCGAGTGCTTGCGCATCCAGAAGATCATCCACGTGAGCAGGCCCGCCGCCGCGATGCAGATGATCGCGAAGGTGCGCAGCCGGGCGACGCCCTCGAGGTTGTCGATCGTGAGGTGGAGGATCCAGCCGACGATGATGCTGAGCGCCAGCGCGGCGCCGGTGCCGAGCCAGATCCACCGGGCCAGGCGCCCGGTGTCCTGCCGGCGGACGGCCGCCAGCACGATCGCCACGATCAGGGCCGCCTCGAAGCCCTCGCGCAGTGTAATGAGAAACGCCTCACCCACGACCTTCACCGTACCGAATGTCGCGGCGAAGGCAACCCCTTGTCGGGTGCAATCAGTTCTTGGGTATCAGCGGCGAGTCGGGGTGGGCCGCGAGGCCGCGGGGTTCGGCCAGAGCCTCCATGAGCATCGCGGTGTCGGCGACGGGCACGCCCGTCAGGTGGGCGTCGCGCTCCTCGAAGTCGCGCACGATCGCGGCGACGGCGACGCGGTAGGCGGCCGCGTCGCCGGCGGCCAGGGCCGCGAGCGCGGCGGCGGCGCGGGCGAACGCGTCACCGCCCTCGGCCATCCCGGCGGCCGCGCGGGCCGCGAGGGGGTCGTCCCCGCCGGCGAGGGCCGCGACCGCCAGGGCGTAGCAGGAGGTGGGGGAGTCGCAGGCGCCGTCGAGCTGGCCCTCCACCCAGGCGGCGGCCTCGGCGCCGTCGCCGGCGAGGACCGCCGACTTCAGGTGCGCCACCAGGCGCCCGTAGCTGCGCGGCGGCGCGACCTCCCACGACGCGCGGTACAGGGCGGCGGCCTCGCGCAGCGCGTCGCGGGCGTCGCCGGGGCGCCCATCGAGCAGCGCCCGGAAGGCCCTCCCGTCCGCCGCGACGCCGGCGTCCAGGAGCTCGGCGTGCGCGCCCTCGAGCATCAGGTGCCCGTCGGCCTCCGCGCCCGCGGGCGGTTGATCTCGTCGATGTGGAGCGCCACGTTGACGGCATCGACCTTGACCTCGCCGCCGACGCGGTCGGCGACGTTCCACGCCTCGCGCTGGAGGTAGGCGAGGCGGGCGGGCGCGTCCGGCAGATGCTTCACGCGGTCCGCCTCCGAGACGAGGTACGCCAGGATCTCCCGCGTCTCGCCCTCGCTCCACTTGGGCGCCTTCGTCGGCCACTCCTTGTTGCGGGCGATGAACCACCACAGCAGGGAGACCAGCGGGAACTTCAGCAGGAACACGCAGAACAACACCCAGATGGTCTGTGCGCCCTCGTGCTCGCCGAAGATCGGGGTCAGGGCCAGGAGGAAGGTTCCGAACAGCGCGAAGACGAGGCACGTGGCCACCACGCCGATCATTCGGCGCACGCGCACGCGCCCGTCGGCGTCGTAGAGGAACCGCGCCAGCATCCTCCGATCATCCTCGGGTCGGGCCCGCCCCACAACCCCGGCGGCCGCCCCGGACCCAGTAGGATCCGCCCCCGTGACCGTGACCCTGCCCGACGGCAACCGGCTCGAGTTGCCCGACGGGGCGACCGGGCACGACGCCGCCGCCGCCATCGGACCCGGCCTCGCGAAGGCCGCCGTCGCAGTGCGCGTGGGCGACGAGATCCGCGACCTCGCCCTGCCCCTGGCGGAGGGCGACGAGATCCAGATCGTCACCCCGAAGAGCGGCGACGACTACCTGTACGTGATGCGCCACTCGGCGGCGCACGTGATGGCCGAGGCGGTACAGACGCTCATCCCGGGGACCAGGCTCGGCTTCGGCCCGCCGATCGAGGACGGCTTCTACTACGACTTCGACGCGCCGCGGCCGATCACGGAGGACGACTTCCCGGCCATCGAGGCGGAGATGTCGCGGATCATCGCGTCGAAGGCGCCGTTCCAGCGCTCGGTGATGAGCACCGGGGACGCGCTCCAGTTCTTCGGCGAGCAGGGCGAGACGTACAAGGTCGACCAGGTCGGCTTCCTGGAGGGGCAGGGGGAGACGACGGTCTCGCTCTACCGCGACCGCGAGTTCGTCGACCTCTGCCGCGGCCCCCACGTCCAGGACACCGGGCGCATCGGCCCGGTGAAGCTGATGTCGGTCGCCGGCGCGTACTGGCGCGGCAGCGAGAGGAACCCGCAGCTCACCCGCCTCTACGCCACCGCGTTCACGCAGAAGAAGGACCTGGAGGCCTACCTCGAGCGCCTCGAGCAGGCCCGCGCGCGCGACCACCGCCGCCTCGGCAAGGACCTGGAGCTCTTCCACTTCGACGAGCACGGCCCCGGGTTCCCGTTCTTCCTGCCCCGCGGGATGGTGGTGGTGAACGGCATCAGGGAGGCCGTCCGCGACGAGCTGGCGAACATGGACTACGCGGAGATCCAGACCCCGACGATGCTCGACACCGAGCTGTGGAAGACCTCGGGTCACTGGGACAACTACCGCGAGAACATGTACTTCACCGAGATCGAGGGCCAGAGCTTCGCGATCAAGCCGATGAACTGCCCCGGCGCGTGCCTCGTGTACCGCAGCCGGCGGCACTCCTACCGCGAGCTGCCGCTCCGGTACGCCGAGTTCGGTCACGTCCACCGGCATGAGCTCTCGGGCGTCCTGCACGGCCTGTTCCGCGTCCGGGCGTTCACCCAGGACGACGCCCACATCTTCTGCCGCCTCGACCAGGTGCAGGACGAGGTGAACGAGGTCCTTGCGCTCACCGACCGCTTCTACGGCCGGTTCGGGTTCGAGCACGTCGAGCTGAAGCTCTCCACGCGCCCCGAGAAGGCGATCGGCGAGCAGTCGATGTGGGACCAGGCGGAGGAGGCGCTGCGCGAGGCGCTCGGCGACCGCGAGTACGGGCTGAAGGAGGGCGACGGCGCCTTCTACGGGCCGAAGATCGACTTCCAGGTCACCGACGTGATGGGCCGCTCGTGGCAGCTCGGCACCTGCCAGCTCGACTTCTGGTTCCCCGAGCGGTTCGACCTGACGTTCACGAACGCCGACGACCAGGAGGAGCGGCCGGTGATGATCCACCGCGCCATCACCGGGTCGATCGAGCGCTTCCTCGGGATCCTGATCGAGAACACCGGCGGCGACTTCCCGCTGTGGCTGGCGCCCGAGCAGGCGCGGGTGCTGCCGATCGCCGACCGCCACGCGCCGTACGCCGAATCGGTGCGGGCGCGCCTGCGCGACTTCGGCCTGCGGGTGGGCATCGACGCCCGCTCCGAGTCGGTGGGCCGGCGCATCCGCGACGGCGAGCTCGCCAAGATCCCGTACCTCCTCGTCGTGGGCGACAAGGAGGAGGAGGCGGGGACCGTCTCCGTCCGCGCCCGCCACGGGGGCGACCGGGGGACCCCCGCGATCGCCGGTCTGGCGGCGGCGATGCGCGACGAGGTCGAGGCCGGCTGACCGTGAGGATCAACTGGGTCGGGGTCCGGAACTTCCTGATCATCGCGGCGATCGCCGGCCTGGTGTTCGTCTCGCAGGAGGGCTTCGGCGCGACGGCCGGCTCGCTCGGGCTGATCATCCAGGTGCTCTTCGTCGCCGCCCTGATCGTGTTCGGCTACAACTACTTCCGCCAGAACGAGCTGGCCTGGCTCGTCCTGAAGCCGTGGCAGCGGTACGTGATCATCGCCTGCGGCATCGGCATCGCGTTCCTGCTCATCGGTGGGTTCCCGCTCCTCGGCGACCGCCTGACGCCGCTCGGCGTCATCGCGCTGATCGCGGTCCTGGTGCTGGTGATCATCTGGGTCGTCCGCGAGAGCCGCCGCTTCCGCTGAAACCATCCTCGCCGGATCGTGTCGCGCCGTGACCGTCCCGGCGCCCGATCCTGCGGAGATCAACAAAACGCCTGCAACGGCTCGTTCACGCGGCGCGGCCCAGGGGTAGCCGAGTGCCACCCTGCAACGCGTCGACGAGGACGAGTTCCATGAGTTCAGAACACCCGGACCACCCCGGACGCTGGCTGCTCCACCACGCCCGGACTGCGATCGCCGAGCTCCCGGAGAACGTGGGGTGGCTGGTGCGCCGGTATCAGACACCCGGCTCCGTCGACCGCGCGGTCGACGGTGCCCGCGAAGGCGTGCGGCGGGTGAGCGACACCGTCGCCGACGCCGTGCCGTTCGGCCCCGATTCGCTGGATCTCCGGCTCCAGCGAGCCCGCGAGGCGCTCGAGGACGCCCGGGGCGCCGAGGAGGATGCCCTGCGCCGGGCACGCGAGGCCGACGAGCTTGCGGCGCGCGAGAAGGACGTCGTCGCCGAGGGGCGGGAGCGGATCCAGGAGGCCAAGCGGGCCGGCGCCGCGGAGACGAAGCAACGCGTGGCTGTGGCGCGCGAGGAGGCCGAGGCGGACGCGGCCCGTCGGGTCGATGAGGTCGCGGCGCAGAACGAGGCCGAGCGGGAGCAGGCCGCGCAGCGGGCGCAGGAGGCCCGCGAGGCCGCCGACGACGAGATGCGGGAGGCTCAGCAGCAGCTCGCCGCCGCCCGCGCGCTTGCCGACGAGGCCGCTGAGGCGGCCCGGGCGGCCGCCGACGACGCCCACCGCCGCGCCCGCGCGATGAGCGACCAGGCCGACGCCACCGCCCGCGCCGCCGAGACACGGGCCGCCGAGGCCGACGATGCCCGCGGCGCGGTCCGCGACGAGGCCGCGGAGCTCGTCGGGGACGCCGACGCCGCGCCCGCCCTCGAGGACGTCGCCGACAAGACGAAGCCGGAGCTCCTCGACCTCGCCGCGTCCCTCGACATCGACGGTCGCTCCGGCATGACCAAGGACGAGCTGGTGCACGCGGTGCGCCGTGCGTCCACCCGGCGCCGCAACGCGACGGCGGCGTGACCGTGCACGCCGGGAAGCGATCCTTCTGGCGCCGCACGCTCCTCGCGGGCGCCGGCGCGGTGGTCGTCACGTCGGCGAGCGCGGTGGTCTCCGCCCTGAGGCGACGGGCGGAGACCTGACCGCGAGACCGGGCCGGCAGCCGTGCCGCGTCCGCTGACACACATCCGCGCGCGAACCGTGACGCCCGCCCGCTGATCCGTCACAGGGGCCCCGCCTAGCGTCGCCCCATGCCCCGCCCCCGCCCCCGCCCCCGCGGCCAGGCCGCCGTCGAGCTCCTCGCGGTCCTGCCCGTCGTCGCGATCGCCGCCTGGCTGGCGTGGCAGATGATCGCGGCGGGCCACGTCCTCGGCGTCGCCGGCGCGGCGGCCCGGCACGGGGAGCGCGCCGCCGAGGTGGGCGCGCCGGCCGGGGCGGCGGCCCGCGCGGCCCTCCCGGCGGGGTGGGCGCGGCGGGCGCGCGTCACCGTCACCGCCGCCGGCGTGCGGGTGCGGCGACCCGCAATCCCCGCCGCCCGCACGGCGACGGTGGAGGTGGGGCCGTGACCGCGCGGCGCCGGGCGGGCCGCGGCCAGGCGGCGGTCGAGGTGCTCGCGCTGCTGCCGCTCCTCGTCGTGGTGGCGCTCATCGGGTGGCAGCTCGCGGCGGTGGTCTCGGCGGCCCTCCGCGCCGATGAGCGGGTCCGCCGGGAGGCGCTCGGCGCGAGCGGCGCGGGGCGGGTGGTCGTGGTGGAGGAAGCGGTGCGGGTGCCGGCGTTCCTGCCCGGCGTCCGGGGCCTGCGCGTCCCCGCCCGGGTGGGGGTGCGGACGCCGTGAGGCGCGGCCAGCGGGGCCAGGCGCTGCCGCTGGTGCTGGTCACGGCGGCGCTGGTCATGGCGGGCGCGGTGGCGCTGTTCGCGATCGCCCGGGCGCACGTGGCGATGGTACGGGCGCAGACGGTCGCCGACGTCGCCGCGGTCTCGGCGGCCCGCGAGCTGCGGGCGCGCCTCGGGGAGGTGGCGGCCGACCCGGCCGGGCCGGCGTCGGCGTCCGCGTGGCGGGGGCGGCTGGCGGGGGTCGCGGACGCAACGGCGCGCCCGGCGGGCGCGCGGGTCGAGTCGGTCGTGTTCCCCGACCCGGCGGCGTGGCCGCCGACCGCCGTGCAGGTCGAGGTCAGCGTCCCGGCGCCGCGGGGGATGCGGGCCCGGGCCGTCGCGCGGGCGGGGCTGCTGGCGAGCGCGGCGATGCCGGCGGGCGCGACGGGGTGGGCGTCGGGCGGCGGCTACCAGGGGCCGCTGGTGTACCGGGACGGCAAGCCGATGTGCCCGGCGGTCGCCGCGGCGTTCGACCTGATGGACGCGGCGGCCCACGCCGACGGGGTGGACCTGATGGTCACGAGCGGCTTCCGCAGCGACGCCGAGCAGGCGGTGCTGTTCCGCCGCCACCCGGATCCGAAGTGGGTGGCCCCGCCGGGCCGGAGCCGCCACCGGGACGCGACGGAGCTCGACCTGAACATGCTGGGCGGCGACGGCGCCCACGCGTGGTTCCGCGCGAACGGCGGCCGCTTCGGGTTCGTCCAGCGGTACACGTGGGAGCCGTGGCACTGGGGATACGTCGCGGGCTGCGGCGTCACCCCCACGACGGGTTCGCCACCTCCGGCGGCCGGGGCATTGCCGGGCTGGGTCCCGGAGCGATACCGCGCCCTGATCACGACCGCGGCGACGCGGAACGGCCTGCAGCCGGTCCTCCTGGCGGCGCTTCTGCGATCGGAGTCCGGCTTCGACCCGGATGCGGTCAGCCCGGCGGGTGCGCAGGGCATCGCGCAGCTGATGCCGGGGACGGCCCGGGGGATGGGGGTGACGGATCCGTTCGACCCCGACCAGGCGATCCCGGCGGCCGCGCGGCTGCTGTCGGGGCACGTGCGGGCGTTCGGGTCGGTGCCGCTGGCCCTGGCGGCGTACAACGCCGGGCCGGGGGCGGTGGAGCGGTACGGGGGGATCCCGCCGTACCCGGAGACCCAGGCCTACGTCGCCCGGGTCCTGGCCCTGGCCGGCGGTGCAGCGGCGATCGGCGGCGGGCGGGGCGGCGACGGGGTGGCCCTCATCCGGATCCCGGGGCGGAGCGTCTGACCGCCGCGCTGGCCGGATCGGCGATCCCGGGGTAGACGTCTGCGGGCCGATCCGGACCCGGCGGAGGAACCCGACGAATGAAGATGCTGGTCTGCGCGTGCCTCGCGGTGGTCGCCCTCGCGGCGGGCTGCGGCGGTGACGACGACGCGTCCCAGGCCCCGGTCTCCGTCACGGTCACCGTGACCGAGACGGTCCCGGTGACGCCCACCGGGGTCACGACGCCCGGTGTCACGGCGCCGCCGGGGACGACGGAGACGACGGAGACGACGGGGACGGAGGAGCCGGGGGCCGGCGGGGACGAGGCGGCGATCCGCGAGGTCTACGACGCGTACGCACGGGCCTTCCTCGAGCTCGACGGGACAGAGGCCTGCTCGCACCTCAGCCCGGCCGGGGAGGCCCAGGCGGTCATGCAGGGGAAGCAGCAGGGCTTCGGCGACGACTGCCCGTCGGCCCTCCGGGCGGGCGCGCTCGCCATCAAGAGCTTCGACGGCGACGACGTCGCCTACACCCTCGACGGAGTCGAGGTGAGCGGCGACTCGGCGCGTGCCACGGCGGTCTACCGCGGGTCGGAGGGCTCCACCGAGCGGGCACCGACGTTCGAGCGGCTCGGGGGCGGGTGGTACGTGGGCCCCGACGGGGGCTAGCGTCGACCCATGGACCGCGCGACCGTGCGGGAGCGCTGGCTCTCGTTCATCGGGCACACGCTCAACAAGGGCACGATCCGGCTCGCGAAGTGGGGCCACGGGCCGTTCTGGGTGATCCGGCACGTGGGGCGCCGGTCCGGGCGGACATACGAGGCGCCGGTGATCCTCGCCCGGGCCCCCGAGGGGTTCGTCGCGGAGCTCACCTACGGCGACACGGTGAACTGGTACCGCAACGCCGTCGCGGCGGGCGGCTGCGTCGTGGTCCGCGGCAGCCGGGAGTGGCGGGTCGACGGCATCGCGCCGTGCGACGCCGAGCGCGGCCGCGCCGCCTACCCCATCCCGGCCCGGTGGGTCCTCCGGCTGCTGCGGCGGACGGAGTTCCGCCTGCTGCGCGTCGCACCGTAGGGCGGGGGTCAGCCCGAGCCGGCCACCCAGGCCTTCGCGGCGTCGAGCTCCGCGACCGGGTACACCCGCGTCTCGCCCGGGACCATCCAGCCGAACACCTTCATCGCGTGGACCATCCACGAGATGTCGGTGACGATGGCCGAGCGCTCCCAGTCGCCGCGGTGGCGGACGCCCATGTCGAAGCCGAGCTTCGTGTCCGCCCAGAGGGCGCCGGCCTCCATGTCGTCGAGGTCCTCGATCAGGTACAGCGTGCGCAGCCCCTCGCCCGACTCCATCGCGCCCTTGAGGTCGGGGACGAGCACCCGGTCGTAGTCCTCGCGCTTCACGTCGCCGGCGACCCGGAAACCCAGGGTCCCGGCGGGCATGTCCGTCATCCGCTCGACCATGCAACGACCCTACGACGACCATCGGGGGGCCGCCACATCGAGGGGCGCGTCGTTGCAGCCGCGGGCGGGTAGGGTCGCGGCGATGCGCATCACCGTCACGGCGGTCGCAGCCATCCTCCTCGCGGTGCTCGCGACCACCGCGACGGCGCAGGACGCCGCGCCCGCGTCGTACGTCGCGCTCGGCGACTCGTACGCCTCCGGCGAGGGGGCGGCGCCGGACACGTACCTGCCCGGGACGTCGCTCCCCGACCCGGCGACCGCCGGGCGCAGCTCGACCGGGTGCCACCGCTCGTCCACCTCGTGGGCGTTCCGGGTGCAGACCCGGCTGGGGGCGCCGTCGCTCACCTTCGTCGCCTGCTCCGGGGCGACGGTGGCGGACCTCACGGCCCCGAACGACCAGTTCGCCGCCCTCGGGGAGGTGGAGCCGCCGCAGCTCGACGCGGTGACGCCGGCGACGACGGTCGCGACGATGTCGATCGGCGGCAACGACGCCGGCTTCGACCGGGTGCTGCGGGCGTGCGTCTACCGCCCCGAGGACCCCGCGAACGCCGGGTGCGCGACGCCCGGGTCCGAGGCGCGGCGGATCGCCGAGGCCGGCCTCCGCGGGCTCGACGCGACGCTGGCGGGCGCCTACGTGACCGTGGCGACCCGGATGGCGTCCGGCGGGCGGGTCCTGGTGGTCGGATACCCCCGCCCGTTCGCGCAGGGCGGCCGCGGCTACCGGCCGGACGCGTCCGTCGGCGGCGCGCCCGCCTGCCGGCTCGGGGTGACGCCGCTCAACACCCCCGTCCGGGTGACGCTGGCCGGGGCGCGCTTCCTCGACACGGTTGCGGCCGACCTGAACGATGCGGCCCGCGCGGGGGTGGCGGAGGCCACGACCCGTCTCCGGGCCGCGGGGGCCACGCAGACCGTCGCGTTCGTGGCCTCCGACCCGGCGTTCCGCGGCCACCGGCTGTGCAACGTGGCGCCGTGGATCAACGGCGTGCGACTCACCGCCCTTGGCGTGCCGAAGCGCACGTCGCTGCACCCCGGCCCGAAGGGCCAGGCGGCCTACGCGCGTGCGGTGGGCGCCGCGCTCGCCGCGACGCCC
>BFBZ01000010.1_pt285 | contig 123755 bp, 110 predicted proteins | sample 1888401 | NCBI WGS metagenome assembly BFBZ01 (sample SAMD00112614, study PRJDB3348) | symbiont metagenome | host: Chara braunii
AGCTCCGACGAGACGAGCGCTACCAGCAAAGCCCGCCGCACGAAGGGGTCAAAATTGGACGCCGATGAGGGGTCAAATTTGCAGGCCGATTGACACTCAACGTCGCGCTGCAGATCGCGGCGTTGTTCTGGTTCAGCATGCCTTGGCTTCGATCAGTCACTTCATGGTTCGGTTCAATCCCTTCCTTCATGCCGACCAATGTTTCCAACGTAGTCGAGCCGGTTGGATCGTACGAGGATTCGATCATGCTCATGCCCTCGGATGACGGTGTCGAGTGGTGAGCAGAACCGATACGATTGAGTAAGCCTCAAACATCGCCTCGCGGGCTTTCTTTTTCTACGCCAATCGACGATGGCCGCAGGCGCTTGTTGCGCCAAGTCCGTTGGTGCCTTTTCTAATCATCCCCATCTGAGGGCCTCTGTGGATGCCCTCGCTCGGTGGGGGCGACGGTGGCAATCCATTCCTTTCAATCGGAGGCGAACTTGCGCGGCGCGCGTATGCTGCGCAGCGCGCTCGGCGCGGCGATTGCGGGCTATCTCGAAGACGAATCGATCATCGAGGTGATGCTCAACCCGGATGGGCGGCTGTGGATCGACAGGCTATCGAGCGGCTTGATTGATACGGGTGAAACTCTGTCTGCGGCGGATGGCGAGCGCATCGTTCGCCTGGTCGCGCACCATGTAGGTGCCGAGGTGCACGCCGGCACGCCGCGAGTTTCGGCTGAACTTCCTGGGACCGGCGAGCGCTTCGAGGGGCTCTTGCCTCCGGTCGTCGCAGCGCCGGCCTTTGCTATTCGCAAGCCGGCGGTCGCCGTGTTCACGCTCGACGACTACGTGGCCAAGGGGATCATGAGCTCCGAGCAGGCGGGGATCCTGAAGAGGGCGGTCGCCGCGCGCAAGAACATCCTCGTCGCCGGTGGGACGTCGACCGGCAAGACAACCTTGACGAACGCGCTTCTGGCCGAGGTTGCAAAGACCCCTGATCGCGTCGTGTTGATTGAAGATACTCGCGAACTGCAGTGCAAGGCGCCCAATCTCGTCGCTTTGCGGACCAAGGACGGTGTGGCCACGCTGTCGGATCTTGTCCGGTCCTCGCTTCGGCTGCGTCCCGATCGCATCCCGATCGGCGAGGTCCGCGGTGCTGAAGCACTCGATCTGCTCAAGGCCTGGGGCACGGGTCACCCCGGCGGCATCGGGACCATTCATGCCGGTACCGCGCTCGGCACGCTGCGACGGCTCGAGCAACTCATCCAGGAAGCCGTCATCACGGTTCCTCGCGCGCTGATCGCCGAGACCATCGACCTCGTCGCCGTTCTCGCGGGGCGCGGTGCCGATCGCCGCCTCTCCGAGCTCGCCATCGTCTCAGGGCTTGGCGCCGCCGGTGACTACAACCTTTCACCAGCAGGAGACTAACATGGGTTTGGACTTTCGTTGTTTTCGGCGAGCCGCATCACTGGCTGTTTCCGGCTCGGTCGTCTTTGCGGCCGTGCCGGCATGGGCGGCCGGCTCGAACATGCCCTGGGAGCAGCCACTCAATCAGATCCTGCAATCGGTTGAAGGCCCCGTCGCCAAGATCATCGCCGTCATCATCATCGTCGTGACAGGACTAACGCTCGCGTTCGGGGATTCGTCGGGTGGTTTCCGGAGGCTGATCCAGATCGTGTTTGGCCTGTCGATCGCATTCGCTGCCTCGAGTTTCTTCCTGTCATTCTTCTCTTTCGGCGGCGGCGTGGTGATCTGATGGATGAACCTGTCGCCGGTCTTGTTGCGCCCGTTCACCGTGCACTCACCGAGCCGATCCTGATGGGGGGCGCGCCGCGGTCGGTCGCGATTGTCAACGGCACGCTTGCTGCGGCCCTTGGACTTGGACTGCGGCTCTGGATCGCGGGGCTTGTACTCTGGTTCATCGGCCACATGGCCGCCGTCTGGGCCACCAAGCGCGATCCTGCCTTTGTCGACGTGGTGCGCCGTCACTTGCGCATTCCCGGTCATCTCAACGCTTGAGACCTTTCGTCATGATGAATCTTGCCGAGTATCGCCATTCCAACGCGCGTCTCGCCGACTTCCTGCCCTGGGCAGCCCTCGTCGATGAGGGAATCATCCTGAACAAGGACGGATCATTCCAGCGGACGGCGAAATTCCGGGGGCCTGACCTCGATAGTGCGGTATCGGCCGAACTCGTTGCCGTTGCCGGCCGATTGAACAATGCCTTGCGGCGCCTGGGGTCCGGCTGGGCCGTATTCGTCGAGGCGCAGCGTCATTCTGCGGGGGCTTATCCTCCAAGCACCTTTCCGGACGTCGCGTCGGCGCTGGTCGACGCCGAACGGAAGGCACAATTCGAGGAGGCGGGCGCCCACTACGAGTCCAGCTATTTTCTGACCTTCCTCTATTTGCCCCCCGAGGAGGGCGCTGCAAGGGCAGAGCGACTGCTCTATGAGGGGCGCGATCGTACCGTCGGCGCCGACGCGCGCGAGGTGCTGCGCGGGTTTTTCGATCAAACCAACCGCATACTGCAACTTGTCGAAGGGTTCATGCCCGAATGCGCCTGGCTCAATGATCAGGACACGCTGACCTACCTGCATTCGACGATCTCGACCAAACGTCATCGTGTCCGAGTGCCTGAAATTCCCATGTACCTCGATGCGCTGCTAGCCGATCAGCCGCTGACCGGCGGGCTTGAGCCGATGCTCGGTCCAGCCAATGTTCGGGTTCTGACCATCGTCGGCTTTCCAGGCGCGACAACACCGGGAATCCTGGACGACCTGAATCGTCTGACGTTTTCCTATCGGTGGTCAACCCGGGCAATCATGCTCGACAAGACCGATGCCACCAAGCTCCTGACCAAAATTCGTCGGCAGTGGTTTGCGAAGAGAAAGTCCATCGGCGCCATTCTCAAGGAGGTGATGACCAACGAGGCGTCGACGCTGCTCGATACCGACGCCCACAACAAGGCGCTGGACGCCGATGCCGCGCTGCAGGAGCTAGGGGCAGACCAAATCGGACAGGCCTTTGTCACGGCGACCGTCACCGTGTGGGATCGCGATCCCAACGCAGCCGATGAAAAGCTGCGGTTGGTCGAGAAAATCATTCAGGGCCGTGATTTCACTTGCATGGTCGAGACGGTAAACGCCGTCGAAGCCTGGCTCGGGAGTTTGCCCGGGCATGTCTACGCGAATGTGCGGCAGCCGCCGGTTTCGACGCTCAATGTCGCCCACATGATCCCGATGTCGGCCGTATGGGCGGGCGAAGTGAAAGATCTTCACTTCAACGGTCCACCGTTGTTGTTCGGCAAGACGGTGGGATCGACGCCGTTCCGATTTTCACTCCACGTCGGTGACGTCGGCCATACCCTCGTGGTGGGACCGACGGGAGCCGGCAAGTCCGTGCTGCTGGCGCTGATGGCCCTGCAGTTCCGCCGCTACCCGAATGCGCAGGTTTTTGCGTTCGATTTTGGCGGATCAATCCGGGCCGCCGCGCTCGCGATGGGTGGCGACTGGCATGATCTTGGCGGTGCATTGTCTGACGGCGGCGACCAACCGGTCGCATTGCAGCCGCTGGCGTGGATCGACGATCCTTCCGAGCGCGGGTGGGCCACGGAATGGATCGGTGCAATCCTGGCGCGGGAAAAGATCGAGATCTCACCTGAGGTCAAGGATCATCTGTGGTCGGCGTTGACCTCTCTTGCCTCGGCACCGATCCAGGAACGCACTTTGACCGGGCTGTCGGTCCTGCTGCAATCGAATTCCCTGAAGCGTGCCCTGCAACCCTATTGTCTGGGCGGTGCCGCTGGTCGCTTGCTTGATGCCGAATTCGAGCGCCTCGGCGAAGCATCAGTGCAGGCGTTCGAGACCGAAGGCTTGATCGGGACCAACTCCGCGCCTGCCGTGTTGGCGTATCTCTTTCATCGTATTGCCGATCGCCTCGACGGCCGGCCGACACTTCTGATCGTCGATGAGGGGTGGCTCGCCCTTGACGACGAGGATTTTGCCGGCCAGTTGCGTGAATGGCTGAAGACGCTTCGGAAGAAGAACGCCTCCGTCATCTTTGCCACCCAGTCGCTTTCGGACATCGATGGCTCCGTGATCGCGCCGGCGATCATCGAAAGCTGCCCAACGCGCCTGCTACTGCCGAATGAACGGGCAATCGAACCGCAGATCGCTGCAATTTACCGTCGCTTCGGCCTCAACGACCGCCAGATCGAACTCTTGAGCCGGGCAACACCAAAGCGCGACTACTACTGCCAGTCCCGCCGCGGCAACAGGATGTTCGAGCTTGGCCTTGGCGAGGTTGCGCTCGCATTCACCGCGGCGTCTTCCAAGACAGACCAGGCGGCTATCGCGCGGCTTCTTGCCGAGCATGGAGCCGACGGCTTCCTGCCGGCCTGGCTGCAGCATCGTGGTGCCGCCTGGGCCATCGACCTGATCCCGAACCTTGTCAATCTGGAGAAATCGCTATGAGGCGTCTTGGCCTGTTGGCGGCCGCTGGCACCATCGCGCTGGTGCTTGGCGTCGCGACGCCCGCGCGGGCGTTGATCGTCTTTGATCCCAACAACTACGTTCAGAATGTGCTGACCGCCGCGCGAGAACTACAGCAGATCAACAACCAGGTCACTTCGTTGCAGAACGAGGCACAGATGCTGATCAATCAGGCAAAGAACCTGGCAAATCTGCCATATTCGTCGCTTCAGCAACTGCAGTCATCGATCCAGCGGACCCAGCAATTGCTGGCCCAGGCCCAGCGGATCGCCTACGACGTCCAGCAGATCGACCGTGCATTCTCGACCAGCTATGCACCGGTCACCGGCGGCCAGTCCAGCCAGTTGCTGATCACGAACGCCCAATCGCGCTGGCAAAATACTTATTCGGCCACGCAGGACGCACTCCGGGTTCAGGCCGGCATCGTTGGCAACCTCGATACCAATCGCATCCAGACGTCCGCGCTCGTAACGTCAAGTCAAGGCGCCGGCGGTGCCCTGCAGGCAACGCAGGCCGGCAATCAGATTCTCGCGCTGAACGCGCAGCAACTCGCCGACCTTACCGCAGTCGTAGCCGCACAAGGCAGGGCACAGAGCCTTGAAGCGGCTCAGCGTTCCGCGGCCCAAGACCAGGGCCGAGAACAGCTCCGGCGATTTTTGACACCCGGGCAAGGCTATCAACCCCAAGACGTGCGGATGTTCCACTAATGACTGATGTAAGGACATTCAAGGCGTTGTCGCTGGTTGCCACAATCGGTGTGCTCGTCATTTCGGCCTGCACGATTCAGCTTCGTGGCAGAGGCGATCCTCCGCAGCCGCCGAAGGCGGAGCAGACGACAGACGCAACGAGCTCCGATCTCGCACGCTGCCGCAGCGTCACTGCGGAGGAAGCGGCAGGCTATCAGCATTGCAAGCAAGTCTGGGCCGGCAACCGCCGTCGTTTCTTTGGAGTGAAAGATGGTGCCGGCGTTGGCGGCCAGGATGATTCAGCGGCCGGCGTGGAGCTCGCCCCCAAGGATCAGAGCCGGGTTCCGCAGGGATATCTGACGACACTTGAGGCGAGCAAGCCATGACTGGTACGGGAATCATCGACCAGTTCCTGGGAACCTTCACACGCTATATCGACAACGGATTTGGGTTGTTGGGTGGCGATGTCGGATATCTCGCAACGACCCTCGCGGCGATCGACATCACGCTCGCCGCGCTGTTCTGGAGTTGGGGAACCGACGAGGACATCGTCGCGCGCCTGGTCAAGAAGACGCTCTTCGTCGGCGTCTTTGCCTACCTGATCGGTAACTGGAACGGCCTCGCCCGGATCGTGTTCGAGAGCTTTGCCGGTCTCGGGCTGAAAGCATCCGGCACGAGTCTCTCCTCGGCGGATTTCTTCCGACCGGGAAAGATCGCTCAAGTCGGCCTGGATGCCGGCCGACCGCTGCTCGATTCCATCTCCAACCTGATGGGCTACATCAGCTTCTTCGAGAACTTCGTCCAGATCGTCGTTCTCCTGTTTGCATGGGTCGTGGTGATGCTCGCCTTCTTCATTCTGGCGATCCAGCTCTTCGTCACCCTGATCGAGTTCAAGCTCACGACTCTGGCCGGTTTCGTGCTCATTCCCTTTGGCCTGTTTGGCAAAACTGCGTTTGCCGCGGAGCGGGTCTTGGGCAACGTCGTATCCTCCGGGATTAAGGTCCTGGTCCTGGCTGTCATAGTCGGTATCGGATCGACCCTGTTCGCGCAGTTCACAGCTGGTTTTGGCGGGGCACAGCCGACCATTGAAGACGCCATGTCGTTGGTGCTCGCAGCGCTCTCTTTGCTTGGCCTCGGCATTTTCGGTCCGGGTATTGCAAACGGGCTGGTGTCGGGTGGGCCGCAACTCGGCGCCGGTGCCGCGATTGGAACAGGTCTTGCTGCCGGCGGCATCGTGGCGGCCGGTGCTGGCCTCGCTGCCGGCGGTGCCGGTCTGGCGGGCGGTGCGATGGCGGGGGCCGCGCGCGGCGGTGTCGCCGTCTTCAGTGCAACATCCGCCGCCTATCGGAGCGGCGGCCTGGCTGGCGTCGCGGAGGCGGGCGCGTCGGCTGCCATGAGCCCTTTGCGTAGCGCAGCGGCGGCGGTTTGCGGCGCCGGACAGGCAAACGAGCCGGCCGCGAGCAGTTCGGCTGAAGGGAAGCCCGGTTGGGCGAGCCGCATGAAGCGTACTGAGGCCATTCGGCACGGTGCGTCGGCGGCCGGACACGCGGTCCGCTCGGGCGACCACGGCGGCAGCGGATCTTCGGTCGATTTGTCCGAAGGAGACCGCTGATACCGCCACTGCGCTTTCGCTGTCGGCCGCGCGGCAGCGACCTCACGACTTGAAACGACATTCGATCTTAGGGGCAACTATCAATGTTCAAACGACCTTCCGTTCACTACGGGCGCATGCCCGGGCCGGTCACGCCTTATCAAAAGGCAGCACAGGTTTGGGACGAGCGCATTGGATCGGCGCGCGTGCAAGCGAAGAACTGGCGCCTGATGGCATTCGGCTGCCTCGCGCTGTCGGCCGGTTTGGCCGGAGGGCTTGTCTGGCATTCGAGCCAGGGTTCGATCACGCCTTGGGTGGTCGAGGTCGATCGTCTCGGCCAGGCCCAAAGGGTTGCGCCAGCCAATGTCGACTATCAGCCCACTGACGCGCAGATCGCCTACCATCTGGCGCGCTTCATTGAAGATGTCAGAGGCCTGCCGGCCGACGGAATCGTTCTGCGCCAGAACTGGCTCCGGGCTTATGATTTCACGACCGACCGCGGCGCTGTCGCGCTCAACGACTATGCGCGCAACAATGACCCCTTTGCCAAGCTGGGCAAGGCACAAATCTCCGTCGACGTTTCGAGCGTCATCCGCGCTTCCTCAGAGAGCTTTCGGGTCGCGTGGGCCGAGCGCAGCTATGACAACGGTTCGTTGAGTTCGACCGAGCGGTGGACTGCAATTCTGACGGTCGTGGTCGAGACGCCGCGCGATGCTGAGCGTCTCCGCAAGAATCCCCTTGGCGTCTACGTCCGCGCCATCAGCTGGTCAAAGGAGTTGAGTCAGTGATCAAGATGAAGTCTGACGTTCATTTGGGGCACCGAAACCGGATCAGGTCGACCTCGCCCAGCAGCGTGAATGCGAAGGGATTAGTCTTGCACGCCGTGCTGCTTTGTTCGTCGCTGCTAGGTGGGTGCGCGACCTACATTCCGCCGGAGATCAGCTATGACGCGGAAGTCCCGCCGCTGCCGGCATCTCCAACGCCTCTGGATGAGATATCGAGGCCGCTGCATGTTCCACCTCTGTGGAAGCCTGCTCTCGGCGGCAAGTCGGGAGGGAAAGAAGAGCCTGAACCGGTGAGCCGGGTTGAGATGGCAAACAGCGCAGCCCGTGTAGAACCCCGCAAGCGCGGGTATTTCAACGCAGCTCAGATCTACGCTTACAGTCCCGGGGCGCTCTATCAGATTTACGCCGCACCGGGACAGATCACGGATATCGCTCTCGAGGAAGGAGAGCAATTGACGGGATCAGGACCGATCGCGGCTGGAGATACCGTGCGCTGGGTCGTGGGGGATACCGAGAGCGGCAGCGGCGACGAGCGACGGGTCCATATCCTGGTCAAGCCGACCCGCGCATCGATCGAGACCAATCTCGTCGTCAATACCGACCGGCGTACCTACTTGATGGAACTCCGCTCCCGCGAGCGGCCATACATGCCGTCGGTTGCCTGGTACTACCCGGAAGCGGTACGCGAGCGATCGCGTGCAGTTGCACTGAGGCCGGTTATTCCGGATCCGGCGCAGCGTATCTCCCGCTATGCCATCGAAGGAGATAGCCCACCGTGGCGCCCGCTCGCCGCATATGACGATGGCCGCAAGGTCTACGTCGAATTCCCCAAGGGGATCGTGCAAGGCGAGATGCCACCGCTCTTCGTCATCGGCCCGGACGGCAAGACCGAACTCGTCAACTATCGCGCCTATGGCAACGTGTTGATCGTTGATCGGCTGTTTGCAGCAGCCGAATTGCGGCTCGGTGGCGAACACCAGCAGAAAGTCAGAATTGTCAGGACCGACGGGAGACCGTCATCATGAACACCAGCAATGAGACCAATCAACCGCACCTGGGTCCTCCAAAGGAACAGGAGGAGCAGCAAACGGCCTTCCGCTTGAGGGCCGAGCACCCGCGCGTGACACGGTTGTCCCGGAAAGTTCTGGCCGGAGGGAGCGCGGTTGCCTTGCTCGTCATCGGAGGGGCGGTGTTGTGGTCGTTACAGACCAGCCGTCCCCGGAGCGAGAAAGCCGATGAGCTCTATGGCACGGATCATCACAACGTTGCCGACGGCATAACCGCGCTGCCAAAGGACTACAGCAGCGTTCCGCGCCAACCCGTACCGCAACTTGGGCCGCCGCTGCCCGGCGATCTCGGTCGACCGATTCTTGCTGCCCAAGGCGAAGGCGTTGCGATCGGAGCCGATCCGGAACGGCAGCGACGGGACCAGGAGACCGAGGCGGCCCGCGTCAGCCATCTGTTCGCATCGACGAATGAGAGAGAAATGCGTCAGGCGACAGCTGGAAGTGCAGGAAGTGACCGCACCGCGTCACCTGGACAAACCGGCGCCAACGACGATGGGCCTGCGCAGAACGGCCAGGACCGCAAGCTTGCCTTTGTCAATGCGCCTGCAGACCGCCGCACGGTCAGTCCCGACCGTATGAGCAGGCCAGCTTCACCCTTTGTCGTTCAGGCCGGGACTGTCATTGCCGGAGCGCTGATCACCGGCATCCGCTCAGATCTGCCAAGTCAGATTACCGCACAGGTGACCGAGAACGTGTTCGACACGCCGACCGGCCGCTTCCTGCTGGTGCCGCAGGGAGCGCGCCTGATCGGTACTTACGATAGTCAGGTGACCTTCGGCCAGTCCCGCGTCCTGCTGGTCTGGACGCGGCTGATCATGCCGAATGGCCACTCTATCGTACTCGAACGGCAACCCGGCGCTGATGCCGCTGGCTATGCAGGGCTCCAGGATGAGGTCGACAATCACTGGGGCGAGCTGTTCAAAGCCGCCGCGTTATCGACGTTCCTCGCCGTCGGAACCGAACTTGGCTCGGGCTCCGATACCAACAGCAACAACAGCGCCGTCATACAGGCACTGCGACACGGAGCGTCCGACTCACTAGACCAAACCGGGCAGCAGGTGGTTCGCCGCAGTCTCAACATCCAGCCGACCTTGACCGTCCGGCCCGGCTTTCCGGTTCGCGTTGTCGTCAATCGCGATCTTGTACTTGTACCATACCGAGGGTGATGGAATGCCGAAGCTGAAGATAGGAGCGCTGCCCGACGACAAGCCAGTCAAAGTGACAACTGACCTTCCTGCGGCAGTCTATCGAGATCTCGTCACCTACGCGGAGGCCTTGGCTGGTGAAAGTGGACAGCGTGTCGATCCGGCAAAGCTGATCGCGCCCATGCTGACGCGCTTCATGGCGACGGATCGCGGATTTGCAAGGCTCCGTCGTACGGTTCACAAGGCTCACGGCGGCGAGGGGTAACACTGCGCCAGGAGCCTCAGAAACAACTTCAGGGCCGGATTGCAGTTGCCATCGCGCCAATATGCTGAGAATGCGACGCTGGCGGGGCCCGCTCCATCAGCCAGTTCGCGATAGACCAGTTGGGTGCGGCCCGCGCCTGCATCCGATTCCAGAACCAGGCCGATGCCCAGCTTCATGCTGATCAGGCCATCGAGGGTCCCGCGGCTGACGTCGTGGCGTGCGATCCTCGGTCGATCAGCTGAAGCAATCCTTGAGGCCAGCAGGTTTTCAAGCTCGCGTCCCAAATCGTAGCGACTGAACAGAATAGTTTCATCTCGTAGCTCGCTCCAGATGACGGTATTTCTCGTCGCAAGTCTGTGATCCTCCGGCATGGCCATGAGGACGCGCTCGTTCCAGAGCCGGCAACTGCTGTGATCGGTAGACGCGATGTCTCCGTCCACGATCAGAATATCCGCGGCGCCACTCCGTAGCATGGTCGCCAGGTGAGATCGCGGCCGTTCGACGATCGAAAGTTCTATTGCAGGGTACGAGTTCCTGAATTTATCTATCGTCGCTCGAAGTTTGCCGGACGATATTGATGTGCAGAAACCGATTGCGAGGCGCCCCGTATTGCCTTGCCGATCCGATCTCGCCGCGGCGACTAGAAGGTCGACCTGCTCCAGGATGACCCTGGCGGCCCGAAGAACATCACGTCCGGCCGGGGTCGGCTGTACTCCGGTGCCTGAGCGATCGAATACCGTTACGCCGATCAGGTGCTCAAACTGGCGAATAGAGCGGCTCAGGATCGAGTGCCGCATAGTCAGGGATTCTGCGGCTCGCCGGATGCTGCCACAATCCGCGGCGGCTACGGCAAATCTGAGCTGCTGCAAATCGATGGCCGGCAGACGGACCATATTCGGCCGACGCATCATGCCGTCGCTCGAGAATGGAAGCATCGCCAGCTGCACACATGTAACTGATAAACGTGCATCGTATCAGACTGTAGCGGCTGCGACCGGCTCCCACAGGGCACATTCGGCGAGGTCACCGATCTGCCTGAGCGTCGCCAGACTTTGGTTTGATATCTCGAGATATCCGGCAACTGCCGTGGTTTTTCCAAGCGTGCGCGGGTCACCTATGCGCCGCAGAGGCCAGCCCGCGCGACGCAGGATTCGCTCCATTCGCGCATCTGTCACAGTGACAATGTCGGAGAGTTGTCTCGAAAGCCCGAATTCGATCATTGCGGCAAACAGTTCATAAGTGGCGCGGGAAATCCCGTGCCTTCCTGTGGGAACCTCGCCCGGGATCTCCAGCGCAAAGCGGCTGCTCTCCCATATTGCGCGGCTTGATGGTGCGCTGCGGCCTGCGAGAAGCATGGGAAAGGTGTCACGGAGCATGGTCGGGCCGACAGACGGCAGCAATCGAACGCAACCTCGCACCTCGCCGTCCGATCCCCGTTGAAGGAGATATGAAGGATGGAGTGCGTCGAAACTGTCGATCTCCATGTCGCCGGTGGTATGGACTTCCCACTCAAGGCGCTCCTTGAAGACCCGGTACCTCAGCCTGTGCATTGAGCTAAGAGCTTCTACGAACGCGCCATAGCGCTGCTCGGTGATCAGTTGAATCATACTCGGCTCCAAACAGCATTGATCAATGCCTCATGGAATCCGACTTGCAGGTTCTACGCACCACCCGCAGCTGAGGGAGATGTTTCGCCTTAATTGCGCTTTTCTTGTTTTGCAGCCAAGAGGCGAGTTGCCGCCTGAACGACTGTGCGAACTCCGAGCTTCTCCTTGGCGCTATCGAGGTGGGAAGCCACCGTGTGCCGGGAGATGCCGAGGATGCTCCCGATCTCCCAGGCGCTCTTGCCTTGTGACGCCCACTCCAGACATTCCACCTCTCGTGGCGACAACGCCTTGCCGTCAACGACGCGCTCACTGATCACGCCCCGGCGCACGTGAGCATGGAAGTACATGGCGATGAGCTGGATGGCCCGCGACTGCGCATTGAGGAAAGTGATGCGTTGATCTGAAGCGAAGGTCAGCGCTGCTGGCGGACCATGTCCGTCATGGATGGGCACGGTGAAGCCGGCGCGAATTCCGTAAGCTGCCGCTTCCTCAAGCAGGAAGATGGATGCTGGCGGATAGCGATCCGCTGAGTGACCGAGTCCCCACTCAAAAGGTTCTGTCCGGCTGAAGGCTTCCGTAATGACTGGGTCAATCCGCTGATATCTCCTTGCCAGATAGTACGAAGTCCACGCCCTTGGATAGGTCGAAATGAGTCGTGGTTTCGTCTCGCCGGCGGCCGGCATCGCCAGATAAGCAAAATGGGATAGCTCGAACGCAGCACAGATGGCCGTCATTGCGTCAGCAAAGTCCTCAATGCGACCCGCGTCTGAAAGACGATCGATGAAGTCCTGGAAGACGCGGTGCATGGTCGGCGCCTCTCAACTCTCGGTCAGTGACTTATGCCCGGCGGTAGCCGGTCCAACCACCCGAATATCCACGAATAGGGTGTTGACAAAAAATGTTAGATCAATCAGGTTGATTTCGAAAACTGAAATGTCAGATATTACGATTTGAGAGCGGCAGGGCAGGCAGTGAATGCCCGTTCTGGATTACGTCCGCTGTTGATGCCTGTCGCTGCGATGCGGGTGTCTGTCAGATCGGGAATTCAAAAAGGGGGGATACGAAGTATGCGCAGTCGTCTTGCGACTATTCTTGCTCGATTGCTTCTTATGGCCGCGACGCTTTCGCTGATGCCGTCAGTTAGCTTGGCTCAGGCGCAACGTGATCCTGTTCTGGTTGGCGTGGTCGTTCCGCTGACCGGGCCGCTGGCTGCGTATGGCAGTCCGTTCTCCGATGCGGTTCAAATCGCCGTGGACGAGGTGAATGCCGCAGGCGGCATCAACGGCCGTCCGATCAAGCTGCAGATCGAGGACAGCCAGGCGTCAAACACCGTGGCGATTAATGCCCTCAACCGCCTGCTGCAATCGAAGCCGGTGGCCATGTTCGGGCCGGCCCTTGGAACCCAGATCCTCGCCATGTTTCCAACCATCGAGCGGGAGCATTTGCCGACGTTCGCCGGACCGAGCACGCGGCGGGTCACTCAGCAAAACGTCAAGTACTTCTTCCGTGCGACCAGCCACGATGGCGTGACGAAGCAGCTTGTGACGCGCTTCATGCTCGAAGATCTCAAGAAATCACGCGTCGGGATCATCCATGTAGCCAATGAGTGGGGATATTCGGGACGGGACAACGTCACAGGATATCTGGAACAGTTCAGGCAATTGAAGCCGGTGTCTGTCGCATCGTATCAGCCAACCGATCGTGACCTTACCGCCCAACTGCTGCAGATGAAGAGCGATGGTGCCGACGTAATCTTCACGCAAGGGCATCCGGTCGACGAGGCGCTCGTCGTGCGGCAGATGAGGCAGCTCAATATTGAAATACCGCACGTAGGCTCGGCGTCGCTCTGCGCAACAGCGTTGCGGCACCTTTTGACGCACGACGAGCTCGCCGGTCGCTATTGCGAAGGGCCCGATATTCTGCCCGAGCTGAACCCGAATCCCAAAGTCCAGGAGTTCATCAGGAAGTATGTCGCGAAGACAAGAATGTCTCCTGATGTAAACGAAACGTTCTACTACGACGTCGCTCATATGCTAGCTGAGGTGATGAAAAAATACGGCGTGGATCGCGAGAGCATCACCAAGGGCATGCGAGAGATGCCCTACGAAGGAATCATCGGGACGTATCGGGCGGACGGGGAAGGGAACCTCTGGCATCGCGCAGTGATCATGAAGTTTCTGCCCGACGGAAGCGCGAAAATCGTGCGCGCGTCCGAAAGCGAGTAGGCCGGTCATGACTCAGGTAATCGCCACAGGCTTTGCGATGGGGTGCATCTACGCGTTGGTAGGGTTTGGATTCATCCTGATCTACAATGCCACGCACGGTCTGAACTTCGCTCATGGCGAGTTCGTCATGTTCTCCGCCTACGTGTTCTATTCGGCTTTCACAGCAGGCCTCCCCATTTGGGCGGCCGCTGCCGTAGCGCTCGCCATCATGACCGCGTTCGGCGCGGTCTACTACCTTGTTCTGTTCGAGCCCCTGCGGAAGCGGCCGATGGTAGCCTTTATCATCGCGACCATCGGCGTTTCGATCATGTTGCGCAACCTGGCACTGATCGTGTGGGGGCCAAATCCTCTCAAGATGCCGTCTTTCCTTGCAATGAGCACCATTCGGGTCGGTGACATCGCGCTGACACCGGAAAATCTGTTCATCATTCTTGCAACGTTCGTTGCGCTGGTTGTGCAGTATATCCTGTTTTTCGGGACGGATCTTGGCAGGCGGATTCGAGCGACCGCCCAGAATCCCGAGATGTCGGAGCTTCTCGGCATTCGATTGAACAGGACGATTGTCATCACCTTCATGGTGTCGACGCTCCTGGCCGGCATAGCCGGTGTGCTGGTTGCTCCGATCTTCCTGATCGATCCGGATATGGGGGGCGGCTTGATCCTGAAGGCGTTCATCGGGGTGATCGTCGGTGGCTTCGGGAGCATCCCGGGAGCCGTAGTGGGTGGCCTGCTCGTCGGCGTGATGGAGATCCTGATCGCTGTCTTTGTCTCATCGACATTCCGGGACACGATTGTGTTCGGATTGCTGATCTTGCTCTTGCTGACGTTTCCTCGCGGAATATTCGGTGGTCCGGCGGAGGATCGCGTCTGATGACCCGTTACCTTCTCATTGCGCTCGCCGCGCTGGCGATATGTGTCCTGCCGTGGCTGGGACTGCCCGACTACTATGTGCGATTGATCAATCTGACGATCGTATTCGGTCTGCTTAGCGTGAGCCTGAACATTGTCATGGGCTACGCGGGCCAGATCTCACTGGGACATGCGGGATTCTTTGGAATTGGCGCCTACACATCCGCACTTCTTACGTCGGGATCGTCGGGTCTTGCATTCTGGCCCTGTTTTGGACTCGCCGGCGTGCTCGCCGGTCTTGTGGGCGTCTGTGTCGGCCTCCCGACACTCCGTCTGCGTGGCCACTATTTGGCGCTTGCCACGCTCGGGTTTGGCGAGATCATGCGTCAGCTCTTTCTGAACTGGCGGGCCGTCACTCATGGCATGGATGGAGTCGGCAATATCCCGGCGCCGTCGGTCGGCGGCTTTGCGTTTGATACAAACGAGCGCTTCTTCTATCTCGGCCTGGGTGTCCTGCTTGCTGTTCTTTTGCTGGTGAGCCGGTTCGACAAGTCGATCTTCGGGTTGAAGCTCAGAGCAATTCGCGATGCGGAACTCGCAGCCGGAGCGTCGGGCGTCAACGTGACGCTCGGAAAGGTCGGGGCGCTTGGGGTGAGCGCGGCGATCGCGGGTCTCGCTGGGTCGCTGTATGCGCATCTGCTGGCCTATATCAGTCCGGACGTGTTCTCCTTCGATCTCACTGCGCAGCTTCTTGCCATGGTCGTGATCGGCGGCGCAGGAACCGTCTTTGGGCCTGTGTTGGGAGCTGCGGCGATTATCTTCATGCCCGAAGTGCTGAGGGTCTCGGACGTCTACTATCAGCTGATATTCGGCGCAGGCATCGTGGCCATGATTCTCTTTCTTCCAATGGGATTGGGAGGGTGGCTTCGCGATCGCTTCCCCGGACTGTCTGCGGGCCGCTCCAGGCCGCCCGTGGCCGAGCCTGCTATCGTTGCGTCGGTGCAGGGAATCGAACGTGCGTCACTTTCAATCGTCCCTTCGGTCGATGAGCCGCCCAAGCCTTGCCCGGGCCCGTTGCTGGTTGCGAGGAGTGTCAGTCGGCAATTCGGCGGCCTGAAAGCGGTCGACGATCTGAACCTGGAAGTAAGGGCCGGCACGGTCCATGCGCTGATCGGTCCGAATGGCTCGGGAAAATCCACGTTCATCAATATGGCCAGCGGCATCTACAGGGTGAGTTCGGGAAGCATCGAGTTCGATGGTCGAACGATTGCGCAGGACAGAGTGTGGGATGTCGCTGATCATGGACTGGTGCGCACCTTCCAGAATTTGAGGCTGTTCTCAAGCCTGACGGTCGAGCAGAACGTCATGGTTGGCGCTAACGTAGATCTTAGGGGAGGCCTGGGAGGCGTTCTGCTAGGTGGCAAAGCTTCACAGGCGGACGTCGACGTCCTGCGCGATCAGGCAGAGTTGGCGATGCGGTTCGCTGGTGTGCTCGATTTGCGCGACCGGGTGGTGAAGACGCTTCCCCATGAAGTTCAGCGCATGGTCGAGATTGCGAGAGCGGTCGCGCGGCGCCCCAGAATGATCATGCTCGACGAACCGGCGGCGGGCCTCAATCCGAACGAAGCCGAGCGACTGGTCGAACGTATTCGCCGGCTGCGCCAGATCGGCATTACCGTGCTGATCGTGGAACACAACATGCCCCTGGTGATGCGCGTCGCCGACCGGATTACCGTCCTGAACTTCGGCCGCAAGATCGCTGAGGGATCCCCCCAGGATATCCGCAACGACCCGTTCGTCGTGGAAGCCTATCTTGGCAAGAAACTATCGAGGAGGTTGGAGCAACATGTCTCTGCTCGCAATTGATGGCCTCTCCACCGGGTATGGCGATGCTTCGGACGTCCTGCACGATGTATCCCTTCATGTGGAAGCCGGAGAGTTTGTCACACTGATCGGTGCAAACGGTGCCGGTAAATCCACGGCATTGCGGGCAATCATGGGTTTGTTGCGCCCCCGTCTCGGCTCGATCCGGTTTGACGGAAGGCCAGTCGATGGGCTGGCAACGGCCGACATTGTCCGGCTAGGTGCCTCGATGGTTCCGGAAGGGCGCGGCGTCATCCCGGGGCTCAGCGTTAATGACAACCTGCGGATTGCGGCTACCCCGTGGAAGGGCAGCGGCAGTGAACTTCTCAAGGAAATCGACAAGATATTTTCACTCTTTCCAGTCCTCGCACAGCGCCGCAATCAATCAGCCTGGTCGCTTTCTGGCGGCCAGCAGCAAATGCTCGCGATCGGCCGTGCGCTTGTGGCGCGGCCTAAGCTGGTCCTGCTTGACGAGCCGTCGCTTGGTCTTGCGCCTAACCTTGTCGAGCAGGTGTTCGAAACGCTGGGCGAGATCAACAGGGACGGAGTTTCCATACTTCTTGTGGAGCAGAACGCCTTGCTCGCGCTCGAGGTAAGCCATCGAGGCTACGTCTTTGAACTCGGGCGTGTCGTTGCTTCAGCCGCTGCTGCAGACCTGTTGGCGGACGAGCGTGTGAGTTCCGCCTATCTCGGTGGCTGATATTAGTACCGGCGGCCTGATTGAGGATAGCCGTCCCGGTCCGCGAAGCGGTCGGTTGATTGCTGGCATCATCTTCTCGCCATGTCGTAACTTCTAGGAGGGTACGGAAATGACCGCGATTATGAGCCAGAGCTCCGGAGATGACTTCGAACAGTTCGACCTCGCTGCCTTGTCGAGGGCCGAGCGTTACAAGATACTTACGGGAGCCGTCATCCCGAGACCGATCGCCTTTGTCACTTCGCTGGGCGCCAACGGCTTAGTGAATGCAGCGCCCTTCAGCCAGTTTGTCATTCTGGCTGTAGATCCGGGTCTGCTTGGATTCTCCGTTGGGCCAAGAGCGGGAAAATCGCACCCCAAGGACACCCTGGCGAACGTGAAGGAAACAGGCGAATTCGTCATCAACATGGTTCCGGAGGGCTGGGAAGAGGCTGTTCAACGAGCCAGTGATGAACATCCGCCGGAGGTCAGTGAAGTTGATCTGCTAGGCTTTAAGACAATCGCTTCCGCGAAAATCAGGACGCCGCGACTGCTCGGATCAAAGATCCAGTTCGAATGTATTCTGGATCAGATTGTGAACTTTGGTGACGCTCCGAACAGTCTCGTCGTTGGGCGCGTCATTGCGATGCACGTGAAGGCCGGTCTGACGGTGGATTGCAAGATCGACCCGAAGGCGTACTCACCAGTCGCGCGAATAGGCGGACGGAACTATGTGCGGCTCGGCGATGTGATGAAGGCTTGAGAGACCGGAGCCCGGAATTCGAGATCCGGACACTCGTCTTGGCGGCCCGGAACTGAAGGCGTCGGAGCTGTCAGCCCAGGATTATCAGGGCGCGACTTCTGCTCAGGTTTCCGTACGTACAATATGAGCGCGAACTGAAAGCGGCTGCTCGCGTACCCAACCCTTGCTACGCGCGTAGTCCAGCATGGCCTGGTACTTCTGTTGCCAGCCGGCGGCCAGGTTCGCCTGGGTCAGAGCGCTCCTGAGCCATTCTTCTTGAACCCAAAGGTGCTGCTCGCCATCCGGCTCGAGGACATCTGGCAATTGTAACTGATCGCCGGAGACGAGAGCCTCGAATTCGCGGAAATTGTCGGGACGCCGAAGTTCTACGCCGTCGGGAGTGACTACGATTTGCATGATCGTCCTTTCAGGTTAAGGGATATTGCCGCGTTTGTCGCCGTCTGGCATTTCGACAATGCGATTGAAGTCCTCGTTGTCTGGATAGCGCTCTACGCTGTTGGCCCAGCACCGTGCGACGCTGCCGGAAATAGGAAGGCTCAGCTCCAGAGCAGAAATCAGCGCGGCCGACAACTGCACGTCCTTGCGCATCAAGCCCATGGTGAATCCCGAATTGAAAGTATCGTTCAGAATCCATGTCTTGAAATTGTGCTCGGTGACCATGCTGCGACCGGTACCTGCGTTGATCGCATCCAGTACACGTTCGATCGAAACGCCTGCGGACCTTGTCATATGCATCACCTCACCGGCGATCGCCAGATGCGAGGACAGCAACAGGTTGTTGGCGATCTTGGCTACATGGCCGGCTCCGATGTCGCCGACACGGATCTGCCTGGCGCTCATTGCGCGCAGGACGGGCCCGGCACGCTCCCACGCGTCCTCGTTACATCCGATCATCATTGTCAGGGTTCCATCCCGTGCCCGAGCGGGTCCGCCGCTGACAGGCGCATCCATCATCCGTACCGTGACGGCGTCGAGCAGAGATGCCAGTCTTCGCGTTGTTTCCGGAGTAGACGTAGAGGTGTCGATGACGAGCATGCCGGACCTTGCGCTGTCCAGAATTCCACCAGGTCCCTCGATGACCGAGGCGACATCTGCGGGTGTCGGCAAGGACAGCACGATAGCGTCAGCCTCAGCACATACCGCCGAGACCGTTGGCGCAACCCGGATACCCAGTTCAAGGGACGCCCGCTCGCGGGTTGCCGCGGAAAGAGCCGTACCGATCACCTCGAATCCTGCACGCCTGAGACTCAATGCCATTCCCTGGCCAATGTTGCCAAGGCCGATCACGCCGATAGTGTTCATCTGTTCCTCATCAGGAAATGTTGGGTATGTGTCCGGCCGTGCACCGGCAACCCGGATTGACCGCACAGTCCGGTGTCCATGGCAGCCAGGAGCCGCTGTCAGGAAGTCCAAGGTGTCCCGTGCAACCGGGAAAGGCAGGGGTCAACCCACCTTCTCGATCAACCCGTGGAGAATATGCTTGAGCCGGCGCCCGTCGGATGCGGTCATCTTGGATAGCAACTCTACCTCTGCAGTGGCCGAAATAAGCCTCAGTTCGCGTACAGAGCGCCACGCCTTCTCGGTCAGCTTCAATGTCGTCGATTCCAATATCGGAGACGCAGCGAGCACCAGCCCGCGATCGAACAAGGCCTGTGCCTCGGCCGGCGTACAACGCTTGCCAGTAAAGCGGACCGCAGAGTCCAGCGCTGCTACCGTCTGTCCTTCCTTCATTGCGAGCATCTGAAGCAAGTATGAGTCGCTCGAGCTCCATCCGAGTTCGAGCCGCTTCTCGTAGTACTTCCTCCTGAATTGCATGAAGGCGCGCCACAGGAGATAGCTCAAATCCGTCGGAGCCATTGGGCCGTCGGGTTGCGGTGCTGGAAACGCGGCGAGCATTTCGGCAACCTCCCTGTACTGGCCGCTGTGAAATACCAGTGGCGGGGTGGCCTGGGTGGCAAATCGAAGCACCTCACCTACGAAAATCAGGTGATCGCCTCCCTCATATTCGTAAGCCGTCCTGCATTCGAACCGGGCGGCGGACTGTGCAAGCAGGGGAATTTGATCCTCGCCCCGCTCAAGGGGAACGCCTGCAAACCGGTCAGCTCCCTTGCGTGAAAACTGCGCTGACAGGTGCTCCTGATCAGCGGCGAGGACATGGATCGCAAAGTATCTGCTCGATCTGAATGCCTCCATCGCCGACGATGTTCTGGACAGACTCCAGAGGACAAGGGGCGGATCCAGCGACACCGAAGTAAAGCTGTTCGCTGTGAGGCCCATATCCACGCCTTCGGCTGACCGCGTTGTAACTACGCAAACGCCCGTGGCGAAGCAAGCCAGCGCGGTTCTCAATGCCCTCAGGTCTGAGGTGCCACCTGCAGGAGCGGTGCATGCTTCGGGTAGAGTGCGCGAAGGGCTGGCCATTTTGGTGACATTTCAGTTTTGCGAGTTATGACATGTTATTTTATGGCGCCAGCTTGTCAAGTTCGTAAAGCTGCGTCGATGCTTCACTCGCGGCTTGACTCTCTCTTTGAGGCGTTGCTAATACCAACAAAACTGAAATGTCAGTTTGTAAAAAAAGGAGTCGATAATGAAAGACAAGCGCACTGTCTCTGCTCCGGAGGCGGCAGACTGGGGGACGCTTCCGTATTGCCAGGGAGTGGTGAGCGGCGGATTTCTCTTCATCTCGGGGCAGCTCGGCATGGACCAGAAGACGGGAAAGCCCGCTGAAGGCATTCATGCCCAGGCTGAATCGATCCTGACCCAGATCAGGGGAATCCTCGCGGCGGCGGGGTGCACATTCGACGATGTGGTGCAGACGACCTGCTATCTCGTGAATCGCGCGCGTGACTACGATGGCTTCAATGAGGTCTACAAAAAGTACTTCACGGATCGCTCGAATTATCCGGCTCGGGCAACTGTCGAGGTGAAAGGGCTGGCGCCTGGCTACGTCCTGGAAATCCACGCCGTAGCCCGCTGTGCGGAAGCAGGCTAGCGGACGGCCTTGCACGCGGGAAGCGAGGGCATGCAGCCCGCTTGAATCGCTTCCGGCATTCGCTTCATTCGGGGCGGTGGCAACCTCGCACCGCTTTTGTGCTCAGGGCAGACGGTCGCATTCAGTCGATGGACTGGCCTGCTGTGCAGGTTGTGGGCGCGCGTTGCGGGCAACCAGATGCGCTCGCCGGCCTTCATCTTATCCAGTGTCTTGACCTGTCGCGTTGCTGGCGCGGCACTGACCCATACCAACAAGCAAAACGGGACGACAACCATGGAAATCGGGATTTTCACTCAGGGATATGTGCGCACGGACTCCAATCCACAGCAGCGGATCGCTGATGTCATCGAGCTGGCACGGGTAGCAGATGAGGAGGGTCTTGCGTCCTTCGGCATGTCCGAGCAGCACTTCAAATTCCCGACCAACTCCACAGGCCCCATCGCTGCAATCATGGCTGCGATCGCCCAGTGCACCAGCCGTATCCAGATCACGCCCGGGGCGGTGATTCTGCCGTTTCACCATCCGCTGAACGTTGCAGAAAGCTGGGCCGCCGTTGACATCATCAGCAATGGCAGACTGTATTTCGGGTATGGAAAGGGCAATACGCCGCTCACTGCAGATACGTATAACGTCCCGGTCTCGGAAACGGATGCGCGCACGGAAGAATGCCTTGAGGTCTTGCTGAAGGCCTGGGGTACCGAAAGGTTCTCTCATCAAGGCAAGTATTTCCAGATCCCCGAGCTTGCAGTTTGTCCACGGCCGGTTCAGCAGCCTCTGCCCCCGATGGCATACGCAGGTGCCTCGCTGCAGGCTGCCGAACTCGCCGGCAAGAAAAAGATGGGCTTCATGACCGCCTCGGTGGCGTCGTACCTGGAAGAGGTGGAAGGCATTCTGCGCGCGTACGAGGCTGCCTGGGAAACTGGCACTCCGATGCAGGGCACCAGGCCATTCAAGTTTTCAAGCCTGCTCGTGCACGGCCATGTTGCTCGTGACATGAAGGATATTCGCGAGCAGGTGTCGGATGGTGTCGTCAACTACGTCAATCGCGTCATTCACTACAAGCGGGTCTTTGCCGAGAGGCTTGGCAAGCCGAACCCTACTTACGGGCAGGAGTGGGTCGACAACTTCGACTACGTGATGGAGAACACACCTTGCGTGTTCGGCACCCCGGACGAGGCGATCAGACGGCTTCAGCGCATCAAGAAGGCGGGCTTCGATCGGGTCGACATCACTCTGGACTATGCGAAGCAGGAGGACCTCATCGAATGTGTGAGGCTGCTCGGCAGGGAAGTTGCGCCGGCACTGAGGGAGGAAAATTGAGATGAACCCGCTCGCACTCAGCGCCTTGCAGCTCTCACGTGAGCTGAAGGCCAGGCGAATCTCGCCTGTGGAGCTCATGCAACTCACGCTCGAGAAGGCGAAGAAGCTCAATGAAGAGTACTCCGCATTCATCACGATCGCCGGCGAGCAGGCACTGGCGCAGGCGAGAGAAGTCGAGCAGGCTTTTGCATCAGGCCGCGAGCTGCCGGTTTGTGCGGGCATCCCTGTCAGCGTGAAGGACACCGAGGACACGGCGGGGATCCGCACGACCTACGGCAGCCCGATCTACCGCAGCCATGTTCCTGAAGAGGACGGTGCCGCAGCGTCGAATCTTCGACGTTCGGGCGCCATCATCTTCGCGAAGAGCAATATGCCGTCATTCGCGCATAGCGATATGGGCAACAATCTTTTGGGTCCGCCGGCTCGCAACCCGCACATGCCGACGCATACGTCCGGCGGATCGAGCAGCGGCGCGGCGATAGCTGTCGCCGCCGGATTGTCTCCTTTCGCGCATGGTACCGACGGCTCAGGGTCGGTTCGCATTCCGGCGAGCCTGTGTGGCGTCGTCGGATTCAAGCCAAGCTACGGCAGAATTCCGCTCTGGCCAGTGCGCGATCTCTGGGCGGCGCGTTCACACAACGGTGTGCTTGCTCGCTCGGTTGAAGATGCCGCGGTTGGCATGCTGGCTCTTTCCGGACGGAATGACTTTGATCCGTTGGTCAACACGGAGAACGTCGATTGGCTGGCCTACGGAAAGCTGGCGTGCGTTGGACAACTCAGGGGCGCTTATCTCGAGCAGCTCGGTCTGGAGGCGCCCGACGAGGAGATCGCTGCCTGTTGTCGGCGGGCGGTCACGTTGCTTCAGGAGTCGGGAATGACGATCAATGATCATCGCGTGCACACTGAAGATACGCATGACTGGTACTGTGACCTCTGGCAACCGCTCTTTGCCCGTCAGCTTGAGCCCTTTGTCAAAGCCTGTCCGGAACTGGTGGATCCGACCCTCATGGCGATCGTGGAACGGGGAAGCGCCGTTGACATCGGGCGCTTCCTTGGCGCGCGGGAGGCCCGCTCACGCTTTCACACGGCGTTCACGCGACAGATGCAGTCCTTTTCCTATCTCATTACGCCAACCATGCCGTGCGTCGCCTGGTCGCTCGATGGTGCGGCGACCGTGAGAGGTGGGCGCCCCCCAAAATACGTGGGGCAGAGTACGAAGTGGGAGAGCGTCCATTTCTTCAACATTCTTGGCTGGCCGGCCATCACCGTCCCGTGTGGAAAGACACGTGACGGGCGACCGATCGGAATTCAGATTGTTGCGCGGAAGGATGACGATCTGCTCTGTCTCAAGATCGCAGAAGTGCTGGAACAGAAACTTGCTACCGGCGGGCGATCTGACTGACGGAGGTACGTTTCAGACGTCGTAGGGCGGGACGCGTCAGTCGATCCGGCAATGGCTGATTCGACTGACGAGCGTCTTGCCGAACCGGAGGCAGGGATAACCTTGATGCGGATGGTCGATTTATGTTCTGAAAGCGCGGGAGTCTGCTCGGGCCGGGGGATTATCTTGACAGTTCCTCGCCTTATGGTGACAGATAACAGTGGAAGCAACCCATTGACGATGTTTTCACAAATGACGATGAGCAGACGCGAGGAGGCCTACGAGCGGGTACTGGAGGCCATTGTATTTGGCGATCTGGCACCCGGATCGGCTGTGGATGAGAAGGGGCTGGCACAGAGCTTTGATATCGGTCTTGCCGGCATTCGCGATGCGCTTGCTCGACTTGAAATTGAGGGGATGGTCGAGCGGCAACCTCGAATCGGCACGAAGATTGCGGCCTTGGGGGTGCGTGAGCTTCAGGATCTGTATGAGATGCGGGTCATGGTAGAGCCGGTTGCCGCCAACATGGCTGCGAAGCGGGCCGAAGACTTGGACATCAGGAAACTTCTGGATTTAGGCAAGCGGTACCGCGAGATCGTCAAGACACGAAACATACGTGAACTCGTCGGCGTCGATCAGCAGTTTCATCGATCCGTCGCTGCGGCAACGAAGAATGCGTTTCTCGAGCGGCAGATCACCGTTCTGTCCAACAATGCTCTCCGCTTCTGGTACGCCAATTCGCCGAGGATGACCGATCAGGCCCGACGTGAGAACCTTGCCGATCACCTCGAGGTAATCGCCGCTATCCAGCGACGCGATGCGGAAGGCGCAGAACGTGCGATGAGACATCTGCTGAGCGAGTTTCCCAAGTTCGTCGACTTTCGCCGGAAGAACTAGGCTGACGAAAATGGACAGGACATGAAGTGTCCTGATCAGGAAACCAGTCCCCGACGGCGGTTCTGAAGAATCAATTCTGGTCGAGGGCGGAATGCGCGCCTTCGGCGTTGCGGCTGGCGTCATCGCTCGCCTTGTGGGTCACCCGCGCCGTTTCCGGTGATGGAGTGGCCTTGATGTGCTGTGCAATCCAGTCCGGTTCTGCCTGCCTTCAGGAGGATACCAAATGCTGTCCGTGTTCGATATTTTCAAGGTTGGCATCGGTCCCTCAAGTTCGCACACGGTCGGTCCGATGCGTGCGACGTTGATGTTCGCAAGCTCGCTCAAGGCGCGAGGTTTGCTTCCGCGCGTGGCCCGCGTGCAGGTTGAGCTGTTCGGTTCTCTGGGGGCAACCGGCCGCGGCCACGCGACGGACCAGGGCGTGATGCTGGGCCTGCTGGGGGAAGCGCCGGACACCGTTGACCCGGCTCGCGCAGCAACACTGTTGACAGCGGTCAGGCGCGACAAGCGCCTGCCGCTGCTGGGGGCTTACCCGATCGCATTCGACCCGCCGCGCGACATTGTTTTTCTAGGCGAACGCTCGCTCCCTCAGCATCCGAACGCGATGCGAGCGGTAGCGCTCGATGAGCTGGGACAGGTTTTACATGAGGCGCATTACTTCTCGGTGGGTGGGGGTTTCGTGGTCGAGGGCGACGCGGGCGCACCAGCCGACGTTGGCCATGCGGTCAGGTTGCCTTTTGTGTTCCGGACCGGGGACGAACTGCTTGCGCTGACACGGGAGCAGGGCGGCTCAATCGCCCGGCTGGTAATGGCCAACGAGTGCTGCTGGCGCACGGAAGCTGAAGTGCGTGACGGATTGCTTCAGATCTGGAGAGTCATGCAGGCATCTGTGTCGCGCGGCCTGGGTGTGGATAACGCGGATGCTGAACAGCCGTTGCCTGGCCCGCTGCACCTGCGCCGCCGTGCGCCGGCCCTGTATCGCCGCCTGATGCAGGACGCAGGCAATGATCCGTTGACGCTGATGGATTGGGTCAATGCCTTCGCCATGGCCGTCAATGAGGAGAACGCAGCCGGCGGGCGAGTGGTTACCGCTCCAACGAACGGTGCTGCCGGCATAGTGCCTGCTGTGTTGCACTACTACATGCGCTTCGTGCCCGGCGCCAATGATGACGGTGTGGTTGAATTCCTTTTGACGGCCGCCGCGATCGGCATGCTCTACAAGACCAACGCGTCCATCTCCGGTGCCGAAGTGGGCTGCCAGGGCGAGGTGGGTGTGGCATGCTCGATGGCCGCAGGCGCGCTGGTCGCCGCGCAGGGCGGTACGCCTGCACAGGTGGAGAACGCGGCCGAAATCGGCATGGAGCACAACCTTGGCCTGACCTGCGATCCGGTGGGGGGACGCGTGCAGATCCCTTGCGTCGAGCGCAATGCGATGGGTGCGGTGAAGGCCATCAATGCTGCGCGGATGGCGCTGCTTGGTGATGGCACGCACAGCGTTTCGCTTGACGCCGTGATCCGCACCATGAAGCAAACCGGCGAGGACATGAAGTCCACCTACAAGGAGACGTCGCTGGGCGGTCTGGCAGTGAATGTCGTGGAGTGTTAGAGGCCTGCAGATCGTCCGTTGTTATTGACAAAACTGAAATTTCAGTTATATTGATTTGCCTTCGGTAGCGCACGCATTCGCTCCTGGGTGTCGCGGCAAGGCGCCGGGAAGATTGCAGCGCCTCGGATGGATTGCGGTCAGCTACGGGCTGCTCTGACGTCGCGCGAGGAAACAAGAGGGGTTGCGTCGACGCCACGAGAGAAGGTTTGGTATGAGCAGATTCATTGCTGGTGCCCAACCGGAAGAAGGCGGTACCCGATCGGGGGACAGGCAAATTCTTGCGCAGACAAACGGGCAACCATCCACGAGGAATGTGCTTCTGGCTGGCCTTGCGGTGGCCGAGCGCGCGGCAATTGGCCCGCTTCTCGAGCCATGTCGTCTGAAGGCGCGAACGATCCTGCAAGAGCCCAGGCGACGTGTTGACCACGTCTACTTTCTGGAATCGGGCATCGTTTCGCTGCGGATCGTTGCGCCGGAAGGTCTGCTCGAGACTGCCATTACAGGGTACAGGGGAGCTGTCGGAATACCGTTTCTTCTCGGGGGATCCATTCCGACCCAGCAATCCATCGTTCTCTTCTCCGGAAACTCGTTGCGAATCCGTTCAGACGATCTGCGTCGCGTCATGAGAGAATATCCGGATGTTCTTGAGCGGCTGCTGCGCTACGCTCAGGCGTTGAACGTCCACAGCACGCAAGCAGCTCTCTGTGGCGCCCGACACGAGTTGATGCCGCGTCTGGCATGCTGGCTTTGTCTGGCAGCCGATGCCATCGATGGCGACGTTCTGCCGGTCACTCACGACTACCTCTCAATGGCGCTGGCAATGCGGCGCGCCGGAGTGACTGAAGCGCTTCTGCGATTCGAGGAGCTCGGCTTGATAAGAAAGATGCGTGGCGTACTGCAGATCAACGATCATAGAGGCCTCCAGCAGAAGGCCTGTGGTTGTTACAGTGTCATTTCGGGGGCGTATGCGCAGGCCGAGAATGCTGCGGGATATCGGCTGGATGACTTTCTTGGACGGCCGCTTTCCAGAGCCTGATCTTGAATCACGGACATTCTCGACGACAGTCCGGACGTGCGTACGAGACCGGAACGAGAGAATGCATGGCCGACGCAAAATGATAACAGTCCTCTACAGGCTAGGTCGACCGACCGCGTGACTGGCTCAGATCAGGATCACGAAGCGCGGGCCTGGTCCGTGTTGAGTACGTATCGAACGCTTCTGGCGCCATTCAGTCACACCGTCGTCATCGAATATTCGGTTCGTCCGCAACGTACCTAGTTCGCGCTCTGCGCAGCAGGTTTCTTCATTCATCGTAGCAATGCGAGGAGCGGAGTCGTCCGCTTTGCGCCTCTCGAGAGCCTGGCTCTGTCAGCATCGTTTTCGATCCTGACCGGAAACCGCTTCGGGGGAGGGGGCGGACATTCACAGGAGGTGGATAGGCCGCATTTTTGTTTGCAACGGTTTGGAGGTTTAACATGAAGGTGACAAAAAGCCTTGTTCTCGGCTCGGCCGCAGCTCTCGTCGCAGTTGGTGGAGCCCGTGCAGCAGATCTTCCGCTGAAGGCCAAGGCGGTCGAGTACGTGAAGGTGTGCTCCCTGTACGGGCCGGGCTTCTACTACGTTCCGGGTACCGACACCTGCATCAAGCTCGGTGGCTACATGCGGGTTGACGTCGTCGCAAACTCGAACGCTGACAACAATGGAAACACCTCCGGCGCTGGCGGCGCGAATAACCGCTTTACCAACGGTTACACCGGGCGCTCGCGTGCGGATGTCAGCCTCGATACCCGGACGGCGACGGAATATGGCGTGGTTCGTACTTACATGGACGCCAACTTCAACTGGACGACCGACAACTATTCGGGGAATCCGGCCGTAGCCGGCTCGACGATCTACTCCGCTCTTGGTGGAAGCGCGACGGTGTCTCCGGCCCAGGCACCGAACAACGCGAGCGCAGGTGCCGTCGCCGCGGGCACAGTCGGTGTCTATTATGCGTTCATCCAGTTTGCAGGATTCACGATCGGCAAGGCGATCTCACAGTTCAGCCCGCCGTGGACCAACTATCCCGGAAACACTTTCGACGGTCTGGTCGGAGGCACCAGCACGATCACCGGCGTGAACCAGTTCTCCTACACCGCCGACTTTGGTCAGGGAATGACGCTTTCGGTTTCGGCGCAAGACCCGACTGCATACTTTCAGGCCGGAGTGAACAATATCAGTGCCGGCGGTGCTTACGGCGCCAGCGACTACGCCGGAACGATCGTTCCCGATTTCATCGCTTCGCTTCGGGTCGATCAGGCCTGGGGACTGTTCCAGGCATCATTTGCGGCGCACGATAGTCACGCCGCGTATTACGGTGGTACTGAGCTTGCCGGGCACCCGGACGACAGATGGGGCTGGGCCGGTCAGCTGGCCTTGTCGATCAGGAATATCCCGACAGGAGCCGGCGATACGATCAATATCCAGGGCGTCTATACCGACGGTGCAACCCGCTACAACATTTCTGAACTGGCTGGCGGGTGGGCTGGAGCGAACACAGTCTATGGCGGCACCAGCCTGGCCGGTGCCTACCAGAGCGTCGGCTTCGGATTCGCGCCGGATTCAGTGTTCGCGGTCGGCACCCAGCAGCAACTGATCCAGACCTGGGGCATGCGCGGTGCGTACACGCACAACTGGGATCCATTCTGGAATTCGTCCATCTACGGTGCGTACGCTGCTGTACGTTACAATAGCGCCTCGAAGTCGTTGATCTGTGGCGTGGGCGGCGTCGGGGGCTCGTTCCGCGCTGTATTTGGCGCTGCCGGCGTCACCAGCTGCGATCCGGACTACAACATTGCGCAGCTCGGTGTGATTACGCGCTGGACGCCGGTCAAGAATCTGACCTTCTCAGGCGACCTGACCTACACCCATCTTGATCAGAAGTATGCCGGTACAGTCACGACGGCCAGCGCTTCGATCGGCAAGCCTGCAGCCGTGTACGAACTCAAGGACCAGAACACTCTGCTTATGCTCCTCCGTGCACAGCGAAACTTCTAGTTCACCGCAAGCAAAGGGAGAAGCTGCTCGTCTTCAGTAAAATCTCCGAGGCCTCCGGCATGCCCACCGGAGGTCTTCCTTGTCGATAATGGAAGTCGCCCGCATGCAGTGGCTTCATGAGCCAGTGCGAATTTCCTCCCTGACTTGAGCTGCTCCGTGGAGCAGCTCTCTTTTTCGATCGCTACGGCCTTGACCCTGACGAGGGCGGTCGTGCGATACCGCGTAGCGGTATTACTCTGTCCCTTGGTGCCTTGAGGCCGTTCGCATAGCTCTTCAGTATTCCGCTGGATATTCACCGCAAATTTGGGTGTTGATCCGTAGTTGGAGCAGCTTGCTGGAGGGACCGTAGTTGCCACACGGTGCGCTGAACGTTGCCATGACGGCGTTGAGTCTCCAAAGCAATGTATGCCGACCTCGGTTACCTTGGGGTTCTCGCAACTGCGCCTTGAACTTGTGCTAAGTCAGGCCGACATTGTCGGACGACACAAGCAAGATCGAGCGCGTTCCGGTCTTTCGCCTCCTTGAGCCGATCATCCAGCTTGTTTACGGATTATGATCACGTAGTAGGCACACGTTACCAAGCCTGAATTCGAGAATGTATAGGGCGACTTGATTTCAAAGTGCATCGTATCGCCTTGGCAAAGGACGTATTCGTCGTCGCCCAAGTGCACGATAAGCTCCTCTTCCTGAACGATGATGAACTTCTCAGTTGGGACGGAGTAAGCTGGGAGAAGACCAGATGATTCATCGAGAATTCACGGATCGTAGAAATAGTGCGTAAGAGGCAACGTTTGCGCGCGCCAGACCTCGCCACAGGTTCACGAAGCTGCGCGTTCTGGTTGCCCGAGAACGAGGCGGCGATGTTGTCGAACACGACGAGCGCTGGGCGCAGCGCGATCACTTTTGCCTTGATCGCAGTGAACAGCGGGGGCTTTCGTGACGCCCTTATCGGCCAGCGCGAGTGCACCATCGCGGATATCCGCGGACACCAAAATGCAGGTTGATCAACTCGTGCATGTCAAACGCCAGTTCTCGAGCGATGCGATGCGTCCTGCGCCGTATCTCGCGCTCGCTCCTCCACCAATAGGAAAACCGCCGGACGGAGCTCGATCACGATCCCGAGCCAATCCTGTGCGCCGCGCGCGGACGCGCAGCTCGCCAGCGGCATCGTCATCGTCTTTCCCGTGCCGCCGTCTCCCGACAGGATCGTGACGTCGGCCCGTGGAGTCTTTCCGTGCGCAAACCAGTCGACCGGTGGCGGCTGCTCAGCTGGCCACTCCGGCAGAGTGACAAATTGCACCGGCAGAGCTGCTTGCTTGGCGTCGATGGCTCAAAGTCATTCCTCGAGCTGTTCCCGCCCCGGACAGTGCCGCCGCGCGATGCGATTTGTCGTGGGTAACATTACGTCCCAGGGCGTCAGTGAATGGTCGAGCCCTTTGTGGTGCGGCGGCGATAGCCGGCCGTGATGAGAGCTGTTGGCCGTCTTCGTCATCATCGCGTCACAACATTTGGGTGATTATCTTCTTACCGTCAATTACAGATAGAATTCGTGCCTGACCGGAACAAGAAAGTTCTCACGCCTCCAATGTCATCGCGGGAAAGTCATGATCAGATTCATGTGGGCGCTTTTGGTGTGCGTATTGAGTTTCTCCGTACAGGCGTCCGCGTCATGTAGTTCGCAGCCAGGCTTGCAGCTGCAGTTCTTCTCCACGAGCCAGCTCAGTCAGATCGCGTCGGCCGCCGCGCAGACAACGGAAACTCAGTTTAATGCAGCCCAAGGTCAGCTCGCGGCCCAGCTGACCAGCTTGTTCGGCTCCACCAAGAGCGCAATTCTGTCGAAATTGACGGCGGCCTCGCCACTCTACGGCAGCATCAACGACGATGGCCTGGCGCTGATTTTCACGAGCACGTTGGCGTTCGAATTGATCGACGCATGCACGCGCATCAATACCACGATGTCGGCAATCGATACGATCAACAATCGGGCGACGATGGGGGTCGCCTGCCAGGGGTTTGCGTCCCTGGCATTGCAACTGTTCTATCAGATCAAGCCAAATTCAACGCTCATGGTGACCAATTTCGGTACCAGCCGGGATTCGTCGGTGGACGATCACTCGATCATTGCAGCGTTTGGGTCCGGCACCGGTGGTGGGTCCGGCGTCGACTTGTTCGTCGACCCAACTGTGTCGATCGTGGCGCCCGTGAGCCTCTGGGGGCTGCTAACCCACCAAAGCGTCGCGCAGTCGGCGATCGTCCAGTTTTCGCAACGGGTGGGCAATCCCGAGGGTGTCTATCGGCAGGAAGACATCGGCATGATCACCCAGGGGACGCTGGACTTCCGGACGCTGCTCTATGCGTATTCCGGCCTCTCCGATCCCGCAAATCCGACATTTGGAAAGACGCGCTTCCTCGATCCAACCCCAATTAACCGCACGTACCAGGTGTACGATCTCACCAGCGCCGCGGCGTCGTCGAACATAACCGCACCGGCATTCTGGTATGTTGACGGAGTTGCCGGCGATCTGTGGGAGCTCTCGTCGGCCGGGCTCTACAATACCGGGTACAATGCCTCTGCCATTAGTTCGGTCACAAACGGCATCTACTTCATCCAGGCAAAAACCGGCTACCTGCTGGCTTACCTGACCGGCACTTCCGGGTTTTTCAATGTGACGTCGGGTGGAGCAAATCTTCAAGCGACCAGCATGGCGCCGCATGTGAGCAACGCGTATCTATGGTTTGTCGATCCCAGCACCAAGCTTTGGTATACGAACTCCGCTGGGCAAGCCTTCGTGGGCAACACGGGCGGCACGACCATGGTCGTCGGCACCGGAGATACCGTGCAGCAACTGACGGCGGGAGGGCAGCTCTACGAAGCGACCGCCGCGCATAGCTTTACTCTCGTCGATGCCAGCGTCCACGGCCTGTGGCAGTCGAAGCCCACCGGTTGGGATTTCGCGACGAGCCCAAAGTGCCAAACCACGTCCGACCCGGCTTGCCGCGGCGATGCGGTCAAGCTCGATGCGTGGAACGGCAATTATGGCACCCTTTATTATCGCGACGGGACCAAGACCACGCCGGCGTGGGCGCAGATCCACACTGACGTCGCTACCGTCTTGCTCGGATACCAGGGACCCACGGTCAACTACCTCACCGGTGCGGGCAATATTTGCTATTTCAACTCGAGTGCGGAGTGGGGAGTTGGCGGATACAACAACGAGTTGATTCCAAGCACAGACTGGTCGGCGACCACCGGAACGCCGCCCCTGCCATCGCCGCCTTCTCCGTGGGGGACCCTTGCGTACTACGGAGATCCGAGCCAGTCCGGAAAGCTCTCCATCCAGGCGGCAAATTCAAACGGCTATTCCTATTACAAGCTTTCGGATCGTTGGGTCGACGCGGCGGTGAACAACGTCGCCTGTCCTTGAGACGGGACTGTTGCCACCGCCGTGGGCGCGGGACCTGACAAATAGGCGTTGATCATGATGTCGGGCGCGCCGTCCGTGAGCGTTTGTCGTGAGTCTCTGCGAGCATCGTCGTGACAGAAGATGGAGTCCATTGATGCGCAAACTGATCTTCACGCTTGCCGCGTGGCTGGCGCTTACGCCAGTCTTTGCAGCTCAGACCAACTGGACCAACACCTGCACGACGTGGCATTTCAATCCAAACAATGTCCGCGATCCGACCATCGTGTTCAACAATACGAGCTTGCCGAATTGGGGCGTGTGCCCAGGATATGACGGCACGCCCTATGAATTTCATCCATGCAACTTCGCGCCCAACACGACGCCGGCGACTTGTTCGGACGGAACAGGTCCGAAGGATGCCTGCGCGAACACATGGACACAAATCCCGCTCTGGCCGCAGTTCAACATTCCCGCCACAGCGAAGGAAGTCATCCTGACCGGCAACTCCTACATCACTGGTCCAAACCAGTGGACCGCGACGGTCTACGCATGGTTTCGCGCACCAGGTTCGACATGGGCGCTTTCACCGATCTTCGATGGCGGCTACATGTCGACGTTGGTCGTCCATGCGCCGGTCGGTCTGGTGAACGGTGTTCCGAACATTGAGATGGCGTGGAGAGCCGAGGGCGCGACACTCGCGCCAGCACCAAATCCCGATACCGTCGCGCTGGTGATGATTCTGTCGGGATGGTGTGAATAAGAAAGCAGCACGAGACCGACGTAGTTTCGCTCGCCTCGGAACTGCCAGTGATGCCCATTTGGCATCATCGACAGGATTGGCTCCGGGCGGGCGAACTGGCTCCAAAAGCCGTAGGGGCGACCCGCAGCAAATTAGCCCGCGTTGGCCTTCAGGCCGGCGGCCTCGATGCCGGCCACGGCGCAGATCTCGTCATTGTCCGACGTGTCGCCGCTGACGCCGACGGCGCCGAGCAGGGTGGTGCCGTCCATGATCAGCACGCCGCCGGGGACCGGCACCAGCCGGCCCTGCGCCAGCGTGTTCACGGAATCGATGAAGTAGGCCTGCTCCTGCGCGCGCTGGAACAGCGCCCGCGAGCCCATGCCCAGCGCCAGCGCGCCATAGGCCTTGCCATGGGCGATCTCGGCCCGCATCAGGCTGGTGCCGTCCTGCGCCACCGTCACCTTCACGGCGCCGCGGGCATCGAGGATGGTGACGACCAGCGGCTTGAATTTCTTCTCGACCCCCTTGGCCAGCGCGGCATCCAGAATCTTGCGGGCGGTGTCGAGGGTGAGATCAGCCATGGGCCTGTTCCTTTGTCGGCAATGATTGGTCGGATTTCGATGTCGCACGTTTCAGGCTCATCGCCAATACGCTGGCGACGTGCAGCGGCGCGCGCCCGCTGCCGTCCTTGATCTGGTGCCGGCACGAGGTGCCGTCCGCCACGATCAACGTGTCCTGATCGGCGCTCCTGACCGCCGGCAGGAGCGACAGCTCGGCCATCTCGATCGAGGCCTGATAGGTGTCCGCGCCATAGCCGAAGGCGCCGGCCATGCCGCAGCAGCTCGACTCGATGGTCGTGACGTCGAGGCCGGGCACCAGCCGCAGCACCTTCTCCACCGGCTTGAACGCGCCGAACGATTTCTGGTGGCAATGGCCGTGCACGACGGCCTTGCCGGCGAGCTTGCCGAGCGGCAAGGCGAGGCGTCCGGCCTCGGCCTCCCGCACCAGGAATTCCTCGAACAGCAAAGCGTGTGCGCTGACGGTCTTTGCTGCGTCGTCTGAACGCAGCGACAGCAGTTCGTCCCGCAAGGTCAGCAGGCAGCTCGGCTCGAGCCCGATGATCGGCACGCCGCGCGCCGCGAACGGCGCGTAGGTCGCAACCAGCCGACCGAGCTCCGCGCGGGCCTGATCGACCAAGCCGGCCGACAGGAAGGTCCGCCCGCAGCAGGGTGGCCGGCCGCCGTCCGACGGTTGCGGCAGGTGCACGCGATAGCCGCCGACGACCAGCACCTCGATCGCTGCGTCGAGATTTTCCCGCTCGTAGCCGCGGTTGAAGGTGTCGGCGAACAGCACCACCTCGCGGCCGTCGGGCGGACCCAGCGCATCGGCCTCGGGGCGGAACGTATCGCTGCGAAACGCCGGCAGCGCGCGTTTGGCGCTGATGCCCGCGAACTTCTCGAACAGCGCACGCAGCCAAGGGCTGCCGTTGCGCCAGTTCGCGACCGGCGCGAAACGCGAGGCGAGATCGAGGTAGCGCGGCAGATAGCCGACCAGCCGGTCGCGCAACGACAGGCCATGCGTCGCGGCCCGCACTGCGAGCACCTCGATCTTCATCTTGGCCATGTCGACGCCGGTCGGGCATTCGTGACGGCACGCCTTGCACGACACGCAAAGCTTCAGCGTGTCCATCATCTCGTCGGAGGCCAGCGCGTCGGGGCCGAGCTGGCCGGAGATCGCAAGCCGCAGCGTGTTGGCGCGGCCGCGGGTGACGTCCTTCTCGTTGCGGGTAGCACGATAAGACGGGCACATCACGCCGCCTTCGAGCTTGCGGCAGGCGCCGTTGTTGTTGCACATCTCGACCGCGCCCTGGAAGCCGCCGCCGGCGCCGGGATAGGCCGACCAGTCCAGCGCGGTCTTCAATTCAGCGACGCGATAGTCCGGCGAATAGCGAAACAGCGAGCGGTCATCCATCTTGGGCGGATCGACGATCTTGCCCGGGTTGAGCGTGCTGCCGGGGTCGAAGCGCTGCTTGACCTCGCGGAAATCGGCAACGATGCGCTGCCCGAACATGCTCTCGTGGAATTCCGAGCGCACCAGGCCGTCGCCATGCTCGCCGGAATGCGAGCCCTTGTATTCGCGCACCATCGCGAAGGCTTCCTCGGCAATGGCGCGCATCGCCTTGACGTCCTTCTCGAGCTTGAGATTGAGCACCGGGCGCACATGCAGGCAGCCTTCGGAGGCGTGGGCATACATCGTGCCGCGGGTGCCGTGTTTGGCGAACACGGCATTGAGCCGTTCGGTGTAGTCGGCGAGATGCGGCAGCGGCACCGCGCAATCCTCGACGAACGAGACCGGCTTGCCCTCCTGCTTCATCGACATCATGACGTTGAGCCCGGCGGCACGGAAATCGGCAATGCCGGATTGCAGCGCCGGTTCGACGATTTCGACCACGCCGCCCCATTTGCGCTGCGGCTTGTCCCAGCCGAAGCCGAGGTCGCCCATCAGCTCGCCGAGCTGCTTGAGGCGGACGAGATTGTCGGCCTGGTCCTCCTCGGCGAATTCGACCACCAGGATCGCGTCCGGATCGCCGCGCACCGCGGCCGCGATGATCGGCTGGAACATCGCGATCTCGCGCCCCAACGCGATCATGGTGCGATCGACCAACTCGACGGCGATGGGCCGCAGCTTGACCAGATGCTGGGCCGCGTCCATCGCCTCGTAGAAGCTGCCGAAATGGCAGACGCCGAGCGCCTTGTTGCGGATCACCGGCCACAGCTTGAGCTCGACCTGCGTCGTGAAGGCCAGCGTGCCTTCCGAGCCGACCAGCAGATGCGCCATGTTGTTCGGCGCATTGCGCGGCACCAGCGCATCGAGGTTGTAGCCGCCGACCCGGCGCTGCACCTTGGGGAATTTGTCCGCGATCTCGGCCGCCTCGCGTTCGCCGAGATCGAGCATGTCGCGGAACAGCTTCAGTCCGCTGTCGGCAACCTCGATGCCGCCGAGGTCGCGCGGCACCTCGCCGAACTGCAGCAGAGTGCCGTCGGCCAGCGCCGCATCCATCGCCAGCGTGTTGTCGCGCATGGTGCCGTAGCGCAGCGAGCGGCCGCCGCATGAATTGTTGCCGGCCATGCCGCCGATCGTTGCGCGCGATGCGGTCGAGACGTCGACCGGAAACCACAGGCCGTGTTTCCTGAGTTGCCGGTTGAGATCGTCGAGCACGATGCCGGGCTCGACCACGCAGGAGCGGTTCTCGACGTCGAGCGAGATGATCTTGTTCAGATGCTTGGACAGGTCGACCACGATGCCGTCATTGACGGTCTGGCCGCATTGCGAGGTGCCGCCGCCACGCGGCGTCACGATCCGCCCGGCGTCGCGGACGATCGCAAGCGTTCGCAGCGCCTCGTCGACGGTGCGGGGCACCACCACGCCGGCCGGCATGATCTGGTAGAACGAGGCATCGGTCGCGTAGCGGCCCCGGTTGAAGGCGTCGAAAAACACGTCGCCGGTCAGTTCGGACCGCAGGAGCTGTTCGAGCGAGGAGGCGTTCTTCATCCCGGATCCGCTGTGATCCACGGCACAACCAACATCGGCCGTGAATTATTCATTCGATTGAGGTCCGAATTACATTATGAATACAAAATGAGCAAGGCTGCGCGCGAGGCTAGCGGTCGTGAGGCGCGGCCTCAGGGGTGCCATCCTGCTCCTCCGCAAGATGCTCGATGGCGGCGCTTCGCTTGTTGCGCAGGTGCTGGAACAGGATGTCGGCCAGTTCGTTCCCGGCGCGGCGGCGCAGCGCATCGAGGATCGCCTCGTGCTCCCGCATCGCCTCGGCCCAGCGCTGCCGCTTGCGGGCGAAATTGGCGGAGTAGCGGACGCGGCGGATCCGGCCGGCGAAATTGGCATAGGCCGTCTTGAGGGTGTCGTTGCGTGCGGCCGCGACGATGCTCTCGTGGATCTGTTGGTTGACCTGGAAATAGCCGTGCATGTCGCGGTGCAGATAGTGGCCGTACATCTCGTAGTGCAGCCGCTCGATCGCGGTGATTTCCTCGTCCGTGATGGCCTCGCAGGCCAGCCGGCCGGCGAGGCCCTCCAGCCCGGCCATCACGTCGAACAGTTCCGCGAGGTCGCGCTGGCTGAGCTGGCGCACCCGGGCGCCGCGATTGGGCAAGAGCTCGATCAGGCCTTCGGCGGCCAGCACCTTGAGCGCTTCACGCAGCGGCGTCCTGGAAATTCCAAGCATTTCGCAGAGCTGCCGCTCCGGAACGCGGGCGCCCTCCGCGATGTTGCCTTCAACCACATAGTCGCGAAGCCGCAGCAGGATCTCGCCGTGCAGCGAGGCTTCCTGGCGGTCGTCGCCATTGCCGGTGGCGGGCGGGGTGAACGGAACCCCGGCTTCGGGAATCGTGGATTTCATATTCAAGACAATAGTTTGCCGATTTGATTGCGTCGACGTCTTCGATCGAATACCAAATTTGGATTGAAAAGACAAAAAATGAATGCAAAATGATCCGACAGCGCGCCGGGACACGGCGATCGGGAGGTTTTCATGCATCAGGGACGCCATTTTCTCCAGATTCCGGGCCCGAGCCCGGTCCCGGATCGCGTTCTTCGCGCCATGGACATGCCGGTCATCGACCACCGTAGCGCTGAATTCGGCGAGCTCGGCCGGACGGTGCTGGAGGGCAGCGCCAAGGTCTTTCAGACCAAGGGCCCGGTGGTGATCTTCCCGTCGTCGGGGACCGGAGCCTGGGAAGCCGCAATCGTCAACACGCTGTCGCCCGGCGACAAGGTCCTGATGGTCGAGACCGGCCATTTCGCCACCCTGTGGCGTCAATTGGCCGGCCGGTTCGGGATCGAGGTCGACTTCATTCCCGGCGATTGGCGGCGCGGTGCCGACCCTGCCCTGATCGAAGCAAAGCTTGCCGCCGACACCGCGCACAGCATCAAGGCGGTGATGGTCGTTCACAACGAAACCTCGACCGGCGCCACCAGCCGCATCGCGGAGATCCGCGATGTGATCGATCGCGCCGCGCATCCGGCGCTGTTGATGGTCGACACCATCTCCTCGCTCGGCTCGGTCGATTACCGCCACGACGAATGGAAGGTCGATGTCAGCGTCAGCTGCTCGCAGAAGGGCTTCATGCTGCCGCCCGGCCTCGGCTTCAACGCGATCTCGGACAAGGCACGCGCCGCGTCGCGCAGCAACAAGATGCCGCGCTCCTATTTCGACTGGGAGGAAATGCTGAAGCCGAACGCCAACGGTTTCTTCCCCTATACGCCGGCGACGAACCTGCTGTACGGGCTGCGCGAGGCCATCGCGATGCTGCTGGAGGAGGGGCTCGACAATGTGTTCGCCCGCCACCAGCGGCTCGCAGCTGCGACGCGAGCCGCCGTCAATCAATGGGGGCTCGACGTGCTCTGCCAGGAACCCGCGGAGTTCTCGCCGGTGCTGACCGCGGTGCTGATGCCGCCCGGCCATGATGCCGATGCGTTCCGCAAGACCGTGCTCGACAATTTCAACATGTCGCTCGGCTCCGGCCTGTCGAAGGTCGCCGGCAAGGTGTTCCGCATCGGTCATCTCGGCGAGTGCAACGAGCTGACATTGCTGGGCGCGCTCACCGGCGTCGAGATGGGTCTTTCGGTGGCCGGCGTCCCGCACCGCAAGGGCGGCGTCGAGGCGGCGATGAAGCTGCTCGAGCAGCGCGACCAGCGCAATGCCTCGCCACATCTGAAGGTGGTCAGCACCTAGCTGCCACCGCATTCCGCAGGTCAACGAACTCAGAATAGACGCGGATCAGGGAAGGGGAGGATATGAGGCTTCGATTCAAGGCCACCCATGTCGTGCTGGCCATGCTGTGCGTGATGTATTTCATCACTTACGTCGACCGGGTGAACATCGGCACCGCGGCCGGCGAGATCCAGAAGGAGCTCGGCCTGTCCAACACCGAGCTCGGCCTGGTGTTCTCGGCTTTCGCCTATCCCTATCTCTTGTTCCAGGTGATCGGCGGCTGGGTCGGCGATCGCTTCGGGCCGCGCCAGACCCTGTTCTGGTGCGGCATGATCTGGGCCGCGGCGACCATCATGACCGGCTTCGTCCATGGCCTGGCGGCGTTGTTCATCGCGCGTTTCGCGCTGGGGTTCGGCGAAGGCGCGACGTTTCCAACCGCGACCCGCGCCATGCAGTACTGGACGCCCGCCAAGCGCCGCGGTTTCGCGCAAGGGTTGACCCACTCGTTCGCGCGGCTCGGCAATGCGGTGACCCCGCCGGTCGTTGCGCTCCTGATCCTCTGGCTGACCTGGCGCGGCGCATTCGTCGTGCTCGGTGTCGTCAGTCTGATCTGGGGCGTCGTGTGGGTCTGGTACTTCCGCAACGAGCCGAGGGATCACCGCTCGATCACGGAAGCTGAGCTCGCGACGCTGCCGCCGCGGCCGCAAGGCGAGCGGCCCAAGGTGCCGTGGGGACCGCTGTTGCAGCGGATGTGGCCGGTGACGCTGACCTATTTCTGCTACGGCTGGTGCCTGTGGCTCTATCTCAACTGGCTGCCGCTGTTCTTCAAGAACAACTACAGCCTCGATCTGAAGAACTCGGCGCTGTTCGCATCCGGCGTGTTTTTCGCGGGCGTCATCGGCGACAGCGTCGGCGGCGTCATCTCCGACCGCATTCTCGAACGCACGGGCAATGTGCGGCTGGCGCGGCTCAGCGTGACGGTCGTGGGCTTCGCCGGCGCGCTGCTGTCGCTGATGCCGATCCTGTTCGTGCACGACATCACGGTGGTCGCGCTCTGCCTGTCGGCCGGCTTCTTTTGTGCCGAGCTCGTGATCGGCCCGATGTGGTCGATCCCGATGGATATCGCGCCGAAATATTCCGGCACCGCGGCCGGCCTCATGAACACCGGCTCGGCCTTCGCGGCGATCGTCTCGCCGCTGGTCGCCGGCTTCGTCATCGACGCCACCGGCAACTGGTACCTGCCGTTCCTGATGTCGATGGGCCTGCTGCTGCTCGGTGGTTTCTCGGCGTTTCTGATGCACCCCGAGCGGCCGTTCGAGGAGGTGAGCGGCGGGGTGGCGTCCGGCAAGGTGGTGGCCGCCGAATGAGGGGCGTGGACCCGGCGGGAGCGCTGTCAGATATGCATGACGGCTCCCCACCGGGCCTAGGACAAAGCCTGAGAATAGTGATATGCGAGCGGCTTACCAAGACCAAGGCAAGACCGGGAAAGACGCTCATGACCGTGCACACTGGAAGGCATTTTCTGCAGATTCCGGGACCGACCAACGTGCCGGACCGGGTGCTGCGGGCGATGGACATGCCGACCATGGAYCATCGCGGTGCCGARTTTGCCGAGATCGGYTTTGCSGTGMTKTCSGCGATGCAGCGTGTGTTCCGCACCAAGCAGCCCGTGATCATCTAYCCCTCGTCGGGGACCGGYGCCTGGGAAGCCGCGATCGTCAACACCCTGCARCCCGGCGACAAGGTSCTGATGTGCGAGACCGGCCAGTTCGCGGTKCTGTGGCACGGCATCGCCGACAAGTTCAAGCTCGACGTCGATTTCATTCCGGGYGACTGGCGYCATGGCGCCGACCTCGARCAGATCGAGGCACGGCTYGCYGCCGACAARGCGCACAAGATCAAGGCCGTCTGCATGGTCCATAACGAGACCTCGACCGCCTGCGTGACCTATCCGCTCAACGTGCGCAAGATCCTCGACACCCTGAAGCATCCGGCGCTGCTGATGGTCGACACCATCTCCGGCCTCGGCTCGCTCGAATATGAGCATGACGCCTGGGGCATCGACGTCTCGATCGCGGGCTCGCAGAAGGGATTGATGCTGCCGCCTGGCCTCGGCTTCAACGCCGTGTCGGAGAAGGCGCTGGCCGCGGCCAAGGCCAATCCGGGGATGCGCTCCTACTGGGACTGGCAGGAGGTCATCAACATCAACAAGGCCGGCACCTGGCCGTATACGCCCGCCACCAATCTGCTGTTCGGCCTCAGGGAGGCCGTCAAGATGCTGGAGGAGGAGGGGCTCGAGAACGTGTTCGCGCGCCACAAGCGCCACAGCGAAGCGACGCGTGCCGCGATCAAGGTCTGGGGTCTGGAGACGCAGTGCCAGGAGCAGGGCGCGCATTCGCCGGCGCTGACCGCGGTGCGCCTGCCCGATGGCCACGACGCCGACCATTTCCGCAAGGTCGTGCTGGATCATTTCGACATGTCGCTCGGCACCGGCCTCAACAAGGTCAAGGGCAAGGTGTTCCGGATCGGCCACATCGGCCACTTCAACGATCTGATGCTGATGGGCACGTTGTCGGGCGTCGAGATGGGTCTCGATCTCGCCAAGGTGCCGCATCGCAGCGGCGGCGTGCTGGCGGCGATGGAGGTCCTGAAGGGACGCGACGCCGGACAGGCGTCGAAAGTCGCTTGAGTGGCCTTGGCCTGAAAATCGAATCGTAACGAACAGAAAGAGCGAGACATGAACGCGCCCGTCACGTCGACCGAAGACCTGCTCTACTCCGTCGAGGACGGGATCGCGCGCATCACGTTCAACCGGCCGCAGGCGCGCAACGCGCTGACCTTTGCGATGTACGAGCAGATGGCGTCGATCTGCGAGAGCATCAATCAGGATCACTCCATCAAGGCGTTGATCATGACCGGTGCCGGCGACAAGGCGTTCGCCTCCGGAACCGACATCTCGCAGTTTCGCGCCTTCAAGACCGCGCAGGATGCGCTGGACTATGAAGCGCGGATCGATCGCGTGCTGGGAACGCTCGAACAGTGCCGCGTGCCCGTGATCGCGGCGATCGCCGGCGCCTGCACCGGCGGCGGCGCCGGGATCGCCGCCTGCTGCGACATCCGCATCGGCACCGAGGCGACGCGGATCGGCTTCCCGATCGCGCGCACGCTCGGCAACTGCCTCTCGATGTCCAACATCTCGCGGCTGGTGTCGCTGATCGGTCCGGCGCGCACCAAGGACCTGATCTTCAAGGCGCGCCTGGTCGAGGCACCCGAAGCGCTGTCGCTCGGGCTCCTGAACGAGGTCGTCCCCGACGTCGAGACGTTGCAGCGTCGTGCCAACGAGACCGCAAAGCTGGTCGCCGGCCACGCCCCGATCACGCTGGAGGTGACCAAGGAGGCGGTCCGCCGCATCCGCCGCACGCTGTCGCGCGAGGAAGGCGAGGACCTGATCCTGCGCGCCTATATGAGCGAGGATTTCCGCGAGGGCATGGACGCCTTCCTCAACAAGCGGGCGCCGAACTTCAAGGGCAAGTAGCGGCAGTTTCCGATCTGCTCTTCATCCCCAGCCTCAGCTGTCGTCGCCCGGCTTGACCGGGCGATCCAGTACGCCGCGGCCCATCGGCTCAACAACGACTGTCTCTGGAATACTGGATCGCCCGGTCAAGGCCGGGCGATGACACCGGTTATGTGTTTGGCATCTTGAACGGAGAACCATCCCCGTCGTCGTCTCTGATTTCGCAGGGACGACAATCTTGATGCGGTTGCAGAATCGTAGACGGGCAAAGCCACCTCATTCCAAAGTCATAGGTCGTGCGGCAGTTCGCGGCTTGAACTCACCCTTATTCTCGGCACAATGACCGCACCCGCCACCTCGCAGGTTTGCCAAGCCGAACAAATAGATAGGGAAGAAACACGTGGGACAGATTGTAAAAACCACGGCTGCAATCGCGGCCCTGCTCTTGAGCACGCCGGCGTTTGCCGGTTGGGAGCCGAGCAAGCCGGTCGAAATCGTGGTCGCGGCCGGCGCCGGCGGCGCCTCCGACCAGATGGCGCGCATGATGCAGGCGGCGATCCAGAAGAACAATCTGATGAAGCAGCCGATGGTGGTGTCGCTGAAAGGCGGCGCGTCCGGCGCGGAAGCGCTGATGTACATGAAGTCGAGCGAGGGCGATCCCAACAAGGTGCTGATCGCCTATTCGCTGATCTACATGCTGCCGCTGTCGGCCAAGATTCCCTTCAACTGGCGCGACCTCACGCCGGTGTCGGTGATCGCGCTCGACCAGTTCGTGCTGTGGGACAATGCCAGCGGTCCGAAGACCGTGAAGGAGTTCATCGACGCTGCCAAGGCCGCGAGCGCGCCGTTCAAGATGGGCGGTACCGGCTCCAAGCGCGAAGACCACGTGCTGACCGTGTTCATGGAACAGAAGACCGGCGCGAAATTCTCCTATCTGCCGTACAAGTCCGGCGGCGAGGCCGCGACCCAGCTGGTCGGCGGCCACACCGAATCCAATGTCAATAATCCCAGCGAGAACCTCGAAGTCTGGCGCGCCGGCCAGGTTCGTGCGCTCTGCGTGTTCGACAAGGAGCGCATCTCCTACAAGACCAAGGTCACCGACACGCAATCCTGGAACGACATCCCGACCTGCAAGGAACAGGGGCTGGACGTGCAGTATCTGATGCTGCGCGCGATGTTCCTGCCGGGCAAGGTCACCCAGGAGCAGCAGGCGTTCTATGTCGACCTGTTCCAGAAGGTGACACAGACGCCGGAATACAAGGACTACATGGAGAAGCAGGCGCTGAAGCCGATCTTCCTCACCGGCAAGGACATGATCGAGTTCCTCGAAGATGACGACAAGCAGAACGCCACGTTGATGAAGGAAGCGGGGTTCGTCGCGAAGTAGCGCCCGAGGCTTTGTGCACCGTCCCGCAATGACCGGCCCGATTGCTTTACCTTCGGGCCGGAATCACCTTGCAAGCGGCAGCGCCGCAGTGATTACTGCGCCGCAGTATGGCCGAACGTCCGGCAAGCCCGATCGGGCTGGGTCAACCCCTCCGGCGCCGTTGCGGTACCGCGAGGAGCGATCATGACCAAAGCCGTTCTCGGAATCATCGGCGGGTCCGGCATCTACGACCTGCCGGGCCTGGACAACGTCCGCGAGGAGGCGATCGCGAGCCCCTGGGGCGAACCATCAGCGACGCTGCGGCGTGGCGAGATGGCGGGGCTGCCGATCGTGTTCCTGCCGCGGCATGGCCCCGGCCACGCGCTGTCGCCGTCCGACATCAACTATCGCGCCAATATCGACGTGCTGAAGCGGGCAGGGGTTACCGACCTGGTCGCGCTGTCCGCCTGCGGCTCGTTCAAGGAAGACCTGCCGCCGGGCACCTTCGTGCTGGTCGATCAGTTCGTCGATCGCACCTACAAGCGCGAGAGCTCGTTCTTCGGCAAGGGCTGCGTCGCGCATGTCTCGATGGCGCATCCGGTGTCGCCGTTGCTCACGAAGCATCTCGCCGCCGCGGCCGAAGCCGAAGCCATCGCGTTCGCGCAGGGCGGCACTTATCTTTGCATGGAAGGGCCGCAATTCTCCTCGCTCGCCGAAAGCCTGACCTACAAGTCGCAGGGCTATTCGGTGATCGGCATGACCAATATGCCGGAAGCCAAGCTCGCCCGCGAGGCCGAGATCTGCTACGCCAGCGTCGCCATGGTCACCGATTTCGACTGCTGGCATCCGGCCCATGATGCGGTCACGGTGCAGGATATCATCCGCGTGCTGAATTCGAATGCCGAGAAGGCAAAGGCGCTGGTCGCGCGCCTGGCGCGGGATTTCCCGCGCGAGCACGAGCCGTGTCCGATCGGTTCGGATCGCGCGCTCGATACCGCGCTGATCACGGCCCCAGCGGCACGCGATCCGCAGTTGCTCGCCAAGCTCGATGCAGTCGCCGCACGGGTATTACGCACATGAAAGTGGACGGACGCCATTTTCGCAGCATCTGGCTCGAGCCCGACGGCTGGTCGGTCGGCGCGATCGATCAGCGCCGGCTGCCGCATGAGTTCGTCGTCGCCAGGATCGCCACCGCTGATGAGGCCGGTGAGGCGATCAGCTCGATGCTGGTCCGCGGCGCACCGCTGATCGGCGCCACCGCCGCCTACGGCATGGCGCTCGCGATGCGGTCAGATGCCTCCGACGCAGCGCTCGATCGCGCCGGCAGGATGCTGGCCGCGACCCGGCCGACCGCGATCAATCTGAGATGGGCCGTGGACGAGATGCAGCGCGCACTCGCGCCGCTCGCCGCGTCAGCCCGCACGGAGGCGGCCTATGCCCGGGCCCGCGAGATCGCCGATGAGGATGTCGAGATCAACCGCGAGATCGGCCGCCACGGTCTCGGCCTGATCGAGGCGATCGCCGCGACCAAGAAACCGGGTGAGCCGGTCACTGTGCTCACGCATTGCAATGCCGGCTGGCTTGCAACCGTCGATTGGGGGACGGCGACATCGCCGATCTACCAGGCCCATGACCGCGGCATTGCGGTCCATGTCTGGGTCGACGAGACCCGGCCGCGCAATCAGGGCGCCTCGCTGACAGCCTGGGAACTCGGACACCACGGCGTGCCGCACACTGTGATCCCGGATAACACCGGCGGCCACCTGATGCAGCATCGCATGGTGGATCTGGCGATCGTCGGCACCGATCGCGTCGCCGCCAATGGCGACGTCTGCAACAAGATCGGGACCTATCTGAAGGCACTCGCAGCGCACGACAACGGCGTGCCGTTCTATGTTGCGCTGCCGTCGCCGACCATCGATTTTCGCATCGATGACGGCATCAGGCAGATTCCGATCGAGCAGCGCGCGGCCCGCGAAGTGACGCATCTTACCGGACGGACGGCGGATGGACGAATCGAGACCATACGTGTGGTTCCGGACGGCTCGTCGGTCGCCAATTTCGGCTTCGATGTCACACCGGCGCGGCTGGTGACGGGATTGATCACCGAGCGCGGCGTGCTCGCTGCGGATCGTGCTGCACTTGCGAGCGCGTTTCCCGAGCGCGCGGATGTTAGCTGAAGGCCGCATTGACGGTGCTTGCGTCAGCGGGCTATCCCCATCGTTGCCTTCGCAACCCTGACCGTCCCATCGATGTCCAACACCGATCTTGAAATCGTCGTCGACGATCCGACCGCGCCCGCAGACGACTCGCCTGCGGTCGTCAGCACCGGCGCCGTCGACGTCGTCACCTCGCTGCTCCTGCTGGCGCTCGCATTGGTGCTCGGCTGGGACAATTGGCGCACCGGCGCATCGTGGGATTCGACCGGGCCGCAGCCGGGCTATTTTCCGTTCTATCTTTCGGTGATCCTCGGCGCCGCCAGCCTCTATGGCCTGGGCGCCGCCTTCGTCTCGCGCCGCGAGGCCGCGCAGACCTTCGTCACCCGCGCGCAACTTCGCCGGGTGATGGCGGTGTTCGTGCCGACCTTCCTGTTCTGCCTCGCCACGCAATATCTCGGGCTCTATGTCGCGAGCTTCCTCTTGATCGCCGGCTTCATGCGCATCGTCGGCAGGATCGCGCTGTGGAAGTCGCTGCTTACCGCCTTCATCTTCACCGCCGTGATGTTCGTGACCTTCGACATCGCATTCGACGTCATCATGCCGAAGGGGCCGCTCGAAGCGGCCTTCGGCTACTGAGCGACCGACAGGATCTCGCGACATGGAAGCCTTCGGTCTCCTGCTGCACGGCTTTGCCGTCCTGCTGACCTGGAAGACGATGCTGCTGATGATGGTGGGCCTCGTGCTCGGCATCTTCGTCGGCGTGCTGCCCGGGCTCGGTGGTCCCAACGGCGTCGCGATCCTGCTGCCGCTGACCTTCGGCATGGACCCGACCTCGGCGATCATCCTGCTCTCCTCGATCTACTGGGGGGCGCTGTTCGGCGGCGCGATCACCTCGATCCTGTTCAACATCCCCGGCGAGGCGTGGTCGGTCGCGACCACGTTCGACGGCTATCCGATGGCGCAGCAGGGCAAGGCGGCGGAAGCGCTCACCGCGGCGTTCACCTCGTCGTTCATCGGCTCGCTGGTCGCGGTGCTGTTGATCACCTTCCTGGCGCCGATGATCTCGTCGTTCGCGCTGAAGTTCGGCCCGCCGGAATTCTTCGCCGTCTACCTCCTGACGTTCTGCTCTTTCGTCGGGCTCGGCCGCGAAGCCAAGCACAAGACGGTCATCTCGATGTCGCTCGGGCTTTTGCTCGCCGGCGTCGGCATGGATACGGTGTCCGGACAGCTGCGCATGACCTTCGGCTCCGCGGAACTGTTGCGCGGCATCAACTTCCTCGTCGCCGTGATCGGCCTGTTCGGCATCAGCGAGATCCTGCTCACGATGGAGGAGCGCTTGGCGCTGCGCGGGCACGCCGCCGGCATCTCCCTGCGGGTCGTGCTTTCGGTATGGAAGGACCTGCCGAAATACTGGGTGACCCTGTTGCGCTCGTCGGTGATCGGCTGCTGGCTCGGCATCACGCCGGGCGGTGCGATCGCCGCCTCCTTCATGGGCTACAACCTCGCCAAGCGCTTCTCCAAGGATCAGGAGAGCTTTGGCAAGGGCCGCATCGAGGGCGTGTTCGCGCCGGAGACCGCGGCCCACGCCGCAGGCACCGCCGCGCTGCTGCCGATGCTGACGCTCGGCATCCCGGGCTCGCCAACCGCAGCGGTGCTGCTTGGCGGCTTGCTGATCTGGGGCCTGCAGCCCGGCCCACTGCTCTTCGTCGAGCAGAAGGACTTCGTCTGGGGCCTGATCGCCTCGATGTATCTCGGCAATGTCGTCGGCCTCGTGCTGGTGCTGACCACCGTGCCGATCTTCGCCTCGATCCTGCGGGTGCCGTTCGCGGCCGTCGCGCCGATGATCGTGGTGTCCTGCGCGATCGGCGCCTATGCGATCCAGAATGCGATGTTCGACATCTGGTTGATGCTGGGCTTCGGCGTCGTCGGTTACGTCTTCAAGAAGATTGGCATCCCGCTCGCGCCATTCACGCTGGCGCTGGTGCTCGGCAGCCGCGCCGAGGATGCGTTCCGGCTCTCGATGATCGGGTCCGGCGGCGACATGAAGGTGTTCTGGTCGAACGGCCTCGTCGGCACCATCACGACGCTGGCGATCGTGCTGCTGTTCTGGCCGGTGATCGACAAGGCGATCACAGGCCTCGGACGCATGGTGCGGCCGGCGCGGGCGTAGCCGCGGTTTGGGCTCGGACGAGTCTCGAATCGATGGACTGGTGGTTTGGTACCGTCAAACCACCTTGCGCTGCCGAAGCTCGGCGATCTCGTCCGTGCCGAAGCCGAACTCGGTCAGAACCTCCTCGGTCTGCTCGCCGAATTCCGGCGGCCGCGCCGCCATCTTGCTTGGCGTCCGCGAGAGCGTCACCGGCTGGCTGACCAGCTGGATATGCCGGTTCTCGTCATTGGGCACGTGCTGGGCCATGCCGAGATGCTTGACCTGGGCATCCTCGAACATCTGGTCGATCGCGTAGATCGGTCCGCACGGCACGCCGGCGGCGTTCAATTCCTGCACCCAGGTCTCGGTCGATTTCTTCTCGGTCAGCGCGTTGATCCGCGCATTCAGCGCGTCGCGGTTCTTCGAGCGCGCCGGCGCCGTGGCGTAGTCGGGATCGGTGATCAGGTCGGGCGCGCCGATCGCCTGGGCACAGCGCTCCCAGATCCGGCCGCCTGTGGTGGCGATGTTGATGTAGCCGTCGGAGGTCTTGAACACGCCGGTCGGGATCGAGGTCGGGTGGTTGTTGCCAGCCTGCTTGGCGACTTCCTTCTCCATCAGCCAGCGCGCCGCCTGGAAATCCAGCATGAAGATCTGCGCCTGTAGCAGCGAGGTCTGCACCCACTGGCCCTGGCCTGAGACGTCGCGCTCGAGCAGCGCGGTGAGGATGCCGATCGCGCAGAACAGGCCCGCAGTCAGGTCGGCCACGGGGATGCCGACCCGCATCGGTCCTTCGCCGGGGGCGCCGGTCACCGACATCAGGCCGCCCATGCCTTGGGCGATCTGATCGAAGCCTGGGCGCTTGTGATAGGGGCCGTCCTGGCCGAACCCGGAGATGCTGCCATAGACGATCTTCGGATTGATTGCGCGGATGCTCTCATAGTCGATGCCGAGCTTGGCCTTGACGTCCGGCCGGAAGTTTTCGACGACGACGTCGGCCTGCTCGGCCAGCCGCTTGAACACCTCGAGCCCCTTGGGGTCTTTCAGGTTCAGCGTCATGGCCCGCTTGTTGCGGTGCAGGTTCTGGAAGTCGGACCCGCCGCGGGGGCCGCCCGGCTGCTCGCCGCCGCCGTCTTCCAGCAGCGCATCGATCTTGATGACATTGGCGCCCCAGTCTGCGAGCTGGCGCACGCAGGTCGGCCCCGACCGGACCCGGGTCAGATCCAGCACGGTGAAACGGTACAGGGCTTGGGATGCGCGGGGGAAGGGCATTGAGACACCTCTTGCTTGGCGGGCCGCTCTGGGGGCTTCGGCCACTCTGCCTTAGACAATTTGGCAGGTCTTTCCAACTGTTACCCGGACGACAGCGCGGACCGGAAACGAACCGTCATGGTTCCCCGAGAGATCGGCTACTGCTTTTGTGTGATTTGCGCCCGACCCACGCCTGTTAGCCGGTCCGCGCCGCCCGCCCACCCTCGACAATCACCCTGCCGGCTGCTAGCCGGTCCCCGTGCCGGGGTTTGCCTTATGCAAGAGGCACTTGAGGCGTATCGAGGCGATGGACCAAAAGCGGGCATGGCGGTGAAGAAGGGTCCATCCCATCTGCTCGGCAACTCGGCATGGAACGCGACCGCCTTTGCGGTTGCGGTGCTGCTCAATCTCGCGATCCTGCCATTCGTGATTTTCCGCCTTGGCCTCGCTGCCTTCGGTGTTGCCGGCCTCGTCACGGCCTGTGTCGCTCCGGCGCTGATGTTCAGCAACGCACTTGGCCTTTCGACCGCGCGTGAGCTTGCACAAAGACTTGAACCGACCGATCGCGACGCGGCGCGGCGGTTCTTCGCGACCGCCCTAGCGCTCGCTATCGTTGGCGGCTGTGTGATCGCGGCACTGCTTGCCTTTGCCGGCGCGCCGCTCGCGCGATTGGGATTTCACCTCGGCGGTCCCGCGGGCGACGATCTCGGGCTTGCCTTCGCGCTGGCCGGCACCGGCTGGCTGTGCCAGTGCCTGTTCGCGGTCTTCCAGTCGCTGTTCACCGCACGTCAGGATTATCGGCGGATCGCCGCGATCAGCATCGCCGGCACGGTGGTGACGACGATGTCGATGCTGCTGCTGATCCCGCACGCGCCGCGCGCCTCGACCTTCCTCGGCTGTCAGGCTCTGGGCTTTGCGACGAATCTGCTGATGGCCTTCGCCTGGTCACAGCTCGCCATCAGCGATTGGCTGGCGCGGCCGGCGCTCGATCAAGGCGCGCTGCGGGCATTGGTCACGCTCGGCGGCTGGCAGGTCGCCGCGCAGAGCGGCGCGTTGTTCGCCGGCCAGGCGGACCGCTATCTGCTCGGCGCGCTGTTGCAGCCGCAATTCGTCGGTTTCTACAGTGTCGCGCAGCGGCTGGAAGAGGCGGTCTATATCGGCGTGCTGAAGATCGGCGAGATCTTGTTTCCGTTCTTCAGCACACTGCAAAACGAGGATGACGAACGCAGGGTCGACCTGCTGCTGCGCTCGTCCTGGATTCTCAACGTGCTCGCCGCGAGCGCGCTCGGCGGTCTGATCCCGGTCGCCGGCGCATTGCTGTATCGATGGACCGGCGCCGAAGTCGCCGCCGAGGCGCAGCAGGTGCTGGTGGTGCTTGCGATCAGCGGGATATTGGGATCGAGCGCCAACGTGTTTGCGTACTATCTTCTGTCGCAGGGGCGCTCCAGCTCCAACGCGCTGATCTCGCTGGTCACGGGCATTTTCACGCTCGCGACCAGCGCCATCGCGCTGCCGGTCTTCGGCTGGCAGGCCGCCGGCTGGAGCTCCTGTGTCGGGATGGTCGCCCAGATGGTGATCACGGTGCTGCTGCTGCGGCGAACCTTCAGGCTGTCCGGGATGTGGTCAAGGATGTTGCATTTTGTCGTGATCCCGCTGGCTACCGGGATTGCCATTGCGCTGGCGCTGCGCTCTCAGCTTGGTCACACCGCATTCGACCACGCGCCGTCATGGTGGTATGTGGTGTCGCTCTACGGCGTATCGGCGGCGGTGATCTTCGTCGCAGCCGTCGCGGCGTCGCAACTCGGTCCGTATCGCGCCGTCTGCTGGCGCGATCTGCGCATCATCATCAGTCGCTTCTTGCCCTTCAAGGCCGTGTAGACATGTGTGGTATCGCAGGCATCGTCAATCTGCGCGGCGCCCCGGTGGAGCCGGCTGACATCTCGCGGCTCACCAGCCTGATCGCGCATCGCGGTCCGTTCGGCGAGGGCACCTGGTTCAACGCCAAGCGGAACGTCGCCTTCGGCCATCGTCGGCTCGCCATCATCGATCCCGGCGAAGGCGGCTATCAGCCGATGGCGTCAGGCGATGGCCGCCATGTGATCGTCTACAATGGCGAGATCTATAACTTCCTCGAACTGCGGCGCGAGCTCGAGGCGAAGGGCGCGGTGTTCCGCAGCCAGTCCGATACGGAGGTGATCCTTGCCGCCTGGCGGGCCTGGGGCGAAGACATGCTGCTGCGCTTCAACGGCATGTGGGCACTGGCGATCTACGATACGACGACGGACGAGCTGTTCCTTGCCCGCGATCGCTTCGGCATCAAGCCGCTGCTGTATGCGCTATCGTCCGAGCGGTTCGTGTTTGCGTCCGAGCAGCGAGCGCTGGCGCGGAGCGGACTGATCGAGGCGTCGCTCGACATCGACGTGGCGCGGCGGCTGTTGCTTGACCCGTTCGGAATCGAGGGCAGCGAGCGGACGTTGTATTCGCAGCTTCGTCGCCTGCAAGGCGGCCACTGCATGTGGTTGCGGCAGGGACGCGTGCAGGTCCGCCGCTGGTGGCGGACCGTGGACCATCTGCCCGATGTCCCGGGCACCGAAGCCGAGCGCGTCGAGCGCTTTCGCGACCTGTTCCAGGATTCCGTTGCGTTGCGGATGCGCAGTGACGTTCCGATCGGGACCTGCCTGTCCGGCGGCTTCGACTCATCCGCGGTGATCTGCGCCATGGCAACCCATGAGAAGGCCGGCATGGGCCCGCGCGACTCGACCGCCTGGCGGCACGCCTTTGTCGCGACCTTTCCCGGCGCCAGCAATGACGAGCGGCCGATGGCGGAGGAAGCGGCCGCCTGGGCCAAGGTGGCGCCGAGCTTCCTGGCGATCGGGCGCTCCGATGCGCTCACCGACCTCGACCGCATCCTCGACGACAATGACGACGTCTATATCGGGCTGCCGAGCGCACCATGGCTGATCTATCGCGAGCTGCGGCGCCAGAATGTCACCGTGTCGCTCGATGGCCATGGCGCGGACGAATTGATGGGCGCTTACTTTCAGGAAGGAAAGTCGGCCGCGTTCCGGATCCGCAACGCTGCGGCTGCGCTGATGTCGCGATCGCAACTAGCGCAGCGCGGCATCGACTTCTTGCGGGCGCAGATGATCAGCCGCCAGGGCCACTATTTCCTGCGAGGAGGCCTGACTGCGATCCCTGCGGCGTTGCCGCTGGTCGCCGAGAACGATCGACTGCCGGATACGTGGGGTGCTCTGAACCGACGTCTCTACCGCATGTTCCACTCGACCACGCTGCCCACCATTCTGCGCAATTTCGACCGGCTCTCGATGGCGCATGGGATCGAGGTCCGCATGCCGTTCATGGACTGGCGGTTGGTGACCTATACGATGGCGCTGCCGGAAGCGAGCAAGTCGGCCGATGGCATGACCAAGGTGATTGCGCGTCAGGCGATGGCGAACCTGATGCCTGAGAGTATCCGCACCGCGCGCCGCAAGGTCGGCTTCAACTCGCCGATGCCGGAATGGCTGAATGGACCGTTGTCCGGTTGGACCGCGGCGCTGCTCGATCGGAAAGTCCCGGCATTTGCCGAGTTCGTCGACGAAGCGCCGCTCCGAAAGGTGGTTAGCCACCTGACGGCAACGCAGCGCTGGGATTGGGAATCCGTTGGCCGGATCTGGCCATACCTGAACATGAAATGGCTGTTGGCAAGGTCCGCGTAAGCAATGCGTCTGTTCCAGAATAGCGGTCTCTATCCGTCCTATCTGCCGCGGCTGAATCAACTCGCGGCAAAGGCGTCGTCCTTCGCGGCACGGCGCGACGTGTTCCTGCACGATCGTTTTGGTGCGGCGCATTTTCTCAAGCCGGTGCTCGACGGCGCGCCCGAAGCCTTCTTCACCAATGGCGATGACGAGGCGCTGCAACGCCAGTGGGCGCGCGAACAGGGCATTCAGGGGACGCCGACGCTCGAAGCCATCCTGCTCGCGCAGATCGAGCATCATGGAACCGAAGTGTTCTACAATCTCGACCCGGTGCGCTATCCGAGCGCGTTCATCGCCAAGCTTCCGGGCTGTGTGAAGAAGACGCTGTGCTGGCGCGCGGCGCCCTCGGGAAATGCCGATCTCACCTCCTATGGCGCGGTGCTTGGCAACTTCCCGTCGATCCTCCAGGCCTGGCGCGACAAAGGATGCCGGGCGGAGCTGTTCTTCCCTGCGATCGATCCTGTCATGGAGCAATACGGTCGCGGCGAGCGGCCGATCGACGTGGCGTTCGTCGGCGGATATTCGCGGCATCACAGCGCGCGGGGCCGAACGCTCGAACAGGTCGCAGCGCTCGCGGCCGACCGCAACATCGTGTTCTGCCTCGACGCGTCGCGGCTGACGCGGCTTGCCGAAAGCGCGCTCGGGCGATTGCTGCCGCTCGGCAAGCATCGGCGGCCCGACGTCATCGCGCGAATCGCGAGGCTGCCGCTGTTTGGGCGGGATCTCTACGAGCTGTTCGGGTCAGCGAAGATCGTGCTCAACGGTGCGATCGACATGGCCGGCAATGATCGCGGCAATATGCGCTGCTTCGAGGCGATGGGCTGCGGGTCGCTGCTGGTGTCGGACGCCGGAAACTATCCGGCGGCGATGCAGGACGGCGTCACGATGCGCACCTATGATGTTCCCGAGCGGGCCGTGGAGGCGATTTCGAGCAGCCTGCGGGACTGGCCGCAATGGGCCGGGATCGCCGCATCCGGCCGGGCGCGGGTGCAGGAGACCTACGGCAAGGCCTCGCAATGGGCGCAGTTTATCGATCTCGTCGCGCGGATTGAGCCGTGCTAGAGGGGGGCACAGAGCCGGCCAGCGGGCGGGCGATCGGGCCGAGATAATGTCTGCAAGTGACTTGATCCATCAGCTGAAATGGGCGGCCGACGGGCTTGCCGTGCCGTTGTTCAAGATGCGGCCACGGCCGTTCGGCCCGGGCTATCAGACGGTCAAGCGCGACACCATCACCGCGGCGATCGATGCGGGCCTGCTTCAGCCGGGAAAGGAGCTTCCGCCCGGCTACGGCTGTCTCTTATACACATCTAGATGTGTATAAGAGACAGCCATGGACGAGCGCGTGGTCGAATATCCCTGGGTCTATGGCCGGTTGACCAACGTCGGCAAGATGCTGGACGCGGGCTCGACCTTCAATCACGATTTCCTGTTGCAGCGTCCGCCGTTCCGTGGCGCGGACCTCACCATCATGACGCTGGCACCGGAGAAGCGGTGCTATTGGCGTGACGGCTATTCCTATGTGTACGGCGATCTCCGCCAGACGATGTTCGGCGACCACGTGTTCGATACCGTCGCCAGCATTTCCACGATCGAGCACATCGGCCTCGACAATCAGATGCTCTACACCGGCGATCCGCGCGACGCCGAGACCGACCGCGACGGCTTCGTCCCCGCGGTGAAGGAATTCAAGCGCATCCTCAAGCCCGGCGGGACCTGCCTGATCTCCGTGCCGTTCGGCAAGCGCGACAATCTCGGCTGGTATCAGGTGTTCGACCTCGCGATGATCGAGCGCATCATCGAGGCGTTCGGCGCGGCATCGCACCAGGTCGACTATTTCGGCTATTCGCGGCAGGGCTGGTCGCGCCAAAGCGCCGAGGCACTCGCCGACGCCACCGTCTTCGACATCCATACCGGCAAGGGGCAGGGCAATGACCTCGCGGCGTCGTCGCGCGCCGTCGCGTGCCTGCAGTTGACGGCATGAATCTCGACTACCTGATCCAGCGCCTGATCGGTCGCGCGACCTGCCGGTTGCAGGCCGACGCAGCGCTCGGGCGCTCGGCCAGGATCCGAAACATCCGCGGCGATTCCGACAAGATCGTCGTCGGCCGCAACAGCCGAATCCTGGGCGAGCTGCTGACCTTCGCGCATGGCGGGGAGATCAAGATCGGCGAATGGTGCTATGTCGGCGAGGGCACGCGGATCTGGTCGGCGGCCTCGATCGAGATCGGCGACCGCGTGCTGATCTCGCATTCGGCGAACGTGTTCGACAATCTCACCCATCCGCTGCGGGCAGCGGAGCGGCACCGGCAGGTCCAGGACATTTTCACTCGCGGACATCCGAACGACATCTCGCTTGATGAAGGTCCGGTGCGGATTCGCGACGATGCGTGGGTTGGCGCCGGCGCCATGGTGTTGCGTGGTGTGACGATCGGTCAGGGTGCGATCGTCGCGGCCGGCGCGGTGGTGACCCGGGATGTCGCGCCGTTCTCGATCGTGGCGGGCAATCCGGCCGTGCTGGTGAGGGAGCTTGGTCCCGATGAGCGGTGAGCGCAAGTTTACCACCTGGGAGGAAGCGGTGGTCTGGCTGCGCAATCAGCCGGACCAGCGCCAGCTCGTGCTCGACGCATTCTACGACGATCCCCTGGCTGACGCTGCTGAACGCTATTTCAGGAGCTCAGAGTGGCAGGCGGTCGCCGCGCTGCTGGCTGGCCGTTCCGGCACCGCGCTCGACGTCGGGGCGGGTCGCGGCATTGCGAGCTACGCGCTCGCCCGCAACGGCTTTGATGTGACGGCGCTGGAGCCTGATCCGAGCGCGATCGTCGGCGCAGCGGCGATCCGGGATCTGGCGCAGCAGACCCGGCTGCCGATCCGGGTGGTCGAGGAATTTTCCGAGCGGCTGCCGTTCGACGATGCGACCTTCGATCTCGTGTTCGCCCGCGCCGTGCTGCACCATACGCGAGATCTCGAGAGCGCATGCCGGGAGATGTTTCGCGTGCTGCGGCCGGGCGGCATGCTGATCGCGGCGCGCGAGCATGTCATCAGCAAGGAGGCGGATCTGCCGCAGTTCCTCGCACAGCATCCGCTGCATCATCTCTATGGCGGCGAACATGCCTTCCTGCTCGATCGCTACACCGGCGCGCTGACGAGCGCGGGATTTTCCGCGATCGACACGCTGGCGCCGCTGCAAAGCCCGATCAACCTGTTCCCGTATACGCGGGAGACCCTGCGCGCCGCGATCGTGACCAGACTGTCGCAGAAGATTCCGGTGGCTCCGCTGTGGCGAGGTGCGCTGGCGTCGCGCCAGGTGTTCGGCTCGCTGCTGTCGATTGCCGAACGCTTCGACAACCGGCCCGGCCGGCTCTACTCCTTTGTCTGTCACAAGGCCTGAGCGATGATCGTCTGGGTCACAGGCGCGAACGGTTTCATCGGTCGCCATCTCGTGCATGAACTGGCAGGAGCCGGTCATGCCGTGCACGGCGTCGGACACGGGACGATCTCCGCAACGGAAGCCCGGCAGCTTGGCTTGCAGAGCTGGATCAACGGTGAGATCGACGCGGCCAATCTGAACGCGCTCGCGGCTGCGCATGGGCTGCCGGCGCGCGTCTTTCATCTGGCTGGCGGATCGTCCGTCGGCGTCTCGATCGAGCGGCCGTTCGAGGATTTTTCCCGAACCGTGGCGAGCACCGCGCGGCTGCTCGAATGGCTGCGGGGATCCGCGCCGGATTGCGCGGTGATCGCGGCATCGAGCGCGGCCGTCTATGGCGCCGACCATGTCGGGCCGATTGCCGAGAGTGCCGTCCCGGCTCCGATGTCGCCCTACGGGCAGCACAAATGGATGATGGAGCAATTGTGCCGCAGCTACGCGCAGTCGTTCGGCATCGATTGCAGCATCGTTCGACTGTTCTCGGTCTACGGCCCCAACCTGCGCAAGCAACTGCTCTGGGACATCTGCTCGCGGCTGGCGGCCAAGGAGCCGGTGCTCACGCTCGGCGGGACCGGTAGTGAAATCCGTGATTGGACCGACGTTCGCGATGTCGCAAGGCTGCTTGCCGGTCTCGCGCAACCCGCCTCGCAGCAGACCTTCCGGATCATCAATGGCGGGTCGGGCCGAGGCACCAGCGTCGCCGACATCGCAGCCGGCCTCATCAAGTTGTGGGGCGGCAACACGGTCGTGCGACACTCGGGAATAAGCCGGCCCGGCGATCCCGCGAGCTTGCTGGCCGACGATGCAACGCTGCGCCAGATCGGCTTCGATTGGCGCATTGCGCTCGACCAGGGCCTTGCCGACTACGTGGCCTGGTTCAAGGGGCAGGCTTCGTGACATCCCGCCCGTTGCGGATCGCGTTCAATCATATTTCGCGACGGCTATGGGCCGGCGGCTACAATTATCAGCGTAACCTGTTCGCGGCGCTTGCGCGGTTCCAGCCCGGCGAGTTCGTTCCGGTGGTGTTTGCCGGAAATGGCGCCGACCAGAATGAACTCGCCGAGCTTGCCGCTATTTCCGCAGTCGAGGTCGTCCGATCGGACGCATTCGATGGCCAGCCGGGTCTGGCCGCGGCGCTGACACTTGGCCTTGATCGCGATGCCGCAGCGGCGTTTCACGCCGCGCGCGTCGATGTCGTCGTTGAAGCGGCGCGCTTCTTCGGGTGGCGGCTGCCCATCCCGGCAGTGGCGTGGATCCCGGATCTGCAACATCGCTCACTGCCGCAGCTGTTTCCGAGGACGGCACGCTGGCGCCGCGAGATCGGCTTTCGCGTTCAGATCGCATCGGGGCGCGACATCATGCTGAGCAGCGAGAGCGCCTTGCGTGATTTCAGGGCGTACTACCCGCACGTTCGAAACCGGGTCAGCGTCGTTCGCTTCGCGACCCAGCCGCCCGCCGCGTTCCTGGACACCGACCCGTTGGACGTGATCGCGACGTATGGTCTGCCTCCCAACTATTTCTATCTGCCGAACCAGTTCTATCGCCACAAGAACCATCAGCTCGTGGTCGATGCGCTGACCATCCTGAAGCGTCGCGGGATCGATGTGGTGGTCTGTGCATCCGGTAGCACGGAAGACCGGCGCGAGCCGGGCTACTACGATCTGGTCAATTCCGAGATCCGGAAGCGCGGTCTCGACACGCGCTTTCGCCACCTCGGCGTCATCCCGCTGCCCCACGTCTACGCGCTGTTGCGGGCCTGCACGGCGCTGCTGAACCCGTCGCGCTTCGAGGGTTGGAGCACGACGGTCGAGGAGGCGAAATCGTTCGGCGTTCCCTTGATCCTGTCCGACATCGACGTGCACCGGGAGCAGACCGCGGGCGCCGCCCGCTATTTCGGCGTCGACGATGCCGACGCGTTGGCGCATCACCTGATGCAGGCGTCGCAAGAGGCTCGTGGAGCTGTCGTTCGAAACCTCGTTCCGCATCAGGATGACAATGTCAGCGCATTCGCGGCGAGTTTCGCGGCCACGATGCGACAGGCGGTCGCCAAATCAGAACGCTAGACACGCAACTCGCCGTATCGCGCCACCCGGTGAGGTTGACGTTCATCGCGTGAACGGGGTAGAGGTGGGACCAGAGACGGATCGGATTCAGGCCTTGGCGGCTCGAATGCGCGTGCGCTCGAATTGTCCACGAAACACAGGTTAGTCAGACGTGTGCGGCATATTCGGCCTCATCGCCAAGAACGGGTCCGTTGATGCTGATCAGGTCGATCGACTGACAGATCTCGTCGCGCACCGCGGTCCGGATGGTCGCGGCGTCAGGATCAATGGCAATGTCGGGTTAGGGCACCGGCGGCTTGCGATCATCGATCTGACCGAAGATGGCGCGCAGCCGATGCGCGACCGGCTGCTCCCGATCTGGATCACGTATAACGGCGAGATCTACAATTACCTCGAGCTTCGCGCCGAGCTGGAGGCGCTTGGACATGTCTTCCACACCGCCTCCGACACCGAGGTCCTGTTGGCGGCCTATGTCCGCTGGGGGGAGGGCTGCCTCGACCGCTTCAACGGCATGTGGTCGTTCGCGATTCACGACGAGCGCGACAACACGCTGTTCTGTGCGCGAGATCGGTTCGGCGTCAAGCCGTTCTACTTCACGGACACGCCGACGCAGTTCGGCTTCGGCTCGGAGATCCGCCAGCTGCTTCCGTTGATCGGGCGTTCGATCGCGGACGATGATCTCGTCAGTGATTTTCTGGTCTGCGGTTTGAGTGATCACACCAACCGGACCTTCTTCAAGGGCATCGAGAAGCTGCCGCCCGGACACAAGATGCGGGTCGACGTTTCGACCGGCCGGATCGCGATAGAGCGCTACTATTCGCTGGCGCCGCGCGCGGCCGTGACCGACGAGCAGGATGCCGCAAGGTCGCTGGCCGAGCTGCTGGACGACGCGACACGGCTGCGGCTGCGCTCGGACGTGCGCGTCGGCACCTGTCTGTCGGGAGGGCTGGACAGTTCCAGCGTCGCGACGCTGGCTGCGAAGCGCTATGCGGCGAATTCCAACGAGCGCTTCTTTGCCATCACGGCCGTCAGCGAGCAGGCAGCGAACAACGAGGAAGCCTACGCGGCTGATGTCGTGGCCAAGGCCGAACTGAACTGGTTACGCACCAAGCCGAGCTACGAGGATTTCGCCTCGACCGCAGAAGCCCTGCTCGACGTGCAGGAAGAGCCGTTCGGCGGCCCCTCGATCATGATGCAATACGAGGTGATGAAGACGGCGCGCGCGAACGGCGTCATCGTGCTGCTCGATGGCCAGGGCGGTGACGAGACGCTGCTGGGCTATCACCGCTATTATGCAGCCTGGCTCCGCGATCGGCTCGATCACGCCGGCATCGGCGGATTTCTCTCGGCCTTTCGTGACGCCATGCAGGCCGGCGTTTCGGCGCGTCGCCTGTTGATGTACCTGTTCGGCGCCAGCTCGGCGGCGCTGCGGGCCGCATATTATCGCTGGCAGTACGCCTTCCTGAAGCGCCCGGACCTGCCGGAGTGTCTTCGCCGATTCGCGCGTGAGACGCGCGATGCGCAGCAAATGCAGGTGCTGGAGATCACCGAAACCAATTTGCCGATGTTGCTGCGTTTCGAGGACAAGAACTCGATGCGGTTCGGCATCGAGACGCGGTTGCCGTTCCTGGACTATCGATTTGTCGAATTCGCGTTGAGTCTGCCGACCCGCATCAAGCTGAACCACGGCTGGACGAAATGGCCGCTCCGCGCCGCGATGGAGGAGGCGCTTCCGGCCAGCATTTCCTGGCGCAAGGACAAGATCGGCTTTGCCGCTCCCGATCAGATCTGGCTCAACCGGCACTCGCCTGCGATGTATGAGAAGGTGATCGGCAGCGCGCTGCTTGCCCGCTATGTCGACATGACCGCGGTGAAGCGCAGGTTCCACCGGCTCGACCTTGGGATGCGCTGGCGGCTCTATTGCGTGGCGCTTTGGGGGGAACGCTTCGGGGTTGGAGCCCCATGAAGGTCTGCATGCTGTCGAGTGTCCATTCCGCCAACGACATTCGAATTGTTGAGAAGGAGGCGCGAAGCCTGTCCGAGGCCGGTCATGACGTGACCGTGGTGGCGCGGCCGCCGCGCCCGAGCGACCCGGGACGCATCGCATTCAAGTTGATCGAGACGCCGCCGGTTGCGCGATGGAAGCGTCCCTGGGTCGCGGGGAGGGCAGCGATTGCGCTGGCCCATGCGGCTGGAGCCGACGTCGTGCAATTCCACGATCCCGAGCTGATACCGTTCGCGTTGCGGCTCAGGACGCGCGGCTGCAAGGTGATCTATGACGTCCACGAGGACGTGCCATCGGATATCCATTCCAAGCGCTGGATCCGGCCGTGGATGCGGCCTTCCGTGGCGCGCGCGATGGAACTGGTGGAGCGAAACGCCGCGCGGCACTTTGATGCGATCGTGGCCGCGACGCCGGCCATCGCCGCTCGCTTCCGTGCTTATGGTGCCGATGTCACGGTGGTCCGGAACACCGTGCGGCTGGACGAATTCATCGCGCCGACGGCGACGACCGCGCGGCGACGGCAGGCGGTCTATGTGGGGCGCACCAGCTTCGATCGCGGGCTGGTCGAGATGGTGGAGGCATGCGCCGCGGTGCGGCTGCCGCTGGTGCTCGCGGGAACCATCGGCCACGAGGAACAAGCCTGGCTTGAGAAATCATCCGCGGACGTGTCATACAGGGGCACGCTCGGACGCGGCGAGATCGCGACGCTGCTCAACGAAAGCCTTATCGGACTCAATCTGCTGCTGCCTGAACCGAATTATTTGCTGTCACTTCCAACCAAGCTTTTTGAATACATGGCCGCCGGGCTACCTGTCGTTTCCAGTGATCTGCCGAAATCCAAGGAGATCGTCGAGGCGGCGGGATGCGGCTTTGTAGTGTCGCTCGATGATCGCGCGGCCTTGCTGGATCGCCTCGCCAGGCTCGCCGACGATCCTCGACGTGCGATCGAACTTGGATTGGCGGGGCGGGCGGCGGTCTCCGAAAAGTTCAACTGGCAGCACGATGCGGCGGAGCTCAACCGGCTCTACCGGCGACTTGCCGTGCCCGGTGGCGCGGCATGAACATCTGGCTGCTGCATCCCTTTGCCGGTGGTCCGGGGCTCGGCCGTCACTATCGTCCGTTCTGGCTGGCGGACGCCTGGGGGAAGATGGGCCATCGGGTGGTGATCGTCAGCGCCGCCTTCCATCATCTGCACAGGCAGCCGCGCGCGCCGGGGCCGCAGCGGATCAATGACGTCGACTTCTGGTTCCTCGACACGCCGCGCTATGGCAGTGGCAGCCTGGGGCGGCTTCGCAACAATCTGAGCTTTGGCCCGGCGGTAAGCTCGGCAGCGTCGGCAATCGCCGCGCAGTTCGGCAAGCCGGATCTGATGATCGCGTCGAGCCCGCATCTGTTTTTCATCTCGGCGGCGCATCGGCTCGCGCGCCGTTTCGATGCCAGGTTCTGGCTCGAGATCCGCGACCTCTGGCCGGAGAGCATCGTCGCGCTTGGGATGACGCCTGCATGGCATCCCCTGACGAAGGTGCTCGGCTGGAAGGAGCGTGCCGCCTATCGCGCGGCGGATCGCGTGATCTGTCTGCTGGCCGGAGCGGAAGCCCACATGCGCGCACGCGGCCTGGCGGCCGGCAAGTTCCTGTGGCTCCCCAACGGTGTGTCCGACGACGAAATCCAGAACGCGCTTACAATCGAAAGTCTTGCTCATCCGCTGATCGATCGCATCAATGTGCTCAAGCAGCAGGGCAGGCGCGTCGTGCTCTACGCCGGCGGCATGGGTCCGCCGAATGCCGTGGAAGCCATTCTCGACGCAGCTTCCATCCTCGGCAACGCGAGCCCAGAGATTCAATTCGTGATGATCGGTTCCGGCACCTCGCGGGCCGCGCTCAAGCAGCGGGCTGCCACGCTCGCCAACGTCGAGTTTCATGATGAAGTCGAGCGATCGGTCGTGCATGGCATGCTGCATGCTTCCGATTGCGCGGTCGTCGCCTTCCACAAGAACACGCTCTATCACCACGGCATCAGCCCCAACAAGCTGTTCGACTATTGCCTGTTCGCCCCGCGCAGCGTCATCGCTTGCGAGGCGCGGGCGCTTGCCGGGCTCGAGGATCTGGTGACTGCACGATGTGCACCGGACGATCCCAATGCGCTCGCAGCGGCATTGCGCGTCGCCTTGGAGGGGCCGGCTCGCCAACGGGACGATCGCGTCGCCGTCGCGCGGCGCTACAGCTATTCGGCGCTGGCGGCGCGATATCTGGCCGGAACCGCGTGATCGAGCCTGCACTGTGGCCGTCCCGACACACGGGCCTGAACAAAATATCTTTAAAATCAATCTGTTGTCATGTTCATTGCGTGAACGAATCTGCTTGACGTTCATCAAGTGAACGCGCTATCAGCCGCTCCAGCGGGGATAGGCGTGATGGCAGGTACTCTACCGACGGATGAGAATGACAGCGACCGGCTGGTGCTTGGGCTGCTCACCTCTCTCGAGGCGGATGGCGCGCAATCGCAGCGGCGGATCGCGGCCGAACTCGGCGTCGCGCTAGGCCTGGTCAACGCGTATCTGAAGCGGGCGATCAAGAAGGGCTTCGTCAAGGTCGGGTCGGCGCCGGCGCGACGCTATGCCTATTACCTCACCCCACAAGGCTTCTCCGAGAAATCGCGACTGACCGTTCAGTTCCTGACCGATTCCTTTTCGCTGTTCCGCAAGGCGAAGGAGGAATATGGCAGGCTGTTCGAGCGCGCCCAGGCCCTTGGCTTCAGGCGGATCGTGCTCGCCGGGCAGTCGGACCTTTGCGAAATCGCGGTCCTGTGCGCGGTCGACGGGCCGATCTCGATCCTTGCCATCGTTGATCCCGACGCGACCGCGAGCCGGTTCGTCGGTGTCAAGGTGGTCTCGTCCTATGCGCTGGTGGGCGAGCCGTTCGACGCGGTTGTCGTGACCCATCTGACGGCGGCGCGGAGTGTGTTCGACCAGGCGGTCAGCAATTTCGGCGCCGAGAAGGTGCTCGCGCCGGGCCTGCTGGGCCTGCGTCCCAAACAGCCGCTGGGGGCGTGACGGCGATGCAGCCCGATTCCCGCTGGTATGTGGTGCAGACGCAGGTCAACGCTGAAACAAAGGCGGCGGCCGGCCTCGTGCGGCAGGGGTTTTCAACCTACCTCCCGCGCTATCAGCGGCGTCGCAGCCATGCGCGGAAGGTCGAGATCGTGTCGCGACCGCTGTTCCCGCGTTACCTCTTTGTCGCGATCGACGTTGCGGCGCAGCGCTGGCGTGCCATCCAATCGACGCTCGGTGTTTCGCATCTCGTGTGTGTCGGAGATCGGCCCGCTGCGGTGGAAAACGGCACCATCGATGCGTTGAAGGCGCGCGAGGACGAAGCCGGATTCATCAAGCTGGCGCGCGGACCGGCATTCTCGCCCGGCGACAAGGTGCGGATTACCGAAGGTGCGTTTGTCGACAGTCTTGCGCTTGTAGAGGACGCCAGCGATCACCATCGCGTGGCCGTTCTGCTCAATCTGCTCGGCCGCAAGGTCCGGGTTCTTGTCGGGGCGGATCTGATCGCTGCGGCTTGAGTGCGTCTGCAGCCTGGCAGGCGTGATGGATATGTTTCGGCTTGGGTGTGATGTTCGATTCACCCCGAGTGCGGTAGCTTGCCTGAAGCAAACAGAATGTTCGAAAGAGGATTTTCATGACGAACTACGCGCTGATCGGGGCGGCCGGCTACATCGCGCCACGGCACATGCGGGCAATGGCCGATACCGGCGGGAAGCTCGCTGTGGCCTACGATCCCAACGACTCCGTCGGAATCATGGACAGCCACTTCCCCGATGCCGAGTTCTTCACGGAGTTCGAGCTGTTTGACCGTTACGTCGGCGCGATGCAGCGTGACGGCAAGAAGATCGACTACATGACGGTCTGCTCGCCGAACTACCTTCACGACGCGCACTGCCGGTTTGCGCTCCGTTCCGGGGTGGATGCGATCTGCGAAAAGCCGCTGGTACTCAATCCCGGCGACATCGACGGATTGGCCGCCATCGAGCGCGATACCGGCCGGCGGATCTCCACCATTCTGCAATTGCGCCTGCATCCCGCGATCATCGCGCTTCGGGATCGCTTCGCCAATTCGCAGAAGCGCCACAAGGTCGAACTCACCTACATCACGTCGCGCGGGCGCTGGTACCACACCTCCTGGAAGGGCGCTGACGCCAGGTCCGGCGGCGTTGCGACCAATATCGGGGTGCACTTCTTCGACATGTTGAGCTTCGTGTTCGGGCCCGCCAGCCGCAGCGAGGCGCATTTGCGCGAAGCGGAGAGGGCTGCGGGCTCGCTGGAATGCGAGCGCGCTGACGTAAGCTGGTTCCTGTCCCTGGACCGCAACGACTTGCCCGACGCCGTGAAGGGCAAGAAGACAACCTATCGCTCCATCACCGTCGACGGCGAGGAGGTCGAGTTCTCCGAAGGTTTCACCGACCTCCACACCAGGAGCTATGAGGAAATCGTCGCCGGTCGCGGTTTCAGGCTCGACGAAGTCCGCCCCTCGATCGATATCGTTTCCACTTTCCGGACGGCGCCGATCGTCCGCAGCAATGGCGTTCACGCCTTTGCCCAGAAGGCGATGCACAAATGAGCGAGATGCGCGAGGACCCGCGTTTCCCTGGCGTCTTGATCCATCAGTCGAGCTACGTCGACGATGGCGCAGTCCTTGGGCGCGGCACCAAGGTCTGGCATTTCTGTCACATCCTGCCGCGCACCATCATCGGCGAAAATTGCTCGATCGGGCAGAACGTCATGATCGGCCCCAATGTCACGATCGGGAACGGCTGCAAGATCCAGAACAACGTCTCGATCTATGATGGCGTCGAGCTCGCGGACGACGTGTTTTGCGGTCCGAGCTGCGTCTTCACGAACGTCAACAATCCGCGCGCAGATGTTTCGCGGAAAGACGAATTCCGCAAGACGCCGATCGGGCGCGGCACCAGCATCGGCGCCAACGCGACGATCGTGTGCGGACATTCGCTGGGCGAATACTGCTTCATCGGGGCCGGTAGCGTCGTCACGAAGGATGTACCTGCGTTCGCGCTGATGGCGGGAAACCCCGCCAGGCGGATCGGCTGGATGAGCAGGGTGGGCGAACGGCTCGGCAAGGATCTGGCGTGCCCGCGGTCGGGCGAGATTTACGTTGAAGCCGACGGTCGATGTTTTCCGAAAGAGGCGCACTAGGTCGCGCTCCAAAACCAACTTCGGTCCTCCAGGGAAATGCATCCAGCCACGAATCCAGTGCTCCGGCCGGTCGAGGCGCCCGAGTCCGGGCGTCTTCAGTTGCTGCTGCTTTGCGATTTCGCGCCAGGAAGCGCTGCTACGATCATCGACCACGTGATGGGTCTGAGGGAGTTATCCAGGCACGCGATCCACATCTTCAATTCGAAGGGGGACCCATCCAGCTCGCTCGAGCTAGACCGATTTGACGGTGTCATTGTTCACTATTCTCTCGTCGCCTGCATGGATAGCTATATCGGTCCCAATCTGCGTGCCGCCATTGGCAGATTTAAGGGGCTAAAGGCGGCCTTCGTCCAGGACGAGTATCGATGGATAAATGAGACCACGGAGGCGCTGCGGAGCCTGGGTATCCACATCCTGTTCAGCGTGGTTCCGTCAGAGATCATGGACGATGTTTACCCCCAAGAGCGACTGCCGGGTGTCGTCCGCGAAACCTTGCTCACCGGCTACGTCCCAACCGAGCTGCTCGGCAGAGTGGTGCCGGGTTTTGAGGATCGCTCGGTAGACGTTGGTTATCGCGCGAGAAAGCTTCCGGCGTGGTTGGGAAGCTTTGCCAGGGAAAAGTGGCTGATTGCGGATCGGTTCGAGGTGGATGCAGCCAGATACGAGTTGGCCTGCGATCTGTCCACGCGTGAGGAAGATCGTATATACGGCGAGAGCTGGATCGAGTTCCTTGCAAATTGCAAGGCCGTCCTGGGTACCGAGAGCGGCTCGAGCATTTGTGACTTCACCGGCGAAATTCGTACCAACGTTGAGCAACACGTAGCGCAGGATGCGAATGTTGGCTTCGAGACCCTGCGTAATCTTTACTTCAAGGATTTGGACGGGAAGATCGTTCTTTCAGTCATCTCGCCGCGATGTTTCGAAGCGGCGGCACTGCGAACATTGATGATCCTCTATGACGGGCACTATTCCGGAAGACTTGAGGCTTGGCGGCACTACGTGCCGTTGAGAAAAGATCACTCCAACATGTCAGAGGTGGTCGAGGTGTTGCGCGATCCACCACGGGCCCAAGCGATTATCGACCGAGCCTATCGCGAGGTTGCTCTTAATCCCGACAACAGCTTCCAGGCAATGGTTGGGCTAGTTGATCGCGTCATCGACCGTGTGTTCCGTCCAGAAATGGCAGCGACCAAATCGCCTTATGCCCCGGCGGAGTTGGCTGCGCTGCTTAGAAAAGAACATCGTTGGTCCCAGAAAGCCCTGCGGCGTCTGAAACAAGGGCGCCGGCATCCGATCGAGACGGCAAGAGTTGTTGTAGTGAGGGTGCTTGGTCTGTTCTCGCGTCTTGCTCAAGCTCCGTTCCGTCGTTCGGCGTGAGAGAGGATTTTGCGATGAGCCGGTGCTCGGCGCTCTCCCCGGGGATGAAAATGCGCCGGATCGAAATGAAAAGCATGCAACAGCGCTGCATCTGCGATAAGGCAGCCTGGTTGCATGCCGCTGGGTGCAGAATTGATAGTCGATCGTGCGAATTTTGATCCTTCACGAACTGGACAATCTTGCTTCGGCGCGGCGTACGTCGATCAACCACGCATTTGCGCTCGTTAAGTACGCTCCTCAACACGAATATACGTTGCATAGCGCACGCCAACCCGTCACGGCCCGTCTCCGCAAGCAGGCGTTCGATGCGATCATTCTCGACACGACGTTTCTGTGCTGGAGGTGGGCGAGGCCAAAATCGCTGTGGCTGGATCGGCTTCTCGATGCTTACGACTTTGTCGCGCAATCAGATGCCGTCAAGGTGGCGTTACCACAAGATGAGTACGATCATGCCGAGGTACTTGATGCGTGGCTCTCGGACTGGAAAGTCGATCTCATCTATTCCGTATGCTACGGTCATCACGAAGAGTTTTATCCTCGCGCGCGGGAGAGCGCACGGGTGCTCGAGGCGCTTACGGGGTATATCGACGACGTCGATATCGGCCTGATGCAGCGCTTTGCCGTGCCATTCAACGACCGGCCAATCGATGTCGGGTATCGGGCGAGGGCGCTGCCGGCATATTTTGGAAGAGTAGGCCAGGTGAAGGCCGAATTGGGCGAGCGCTTCCGGTCGAGAGTGGCTGATCGTAAGCTCAGACTGGATATCTCGACACGGGAGGGCGACGCTCTTGTTGGCGATGCTTGGCTGCAGTTTCTGGGTAACTGCAAGTTCACCCTTGGCTGCGAGAGCGGAAGTTCGCTCCTGGATCCGAGAGGGGAGATCAGGGAATGTGTCGAATTGCAGCTTCAGCGCAACCCGACAGCCAGCTTTGAGGAACTAGAGCAGACGTGCTTCGCCGGCCAGGACATGAGGAAGGCGTATACCGCGGCCGGGCCACGTCTGTTCGAGGCGGCGATCGCTCGGTCCTGCCAGATACTGACGCCCGGCAGTTATGTCGGCGCACTGAACCCAGGCGAGCACTACATCGAGCTCGCGCTTGATTGCTCAAATGCCGAAGAAGTCTACGAGCAGATGCAGGATGTGGACGCCAACCAAGCACGGATCGAGGCGTGTTACCGCGCATTGGTCGACGATCCGAAGTTCCGCTATAGGAATTTTGTGGCAGGTCTGCTAGCGGAAGTTCGTGATGTCGCGATCAGGAAGGGGCGGCTACCCCCTGATTGTAGTGCATCACCGGATGCGGTCGCCGATGAGTTTGCCTTGCGGGAATCGTTTACCCGCGCCGTTCTTCGCGCACATCAGCATCACATTGAGGATATGAAGGAAATCAGATTGTTACCCAATTTTCTTCATACGATTGTTGTTGCGCTTGTCCGTCAGATGTTGGCTCTCGCGCGTAGAATTCGCGGATAGATTTGGCGTCTTCGGTGATCTTGAATATCGGGGTTCTCTGACTTCATGTGTGGCATTGCAGGATTCGCGTCTCTGTCCGGTCATCCCGTTGAAGGGGGCATCGCGTCGCTCAACGCGATGAGCGGCTTGATCGCTCATCGTGGTCCCGATGGCTCGGGGCAATGGAGCGATGATGCCGGGAGCGTCGGACTGGTTCACCGTCGGCTTGCGATCATCGATTTGACGCCTGCCGGTGCCCAGCCGATGAGGGGCGCGAGTGGTACCGTGATTTCCTACAATGGGGAAATCTACAATTTCATCGAAGATGTGTATAAGAGACAGGCCGATGAGGGGCGCGAGTGGTACCGTGATTTCCTACAATGGGGAAATCTACAATTTCATCGAACTTCGCGAACAGCTTTCGAAAGGTTGGACGTTCCAATCCAACTCGGACACGGAAGTGATCCTCGCCGCATACGAGAAATGGGGCGAGCGCTGCGTCGATCATCTGCGCGGGATGTTTGCTTTCGCAATCTGGGACAATCGAAGCAAGAAGCTGTTTGCCGCGCGTGACCGTTTTGGGATCAAGCCGTTTTATTATACGGTGCAACACGGGGTCTTCTATTTCGCATCGGAGGCCAAGGCGCTGCTGCCGTTCTTGGGCGACATCGAAACCGACGCCGATGCGCTGAGTGAGTATCTCACATTTCAGTACACAATCGGCAAGAAGACCCTATTTAAGGGGATCTCCACTCTGCTGCCCGGCCATCTGCTTCGAGTTCAGGGCGGCGACGTCGCGACGTCCCGGTATTGGGACGTGCAGTACGACGTCGATTTCGATCGCAGTCCTAGCTACTTCGAGCGGCGCTTCACCGAGCTGCTATCCGACTCCATGCAGGTCCATCTGCGCTCCGACGTTCCGGTCGGCGGCTATGTGTCGGGTGGGCTCGACTCCAGTCTTGTTGCGCTCTTGGCTGCCAAGCTGGATCATCGCAGTCGTGACGCATTCCATGGCCGCTTCCTCGAATTTTCGGGGTATGATGAGAGCGGCTATGCGAAGACGGTGACCGATCTGGCGGATATGTCGCTCCACATGGTCGACATCACTGCCGCAGATTTCCGCAATAGCATCGGCGATGTCATCTATCACCTTGACTTCCCGGTGGCCGGACCGGGGTCGTTTCCGCAATACATGGTGTCCGCGCTGGCCGCGAAGAATGTCAAGGTCGTGCTGGGCGGGCAGGGCGGCGACGAACTGCTCGGCGGCTATGCGCGCTATCTGGTCGCTTATTTCGAGCAGTGCATCAAGGCAGCTATCGACGGCACCTATCAGAGCGGTCACTACGTGGTCACGATCGAGTCCATCGTGCCCAATCTCGGTCTGCTGCGTGAATACAAGCCCATGATCAAGGAGTTTTGGCGCGCCGGCCTGTTCGAGGATCTTGATCGGAGATACTTCCGCCTGGTCGATCGTTCGACTGACATGGTCGGTGAGGTCGACTGGAGTGCGCTGAACAAGGAGGCTGTGTTCGAGTCCTTCCGCGCCATTTTCAACAACAAAGACAATGTGCGGAAGGAAGCCTACTTCGACAAGATGACGCACTTCGACTTCAAGAGCCTGTTGCCGGCGCTGCTCCACGTCGAGGACCGCATGAGCATGGCGCACGGCCTGGAGAGTCGCGTGCCGCTGCTGGATCATCCTCTTGTCGAGTTCCTTGCCACAGTGCCGGCCGACGTGAAGTTCATGGGCGGGCAGATGAAGCAGCTCATGAAAACGGCTTATCGTGACACACTGCCGAAGGCGCTGTTGCAGCGGCGCGACAAGATGGGTTTTCCGGTGCCGCTGAAGGAATGGTTCGACGGTGAGCTCAAGGACTTTGTCCTGGACGTTTTCGGCGAACAGCGTTCGAAGCATCGTCCGTTCTTCAATAGTGATGTCGTGCTTTCCAGCTTCGGTGGGCAATCACGCTTCTCCCGAAAGACGTGGGGGCTTCTCAGTCTGGAGCTCTGGCATCAGCGCTTTCACGACCGGGCAGCCGAGTTTCGCGCGATGGTCAAGGCTTAAACTTCTCAATCTGGATGGTGGCTATGAAGATTTTCGTAACCGGCGGAGCCGGACAGGTTGGATCAACGGTCATCGACATGCTGTTGTCGCGTGGCGACACCGTGGTCGCGATCGACAATTATGCGACCGGCAGAGCCGACAATCTCACCAAGCACGACAATCTGACCCTGGTCGAGGACTCGATTGCAAACGTCGAGGTGATCGATCGACTGTTCTCCGATTTCCGCCCGGAGGTCGTGATTCACACGGCCGCGTCCTACAAGGATCCGGAAGACTGGAGCAGTGATGCGCTGGTGAATGCGGTCGGCACGGCCAATGTCGCGAAAGCCTGCAAGACCTTCGGCGTATCCCGTCTTGTCTACTTTCAGACTGCGCTTTGCTACGGTACCAAGCCGCTCCAGTCGCCGATTCAGCTTGACCATCCCATCAATCCCGTCAATTCCAGCTACGCCATCTCGAAGACAGCCGGCGAGAATTACGTGCAGTTCTCCGGAGTGGAATGGGTAACGTTCCGCCTTGCCAACGTGATCGGGCCGCGAAACGTGTCGGGGCCGCTGCCGATCTTCTACGGGCGGCTTGCAAAGGGGCAGAAGTGCTTCGTCACCCCGGCGCGCCGCGACTTCTGCTATGCTGGCGATCTCGCCCGCGTCGTTGTCAAGGCCGCCGATGGCGTCGGCCACGGCACCTATCACTTCTCCTCGGGCAAGGACGTCGCCATCAAGGAGCTCTACGATTCCGTGGTGCGGGCCATGAAGATCAACGACTATCCGGAGCCCGAGGTGAAGCCGCTCGGCCCGGACGACGCGCCTTCGATCTTGCTCGACCCGTCCCGCACGTTCAAGGATTTCGGTGACGTCGAATTCACGTCGCTGGACGAGATCGCTCGCCTGTCGGTCGAGCGCTGGGAGAAGGAAGGCGTCGTCGGTGGCTATACGCACCTGAAGGAAGCGCGTGCGGAAATCCGCACCTGATCGGAACGGCAAGATGCGCATCATCATCACTGGCGGCGCGGGCTGCCTCGGCTCGAACCTGATCGAGCACTGGCTGCCGCAGGGCCACGAGATTCTCGTGATCGACAATTTCGCCACCGGCAAGCGCGAGGTTGTGCCCGCGCTTCCGGGCTTGACCTTGATCGAGGGGTCGATCGTCGATCGGGATCTCGTCGCTTCGGCGTTCGAGAAATTCCGACCCACGCACGTCGTGCATTCGGCGGCTTCCTACAAGGATCCGGCGAATTGGCGCGAAGACATCGCGACGAATGTCGACGGCACCGTGAACGTGATCGATGCCGCGCGTGCCGCCGGCGTGGACCGGATCCTGAACTTCCAGACCGTGCTGTGCTATGGCCGGCCGGAAACCACGCCGATCCCGGTCGAGCATCCGCTGCGGCCGTTCACCAGCTACGGAATCTCGAAGGTGGCCGGTGAACAATATCTGGCGATGAGCGGCCTGCCCTACATGTCGCTGCGGCTCGCCAACGTGACCGGGCCTCGTTTGGCGATCGGTCCGATCCCGACCTTCTACAAGCGCCTCAAGGCAGGGCAGGGCTGTTTCTGCAGCGATGCGCAGCGCGACTTCCTCGACATGTCCGACTTCCTGGCCGCGGTCGATCTCGCGATGGCCGAGCAGGCGCCGACCGGGGTCTTCAACGTCTCGAGCGGGATCGGCCACTCGATCAAGGAGATCTACGACCTCGTGCGGTCCCACCTCGGACTGCCGGCCGATCCCGACGTGAAGGTGGTGCCGGTCGGCGATGACGACGTACCGTCCGTCGTTCCGGATCCGAGCCGGACCCGTGCGTTGCTCGGATGGCAGGCCAAGGTGCCGTTCGATGAGACCATTCGGCGTCTCCTTGCATGGTACGACGCCCATGGCGTGAGCGATGTCTATAGTCACCTGGCGGCACCAAAGAGCTGATCATGAAGTCATTCAACGGATCGACCATACTCGTCGTCGGCGGAGCCGGGTTCGTCGGCTCAAATCTCGTCCGGCTGCTGCTCGAGCAAGCGCCGGCCAAGATCATCGTCGTAGACAATCTTCTGTCGGCAGACGCCTCGAACGTGCCGGGAGATCCCCGGATCCAGTTCGTGTCGCGTCCGATCACCGATGACGCCGTGCTCGCCGCATTGCCCGAAGATCTCGACTTCGCGTTCCATCTGGCGTGTTTCCACGGCAACCAGTCGTCGATTGCCGATCCGATGGCGGATCACGACAACAACACGCTGACCAGCCTGAAGCTGTTCGAACGGCTCAAGGGCATCCGCTCGCTGCGGAAGGTGGTGTATGCTGCGGCGGGTTGCGCGGTGGCCGAGAAGACCTTCGATGGCGCGTCGGCGACGACGGAGGATGCTCCGGTCTCGCTGTACCACGACAGCCCCTATTCGATCTCCAAGCTGATCGGGGAGATGTACGGCAACTACTATTTCTCCCGCTACAAGCTGCCCTTCGTGAAGGCGCGATTCCAAAACGTCTATGGTCCGGGCGAGATACTGGGAGCCGGGCGCTGGCGCGGCACCGTTCACACGGTCTGGCGGAACGTCACCCCGACCTTCATCTGGAAGGCGCTCAACGACGAAGCACTTCCCGTCGAGAATGGCGGGATCGCGTCCCGCGACTTCATCTATGTCGAGGACATGGCGCGGGGATTGATGGCTTGCGCGCTCTCGGGCGATCCCGGCGAGATCTACAATCTTGCCTCGGGCGTCGAGACCAGCATCCTCGAACTGGCGAAGCGGGTGAACGCGATCACCGGCAACCAGACGCCGATCGCGCTGACGCCGGCGCGCGACTGGGACAGGTCGGGCCAGCGCTTCGGTGATCCCGCGAAGGCGCGCGAGAAGCTCGGGTTCGCGGCGAGCGTCGCGCATGAAGAGGGCCTGCGGCGGACCGTTGCGTGGACGCGGGAGAACCGCGACCGCATCCTCGGCTGCATGCGCAACCACGTTGCGCATGTGCCCGACGTCGCGAAGTATTCCTGATGTCCGTCAAAATTCTCACTGTGGTCGGCGCGCGACCGCAGTTCATCAAGGCCGCAGCGGTCAGCCGGGCCATCCGCGAAACGGATGGATTGGCGGAAGTGATGATTCACACCGGCCAGCATTTCGACGCAAACATGTCCGACCTGTTCTTCGAGGAATTATCCATCCCGAAGCCGAAGCATCATCTGGACATCAATGGCGGCGGCCACGGCGACATGACCGGGCGAATGCTGATGGCGATCGAGCCGATCCTGCTTGCCGAAAAGCCGGACTGGGTTGTGGTGTATGGCGACACAAACTCGACGCTGGCCGGCTCGCTGGCCGCGGCCAAGCTTCACATCCCGGTCGCCCATGTCGAAGCGGGACTCCGTTCCTTCAACCGGCGGATGCCGGAAGAGTTGAACCGGATTGTGACGGATCATCTCTCGACATTGCACTTCTGTCCCACCGCGACGGCCATCGCGAACCTTGCGGCAGAGGGCGTGACTGAGGGCGTACATCACGTCGGCGACGTCATGTACGACGCCACCATGTTCGCTCTCGAGAAGGCGGAGACCGGGTCCGGTATCCTGGCTGAGCTGCAGCTTGAGCCCGGCCAATATGCGCTTGCGACCGTGCACCGTGCCGAGAATACCGACGACCCGGAACGGCTGCGCGACGTCGTTAAGTTCCTGCTCGAGCAGGCGCGCGGGCGCACCGTCGTGCTGCCGCTGCATCCGCGTACCCGGCACGCCGCAGCGCGGTTGGGTGTGAGCCTGGACGGGCTCCGCATCATCGAGCCGGTCGGCTATCTCGACATGGCAAAGCTGCTGCATCACGCCACCGAGGTGTACACGGACTCCGGCGGTTTGCAAAAAGAGGCATATTTTCACCGCGTGCCATGCGTAACGCTACGCGATGAAACTGAATGGACCGAGACGGTTGCAAGCGGATGGAATCGGCTCTGGAAAGGGCCAGTTAAGTCCGTGCGACGTGACATAAACGAGTATGGGACTGGTCGCGCGGCCCATGACGTCGTCCGGCTATTAGGCTCATGTGCGCCAAGATGAAAGGGGCGCCGCGAATCGCGTCCTTGTTCAGCAAGCTTGTCGCCAAAGTCCGTTTTGTCGACTTTCGGTAGGCGGCGCGTATCCGTCCGTTCCAGGATTGCGGCCTCGTCGCTACAGCGCTATTTCAGCGTCCAAATTCGATGCCTTTCAAGCCGGCCGTCGCAACAGCCTAGCAAGAGTGATGACATGAAATCCGAGTTGATCGCTAAACTGGACGATAGAACAGCCGTAATCGGCATCGTGGGCTTGGGCTACGTCGGCCTTCCGCTCATGCTGCGTTATGCCGAAGTAGGCTACAAGGTCGTTGGCTTTGATATTGACCAGACTAAAGTCGATGCACTTCAAGCCGGTCAGTCCTATATCGAGCATATATCGAGCGGCAGCATCAAGGCTGCGACGAGGCTTGGCTTCGAGCCGACGACCGATTTCTCCCGCGCGAGAGATGTCGATGCACTTATTCTCTGTGTTCCAACGCCGCTCAACAAATATCGCGAACCCGATCTGAGCTTTGTACTAGATACGACAGAATCGCTTCTGCCGTATTTGCATCAGGGGATGGTTTTGTCACTTGAAAGCACGACCTATCCTGGCACAACTGAGGAAGAGTTAAAGCCGCGCATCGAAAAATTCGGCCTCACTATCGGCCAAGACATATTTCTGGTCTTTTCTCCAGAGCGCGAAGATCCCGGTAACCCAAGCTTCTCGACCCGGTCAATTCCGAAGGTCTGTGGTGGTTGCACACCCGCATGCCTTGAGGCTGGCATTGCTCTCTATCGTCAGGTGATCGACAGGGTCGTTCCCGTAAGCTCGACGCGGGCCGCCGAGTTGACGAAGCTGCTGGAGAACATCCATCGCTCGGTGAATATTGGTCTAGTCAACGAGATGAAGCTTGTCGCCGACAAGATGGGGATCGATATTCACGAAGTGATTCGCGCCGCAGCCACCAAGCCGTTCGGCTTCGTTCCGTATTATCCCGGACCCGGCATCGGCGGACACTGCATTCCAATTGATCCATTCTATCTGACATGGAAGGCGCGCGAATACGGCATGCACACGCGCTTCATCGAACTCGCTGGCGAGATCAATTCCTCGATGCCGGACTACGTGATTTCTAAACTGTCCTTGGCTCTTAATCAGAGAAACAAGTCCATTAAGGGAAGTTCGATTCTGGTGCTCGGGATTGCTTACAAGAAAAATGTGGACGATGTGCGAGAGTCTCCCTCGGTTCTTTTGATGGAGAAGCTGCGGGATCTAGGAGCAGAGATTGCCTACAGTGATCCGCACGTACCTTCGTTCCCCAAGATGAGAGCGCATTCTTTCGATCTGGCAAGCGTACCGTTGAGCAAAGGCGTTCTGCAGCAGTTCGACTGCGTATTGCTTGCCACAGACCACGACCGGTTTGACTACGAGTTGTTAGTCTCGGAGGCGCCGCTGATAGTCGATTGCCGTGGTAAGTTTGTCGGGCCAGCAGACAACGTCATCAAGGCTTGAGAATATCATCGATTCACGTCGTTCGCGAAGTAGGGCACTCAACTAACTCACCTCCGTGAGTGACCGTCAGTCCAAAGGTTGAGATTTGCGACAACTTCTGAGTGGCATAAGGCACAAGTCGTTGCTTGAAAGAGGGCACGGTCGTGGCGCGCCAGTCGAACGCTGAGATTCCTTCAAAAAAGGCGCGATGGATGTATGGCCAGAACGATTTGATGATGAAGCTTGCTCGACTGTTTCGTTATCGGATGCGCTTGTTCGACAGCGTAGTAAGTGATGTGCGTCAGAGATACGGTGGGTCAATATTGGGCGTTGCCTGGGTCGCAGTATTTCCGGTCATGCAACTTGCGATCTATGCTGGCCTCTATGCGTTCATCTTCAAAGTCCAGCCACAAAATCTGTCTCGCGAGAGTTACGTCATCCTTCTATTCTCAGGCATGGTGCCGTTGATGGCATTCAACGAAGCATTGACTAGCGCTACATCGTCGCTTTCGGCAAATCGGGCCCTTTTGCTAAACACAGTGTTTCCTGCCGAGCTGATACCCATCCGGGCAGTGCTAAGTGCGCAAGTCTCTAGCTTAGTGGCGCTTACTGTAACACTGTTGAGTGGAGCAATTTTTGGCGGAGTGAATTGGAAGTCGGTGCTCCTCGTCCCCGTGCTATGGGGATCGCTATTGATGTTCGTTGGCGGTATCGGCTGGATCCTTTCACTTGTCTCGCTCGTCGTTCGTGACATTCAGCATGGATTGGGTTTGGTTCTTATGGTGTTGTTCGTACTTAGTCCGTTCGCCTACACACCAGAGATGGTACCGAGCGCAATGAAGTTCATTATTTACCTCAACCCGATGTCCTATTTCGTGTTCTGCTTTCAAGCCCTGATTTGCTACGGAGAGTTTCCCTTGCCAGGCTATCTGGCTGTTGTTTTCGGAATGGCTCTAACAAGCTTCTTGGGAGGATTCTGGATATTCCAGCGAATTAAGAACGTGTTCTATGACTATGCATGAAGACTCGAAGATGACAAAATCTAGCGAAGTGGCGATCTGGTTTAAGAATGTCTCGAAGATCTATCGACTTCATGGCAGCCAGAAAGATCAGTTGATAGAGGCGCTGCAGCTTCATCGTTACGGATTTAGACCGCGAACCGCAGCGAAAGAGTTCAGTGCACTCGCGCACATAGATTGGAAGGTTCAGAAGGGGCAGCGGATCGGAATAATCGGTCGTAACGGTTCTGGGAAGACAACGCTTCTGAAGTTGATCTGTGGCAATTTTTCTCCGACGTCTGGCGTTGTCGAGGTGGTTGGACGAGTGCAGGCTCTGATGAATGTTGGTATTGGTTTTCACCCAGAATTTACGGGACGGGAGAATATCGATGCCTCATTGCACTACAATGGGCTGGAGCGAGCAGAGCATCAGACGGCGGTCGAAGGAATCATCGAGTTTTGTGAATTGAGCGAATTCATTGATCAGCCGTTTAAGACCTATTCTCTGGGAATGCAGGCTAGGCTGATGTTCGCGACTGCGACCGCGATACGTCCTGAGATACTCATCATTGATGAAGTCCTTGGGGCCGGCGATGCATACTTCGTAGCGAAGTCAAAGAAGCGCGTTGATAAGCTTATTGGCAACGGTTGCACGATGCTTCTCGTTTCGCATTCGATGAGTCAGATATTGGAGCTCTGCGACCGTGCAATCTGGCTAGACCAGGGTGAAATCCGAATGGAGGACAGCGCGTTTCTGGTCGTCAAAGCCTATGAAGAGTACTTAAACAAGACTGTGGAGAAGCTAAACAAGGCAGAGCGACTCACGTCGTCCGTCGTCGCCACAGAAAATGTCGTGGGGCACCGTGAGCTGTCCGAAGATAATCCAACGACCGGCGAATTGACTGGGACCCGTTTTGTGGCGCAGAGCTTCGACTCTAGGCGGATGCAGGTGCCTTCGTTTGTGCCGCACGACGCTATGCCTCAATTTCCACATCCGGCGCCGGCGGCTCTGCGGCATCTTGCACCGGGCGGACTGTCGCGGTGGGTTGATGAAACCTCGCTTAGAATTGTCGGCCTCGATTTGCAGACTGAGGTGGGCTCAACAAATAAGTTCATCTGCTTGCGTCCCGCTCGGTTTGTGATCGACCTCGAAGTCCTGAAAGACGGTAGTTACAGATGCTGCTACGGAGTGGCCATTCACGATCACATGGGAAACTGCGCCACGCGCTTGTTCAGTCCGCCAGATGAATTTAGCGCAAAAGGGGGAGACCGACGGCAGGTGTCGGTCGTTCTGAATCCCTGCCAAATTGGGCCCGGTGAATACACTGTAGGGATAAGCGTAACCGAACATGTTGGAATTGAGCGAATGAACGAAGGTAAACGTTTCGACCTTCTCAGTCGCAGTTTTAACCTAGACGTAGTGTTGCCGGAATCGATTAGTGCGGTTGGTGCCGCCTTTTTGCATTCTTCTGAATGGACCTGCGTTGATGTGAGGGCTTCGTGATGAGTAAGGCCGCCTATGCTCGGGCTCCGATTCGTACTGTCGAGGGGATTCCCGTCTTCTCCGAGAGCGATGAATATGTCGCAAACTATGCAAAGATCGCCCATGACCATCTCGAGCATTTGGCTTCCACGCATCATTCCCCTTTCATGGTCGACGACCAAATACAAGATTCCGAGGCAGTTACCCTTGGTTTGATACAGCGTTACCTTCCAGACGGAGCGCGTATTCTCGATGCGGGTGTGGGCACCGGTAATCTGCTAAAGAACGTGCCGAACTATGATCGTTACGGCGTTGACGTTGCGCTTGAGTATCTACAATTGGCTCTGAAGCGAGGTCTAACAGTCGCGCTCGCTAAACTCGCAGAAATGCCCTACGTCGATAACTATTTTGACGGTGTCGTCGTTTGCGATGTGCTTGAGCATCTTCTGGATTTGGACGCATCGGTAGCGCAGATTGCACGCGTGCTAAAGCCTGGCGGTGTGCTTATCGTGCGTGTACCGAATAACGAAGATCTATCTTCGTATGTGGCCAATGACCTTTACGCTTATATGCACGTTCGCTCTTTTACTCGCGACTCGCTGCGCCTTTATTTCGAGAAGTGCTTCGAGTTTAAATGCCTCGGTTTCGAATACGCGGCTAAATCGTTCTACGTAGCTAGTCAGATTTTGACGCCAGCGCCCTCCCTCAAGGCGCCTCTGCGCGACGTTCTTGTACCAATGGCGAAGGCTGCCGTGGAAAGCAATGCACCTCAGGCGGAGGCTCTGGAAAGTCTAAGTAAAGGACTTGTATTGACTTTGGAGGAGCAGGTGGACGCGTTGATCACACTTCGCGATAAGCACCCGAACGTGTTTGCTGAGATAGCGCAGACATTAATCCGCCCAGCCGAGTTTATTGGCGTATTTCAGGCGAGGTAGCGATGGCTGTCCTTGGTATCTATCAATTCCAGTAGATAAGTTGAGTGTAACGCATGCGGAAACTAATTTTTCTTGGCCAGCGGCAGATCGCTTGGAAAGCTATGGAAATCCTTGCTCGACGTGAAAACCGTGAAGCTTTCGAGCTCGCAGTTCTGGTGACGGACGTTGACACACGGGTTCGTGCTGAGCGTGAGCTAGGATTTGCGCCTAGGTTTCTCGCGAATGACCGGCGGCGGACGGAACAGATTGTTTCGGCGATCCGGGAAGAGGAAGTAAGTCTTCTAATTTCGATCCAACATAACTGGATTATCTCACCGGACATACTTGAGGCTGTCAATGGAGATGCATACAATCTCCATAATGCTCGCCTTCCACATTATCAGGGTTACAATTCTATCTCTCACGCAATCCTTAACGGTGATGGCGCCTACTACTCGACGATCCACTGGATGGAGGAGAAGGTCGACAGCGGCGCCATCGCATTTGAGGCCGTGACGGCCATTGGCGACGGCGACACGGCTCTCTCGCTTCATCGGAAGACTATTCACGCAGCCATTAACGCGTTCGAGCAACTGATGGCCACGTTGAGAAGCGGTCGGCCTATTCCCCGAAGGCCTCTTTCTGCTGACGTCGAGCCAAAATTCTACGGAAGAAACTCACTGAAGGAAATTCTAGATGTTACCGCGATCCGTGATCCGGATCAGCTTAGCCTTTACGCGCGCGCTCTGTTCTACCCGCCTCACAACATGGCGTTCCAACTGACTGCGAAGGGGAAGACCTATCTGGTACCACAGAGTGGTCTCTTGGATCTTCGCCAAGTTGTCTTTTCTGTAGAGGAAATCCAGTAGCGCAGAAAAGTAGCCTGTCTTCTATCGCCTGGAATTCAACGTGTGCTTTGAGGAATAGTTCGTGGATATGTCAAAGATCGGATCAGAAAAGCTTGTTCGAGTGACTTTCTTTGGAGACTCGATCTGCGTCGGCCAAGGTGTTTCTATTTATCGAGGTTGGGTCACTCGCCTTGCCGAAGAGCTAGATACGCACCGCAGTGTCAGTGCCAAACTTGTTGTTACAAATGCGTCCGTCAACGGCAGAACCACGCGGCAAGCACTCGAAGATATGCCGTATCACGTGCAGAGCCAGGGTGTGGACATGATCGTTGTACAGTTTGGACTAAACGACTGCAATTATTGGTTGACTGACAAAGGTAATCCGCGCGTTAGCCTGGAAGCATTTAAAGCCAATTTGCGTGAGATCATCAATCGAAGCCGCACTTTTGGCGCAAAAAAGATTCTGCTTAATACGAACCACCCTACCTTGCGCGGTTCTGACATTATTCCGAATACGACAATCACGTTCGAGCAAAGCAATAGAGCTTACAACGCGTCGATTCGCGATCTGGCCGCGGAACTCCGTGACATAGTGCTCTTCCAGGACATGGAATTGTACTTCGAAGAGCTCATCGCGAAAGGTATTGCCCTCAAATCGCTGCTTCTGGATGATGGCCTTCACCTCAGTGAAGATGGGCACGACGCTTACTTAAGATTCATTGGTCCAAAGGCGAAAACTGCACTGGAGTCGCTAGTCAATAGCGATGACTAGTCGTAGTCGGCGGAGTGGATGAATGGTTGGGATCGACATAAATCTTTCGATGTCACAGGTCGGAAGGCGACCAGAAAAGGTACTTCTTGTTGCATACTACGAACCGAGGAATGTCCCCTCAATTGTAGAGAATATCGCACTTCTTCAGCGGCTTTCTTCATTTTCAATTTCAGTTCTGAATTTGGCTGAGCACCGCGTTGATAGTGGATTCTTGAAGATTCCGCCGGTTGTAGACCTAAACGACTTTGAGGCCGTCGTCATCCACAATACCGTTTCCTATAACGTGGATAATCTCCGGTCACTCGACCAGGCAATATCGGGCAAGCTTGCTACTTTTGACGGTGCTAAGGTCATTCTCAAACAGGACGAGCATTTCCGGTTCTCGGAGTTCATAAGCTATGCCTCGGATGTGGGCATAGATTGCATCTTCTCAATCATGCCGCAGAATGAGGTCGCAAGAACCTACGGTTCGTCATTGCCGGAAACAACCATTCGCCACATGTTGACGAGTTACGTCACGCCGTCGATGCGCTCTCGATTCAATCCCTCGACAAAGCGTCCGATCGATATCGGTTATCGCGGCTCTATCATGCCCCTATCTTTCGGCAGACTATGTTATCAAAAGCGTCAAATTGGCGAAGAAGTGCTGCAGCGTCTCGCTGGTAGTGAATTGGTGCTCGACATCTCTAGTCGATGGGAGGATCGTGTAGGCGGAGAGGCGTGGTTTGACTTTCTCGCATCTTGCAAGAGTGTGCTTGGAGTGGAGAGCGGCTCAGGCCTGTTCGATGTCGACGGCACTCTAGCCGCGCGTTGCGCAGCTGTGGAAGGCAAGCTCGGTGCCGACGATGGCTCCCGAACTTATGCAGAGGCCTACTTGGCAGAGCTCAGTCCGCTCGAGGGTCGAGTGGGTTATTTCATGATTTCGCCCAGGCATTTCGAGGCGATTTCGGTGGGTGCCATTCAGATTTTGTTTCCAGGGACTTACACTGAGCGTATGATTTCTGGTCGGCACTATTTTGAGTTGGCGGAAGATTATTCGAACCTCGATGAAGGGATCGATCTTACCCTCGATTCCTGTAGAAGAAATCGCATGGCTGCTGCAGCCTTCGAGGAGGTGTTGCTTGATAAGAGAAATTGGATAGAGACCTTCGTAGAAGAATTTGATGCGGGGTTGCTTTTCGTTCTCGACTCCAAGGGGCGTAGGCGGAAGCCGGTTCTGGTCAGCGAGCAGCCGTCCAGAAACGTTGTGCTGTTGCAGTGCCATGATTTCGGCGCCGATCCGCGGCGCGACACGTGGTACGCAATGGGTGCTCCAGACGGCGTGCTGATCCATCATCTTGGAATCAATGAGGCTGGATCGGAAGTTGCTATCAGGAAGGGTCCAAAAAGCGAGGTGATTGTTCATGTGCCCCGTAAACAGTGGGCTCCTGGCTGCCTCGCTCCTTATATCGCCCAAGTCGCGCCTAACGAGGGCGCCAGTCGTGCGGTGCGGGAACTTTACTTTCTGGCCGAAGCGTTAAATGGCAGCGATGTTAGTTTGTTCCAGATATTCGGAATGCCGCAGCGCTCGCCATACGCGGAAAACTTCCGTTGGTACTTGAGCTACATCTTAAGCTCCGCCTTGACCTTGGTCGACGCTATCTCACGAGTGGAGGGCGTTCATGCCTTGGTTGCTATCAATTTCCCGAGTCTACTGCCGGCCTTGATTGCTAAGGGGCTGTTGGGCGTGCCAGTGATTTATGAGGCTTTGGAATATTGGCCCGAGGCCGACCCTGATCAAGGCGAATTCGCCAGAGTGTTTTGGCGACAGCTAGAGGACCGACTTGTTCGGTTTGCTGATCATCACGGAACAGTTTCTTCACCTTTAGCGCGCTTGCTGACTAGAGAGTTCGGCACACAATTTTACTCGGTACCGAACTGCACGCCGACGTTTAGCAGGTCGCTTAGCGGCACACGGCCAACGACGCGCGCTAGCGCGCAGCGGGACGTCCGGTTTTTGTTCCAAGGCAACTTCGCCCCTTACCGAGGACTTGAGCAACTGATCCGCAACTGGACCAGGGTCGATTCCCGTGCAGTCTTGGTGCTACGAGGGCCGGATAACACGTTTAGGCAGCAAATGATCGAATTGGCTCGGAGCCTTGGATTATGCGAGTTTCGGGTGATGTTTCCGCCGGCTGTGCCCACGGAGCTGTTGATCGCTGCGGCAGAAGCGGACGGAGACGTAGGTTTAGTGCCGTATACACCCGCCGGCGCCAACTATGCTAACTGTTCGCCCAACAAACTTAGTCAATACATGTCGGCTGGTTTGCCCATTCTCGCGAATGCGACAAACTTCGTGACTGAGGTGGTCGTAAGCGCAAAGTCCGGACTGGTCGTTGATTTCAATAGTGAAACGAAGCTGGTCGAAGCCGTCTCAAAATTGTGTGACGACAGCTTTCGGCAAAGCTGCGGTGTGAACGCACTTGACTATTTCGAACGCTCTTTCAATTGGGCGGCTGTCTCGGCTCCATTTTATGCGGCCGTACATTGCGCGGTTGGTAACTCGGAAGAGACCCACCTTCTCTTCTACCAAGCGCGTCCGGAAAGCAATCAGGGCTCGAGGTTCAATGCCTCTTCCGTGACGGCAAGTGCGTCTTCTATTCGTGTTCGATTGGCTCACGAATCGATTACTTACAAAGTCCTTCGGCGAGTTTGGCGTTCGCTTCCCTCTGCCGCGCGACTGCGATTGCGAGACGTTCGTGAACGCGTGGTCAGAAAACCTTTCCCATAGGCGATGCAAGCACTCGTCTACGCAACGATGTTTCTTCCCGGAAAGCGTTATGATTCTTTCTCCGCGGCAACTCCGCGGGAGGCATTTGATTGCTCATCATCTGGCGGGATTCAACGTCGTGATCTAATCGAGGTTGGTTGGGGAATTAGTCGGCGACCTGTAGGTTGCTGCATTGTGCTCGAAGGCAGACCGCGGCGCGACATACCAGAGCAGGAATAGCAGCCCGACGCCATTCGTCAGCAAGGCCGTCGAGAGCGGTACGTTGAGCAGAACCTGGGGCAGGATCCCGGTGGATAGCAGCACGAATCGTGGCGGGAGTCCGGAAGACAGGCGGTTGCCGAGAGCGATGATCAGGCCGCAAACCAGCGCGGACACCGGTGCGAGCACGAGACCGACCGATGCAACTCCTTCGGTCGCGAACAATGACGCGTTGAAGGCGCCGAGCTCGTAGGCCTTGGCCATGACGGCCCAAATGGGCTCGTCGTAGGGGCATGCAACCACAAACTTCACGACGTTGATCTGACAGAAGTGGGTCAGAGGATGCCCCGAGAAGTAGTTGTTGTAGACTTCGAGGGCAAGCGACGGGATTGCAATCATCCTGTTGTTGACGATGCCGAAATACACCATTCCGGGCTTGAGTGGAATCAGGCCGGCTTTGTACAGCAGCGCACAGACGACACCAACGAACACAGGCAGGAAGAACGAGAGGATCGTTGCTCTGCGGGCCTCGACCAACTTGCTGACGAGTGCGAGAAACAGCAGCCAGACTGGAGCGAACAGCGCCATCTTGGTCAGCATGATCGGATAGAAAAGCAGCATCAGAAATAGCGCGACCCCCGCCTGAATGATCCGTTTGCTGACGACGAAGCAGGCAAAGGCGAACGGCAACAGAGCGCTTGAGAAGATCCAGACCGCGTATCGGAGGTAGACAGGCAACGCCACCTCAGCGCGATATTTGTACATCTCGGTGAGGTCGACCAGCTTGAGGTTGTAGAGAGAGCCGATGCCGATGATCGCGGCCGAGGCAATCAGGATGACGGAAGGCAGCTTGTGGAAGCTGCGTGCCGGTATCACGACGGCCTGCCGCACCGGTGCGGTGATGAACAGCGCGGGTGTGAGGAATGCCAGGGCCGAAAGCACGATCGAGGTCAGCGCCAGGCGGTGATCGTAATCAAGCAGCGAAAATTCGATCAGCCAGAGATACCCCAGGACCAGGATGTAAAAGTAAAAGCCGACCAGGTAGCCAAAGCTGAAGCGTCCGATCGCGAACAGGAGTACGACCGGGCTGAACGCCACTACATTCAGGATTGCCGTGGCAAGGTGCGACTGGTCGGAACTGAGGACGCCCGGGAACGAATCGACGGCCGTGATGAAGTACAACGAAGCGGCGCAAACCATTAAGTGCGCATAGGCGAGCACGGCAAGTCTGGCCTGGGGCCACCCGAAACCGGGCACCAGCTGAACAGCGCGATCGTTCATCCTCATTTACCGCCGTGTCGGGCTGTGTGTCTGGATTGTTTCATTGGTTGGTCATCGTATTCGGCAGGGACATGGCACGGTCCGGGCGGAACGACAAGATGATGCCGCGATATCCTTATGCCTCATTCCAGGATTCCTGCCGAGTGAAGCAGATGCCACCTTCGGCTTGGACCGGGCAGTCTGTGGTAGGCCTTGCTAGCCTGCCGGCGCAAGGCCTTGCCTTAGCCCGGGTTTTCTGGGTAATGGAACGCTGTCGTGCGGCTCGCAAGGCCGCTTGTTCCCTCGGCTTTTCGGCTGGCTGCAACGGTCGGCTGCGAGACAAGACAGGGCCTGTTGCATGATCAGATTTGGCCTGCTCGGGTGCGGGCGTATCGCGAAGCGCCATTCCGATCTCCTGGGTGGCAATCACATCGAGGGAGCAAGCCTGGTTGCAGTCTGCGATCCGGTTCGCGCGCGCGCCGATGCGGTGGCTGGCAAGTTCGGCGTTCCGGCCCATTACGACATGGACGAGTTCCTGGCGCGGAAGGATATCGATGCCGTTGCCGTGCTGACCCCGAGCGGGCTGCATCCCGCGCATGTGATCGCCTGCGCCAGGGCCGGCAAGCACGTCGTGGTCGAGAAGCCGATGGCGCTGCGGCTACAGGATGCCGACGACATGATCCGGGCCTGCGACGAGGCCGGCGTCAAGATGTTCATCGTCAAGCAGAACCGGTTCAACGTGCCGGTGGTCAAGGCGCGCGAGGCGCTGGATGCCGGCCGCTTCGGCAAGCTCATCCTGGGCACCGTCCGGGTGCGCTGGTGCCGTGACCAGGGCTACTACGACCAGGACGATTGGCGCGGCACCTGGGCCTATGACGGCGGCGTGCTGACCAACCAGGCGAGCCACCATGTCGACATGCTGGAGTGGTTCTTCGGCGACGTCGTGAGCGTGCATGCACGGGCGGCGACGGCGCTCGCCAGGATCGAAACCGAGGACACCGCGGTCGCGACGCTCAAGTTCCGCAACGGTGCGCTTGGCATCATCGAGGCGACCACCGCGGCGCGGCCGACCGATCTCGAGGGCTCGCTGTCGATCCTCGGCGAAAAGGGCACGGTCGAGATATCCGGCTTCGCGGTCAACCAGATCCGGCACTGGCGCTTTGTCGACGAGCTGCCGTCGGACAAGGACGTCGTGGAGAAGTTCTCGGTCAATCCGCCCAACGTCTACGGCTTCGGCCATCAGGCCTACTATCATCACGTGGTCGATTGCCTGGAGAACCAGCGCGCGGCGCTGGTCGACGGGCTCGAGGGCCGCAAGAGCCTGGAGCTGATCTCGGCGCTCTACGAGTCGATCGAGACCGGCGAGGAAGTGGCGCTGCGCTTCACGCCGCGCCTGAGCCGGCTCGGTGTGGTTTCGTGAACCGGCCCGACGTGCATCAGGCCAGCGTGCGCGATGTCGCGTTCGGCGAACGCGTCAAGATCGTCGAGCCCTGTAACCTTTATGGTTGCACGCTCGGTGACGATTGTTTCGTCGGGCCGTTCACCGAGATCCAGAAGGGCGTGGTGGTCGGCGCGCGCACCCGCGTGCAGTCGCATGCGTTCGTCTGCGAGCTCGTCACCATCGGCGAGGACTGCTTCGTCGGGCACGGCGTGATGTTCGTCAATGACACGTTCGCAACCGGCGGCCCGGCGCGCGGACGCAAGGAACTGTGGCGCGAGACGGTGATCGGCAACCGGGTGTCGATCGGCTCCAACGCCACGATCATGCCGGTCAGGATCGCCGACGACGTCGTCATCGGGGCGGGATCCGTCGTGACCAAGGACATCACGATATCAGGCACCTATGCCGGCAATCCGGCGCGCCGGCTGCTGACGAGCCAATAGGGGAATATCGATGGCCGTGCCGTATGCCGACCTGCAACTGCAATACCAGTCCATCAAGGGCGAGATCGATGCCGCGATCGCCGGCGTGATCCGCGACAACGCCTTCATCCGCGGCGGCTATGTCGACGCCTTCGAGCGCGAATTCGCCGCGGCCGCGGAAGTCGCGCACTGCGTCTCCTGCGCCAACGGCACCGACGCGCTTTACCTCGCGATGCGGGCGCTGAAAGTGCAGCCGGGTGACGAGGTGATCACGACGGCGCATTCCTGGATCTCGACCGCGGCGATGATCACGCATTCCGGCGCCACCGTCGTGTTCTGCGATACCGACGATACGACGTTCACGATCGATCCGGCCGCGATCGAGGCGGCGATCACGCCGCGCACGGTCGGCATCATCCCGGTGCATCTGTACGGCCAGCCCGCCGACATGGATGCGATCATGGCGATCGCGCAGAAGCACAAGCTCTGGGTGATCGAGGACTGCGCCCAGGCTCATCTCGCGCGCTACAAGGGCCGCATGGTGGGCACGTTTGGCGAGGCGGCGACCTATTCATTCTATCCCGGCAAGAACCTCGGCGCGATGGGCGACGCGGGTGCCGTCGTCACCAACGACGCCGCGCTCGCCGAGCAGATGGCGATGCTGGCACGCCACGGTGGACTGGTGAAGCACCAGCACCATATCGAGGGCATCAACAGCCGGCTCGACGGCATGCAGGCCGCGATCCTCTCGGCCAAGCTGCCGCATCTCGAGGCGTGGACCGAGGCCCGCCAGGCCGCCGCCGAGGTCTATGACGCCGGCCTCAACCAGATCGAGGACGTCGCGGTGCCCGAGGTCGCGCCGGCGCGCAGCCACGTCTATCACCTCTACACGATCCGGCACCCGCGCCGCGACGCGCTCGCCGCGCACCTGAACGCCAATGGCGTGCAGACCGCGATCAACTACCCCACCGCGCTGCCCTTCCTGCCGGCCTACGCCCGGTTCAATCACCGGCCAGAGCAGTTCCCCAATGCCCATCGCGATCAGCGCCGGATTCTCTCGCTGCCGATGTTCGCCGAGATCACACGCGAGCAACAGGACGAGGTGATCGACCTGGTCCGGAAGTTCTGATCGCGATCGTGGCCCTGCGCCGGCGCGGGGGTTAGCCTCGCCGTAGCAGAGGCTTCAGGAACAGCTCCAGATTGGAGCCGGGGAACAGGTAGCCCTTCAGGCCCGCCGCGCGTGCCGCCTCGATGTCCGTCGGTTGATCGCCGACCAGAAAGCTTCGTTCGACATCGACCGGAAAGCGTTCCAGCAGGTCATTGATCATGCCCGGCGATGGCTTGCGGCGAAGGCTGACCTGCCGGTAACGCTCGATGGTCCCTTCCGGATGGAACGGGCAATATTCGAAGGCGTCGATATGGGCGCCGATCTTGCCGAGCTCGGCGGACATCCAGTCGTGGAGCTTTCGGATATGCGCTTCCTCGTAGAGGCCTCGCGCAACGCCTGACTGGTTGGTCACGACGAACGCGAAATAGCCGATGTCGTTGACCGCCTTCACGGCCTCGCGCGCGCCGTCGATCCAGACCAGCCTGTGGCTTTCGAACAGATAGCCGATGTCCCGATTCAGGACGCCGTCCCGATCGAAGAAGACCGCCGGCCTTCGCGCCTGATCGCTGGAAGCGCTGCTCATGAGGTGGCGATCCGTTCGGCTCCGTGAGGCATGAGCCTGCTCAATAGTTCACATTGCCGGGCGCGGCAATGCGAGGCCACATGGTCAGCGGGATGCGCTGGCTCTCGAGGCTATCGCTCGTCCGCAATCACCTTGCCGTCATTCGGCAGCGAGCCTGCGCCGACGAGCTCGACCATGCCGCCGAGCTTGGTGACCGCGCGCAGCGTCGCCGCGACTTCGCCTTGCAGGGCATCCGCCGTCGAAGTGCATTCGGCCCTCAAGGTCATCGCGTCGGCCTCGCCGGCGCGCGTGACGACGAGGCGGAGCCGTCCGAGCTCGGGATGGCGCTTGCCGATCTCCGCGACCTGCTCGGGGCGTACGAACATGCCCTTGACCTTGGTGGTCTGGTCGGCGCGGCCCATCCAGCCCTTGATGCGCATATTGGTGCGTCCGCATTGACTCGCGCCGGGCAGGGCGGCGGTCAGGTCGCCGAGCGCGAGGCGGATCCAGGGATGGTGCGGATCGAGCGAGGTCACCACGATCTCGCCGACGTCGCCCGGCGCAACGGGATCGCCGGTGCCGGGCTTGACGATCTCCAGGATCAGTTCCTCGTTGACGGTCATCCCCTCGCGCGCCGGCGTCTCGAACGCGATCAGCCCGAGATCGGCAGTGCCGAACGCCTGGTAGGCCTCGACGCCGCGCGACTTCATCTCCTCCTGCAGCGATTTCGGGAAGGCCGCACCCGAGACCAAAGCGCGCTTGATCGAGGATACGTCACGGCCGGCGCCGGCGGCGGCATCGAGCAGGATCTTCAGGAAATCAGGCGTGCCGCTGTAACCAACCGGGCGATAGGCCTCGATCAGCTCGAATTGCTGCTCGGTATTGCCAGGGCCGGCCGGAATCACGGCGCAGCCGAGCGCCCGCGCCGAGGCATCGAAGATGAAGCCGCCGGGGGTGAGGTGATAGCTGAAGGTGTTCAGCACCACGTCCCCTTCGCGAAAGCCCGCCGCGAACAGCGCCCGCGCGCCGCGCCAGGGGTCGGTCTGCCGTCCCTCCGGCTCGAAGATCGGTCCCGGCGACGTGAACAGGCGGGCGAACGCGCCGGGCTTGTCGGCTACGAAGCCGCCGAAGGGCGGGGCGGCCTTGTGCAGGGCCGGCAGTTCCGACTTGCGCAGCACCGGCAGCCCCGCCAGCGCCTCCCGGCTGGTGACGGACGCGGGATCGATGCCCCTCAGCAAATTGGCATAGGCGGGTGCTGCCATCGCCTTGCGCAGGGTCTCCGGCAGCCGGGCGAACAGCGCGGCCTCGCGCTCGGCCGGGGCGCGCGTTTCAAGGGCGTCGTAATGGTCGGTCATGTCAGGTCCTTTGGCAGGTCCTTGAGAGGATGTGCGCAGGTTGCGTGCCGGTGCGCCCGTGCTATCAGACGGTGACCGCTGACATTGGGACGGTTCCAGGAAGCACGATGGCTGAGGCAGAGAGCGTTGCGGCGGACGGAGCCGCCGGTGTCGTCGCGAGGCTGAAGCGCCGCATCATCGAGCAGGCGCTGCCGCTGTGGTCGACCACCGGCTGGGACGGCACGGCCGGCGGCTTTGTCGATCGGCTGCAACTGGATGGGACAGCCGACCACGCCGCGCCGCGCCGCGTCATGGTACAGGCCCGCCAGATCTATTGCTACGCCAAGGCCGCCCAGATGGGCTGGTATCCCGAAGGGCGCGCGGTCGCGCTGAAGGGGCTCGACTATCTGCTCGCGAAGGCCAAGGCACCGGATGGCCGGCCGGGTTTCGTCTACAGCCTGACGCCGGACGGCGGCGTGCTCGATCCGCTGCGCGACACCTATGGACATGCCTTCGTGCTGCTGGCGCTGGCGACCGTCTACGGGCTCGACCAGGACGCCCAGATCCGCGCCGAAATCGACGCCCTGCTGGCATTCCTCGACACCGAGCTGCGTTCGCCCCATGGCGGCTTCCACGAGGGCCTGCCGCCCTCGATGCCGCGCCGGCAGAACCCGCAGATGCACCTGTTCGAGGCGATGATCGCCTGCTTCGACGTGACGCATGATCTGTCGTTCCAGAATCGCGCCGGCGATTTCTTCGCGCTGTTCCTGGCCAACCTCTACGACAAGCAGACGCGCACCCTCGGCGAATATTTCGAGGAGGACTGGTCCAGGATCCCGCCGGTCAGCGTCGAGCCCGGGCACCTCGCGGAATGGGTCTGGCTGCTGAAGGGATTCGAGCGGATCACCGGCTGCCCCACCGGGCGACCGCGCGGCGAACTGCTGGCGTCGGCGCTGCGCTATCGCGACGCGACCGGCTGCCTGATCGACGAGGGCGACGCCGAAGGCAATATCCGCCGCCACAGCAGGCGGCTGTGGCCGCAGAGCGAGCTGGCGAAGGCCTGGATCGCGCAGGCCGAGTCGGGCGAAGCTGGCGCTGCGGACGAGGCGCGCGCGGCGCTTGGGCTGCTGGAGCGACACTATCTCAGCCATCCCGTGGCCGGCGGCTGGTACGACCAGTTCGACCGCGACGGCAAGTCGCTGGTCGCGACGATCCCGGCATCGTCGTTCTACCACGTGCTCTGCGCGGTCACCGAAGCGGAGCAGGTGCTCAGCTAGAGCCGGCTTGCTGGTTTGATGCGTCTTCTGCACGCGAACCGGTCCTCAACTCCGCTCGAAAACGCGCGACGGGCTCACAGCCAGCGCTTGCGCCGCTTGAAGCTTTTCAAGTTCTTGAAGCTCTTGCGCTGGTCGCCGGCGCCGCCGAGGTAGAATTCCTTGACGTCCTCATTGTCGCGCAATTCGTCGGCGGAGCCGTCGAGCACCACCTTGCCCTGTTCCATGATGTAGCCGTGGCTCGCGACCGAGAGCGCGGCGCGCGCGTTCTGTTCGACCAAGAGGATCGTGACGCCGAGATCGCGGTTGATCTCCTTGATGATCGCGAACACTTCCTTGACCAGCAGCGGCGACAAGCCCATCGACGGCTCGTCCATCAGGATCATCTTCGGGCGCGCCATCAGCGCGCGGCCGATCGCGAGCATCTGCTGCTCGCCGCCGGAAAGGTAGCCGGCGAGGCCGGTGCGCTCTTTCAGGCGTGGGAAATATTTGAACACCATGTCGATGTCGGCGGCGACCTCGCCGTCGCGCCGGGTGAAGGCGCCGAGCCGCAGATTCTCCAGCGACGTCATGTCGGCGACGATGCGGCGGCCCTCCATCACCTGGAAGATGCCGCGCCGGACGATCTTGTCCGGATCGATGCCGTTGATGCGCTGGCCCTCGAACAGGATCTCGCCGCGCGTGACCTCGCCGTCCTCGGTCTTGAGCAGGCCGGAGATCGCCTTCAGCGTGGTCGACTTGCCGGCGCCATTGGCGCCGAGCAGCGCGACGATCGCGCCCTTCGGCACTTCGAGGCTGAGCCCGCGCAGCACCAGGATGACGTCGTCATAGACGACCTCGATGTTGTTGATGCTGAGCAGCGGCGGTGGTGGGACCGCCGTCGGCCCCGGACGGGTGGCTTCGATGGTTTCGTTCATGGTTCTGGTCACTCTCCACTGTCGTCACCCGCGTTTCGTGCGGGTGACCCAGTATTCCAGAGGCGCCAGCGGTCAAATCGTGAGAGCGCGGCGTACTGGATCCCCCGCTTTCGCGGGGGATGACGATTGTTGTCGAGGCTGCGCCTGTCGCAGCCTCACGACCTCACCAGCCAAACCATTCCGGCTTGCGCGGCAGGTCGACGGTCTTCACCTTCTCGAGCTTGATCGTGCCCTTGCTCATCAGCTCGTTGATGTCGCCGTCGGTCGCGCCGGAGACCTTCGAGCGATAGAGGTCGACCTTCGTGGTCGGGCGATGATCCTTCTCGGTCCAGGTCGAGGGATTGCAGACCCCGTCCATGCCGGCCGGCACCCAGTCCTTCTTCTGGTAGAAGCCCTTGGCGACGTTCTCGCCGGTGGCGCCGCCGTTCTTCGCCGCCCAATCCAGTGCCTCCTTCATGTACAGCGCGCTGCAGACGCCGGCGATGTAGTGCACCGGGCGATAGACCTTGCCCGACGGGTCGGACATCTTGGAGATCTCCATCACCGTCTTCATGCCGGGCGCGTTGCCGCCCCAGCCGACCGCGGTGCGCAGCGGGAAGATCACGCCATCGGCGGCATCCCCCGCGGTCTTGGCGGCGTTCTCGTCCATGCCCCAGACGTTGCTGAGGAACTGGACGTCGACGCCGGCGGTCTTGCAGGCCTTCATGACCGAGATGTTGGAAGCGGCGGTGTTGCCGAGATAGGCGTAGTTGGCGCCGGAGCTCTTCAGGCTCAGGCACTGCGCCGAGTAGTCGCCGGGCGACAGCGCGAATACCAGCGGCGGCAGCACCTCGAAGCCGAGCTCGGCCGCGAGCGCCTCGCCGGCCGCCTTCGGGGCGTTCGGGTAGGGATGGTTGGCACCCATATGGACGAATTTGGGCTTGCCGGGCTTGCCCTTGGCCTTCCAGTCCTCAGCCGCCCAGGTCAGTTCGGCGCGCAGCGCGTCCGAATAACTCGGGCCATAGAAGAAGTTGTACGGCGCCGGCTTGGCCTTGCCGCTGGTGCCTTCGGGATCGGTCAGCGCGGCGGCGTAGGAGCCCGACAGATCGGGAATCTTGTCCTGCGCCAGGAAGCCGGTCAGCGCCTCGGTATCCGCGGTGCCCCAGCCCATGATCGCGGCCACCTTGTTGTCGGGCGCCGACCACTTCTTGTACAGCGCGATGGCACGCGGCACCTGGTAACCGTAGTCGTTGCTGTCGACATTGAGCTGCTTGCCGCCGACGCCGCCGTTCTTGTTGACCCAGGCAAAGGTATCGGCGACGCCCTGGCCGTAGGGCGTGCCGACGTCGGAGGTGCCGCCCGAGAGGTCCTGGAGATGGCCGATGGCGATCTGCGCCTGCGCGGCGCTGGCCGCGCCGCCGATCAGCAGCGCCAGGGAGACCGAGCTCAAAAGGGATCTAATCGTCATTGTTGGTTTCCTCCTGTTATTTATTGAACCGATCGTTGGGTCATATTCCGTCTGCGTCAGTGCGAGAACGGGTAGAGTTTCCAGTAGGCCTTGATCTGCCGCCAGCGATGCGCGAGCCCGTCCGGCTCGAACATCAGGAAGCCGATGATGATCAGGCCGATCGCGATCTCGCGCAGGAAGGTGATGTTGTTGTTGAGTTGCAGCGCCTTGTCGATGGCGCCGCCCTTCAGCCAGGCGCTCAGCCATTCCATCGATTCCGGCAGCAGCACGACGAAGGCGGTGCCCATCAGCGTGCCCATCACCGAGCCGGTGCCGCCGATGATGACCATCGCGAGGAACAGCACCGAACGCTCGATGCCAAAGCCCTCCTGCGAGACCACCAGCTGATAATGCGCGTACAGCGCGCCGGCGATGCCGGCGAAGAACGCGGCAAGCCCGAACGACAGTGTCCGGTACTTGGTCAGGTTGATGCCCATGATCTCGGCCGAGAGATAGTGGTCGCGGATCGCGACCAACGCACGGCCGTCGCGGGTACGCATCAGATTGGTGACCAGCAGATAGCTGATCACCATGTAGGCGAGCACGACGTAGAAATACTGCCGGTCGCCGCGCAGCGTATAGCCGAAGATCGAGAACGGATTGGCGCTGGCCGGCACCGAACCGCCCGAGAACCAGTCGGCGCGCGAGAAGAAGTCGAGCAGGATGTACTGCGCGGCAAGCGTGGCGATGACGAGATAGAGGCCCTTCAATCGCGCCGCCGGCACGCCGAAGATCAGGCCGACCAGCGCCGTGACCACACCGGCAAGCGGAATCGCGAAGAACACCGGGATCGGCAGGTTGTTGGAGATGTAGGCCGAGGTGAAGGCGCCGAACAGGAAGAACGCGGCGTGTCCGATCGAGATCTGGCCGGTGAAGCCGACCAGCACGTTGAGGCCGAGCGCCGCGATCGCGAAGATGCCGATCTGGATCGCGATCGAGAGCAGGTAGTTGGACAGCAGCATCGGCGCGAAGCAGGCGACGATGATGCCGAGAATCGCGCAATTGCGGCTGGCTGTGGTCGGGAAGATCGTGGTGTCGGCCGCGTAGCTGGTGCGGAAGTCGCCCGACGGGATGAGGGTGCTCGTTGCCATGGGGCTCTACTGTGCTCCCTGCCGGGGTGAAGTCATCGTCACGCCCCTTTTTGTCTGGGCATGATCGTTTCCGAAGACCGGTTTCCACTTTTCGGCGATCATGCCTAGACCCGCTCGATGTCCTTGGTGCCGAACAGCCCATACGGCTTGATCATCAGGATGATGATCAGGACGTAGAACGGCGCGATCTCGTAGAGATTGCCCCAGTGCAGATATTCGCTGTCGACATATTGGGCGACGTTTTCCAGGAGCCCGATGATGATGCCGCCGAGCACGGCGCCGCCGACCGAGTCGAGCCCGCCGAGGATCGCGGCCGGAAACACCTTGATGCCGTAGGCGGAGAGGCCGGACGACACGCCGTTGACGACGGCAACCACGACACCGGCGACCGCCGAGACCGTGGCCGAGATCGCCCAGGCCATCGCGAACACGCTCTTCACGGAGATGCCGAGCGACTGTGCGACCTGCTGGTTGAACGCGGTGGCGCGCATCGCCAGGCCATATTTGGAGGCGCGGAAGAACCAGGCCATGCCGACCATCATGGCGAGCGAGACCACGAGGCTCATGACGTAGACGGTCTGGATCTGGAGCCCGAACAGGCTGATCGACTGGCTCTGGAAGATCTGCGGGAACGGCTGCGGGTTGACGCCGAAGATCCACTTCAGCGCGGCCTGGAACACGGTCGACAGGCCGATCGTCACCATGATCACGGAGATGATCGGTTCGCCGATCATCGGGCGCAGGATCACGACCTGGATCGCGATGCCGAAGATGAACATGAACACCAGCGTGATCGGCATGCCGATCCAGAACGGCAATTGATACTTGGTCAGCAGCGCCCAGCACACCCAGGCGCCGACCAGCAGCAGTTCACCCTGCGCGAAGTTGACGACCTGGGTCGCCTTGTAGATCAGCACGAACGACATCGCGACCACGCCATAGAGCGTGCCGACCACGAGGCCGTTGACGATGAGCTGGATCAGGAACTGGGTGTTCATGGGGTGTGGTCGCTCCGAACGGCGCCAGCACCCTCTCCCCTTGTGGGAGAGGGTGGCTTCGCAAAGCGAAGCCGGGTGAGGGGTTGTCTCCGCATCGGGATCGTTGAGAGAGGACCCCTCACCGAAGCGAGGGTGCGTTGGCCAGCGCAGTTGCCCTCTCCCACAAGGGGAGAGGGCGTATCGACTGGCAGCGTGCTCTGTTCTCGCAACTCGATCATTCCGCGGCCTCCGCGATCGCAACGCGGCCGAGATCGACGACTTCGAGCGTGGTGCGGACACGTTGCGTGGTGCCGTCCTGGAAACGGATCACGGTGTCGACCGGGATTTTGGCCTTGCCGCGGTAGATTGCCTCGATGATATCTGCGTATTTTTCGTTGATCACGCCGCGGCGAACCTTTCGGGTCCGCGTCAGTTCGCCGTCGTCGGCATCGAGCTCCTTGTAGAGCAGCAGGAAGCGCGAGATGCGCTGGGCCGGCGGCAGGGTGGCGTTGACGGTCTCGACCTCCTTCTTCAGCAGTGCATAGACCTCGGGCCGCGACGACAGGTCGGTATAGGTCGTGAACGAGAGCCGGTTCTTCTCCGCCCATTTCGAGATGATCGAGTAGCGGATGCAGATCATGGCGGCCAGCGTGTCGCGACCGGCGCCGAGCACGACGGCCTCGGCGACATAGGGCGAAAATTTCAGCTTGTTCTCGATATATTGCGGCGAGAAGCGCTCGCCACGCGAGGTCTCGGCGAGATCCTTGATGCGGTCGATCACGACCAGCTGCCGGTTGTCGTTGTAGTAGCCGGCGTCGCCCGAATGCATCCAGCCGTCCTTGATGTCTGCGACCGATGCCTCGGCGTTCTTGTAGTAGCCGTGGAACATATTCGGATGCCGCACCACGATCTCGCCGACGCCGTTGACGTCGGCATTGTCGATGCGGATTTCGATGTTGTCGGCCATCGGCACGCCGGTCGTGTCGGGATCGACCTTGCCTTCTGGATGCAGCGTGTAGGCGCCGAGCAGCTCGGTCTGGCCGTACAGCGTGCGCAGCGGCACGCCCATCGCCTGGAAGAACTTGAAGGTGTCCGGCCCGAGCGCCGCGCCGCCGGTCGCCGCCGAGCGCAGCCGGGTGAAGCCGAGCCGGTCGCGCAGCGCGCGGAACAGGATCTGGTCGGCGAGGACAGAACGCTTGCCCTCGGCGAGCGCCGCGAGCCCGGTCTTCATCCCGAGATCGTAGAGCCTCTGCTTGAACGGCGAGGCATCCATGACACCTGCGCGCACGTCGGCCGCGATCGACTCCCAGACCCGCGGCGCGAACAGCACGAAGGTCGGCGCGATCTCGCGGAAATCGTGCATCATCGTGTCGGGCTCTTCGACGAAGTTGACCTTCATCCGGGAGAGCAGCGCCTGGCCCAGCGCGTAGATCTGCTCCATGATCCAGGGCAGCGGCAGCACCGAGACATACTCGTCATCCGGCCCCTTCGGGTCGAAGGCGAGATAGGTCGCGCAGTGCCGCAGCACGCGTCCGGCCGAGAGCATCGCAAGCTTCGGGTTGGCGGTCGTGCCCGAGGTGGTGCAGAGGATCGCGACGTCTTCGCCGCGGGTGGCGTCGACCAGCCGGTCGTACAACCCGGGCTCGCGCGTCGCGCGATCGCGGCCCAGCGCAACGAGCTTGCTCGCCTCCATCAATCGCGGATCGTCGTATTTGCGCATGCCGCGCGGGTCGGAATAGACGATGTGCTTGAGATGCGGCACGCGGTCGGCCAGGCCGAGCAGCTTGTCGACCTGTTCCTCGTCCTCGGCGAACACCAGCTTGGCCTCGCCATAGGTCAGGAGATAGGCGGCTTCCTCGTCCAGCACGTCGCGATAGAGGCCAAGGCTCATCGCGCCGATCGCGTGGGCAGCGATTTCGGCCGCGACCCAGTCCGGCCGGTTATCGCCGATGATGCCGATCACGTCGCCGTGGCCGAGGCCGAGTTCGACCATGCCGAGCGCGAAATCATGGGTGCGGGTCTGGTAGGCGTTCCAGGTGAATTCGCGCCACAGCCCGAGATCCTTCTCGCGCAGCGCGATCTCGCCGCCGTGCTCCCTGGCGTTCAGGCGCAGCAGCTTTGGATAGGTGTCGGCCTGCGCGGCGCGACCGGCATAGTCCATCATGCCGCGCTCTCCCGCACCGCCGGCTTGTCGTCGGGATCGACCAGCACCTCGTCCTCTTCCCCGAGATAGGCGCGCTTGACGTGGGGATCGGCGAGCACGGTGGCCGGATCGCCTTCGGCGATCTTGCGGCCGAAGTCGAGCACCATGACGCGGTGCGAGATGTCCATCACCACGCCCATGTCGTGCTCGATCATCATCACGGTCATGCCGAACTCTTCGTTGAGATCGACGATGTAGCGCGCCATGTCCTCCTTCTCTTCGAAGTTCATGCCGGCCATCGGCTCGTCGAGCAGGATCAGCTGCGGCTCGAGCGCCATCGCGCGGGCGAGCTCGACGCGCTTGCGCAAGCCATAGGGCAGGGTGCCGGCGGTCGCCTTGCGCACCGATTGCAGATCGAGGAAGTCGATGATCTCCTCGACCTTGCGGCGGTGCTCGAGCTCCTCGCGGCGGGCGCCGGTCAGCCAGTACAGCGACCCGGTGATGAAATTGTTCTTCAGGAGATGATGGCGGCCGACCATGATGTTGTCGAGCACGCTCATGTGGTGGAACAGCGCGAGATTCTGGAAGGTCCGGCCGATGCCGAGGCGGGGCCGCGCGTTCGGGGTGAGGCCGGTGATGTCCTTGCCGCGGTAGAACAGCTGGCCCTCGGTCGGACGGTAGCGGCCAGAGATGCAGTTGACGATCGAGGTCTTGCCGGCACCGTTCGGGCCAATGATGGAGAACAGTTCGCCCTCGTTGACGCTGAAGCTCACATCGGTCAGCGCGCGGACGCCGCCAAAGCGCAATGAGACTCCGCGCACCTCGAGACTGTTGGCCACCCTGTTCCCTCCAGATACGGGCGCTTTGGCGCGCTCTTTATCTTTCGCTTCGATCAACTTCGATCTTACACTTTGATCTTACATGGGCTGCTGACGGAAACCATCCGACTAATGATGCCGGCGCTCGGGAGCATCGTGTGCCCGATCGCCTGCATCATGCGCGGTAACGCCGCACCCGCCTGCAAGCCCGTCTCTCGCGTCCTCCTCGCTCAGCGATCCATCGAGGTGCTGCGCGCGGCGTTACGCGAGGTGGCTCTGCATACGAGAAAGCGATAGGTTGAATTGTCATGTGCCCGACAATTGGTCAGGAATTTTAGCTGGCAGTCCAGGAAGCGGGTTCCTGACGTCGCGCACGGCGTTGTTGCAGTGCAATATCTTGGCGTAGCCTGGGTGGGATGCCGTCGCTAGAATGATTGCTGCCGATTACCTGAAGCGCATCGCGGCCTGGTCGCGCGAACTGAGCGAGCAAGAAATCGAAATCGCGCGCGCCGGCATTTCCGAGAAGTCTTACCGCGCCAACGAATTCATCTTCATGCGCGGCGACAATTTCCAGTACTGGACCGGCATCGTCACCGGGTTGGCGCGGATGGGCATCGTCTCGCGCGGCGGCAAGGCTGCGAGCTTTGCCGGCCTCACCGCCGGCGCGTGGTTCGGTGAGGGCACCGTGCTCAAGAACGAGCTGCGGCGCTACGACGTGGTCGCGCTGCGCGACACGCGACTGGCGATGATGGACCGGCGGACCTTCGTCTGGCTGTTCGAGAACAGCGTCGGCTTCAACCGCTTTCTGGTGGGGTCGCTCAACGAGCGGCTTGGCCAGTTCATCGCGCTGCTCGAATATGGCCGGACGCTGGACGCGACGGCGCGGCTGGCGCGCTCGATCGCCTCGCTGTTCAATCCGATCCTCTACCCCGACCTCACCTTGCACCTGGAGATCACCCAGGAGGAGATCGGGGCGCTGTCGGGCATCTCGCGGCAGAATGCCAACCAATGCCTGAAGCGGCTCGAGCGCGAGGGGCTGCTGCGGCTCGAATATGGCGGGGTCACCATCATCAACCTCGACCGGCTGCGCCACTACGGGGAATGACCGGCTCCGGGCCGCACCAATTTTCGGACGCACTAAAGTCCTGATCTTTCAAACGATTATGCCATTAGACTTGGAGCAGGCCGGATGCTACAGACCGGCCTCGTCGGGACCGCGCGGTTTCCGCGCTCTCTGGAGATGACATGGCGGTTAAGGATTCGGCGGCTCAGGACTCAAAGCGGCGCGTGGCGCTGATCACCGGCGTGACCGGGCAGGACGGCGCGTACCTGGCCGAATATCTGCTCGGCCTCGGCTACACCGTGCACGGGATCAAGCGCCGGTCGTCCTCGTTCAACACCGCGCGGGTCGACCATCTCTACCAGGACCCGCATGCCGGCAACGTGCCATTCCTGATGCACTACGGCGACATGACCGATTCGACCAATCTGATCCGGCTGGTGCAGCAGATCCGGCCGACCGAGATCTACAATCTGGCGGCCCAGAGCCACGTCCAGGTCAGCTTCGAGAGCCCGGAATACACCGCCAATGCCGACGCCATCGGCGTGCTGCGCCTGCTGGAAGCGATCCGCATCCTCGGCATGGAAAAGGAGACCCGGTTCTACCAGGCCTCGACCTCGGAGCTTTACGGGCTGGTGCAGGAGGTGCCGCAGAAGGAGACCACGCCGTTCTATCCGCGCTCGCCCTACGGCGTCGCCAAGCTCTACGGCTACTGGATCACGGTGAACTACCGCGAGGCCTATGGCATGTTCGCCAGCAACGGCATCCTGTTCAACCATGAGAGCCCGATCCGCGGCGAGACCTTCGTGACGCGCAAGATCACCCGCGCCGTCGCCCGCATCGAGGTCGGCCTGGAGGGCAAGCTCTATCTCGGCAATCTCGATGCCAAGCGCGACTGGGGCCATGCCCGCGACTATGTCGAAGGCATGCACAGGATCCTCCAGGCGGATCAGCCCGGCGATTTCGTGCTCGCCACCGGCGAGACGCGTTCGGTCCGCGAGTTCGTCGAACTGGCGTTTGCCGAGGTCGGCCGCAGCATCGAGTGGCGCGGCAAGGGCGTCGAGGAGATCGGCGTCGACAAGGCCTCGGGCAAGACGCTGGTGCAGATCGACCCGACCTATTTCCGCCCGACCGAGGTTGATCTCTTGATCGGCGACGCCAGCAAGGCGCGCGCCCAGCTCGGCTGGACGCCGAAGACGCCGTTCGCGCAACTGGTGAAGGAAATGGTCGCCAGCGATCTCGTCGAGGCCAGGCAGGATGCGGCCAATGGCAAGCACGGCGTTTGAACTGAAGGGCAAGACGGTCTTTGTCGCCGGCCATCGCGGCATGGTCGGCTCGGCGCTGATGCGCCGGCTGGCGCGCGAAGACGCCGACCTGCTGACGGTATCGCGCAGCGAGGTCGATCTGCGCGACCAGGCCGCGGTCAACGCCTGGTTCGCCGCGAAGCGGCCGCACGCGGTGTTCCTCGCCGCCGCCAAGGTCGGCGGCATCGTCGCCAACAACACGCTGCGGGCCGAATTCCTCTACGACAATCTGGCGATCGCGACCAATGTGATCCAGGCAGCGCATGCCAATGGCTGCGAGAAGCTGATGTTCTTCGGCTCGTCCTGCATCTATCCGCGCCTGGCGCCGCAGCCGCTGCGCGAGGACTCCATGCTGACCGGGCTGCTGGAGCCGACCAACGAGCCCTACGCCATCGCCAAGATCGCCGGCATCAAGATGGCCGAGGCGTATCGCAGCCAATACGGCGCCGACTTCATCAGCGTGATGCCGACCAACCTGTACGGTCCGGGCGACAATTATCACCCCGAATACAGCCACGTCGTCGCGGCGCTGATCCGTCGCTTCCACGAGGCCAAGGTGTCGGGGGCCGGCAATGTCGTGGTGTGGGGCACCGGTACGCCGCGCCGCGAATTCCTCTATGTCGACGATCTCGCCGACGCCTGCATCCATCTGATGAAGACCTATTCCTCGCCGGAGCTCGTCAATATCGGCACCGGTGAGGACATCACGATCGCCGAGTTCGCTCGCGTGGTTGCAGCCACCGTCGGCTATCGCGGCGAGATCGGCTTCGACGCATCGCGCCCGGACGGCACGCCGCGCAAGCTGCTCGACGTCGGACGGCTCGCCAGGCTCGGCTGGCGCGCCGGCACATCGCTCGAGGACGGCATCAAGCTCGCGTACCAGGCCTATCTGAGCGAGACCAGGCAGGCGGCGGAATAGGGTGCAGATCGCTCCTCACCGTCATGCGAGCGACGTGAAGCAATCCATCGCGCCGTTCACTGAGAGGTGGATTGCTTCGTCGCTTCGCGCCTCGCAATGACGCCTGTTGCGGCTACTTGGCCATCCGCGGCGGGGCCTTCGCCAGCGCGGTCGCCATTGCCGAGATCAGCGGCTTCATGAAGAACGCATCGTTCGCCGGATAGATGTCGGTGCGCAGCCCATAGGCTTTCAATTCGTCCGAGACCACGGGCCCGACGGAGGCGATCGGTGTGCGCTCCAGGCCCTCGCGCAATTGCGCCTCGCATCGGTGCGCCTGCGCCACCTCGATCAGGCGGCGAACCTGGCCGGAACTCGTCAGCGCGATGGCGTCGATGCGGCCGTGCGCCATCTCCTCGATCGCGGTGACGATGTTGGCGTCGGCGGCCTGCGCGTCATAGACGTAGGGCAGCACTGGATCGACCTCGGCGCCCTGCGCCTTGATCGCGCCGATCAGGATGGCGTGATCCTTGTCCGGATAGAGCTGTAGCCCGAGGCGATGGCCGGACAGCGCGAGCTTCGCCAGCATTTCGGCGACGCCTTCCGAGGTCGGCTTCTCGGTCGTCATCTGCGGCTCGAGCCCGATCTCGCGCAGCGCCCGGCCGGGCTTCGGCCCTCGGGCGAATTTGCGCGTCTTGCCAAGGCTCGTGACGAAATCCGCCTCGACCCCGATCCGGCGCACGATTTTCATCAGCCGCCGCAGGCCCTCGCCGGTCATCAGCACGAGGTCGTCGAGCGGCCGTTCGATGGCGCGGCGGATCCAGGCCTCGATCGGCGCCGGGTCCGGCGCATCATGGATGGTGAACATCGGACATTGCAGGACATCGGCACCCTGCTCGGTCAGCAGGCGCGAGAATTGCGCTTCCTCGCGGGTTTCGAGGATCAGGATGCGATAGCCGTTCAGCCGGTCAGCCATGATGGTCCTTAACAAACATTGTCGTCATTTGGTCGATTTGACCCGCGCGCCGGGATTGGCGCAAGGCCGCTGGCGGTGATAGACGGAGGCCGAAATCATCGTTCCCCGTTCCTGCTCATTTTCTGGTCAATTTCGCATGCCCGACCATCAATTCGTCCTGACCCTGTCCTGTGCTGATCGGCCGGGGATCGTCTCCGCGGTCTCGACGTTCCTCGCGCATAACGGGCAGAACATCCTGGACGCCCAGCAGTTCAACGACACCGAGACCGGCAAGTTCTTCATGCGCGTGGTATTCACCGCGGCCGACCTCGCGGTCGGGTTGCCGGCGCTGCAGACCGGCTTTGCCGCGATTGCCGAGCGTTTCGGCATGGATTGGCAGATGCGCGACCGCGCCAGCCGGCGCCGGGTGATGCTGCTGGTGTCCAAGTCGGATCATTGCCTGGTCGATATCCTGTATCGCTGGCGCACCGGCGAACTCGAGATGATCCCGACCGCCATCGTCTCCAACCATCCGCGCGAAACCTATGGCTCGCTCGATTTCGGCGATATCCCGTTCCATCATCTGCCGGTCACGAGGGAGACCAAGCGGCAGCAGGAAGACGCGGTGTGGCAGCTGGCCCAGGACACCAACACCGATCTCGTGGTGCTGGCCCGCTACATGCAGATATTGTCTGACGAGATGTCGGCGCGGCTGTCGGGCCGCTGCATCAACATCCACCATTCCTTCCTGCCCGGCTTCAAGGGCGCCAAGCCCTACCACCAGGCCCATGAGCGCGGCGTCAAGTTGATCGGCGCCACGGCGCATTACGTCACCAGCGATCTCGACGAGGGACCGATCATCGACCAGGACGTCGAGCGCATCAGCCATCGCGACACGCCCGAGGATCTCGTCCGCAAGGGCCGCGACATCGAGCGCCGCGTGCTGGCGCGGGCGATCCGCTATCATCTCGCCGACCGCGTCATCCTGAACGGGCGCAAGACCGTGGTGTTCGTGGACTGATCCGCGCATCACCCGGCTACCGCGCTTTGACGTCCATGGTGTCGCCCTGCATCGAGGCGCTGCATGAAACTCATCCATATGAGCGACATCCATCTGACGACGCCGGGGAGGGCGATCTTCGGCCGCGATCCCCTGCACAATTTCGATCGCGCACTGGAGTGCGTGCTTGCCGATCATCGCGACGCCGAACTGATGGTGATCTCGGGTGATCTTTCCGATCGCGGCGAGCCCGCCGACTATCACCTGCTGCGCGAGCGCTTGAGCGGATTTCCGATCCCGGTGCGGCTCTGTATCGGCAACCACGACCATCGCGAGACGTTTCTCGGCGTGTTTCCCGAATGCGCCGACGCGGACGGGTTCGTGCAGGGCGTCCACGATGCCTCGTTCGGCCGCTGCCTGCTGCTCGACACCTACGAGCCGCAGACGGCTGCCGGCAGCTTTTGCGAGATCCGGCAGGCCTGGCTGGAGCGGCAGCTATCGGAGCATGACGGTCCGTTCTTCCTGTTCATGCACCACAACCCGTTTCCGACGCATATCGCCCCGGTGGACCGGATTGGCCTGCTCGACGATCGCGCGTTCCGGTCGATCGTCGCAAGGCACCGCGGCAAGATCAGGCATATCTTCTTCGGCCACTGCCACATGGTGCTGAGTGGTTCGGTCGCCGGTGTTCCCACCACTTCGCTGCGCGGGACGAACCACGCGAGCTATCCGGTATTCGCCGAGGTGTTGACCGTCGCCGATCTCCCGGAGTCCTACGGTGTTGCGTTCATCGGCGACGACTACGTCACCGTGCACATGGTGGAGTACGGATACCGCGGCGAAATCCTCAGCGAGGATACGTCGGACTAGGCCGTCAATGAGCAGCATCCTGCGGTGCCGTTGCAGGCTTGGCGTCGTCGCCGCGCTCGGCCGCGGGCATCAGGCGCTTGCGTTCCCGCTCCTGCATGAACTTGTCATATTCAGGGGTGCCTTGCCGCGGCGGCGCGTCCGCGGGCAGGCCTCCGGCCCAGGTTGGGATGTAATCGGCCATTCCGGCCGAGAGCTTCTGGTTCATGGTGCTGCACCCCCCGAGCGCGCAGGCCGCGAGCGTGAGGGCGATGAGGATGGCGGTGGGGCGCGGGACAGTCGGCATTGGAGGCAGGGTACAGCCGTGGTCTTTATGGATGATGATCGTGGGTGCGACCGTTCGGCTGCAATTGTGCTTGTTTGTTGACATCGCCGCTTCATTTGTACGATCGTACAAATGAAGCGGCGAGGCAATTGAGTCTGAGTGATCGGTTCGCGCATAGGGATCGAGTTCGTTGGCGATATATTGGTATTTTAATACCTGTATTTATGGCGCGAGCCGATCGTGTTGCACGATACACGCCGATCGTCCGATTGACAGAGGACACGGCGAGACGCCTTGTCGCGTTGCGCCCTGGCCGTGACATGCTTGGGTCAAGCCAAGACAAGGGCCGGGGACTCGGCTCGAAACAGAAGATCGGAATGGGGAGGGATGTCGATGTTCAATCGTCGCAAAATGTTGCTGTGGGGCGCGGCTGCGGTCGTGCTTCCGGGGGTGTGCGCCAGCGTGCCGGCGCGGGCCGAGGACACCGTCAAGATCGGCCTGATCCTGCCGATGACCGGCGGCCAGGCGTCGACCGGCAAGCAGATCGATAACGCCATCAAGCTCTACATGCAGCAGAAGGGCGATACCGTCGCCGGCAAGAAGATCGAGGTCATCCTGAAGGATGACGCCGCGATGCCCGACAACACCAAGCGGCTGGCGCAGGAACTGATCGTCAACGACAAGGTCAATTTCATCGCCGGCTTCGGCGTGACGCCGGCGGCGCTGGCGGCGGCGCCGCTGGCGACCCAGGCCAAGATCCCGGAAGTCGTGATGGCGGCCGGCACCTCGATCATCACCGAGCGCTCGCCCTATATCGTGCGCACCAGCTTCACGCTGGCGCAGTCCTCCACCATCATCGGYGACTGGGCGGTCAAGAACGGCATCAAGAAGGTCGCGACGCTGACCTCCGACTACGCGCCGGGCAACGATGCGCTGACCTTCTTCAAGCAACACTTCACCGCCGGCGGCGGCGAGATCGTTGAAGAGGTCAAGGTGCCGCTCGCCAACCCCGACTTCGCGCCGTTCCTGCAGCGCATGAAGGATGCCAAGCCCGATGCGATGTTCGTGTTCGTGCCGGCCGGGCAGGGCGGCAACTTCATGAAGCAATATGCCGAGCGCGGGCTCGACAAGAGCGGCATCAAGGTGATCGGGCCCGGCGACGTGATGGACGACGATCTGCTCAACAACATGGGCGATGCCGCGCTCGGCGCGGTGACCGCGCATCTGTATTCGGCGGCACATCCCTCGCAGATGAACAAGGACTTCGTCGCCGCCTACAAGAAGGCGTTCGGCAACCGCCCGGGCTTCATGGCGGTCAGCGGCTATGACGGCATCCATCTGATCTACGAGGCGCTGAAGAAGACGGGTGGCGCGACCGACGGTGACAAGCTGATCGAGGCCATGAAGGGCATGAAATGGGAGAGCCCGCGTGGCCCGATCTCGATCGATCCGGAGACCCGCGACATCGTGCAGAACATCTACATCCGCAAGGTCGAGAAGGTCGACGGCGAGCTCTACAATGTCGAGTTCGCGACCTTCGAGGCGGTCAAGGATTCCGGCAAGACCAAGAAGTGATGTCGACGTCATCCTCGACGTCATGCCCGGCCTTGTGCCGGGCATCCGCGTCTGTTTGGCCGGGAGCAGGGAAGAAGACGTGGATGGCCGGGACAAGCCCGGCCATGACGGATTATTGGGCGAGGTCGACGTGATACTTGTCGCGGCTTCTCGGTTAGGCTGACTCCATGGCCTCTATCCTCACCAATCTGTTCGACGGCGTCGCCTACGGTATGCTGCTGTTCGTGCTTGCCTGCGGGCTCGCGGTGACGCTCGGGCTGATGAACTTCGTCAATCTCGCGCATGGCGCCTTCGCCATGGCCGGCGGTTACATCTGTGCCGTGCTGGTGAACAATTCCGGCTGGCCGTTCTTCGCAGCCCTGCCGCTCGCCTTTGTCGGCAGCGCGCTGATCGGCATCGCGCTGGAACGAACGCTGTACCGTCATCTCTACAGCCGCAGCCATCTCGACCAGGTGCTGTTCTCGATCGGTCTGGTGTTCATGTCGGTCGCCGCGGTCGACTACATCATGGGATCGTCGCGGGTCTTCATCAAGCTGCCGGCTGCGCTGGAGGGCCAGATCGATCTGTTCGGCGTCGGCATCGGCCGCTACCGGCTGATGATCGTGGTGATCTGCGGCCTGCTCACGCTGGGGCTGCAACTGATCCTGGCGAAGACGCGGTTCGGCAGCCGGCTGCGGGCCGCGGTCGACGATCCGCGCGCCGCGATCGGGCTCGGCATCAACGTGCCGCAGGTATTCGCCTTCACCTTCGCCTTCGGCTGCGGTCTGGCCGGTCTCGGCGGCGCGCTGAGCGCGGAGATCCTCGGGCTCGATCCGTATTTCCCGCTGAAATTCATGATCTACTTCCTGATCGTGGTCACGGTCGGCGGCTCGTCGTCGATCACCGGGCCGTTCCTGGCATCGCTGCTGCTCGGCATCGCCGACGTCGCCGGCAAATACTATGTGCCCAAGGTCGGCCCGTTCGTGATCTATACCGTGATGATCGTGATTCTGCTCTGGCGCCCGAACGGCCTGTTCGGCCGCACCGCGGCGCGGTGAATCGTCATGACCGCGCTGTCTGACGTTTCCACTCATGCGATGGCCAGCGCGCGCTGGCGGATCAGTGAGGTCGCCTTCTGGATCCTGGCGCTCGCTTGCGCGTTCCTGTTCCCGTCGCGTTACCTGATCATGACCGACATCGTGCGGCTCGGCCTGTTCGCGCTGTCGCTCGACCTGATCCTCGGCTACGCCGGCATCGTCTCGCTCGGCCATGCCGCATTCTTCGGCGTCGGCGCCTATGCGGCCGGCTTGCTGGCGCTGCATGGCATCATCAACGAGCCGGTCATCGCGCTGGTCGCCGCCGGTCTGGTTGCCGCGGCGCTCGGATTCGTGACCAGCTTCCTCGTCATCCGCGGCGTCGACCTGACGCGGCTGATGGTCACGCTCGGCATTGCGCTGCTCCTGGAAGCGCTTGCCGAACGTTTCTCGGATATCACCGGCGGCACCGATGGCTTGCAGGGCATCGAGATGCAGCCGATCCTCGGCCTGTTCGCCTTCGACATGTTCGGCAAGACCGGGTTCTTCTATTCGCTGATCGTGCTGTTCATCCTCTTCCTGCTGGCTCGCCGCGTGGTGCATTCGCCGTTCGGCCTGTCGCTGCGCGCGATCAGGAACAATCCGCTGCGCGCGGCCGCGATCGGCATGCCGGTCAACCGCCGGCTGATCGCGGTCTATACGTTGGCCGCGTTCTACGCCGGGATCGCCGGCGCGCTGTTCACCCAGACCACGGCGCTCGCCTCGCTCGACGTATTCGCCTTCGAGCGCTCCGCCGACCTGATGCTGGTGCTCGTGATCGGCGGCACCGGCTATCTCTATGGCGGCCTGATCGGCGCCGTCGTGTTCAAGATGTTGCAGGAACTGTTCCAGAGCATCACCCCGCAATACTGGCTGTTCTGGATCGGCCTCGTGCTGGTGGTGATCGTGATGGTCGGCCGCGCGCGGATCCATCGCTGGGTGTTGTTCGTGCCGAACCTGATCATCCGGCAGTTCGCCGGCCGCAAGGCCGTCGTCGCGGTGCCCGAGAGCGAGGCGTCATGACGATCGCGCTGGAAACCCGCAATCTCGAAAAGTCCTTCGGGGGCCTGCGCGTCACCCGCGACCTCTCGCTGAAGGTGATGCAGGGCGCCCGCCATGCGCTGATCGGACCGAACGGCGCCGGCAAGACCACCGTCATCAACCAGCTCACTGGCGTGCTGACGCCGAACAGCGGCCGCATCCTGCTCGAAGGCCGCGACATCACCGGCCTGTCCGTGCACAGGCGGGTGCTGCGCGGGCTGTCGCGCACCTTCCAGATCAACCAGCTCTATGCCGACCTGACCCCGCTCGAAACCATCGGCCTTGCGGTCTCCGAACGGATGGGCCGCGGCGGCGACTGGTGGCGGCGGATGGGAACGCGGAGCGACATCAACGCGGAGATCGCCGAGATCCTGTCGCGCTTCCATCTGCTCGACGTCATGACCAAGCTCACGTCGACATTGCCCTACGGCAAACAGCGCTTGCTCGAGATCGCGGTCGCGATCGCCGCCAAGCCGCGCGTGCTGCTGCTCGACGAGCCCGCGGCGGGCGTTCCCGAAAGCGAGCGCCACGACATCCTGGCCGCGGTTGCGGCGTTGCCACGCGAGGTCACGGTGCTCTTGATCGAGCACGACATGGATCTGGTGTTCTCGTTCGCCGACCGCATCTCGGTGCTGGTCAATGGCGGCCTGCTCACCGAGGGCGCACCCGACGAGGTCGCGCGCGATCCGCAGGTGCGGGCGGTCTATCTCGGCGAGGCGGCCGATGCCTGATCTCCTCTCGATCCAGGGTCTGCGTGCCGGGTATGGCGAGGCGGTCGTGCTGCCCGACATGTCGCTGGCGCTGGCCGAGGGTCAGGTGCTCGCGCTGCTCGGACGCAACGGCACCGGCAAGACCACGCTGATCAACTCGATCGTCGGCATCACCAGGCGTTTCGGCGGCAGCGTCGCGCTCGCTGGCCACGACATCACGGCGTTGCGGCCCGACCAGCGCGCTCGCGCCGGGATTGGTTGGGTGCCGCAGGAGCGCAACATCTTCCGCTCGCTGACGGTGGAAGAGAACATGACCGCGGTGGCGCAGCCCGGGCCGTGGACGGTCGAGCGGGTGTACGAGATGTTTCCGCGGCTGAAGGAGCGGCGCGGCAATTTCGGCAACCAGTTATCGGGCGGCGAACAGCAGATGCTGGCGATCGGCCGCGCGCTGACGCTGAACCCCAAAGTGCTGCTGCTCGACGAGCCGACCGAAGGGCTGGCGCCGATCATCGTTGAGGAATTGTTAAAGGCGATCGGAACCATCACGCGCGCTGGCGGCATCTGCTCGATCATCGTCGAGCAGAATGCGCAAAAGATTCTGGGGCTCGCCGACCGCGTTGTGATATTGGAACGCGGCACGATCGTGCACGATGCCGCAAGCAGCGCGCTGAAGACCGATCCCTCCGTCCTCGAGCGCCATCTCGGCGTCGCCGGGACCAAGAAACACTGACGACCCCAGGGAGTTCACCATGCAGCGAACCAAGCCTCCGTTCCGCGCCGACGAGGTCGGCAGCCTGTTGCGGCCGCCGAAGATCAAGGAGGCCCGCGCCAGGCTCGAGAAGGGCGAGATCTCGGCCGATGAACTGCGCAAGGTCGAGGACATGGAGATCGAAAAGGTCGTGCACAAGCAGGCCTCGGTCGGCCTCAAGCTCGCGACCGACGGCGAGTTCCGTCGCTCCTGGTGGCACTTCGACTTCCTCAGCCATCTGACCGGCTGCGAGCTGTTCCATCCCGACATGGGCATCCAGTTCTCGGGCGTGCAGACCCGGCACGACGCCATCAGAGTGATCGGCAAGCTCGATTTCTCCGATCAGCACCCGATGCTCGATCATTTCAGGTTCCTGAAGAAGTACGCCGACCAGGCGCACGTCACGCCGAAGATGACGATCCCGTCGCCGGCCGTGCTGCACTTCCGCGGCGGCCGCAAGCTGATCTCGAAGGAGGTCTATCCCGACCTCGAGGAATTCTATCTCGACCTCGGCAAGACCTATCGCAAGGCGGTGAAGGCATTCTACGACGCCGGCTGCCGTTACCTGCAATTCGACGACACGGTGTGGGCCTATCTGTGCTCSCAGGAGGAATTGCAGAAGTCGCGGGAGCGMGGYGACAATCCCGACGGCYTGCAGGARATCTAYGCGCGCGTCATCAACTACGCGATCGCCGATCGGCCGTCCGACATGGTGATCACGACSCATGTCTGCCGYGGCAATTTCCGTTCGACCTGGATTTCSTCCGGYGGCTACGAGCCGGTCGCCGAGACCATGCTSGCMGGMACSAACTACGACGGCTATTTCCTCGAATATGATTCCGACCGTGCCGGCGGTTTCGAGCCGCTGCGCTTCCTGCCCAAGGGCAACAAGGTCGTGGTGGTCGGCGTCATCACCTCGAAGTTCGGCGAGCTCGAGACCAAGGACGCGATCAAGCGGCGGCTGGAGGAGGCGGCGAAGTTCGCCCCGCTCGAGCAGCTCGCGCTGTCGCCGCAGTGCGGCTTCGCCTCGACCGAGGAGGGCAACATCCTCTCCGAGGAAGAGCAGTGGGCGAAGCTGCGGCTCGCCGTCGAGGTCGCGAACGAGGTGTGGGGCAAGTAGCACCGCCTCCGTCGTCATTGCGAGGAGCGAAAGCGACGAAGCAATCCATTTCTCCGCTCGCGAAGGCATGGATTGCTTCGCTTCGCTCGCAATGACGGAGAGAGCTGTCTTTCACTGCTCCGCCAGATAGACCTCGCCGAGCAGCGAGGAATTCGACCATGGCACCTGCTTGCCCTTGGTCGCGGCGACGACCTCGGCGCGGACCCGCGTCAGCATCTGCTGCACCTCGAGGCCGGGCGTCCCGACATGGCGCGACAGTGCCGCCGAGAACGGACTGTTGGCGCCTTCGCCGTCGAGTGCGACCTGGCCCGGCGCGGTCGCGAATGCGATCAGCGTGCCGGCACCGAGCGTCGAGCCTGATCCGAGCGTGGCCGGCGCGGCAAGACCGGAGCCTGTCTCGATGCCGCGGCTCGGGCCTGCGGAGGCCACCTGGGGCGCCATCGGATTGTTGCGGCAGGCATCGAGGATCAGGATGTTGGTGCGGATCTGATCGTCGAGGCCGGCCATGATCGTATCCATGTCGACCATCGCGTCGGTCATGCGAGCGCCCGCCTTGAATTCGATATCGACCGGCACGAGGTAGTTGCGGCCGTCGACCTGCACGCCATGGCCGGCGTAATACACCACCGCGATCTGCGACCGCGCCGCCTCGCGCAGGAAGTCATGGATCGTCTGCTGCATCGTGGTGCGATCGAGATCGAGACCTTCCGAGACGGTGAAGCCGATCTCGCGCAGGCTCCTGGCGATGGCGCGCGCGTCGTTCGGCGGGTTGGGCAGTGCCTTCACATGTGCATAGGTGCCGTTGCCGATCACCAGCGCGACGCGCCGGCCGGTGGCCGCGGCTTGTTCGCGTGCGGCGGATGGAGCCGGCGCGGCCGCGGAAGCCGGTGGTGCCGGAGCGGGCCTGCTCTCGGCGGCAGGCACTGCTGCGGTCTTGCGCGGAGCGGCATCGGCCTCCTTGAGCAGTGCGAGCCGCACTTTCGCGGTGGCCTGGTTGGCCTTGCTGCCGGCATCGGAGGCGACGCCCTCGAGCACGGCGGCGTAGTCTTCCTTGGCGTGCGCAGCATCGCCGTTGGTTTCATAGGCGAGGCCACGTTGGGCATAGGCCGAGATCAAGACGCTGCCGGGCGGCGTCATGATGTTGGCGGGCGCTTTGGCCTTTGCGAGCCGGATCGCTTCCGACGTATCCGCGATCGCGCGCGCGATGTCACCCTTGGCGCGCCAGATCACGGCGCGACTGATCAGCGGCTGCGGCAACGTCGGATCGATCCTGATCGCCTCGTTGATGTCGGCGAGCGCGCCGTCGAGCTGGCCGAGCGCCTGCTTCGAGGCGCCGCGGTTCTGATAGGAGAAGGCCGACTTCGGTCCGATCTTGATCGCGGCGTCGTAGTCGGCGATCGCCTTGCTGTAGTCGCCCTTGCCGCGATAGGCGTTGCCGCGATTGTGATAGATGATGCCGCTCGGCGGGCCGAGGCGCAGTGCGTCGTCGAAGTCGGCGATCGCGATGTCGTACTCGCCTTTGTCGTAATAGGCCGAGCCGCGCAGATTGTAGACGGCGGTGCCGGGCTTGAGGCGCAGCGCCTCGGTGGCATCGGATATCACCTGCGCATAGTTGCCCTTCTTGTTCCAGCCGACCGCGCGCCAGAAATAGATGGTCGCGAGCTTCTCACCGGAAAACACCTTCAGCGCGATGATCTTGCTGCAGGCGTCGATCATCTGGTCGGCGGGGGTCGTCTCGGTCGTGCAGAGTGGGCCGAGCTGGGAACGCGTTTGGGCGAGGCAGGGTGCCGCCCACAGCAGGGCGGCGAGCAGGGCAGGCATCAGGAGCAGGCGGCGCATCGGGCATCCCGGGGTAAGGCTGTCACTGCGATGGCGAACAGCGTGGCGGTCATGAATGTTTGGTGATCGGGCTGTAGAGGGGGTTCAACTGGTGGGAAAACGGTGATAAGACGCTGCCGATCGTTAGCTCTGCCCACTTCTGTCCCACTCACTGGTGCCACGCCAGGCCTTATGAAGAACGACGAAATCCTCAGTCAGATCACGGAGTTCTGCCGCCGTTCCGATATGGCGGAGACGACGTTTGGCCGCCGTGCGGTCAATGACGGCAAGCTGGTTTACCGGCTGCGCGAGGGCAAGCGCATCACCATCGACACGCTGGATCGCATCAACGCCTTCATTGCGACCTCGACCCCGGGCGGCGTCGCACCGCCGCGCGGCCTCGTGGTGCCGCCGGAAAAGCGCGATCCGCGGGGCAATTTCCGCTTCTTCGAGAACCGCCAGCGCTATCTGCTGTTCGTGCACACTTGCAGCGAGAAGCGGGTGATCGCCGACCGGGTCGCGCTGGAACTGGCGGCGATCCACCCGCGGCCGCCGGCGCTGCGGGTTTTCGATGCCGGGATGGGTGACGGCACGGTGCTGGCGCGGGTTCTGCGAGCCATGCATGGCCGCTTCCCGCATATGCCGTTCTATGTCGCCGGCAAGGAATTGAGCCTGGAGGACGTTCGCCTGACCCTCGACAAGGTCCCGGACCGCCTGTTCGAGCACCCGGCAAGCGTCTTCGTGTTCACCAACATGTACTACGCCGAGGCGCCGTGGCTGACGCCGAAAGATTCAACGGCGGCGGCCGGGATGATCTGGCACGAAGTCGCCCTGCGCGGCGCCTCGTCGGGCGATTTCGAGGCTCAGATCGCCGAGCTCGGCCCATTTCTGGAGCAGAACTGGCGCGCCAATCTCAGTCCCCGGACCGCGATGCCGATCTATGAGCGGCCGGTGGCGCTCGTCCTGTATCGGGACGATCATCGCTTCCTGCTCGACTCCATCATTCCGCGGGCCGGGCGGACCGAGGCCAATTTCGATCTGGTGATCGCCTCGCAGCCCTACCGGGCAAAATCGTCGGTGAATTTCCGGGCCAAGCGGATCATCGCGCCGCTGGCGCGCGCGCTGCGCAGCGGAGGACGCTTGATAGGAATCCACTCCCACGGCGGCGATCCCGGACTTGAAATGATTCAAGCGGTCTGGCCCGGAGAAAATCCTTTCGCCGTCAGCCGTCATGAGATACTGCGCGCGGTGAAATACGAGCTGGGCTCGGCCGGCCGCGAGCTGAACTTCAATGCCTATGCCGATAACCGTTCGATCTTCCGCTATGATATGGAGGCGCTGCCCAATGAGGTGACCGGCTCGATCGGAACCTCGACGGCCTTCGCCGCGTGGAATGCGGCAGTGTATGTCGCGCAGATCGAAGATGAGCGGTTGACCGAAACGACCGAAGACGGACGAGCTCTCGAGGCCACACGCGAGGTTCTCCGCAAACACAACGGGCTGTGGTTCTACGACGAATCCTACGTCATCTCGCGGCGACGAGACTGACATTTCGGGGACATATTCACCAACCAACGTCGGACATCGACGAAACAAGGGGTTTGCTTGATGCGCGCGTCTTATCTCTTCACCAGCGAGTCGGTCTCCGAAGGCCATCCGGACAAAGTCTGCGATCGCATCTCCGACGAGGTCGTCGACGCGTTCTATCGCGAAGGCGCCAAGGAAGGCCTCGACCCCTGGGGTATCCGCGCCGCATGCGAAACGATGGCGACGACAAATCGCGTCATCATCGCCGGTGAATCGCGCGGGCCCAAGGGCGTTACCGTCGCCACCATCCAGGATCTGACGCGCGCCGCCATCAAGGACATCGGCTACGAGCAGGACGGCTTCCACTGGAAGACCTGCGACATCGAGATCCTGCTGCATCCGCAGTCGGCGGACATCGCGCAGGGCGTCGATGCGCTGCAGCCGGGCGAAGTCAAGGAAGAGGGTGCCGGCGACCAGGGCATCATGTTCGGCTACGCCACCAACGAGACGCCSGACCTGATGCCGGCGCCGATCTTCTAYGCCCACAAGATCCTGCGSCTGATCTCSGAAGCRCGCCACTCCGGCAAGGAGAAGGTGCTCGGTCCGGACTCCAAGAGCCAGGTCACCGTGCAGTACGAGAACGGCAAGCCGGTCGGCGTCCGCGAGATCGTGGTCTCGCATCAGCATCTGGTCGAGGACCTCACCTCCAGCCAGATCCGCGACATCGTCGAGCCCTATGTGCGCGAGGCGCTGCCGAAGGACTGGATCAACGGCAAGACGATCTGGCACATCAATCCGACCGGCAAGTTCGTGATCGGCGGCCCCGACGGCGACGCCGGCCTGACCGGCCGCAAGATCATCGTCGACACCTATGGTGGCGCGGCTCCGCATGGCGGCGGCGCGTTCTCCGGCAAGGATCCGACCAAGGTCGACCGCTCGGCTGCTTACGCTGCGCGCTACGTTGCCAAGAACATCGTCGCGGCCGGTCTTGCCGACCGCTGCACGCTGCAACTCGCCTACGCGATCGGCGTGGCGCGTCCGCTGTCGATCTACATCGACACCCACGGCACCGGTAAGGTCTCGGAGGACGAGCTCGAGCGGGCGGCGGCGAAGGCGATGGACCTGACGCCGCGTGGCATCCGCACCCATCTCGATCTCAACCGCCCGATCTACGCGCGCACCTCGGCCTACGGCCATTTCGGCCGCACGCCGGACAATGAGGGCGGCTTCTCCTGGGAGAAGACCGATCTCGTCGAGCCGCTGAAGCGCGCGCTCTGACTTTCTTACCTCGCCCCGCTTGCGGGGAGAGGTCGCCGCGAAGCGGCGGGTGAGGGGGACTCTCCGCGGATTAGTCCGCGGATGCGGCCCCTCATTCCGACCCTCTCCTCATAGGAACGGGGAGAGGGAGAAGGCTGCGCCGCAGGGCGCTCGGCTCGCTTTGTTACTGACACGCTCGATTCACCGATTAGGAAAACCACATGAACGCCCCCACGAAGCCCGGCTTCACCGACTACATCGTCAAGGACATTGCGCTCGCCGATTTCGGCCGCAAGGAGATCTCGCTGGCCGAGACCGAGATGCCCGGCCTGATGGCCACCCGCGAGGAGTATGGCCCCAAGCAGCCGCTGAAGGGCGCGCGCATCGCCGGCTCGCTGCACATGACGATCCAGACCGCGGTCTTGATCGAGACGCTGGCTGCGCTCGGCGCCGACATCCGCTGGGTCTCGTGCAACATCTACTCGACCCAAGACCACGCCGCCGCCGCCATCGCCGCTGCCGGCATCCCCGTATTTGCGTGGAAGGGCGAAACGCTGACCGACTACTGGGACTACACGCGCAAGCTTTTCGAGTGGGGTGACGGCGGCGTCCCGAACCTGATCCTCGATGACGGCGGCGACGCCACCATGCTGGTGCACGCCGGCGTGCGCGCCGAGCAGGGCGACACCGCGTTCCTCGACAAGCCGGGCTCGGAAGAAGAGGAGATCTTCTACGCGTTGGTGAAGCGTCTCCTGAAGGAGAAGCCGAAGGGCTACTTCGCCGAGATCGCCAAGAACATCAAGGGCGTCTCGGAAGAGACCACCACGGGCGTGCATCGCCTCTACGAGATGGCCAACAAGGGCACGCTCTTGTTCCCGGCGATCAACGTCAACGACAGCGTCACCAAGTCGAAGTTCGACAACCTCTATGGTTGCCGTGAGTCGCTGGTCGACGGCATTCGCCGCGGCACCGACGTGATGCTGTCGGGCAAGGTCGCGATGGTCGCGGGCTTCGGCGACGTCGGCAAGGGCTCGGCGGCCTCGCTGCGCCAGGCCGGCTGCCGCGTCATGGTCTCCGAGGTCGATCCGATCTGCGCGTTGCAGGCGGCGATGGAAGGCTATGAGGTCGTGACGATGGAAGACGCGGCGCCGCGCGCCGACATCTTCGTCACCGCCACCGGCAACAAGGACATCATCACCATCGAGCACATGCGCGCGATGAAGGATCGCGCCATCGTCTGCAATATCGGTCACTTCGACAACGAGATCCAGATCGCGTCGCTGCGCAATCTGAAGTGGACCAACATCAAGCCGCAGGTCGACGAGATCGAGTTCCCCGACAAGCACCGCATCATCATGCTGTCGGAAGGTCGTCTCGTGAACCTCGGCAACGCGATGGGCCATCCGTCCTTCGTGATGTCGGCCTCGTTCACCAACCAGACGCTGGCGCAGATCGAACTCTGGGCCAACAACAAGGACGGCAAGTACGCCAAGAAGGTCTACGTGCTGCCGAAGACGCTCGACGAGAAGGTCGCGCGGCTGCACCTCGCCAAGATCGGCGTCAAGCTGACCGAGTTGCGCAAGGACCAGGCCGACTACATCGGCGTCAAGCAGGAAGGTCCGTACAAGTCGGATCACTACCGCTATTGAGCAGCGCGCACTGCGATAGATGAAGTGAAGAGCCCCGGCATCGCCCGGGGCTTTTTGCTGGGCGGGTCTCGTCATTCGCTGGGACTACGACTGTGAATAGTTCACGCGGTGTCACCACCGGCGAAAGCGGGTGATCCAGTATTCCAGAGGCGGTCGTGCTTGAATCGAGAAGCCGCGGCGTACTGGATCGCCCTGTCGAGCCGGACGATGACAGCGAAGAATGCGGACGCAGGAGCGCACCTCTATCCACACGTCATTCCGGGGCGCGCCGCTTGGCGCGAGCCCCGGAATGACGACTGGGCACGTGTGCCGCAGTCGCCAGCGTCACTCCGATGCCCGCACCGTGCCGTATCCCAGCTGCCGCGAGATATCGCCGGCACAATCACGCAGCGCGGTGGCGATCTTGCTGTCCCAGCCGGCGTCGAAGGTGCCTTCCGGGCCCATCGCGGTGATCACGAGCGCGACATGACCTGCGTGATCGAACAGCAATCACGCAGCGCGGTGGCGATCTTGCTGTCCCAGCCGGCGTCGAAGGTGCCTTCCGGGCCCATCGCGGTGATCACGAGCGCGACATGACCTGCGTGATCGAACACCGGCGCGGCGAAGGCGTTGACACCTGGCAATGGATCGCCGATCGCTCGTGCGAGACCGCGGCTGCGGACCTCGTCGAGCACCTCCGCGGCCTTCGCGTGGACGGGATCACGCTTCGGGTTGTAGCCGACGCCGAGCCGATCGAGGCCGCTCTCGAGTGCCGTCCTGATCGCGTTCGGCGGCATGAAGGCGGCAAAGGCGCGGCCGGTCGCGGTCTCCAGCAGCGCCACCACCGAGCCGACGCGCATCGCGATATGCACGGGATGGCTCGGCTCCTCGAGCCGCACCACGGTGGCGCCATGGGTGCCCCAGACCGACAGCGACACCGCATGATTGATGCTGTCGGCGAGCGCGGCGATCCTGGGCGTTGCGATCCGCACCGCTGACTGCCGGCGTAGGCTGATCAGGCCGAGCTCGAGCGCCAGCGCGCCGATCTCGTAGCGGCCGGTGGCCTCGTCCTGCTCGATCAGTCCGATGCGGGAGAAGCTGACGAGATAGGGATGCGCCTTGGCCGGCGGCATGCCGGCTTCGCGGGCGAGATCGCGCAGCATCATCGGCTCGCCGCTGCGGGCGAGCGCGCGGAGCAGTTCTCCGCCGACCTCGATCGATTGTATGCCGCGGCTTTCTCTCGTCATGTGACCTTGCTCGTGTTCGTCGTTTCGCGCTTAGCAGGAAACCCCGCTGGCCGCGAGACGTCGACGCGCGGGGAGTCCTTTTGTGCGTCATCCCGAGGAGCCGCGGAGCGGCGTCTCGAAGGATGTACGGCCCCACTGGAGGCCGTCCATCCTTCGAGACGGCCGCTTCGCGGCCTCCTCAGGGTGACGGTGATAGTGCTCACGGCTCCACTCTCCGCTAAGCCGCAGCCCCCGCAATGTGCTTGCCTGCGATATAGCCGAAGGTCAGCGCGGGCCCCAGCGTGATGCCGGCGCCGGGATAGTTGCCGCCCATGATGCTCGCCATGTCRTTGCCMGCCGCATAGAGGCCYTCGATCGGYTGRCCGTCGGCRTCGAGCGCGCGGGCATTGGCGTCGGTKCGGATGCCGGCATAGGTGCCGAGGTCRCCGATCACCATCTTGATGGCRTAGAACGGCCCGTGCTGGATCGGCGCGAYGCAGGGATTGGGKCCGTGCAGCGCATCGCCCTGRTAGCGRTTRTAGGCGCGCGAGCCCTTGCCGAAGGCGGGATCGCGTCCYTCKGCCGCSAGYKTGTTGAACTCGGCGACSGTYGCCTCGAAYGCCCTKGCGTCGATGCCGGCCTGSGCGGCGAGCTCYGMSAGCGTSGYRCCGCGCTTCAGGTAACCGGTCTTSAGATGATGGCCRAGCGGCATCGGGCGCGGCGGCACGCAGCCGAGRCCRTATTTGCGCAGCGTGTCGTGATCGCAGACCARATAGGCTGCGATCTCCTCGCCGGGCTKYGCYGCCYTGATCATCKCCTGCACGAAGTCGTGGTAGGAATTGCCYTCATTGGCAAAGCGCTKGCCGTCGCGCATGACCGCGATCACRCCGGGYTTGGCGCGATCGATGAAGTGCGGCATCACGCCCTTYGAGCCGTCCTTGCGCGTSGTGACCGAGACCGGMACCCAGGCSGCRGCRTTYGGCAGMGARTCCTCGACGCGGCCGCCGGCGGATTCCGCAAGCCGCAGACCGTCACCGGTGTTGCCGGTTGGTCCCGGGGAATAGTGCTCCATGCCGGTCGGCGCATGCGGAAACATCTTCTGCCGYCGCGCCACGTCATGCGGGAAGCCGCCGCAGGCGAGCACGAYGCCGCGCSTGGCGTTGACGCGGATGGTRCGGCCCTCGCGCACGATGATCGCSCCGCGCACCAYGCCGTTCTCGACGATCAATTCGCGCACCGGCGAATTGAGCCAGAGCGGGATMTTGAGGTYGAAGGCCGACTTCGCCAGCCGGCCGGCCAGCGCATTGCCGTTGGTCAAGGTCATGCCGCGGCCRTTGCGCATCACGTCGAYRGCGTGCTTYGACAGCCGYTTGGCGACATAGGCCGCCGAGGTGATCGACCGCGTCGCGCGCATGAAGTGCACGATCTCCTTGCCGGAGCCGAGCATCATGCCGAACACGGTGAGCTCGGGCAGGGGGCTGCCGAGGTTCTTCAAGGCATCGCCGAGCTCGTGGGCGTCGAACGGCCGCGTCACCATCGAGCGGCCGCCCTGCGTGCCGCCGGGGGCTTCGGCATGATAGTCCGGGAAGGTCAGCGGCATGTCGAAACGCACCGCGGTCCTGGTCGTGAAGAAATCGACTGCCTTCGGCCCTTCGGTCAGGAACGCATTGACGCGCGCGGAGTCAAAGCTGTTGCCGGCCTCGTGGCGCAGATAGGTCCTGGCCTGATCGGGGTTCTCCTCGATGCCCCAGGCCTTGGCGAGCGAGGTGCCGGGAATCCACAGCCAGCCGCCGGAGCGCGCGGTGGTGCCGCCAAAGCGTGGCTCCTTCTCGACCACCAGGACCTTCAGGCCATGATGGCCGGCGGTGACCGCCGCGGACAGCCCGGCACAGCCGGAGCCGACGACGAGCGCGTCGCAGTCATAGGTTTCCTGGGTGTCTCGGGTTTCTTGGCTTTTTTCGTTGGCCACGCGATCGATCCTATTTCTTCAGCAGCGGGCATTTGGACTCGGAGACCGGACGAAACGCGTCCTCGCCCTTCACGGTCTTGACGATGTCGAGATAGTCCCACGGCTCCTTGGACTCCGAGGGCTTCTTTACCTTCGCGAGATACATGTCGCGGATCACGCGGCCGTCCTCGCGCAGTCTGCCGCCATGCACGAAGGTGTCCTCGATCGGCAGCTCGCGCATCTTGGCCATCACCGCTTTCGGATCGTCGGTGCCGGCAGCCTTGATCGCCTTCAGATAATGCAGCACCGAGCCGTAGACGCCGGTCTGGATCATGGTCGGCATCACGTTGGTGCGGGCGAAGAATTTCTTCGACCAGGCGCGCGTCTTCTCGTCCATGTTCCAGTACGACGCGGTCGTCATGTAGGTGCCTGCGCGGCGTTGAGGCCGATCGCGTGCACGTCGGTGTCGAACATCAGGAGGCCGACCAGCTTCTGGCCGCCCTGCACGAGGCCGAACTCGCCGGACTGCTTGATTGAATTGTCGGTGTCCTGGCCGGCATTGGCGAACGCCACCACATCCGCCTTCGAGTTTTGCGCCTGCAAAGCGAAGGAGGAGAAGTCGGCGGTGTTGGTCGGATGGCGGACGCTGCCGAGCACCTTGCCGCCCATCTCGTTGACGAAGCGCGTCGCGTCCTTTTCGAGCTGCTGGCCGAAAGCGTAGTCCGCGGTGATGAAGTACCAGGACTTGCCGCCTTCCGCGATCACCGCCGAGGCCGTCACCTTCGACAGCGCATAGGTGTCGTAGGTGAAGTGCACGGTGTTGGGGCTGCACAGCTCATCGGTCAGCGAGCTCGCGCCGGGGCCGGACAAGAGCGCGATCTTGTTGCGCTCGCGCACCATGTTNAAGTGCACGGTGTTGGGGCTGCACAGCTCATCGGTCAGCGAGCTCGCGCCGGGGCCGGACAAGAGCGCGATCTTGTTGCGCTCGCGCACCATGTTGTGCACGGCGATCGCGATGCCGGAGTTGGGAATGTCGACGACGGCGTCGACCTTGTTGTTGTCGAACCAGCCGCGCACGATCTGCACGCCGACATCGGTCTTCATCTGGTGGTCGGCGGAAATGATCTCGATCGGCTTGCCGAGCACGGTGGGGCCGAATTCCTCGACCGCCATCTTGGCTGCCTCGACCGAGCCCGGGCCGGAATTGTCGCGGCCCCAGCTCGACAGGTCGGTCAGCACCCCGATGCGCACGACGTCATCGGAAACCTGGGCTTGAGCTGCGGTCGTCATCGCCGCGAGCATGGCTGTCGCCAAGAAATATCTCATCGTTCCTCCTCCTGGATGTCCGCATTCTCTGGCGGGTCATCTCATGATTAGGAATTATCAAATTAGTTTGTCAATGGCGAATTTGACGTGTGTGAATGTTGCCACATGATTGCGTCCTCGAATGAGGCGGTGCTTCACATTTGGTGAGTATACGCTTACATGGCTCATCCGGGACGGCACTGCGGCAGGGCTTCAGCCCACGCCAGAGCTCGCGGCAGTACCAAGTCAGTATGAACAGGGGAATTTTCGCGGACGGCGATGCCTTCGCCGCCCGGCGGAGCCAGCCTTCACCGGGATCGGCTCTTGCGGGGCGGCTCGCATGAAGAGCGTCGGCGCACTGCGATCATAGACGGATCATGTTGAGACAGCTCTTCGCGCCGCAGCTCGTTATTCTCTACGTGCTGGTGGCCTCCACACTTTACGTGCACTTCCGCGGCAAGCAGCGGTTGCGCTTCGCGCGCCAGCTCGGCGATCACTCGACCTATCTCGCGCCCTACAATGTGCTGATGTATGCGGGCTCGGCCGTGCCCAACACGCCGGTGATCCCGGTCGAGCAGTTTCCCGAGCTGAAGAAGCTCTCCGACAATTGGGAGACCATCCGCGACGAGGCGACCCGGCTGTTCGACGAGGGCTTCATCCGCGCCGCGGCCAAGAACAACGACTGGGGCTTCTATTCRTTCTTCAAGAGCGGCTGGAAGCGSTTCTACCTGAAATGGTACGACGACTTCCTGCCGTCGGCGCGCACGCTGTGCCCGCAGACGGTGGAGCTGTTGAAYKCGATCCCGAACGTGCACGGCGCGATGTTCGCGATGCTGCCGCCCGGCGGCAAGCTCGGCGCGCACCGCGATCCSTTCGCRGGCTCCYTGCGCTATCACCTYGGCCTGGTGACGCCGAACTCGRACCARTGCCGCATTCTSGTCGAYGGCGTCGAATGCGTCTGGCGCGACGGCGAGGCCTTCATGTTCGACGAGACYTTCATCCACAGCGCCGAGAACAAGACCGACGTCAACCGCATCATCCTGTTCTGCGATGTCGAGCGCCCGATGAAGTACGGCTTCATGACCCGGATCAACCGCTGGGTCAGCCACAACATCGTCAAGGCGTCGGCSACCCAGAACGTCGACGGCGAGCATGTCGGCGCGCTGAACAAGGTGTTCGGCAAGCTCTACGAGGTCCATCTCGCCAGCCGCAAGGTCAAGGAGTGGAATCGGAACGTGTACTACACGCT
>BFBZ01000021.1_pt35 | contig 121617 bp, 121 predicted proteins | sample 1888401 | NCBI WGS metagenome assembly BFBZ01 (sample SAMD00112614, study PRJDB3348) | symbiont metagenome | host: Chara braunii
CTCGCCACCGCGGTCATGCGTCGCGTGCCGTTCACGGTGGTGCTGACCGACAATCGCGGCTATGGCTGCATCAACCGGCTGCAGATCGCGACCGGCGGCGCGGAGTTCAACAATCTCTACAAGGATTGCGCCGTCGCCGACGGCCCGGAGATCGATTTCGTCGCGCATGCCCGCGCGATGGGCGCGCATGCGGAGAAGGCCTCAGGTCTCGCCGATCTCGCGGCGCGCATCGTTGCCGCGCGCGGCCGGACCAGACCGACGGTGATCGTGATCGAGACCGACCCGGTGCCCGGCACCGGCGCCGGCGGCGCGTGGTGGGATGTCGCGGTGCCCGAGACCGGATCGGCGCAGCTGGAGACACTGCGCGAGATCTACGAAGCCAACACCACGCAACAGCGCGCTTTCGACTGAGAGCTTCCCATGATCCTGTACGGCACCAATCCCATCGCCTGGTCGAACGACGACGACTGGAGCATCGGCGATCATCTGTCGCTCGACGACTGCCTGCGCGACTGCCGCGAGATCGGCTTCGACGGCATCGAGAAGGGCCACAAGATGCCGGACGAGGGCTCGGCGCTGAAGGCGAAACTCGGCGAATATGGCCTGCGCTTTGCCGCCGGCTGGCACTCGACCAACCTCCTCGTCAACGACATCGAGACCGAGATGAAGGCGTTGCAGGGCTTCATCGACATGGTGAAGGCGGCCGGCGGCGACCACATCAATGCCTGCGAATGCTCGAACACCGTCCATGGCAACGACGATATTGCGGTCAACGACCGTCCGATCATGACCGACGCGGAGTGGGACCGCTTCTCCCGCGGCTACGAGGCGCTGTCGCACTACGCGCATGAGCAGGGCGTGACGATGGGCTACCACCATCACATGGGCACGATCATCGAGACCCCCGAGGACATCGACCGCTTCATGGCGCAAGCGGGGCCCTACACGCGGCTGCTGTTCGACACCGGTCATGCGCGTTTCGGCGGCGGCGATCCGGTCGCGATCCTGGCGAAATACGTCGATCGCGTCAGCCATATCCACTGCAAGAATGTCCGGCCCCCGGTCATGCGTGACGTGCGCGACAACGGCCTGAGCTTCCTCGAAGGGGTGCGGCGCGGCGCCTTCACGGTGCCGGGCGATCCCGACGGCTGCATCGATTTCGCACCGGTGCTGAAGATCGCAGCCGACAGCGGCTATTCCGGCTGGATCGTCATTGAAGCCGAGCAGGACAGCCTCAGATACGAGCCGCTCAGCTATCAGGGCCTCGGCTATCGCACGCTGAGGGAGCTCGCCGCACGCGTCGGCCTGCGCTGAGACAGCGGCCGGCCGGCACCGCCTGATGTCGCGCCCGCTCAGCGCCGCTTGCCGGACCGTGACCGTTGCGGACGATGGGCCGCGCGCCGGGCGCTTTCAAGCGCAGCACGCAGCAGGCTCACATCGGCCTGCATCAGGGTCACCATGGTCCAGCCCTGGTCGCCCCATTTGTTGGGGATGCGGCCGAAGATCTCGGGCTGCAGGCCTGCATAATGGTCCTGCTCGTCGGGCGTGAGCAGGACATTGGCGGATGTGCCGTCGGCGGCGAGCGTCGCGAACGTCCGGTGTCGCTTGAACGCCGTGCGATCGAAATGCGGCGCGGCCGTCGTCCCCTCGAAGGACAGCGCAAGGGCGCTGAATTCATCACCGGTCATCTGAGGGCCCCTATCGCCTCGGCTGAAGAAAGATGATGGCATCGATCGGCGGCGGGACGCCAGCAGCCTTGCCGCAGCATCTTTGAAAGGCTCGCCGGCCGCTCGCCGTGAGCAGCAGGCAGGTCCGTCTGCCGCGCACGGGAACGTGAAGTCCGACGTTCCCCCGCTTGACTCAGATCAAAACGGCACAGTGTTGTTTCTCTACGCTGCACTCGCTAGAAAAAGGGAGAGCGGCGATGTCGACACAGAGCAGCATGCATGTGTACCTGAACTGGGCCAAGGAGCGCCTTCACGAGATGGATGCGGCGCTGGATTCCTTCGACGCGACGGCGGCCAAGGCCGAGGCGGCGTCCAAGGTGAAGGCCGCAGAGATCATCGCCGACCTGAAGAAGCGGCGCGGCGAGCTCGAAGCGATGCTCAAGACGCAATCCGAAGCCGGCGAAGCGGCGCTGGCCGGTGCGAAGACGGAACTCGACAGACAGTGGGCCGAGTTCGAGACCCAGATGAAGGCCTATTTCGAGAACGCCGGCAAACAGGTCGACCAGCAGCAAGCGACGTTCAAGCAGATTGCCGCTGCACAGGCGAAGGCCTGGCAGGAGACCACCAACAGGTTTCGCGAGGCCGCGGCCAAGGTGACCATGGCTGGGACCACCGATATCGATGCCGTACTCAAGCAGCTCCGATCCGATGCAAGCGAAGCTGGCGCTCATCTCGAGAAGCTGAAGCAGACCGGCAGCGAGTCCTGGTCGGTGCTGAGCGCCGCCTTGAGCGACTCCCGCAAGGCGTTCGATCAGGCCAATCAGGCGGCATGGAATGCGCTGAAGGGGAGCGCTCCGAAAGGCTGAGCGCCGCGACCTGCCCGGCCTGGTCACCCTTGTCGCGCGCTCCTCTTCGGCGGGGCCCCGTCGAGGCCAGGATTGATGGGCAGCGTCGCGCCGGCGGCACCGCCGGCTTCATAGGCTGCCGTCGACACCATGCGGCTCGTCGCGCGCTGGGTGCGCAGCTTCATATCGAGCTTGTCGAACTCGGCATCGACGACCGACGTCTTGAGAATGACCAGGCCACGGCCGGTGCGTTCGTTGACCTGGTCGCGGCTCTTCTTCATCGCCACCAGGCGATCCGCGATCGAGGTCACCATGCCGAGCGCGAAGGAGGCATTGGCGAGATGCCGCTCCTGGTGACGAAACCGGGCATAATCAGCCGAGGTCTTGAAACGGCCGAGCTCGGCGCGCACCGCGCCGTCGATCAGCTCGGCCAGATAGTGCGCCACCTCGACATCCGCTGACAGGCCGAAGAACACGTAGCTCACTTCTACGGCGGCGTTCTTCTCGCGCCAGACCCGGCAATCGCAAAACTGCGCAACGGCGCCGATGCAGTCGTCGAGCGGAATGCGCTTCTTGCGATGCGTCTCATAGACCCTCCGCTCGCACAGCGAGGTCTGCAGCTCGACATCCGACAGCGACAGATCATGCCGATCGAGCAGCTCGGCGACCTTGGCGGCCGCAGACAACGCCTCGTCTTCGGTGCAGCCATTGGCCGTGGTCTTGGCACGCAGCGCCTGAATACGCGCCTTCAGCTTGTCCAAGGCGACGGGATCGGAAGGCTGGTTCACAGGTCGCGCCTACGAAATCCCGGGCCAGCGGAACGGGCGGTTGGGTATGGCGGGCCGCGYCCGATAGTGATGATCACTACGTTTTCGCTATAGCACTATGAAATCGCTCGCCGCCCCATGTTGCGCGCGAGATCGAACGAATTGCGCAGCGTGTGGCTTTGATTGTATGGGGACCACCTCAAGTCGGACGACGCGAAATTCAACATGACTTTCGTATTTTCGATATGGCATTTCGCGTTCGCGGTTGCTGGCGTGCGAGGGTACGTGCTTTCCCATGCAGCCATGACTTTTCAAACCGCGACGCAATGCATGTTCGGACGCAGCGCGGCTTCGGCGATCGCGGCCGCGTCAGCGGCATCATTCTTCTGCCGCTTCACAAAGGGCTTCACGTAGATCGGCGGAACCAGCCGCACGTGGCGTCCAAGGCCTTGAGCGACGCGGCCCCAATAATGGCTCGTTGCGCAGGCCTCCATCGCCACGATGCAAGGCGGCTGCGCGCTCAACAGTTGGATCAGCTTCGCGCGGGACACCGTCCGGTTGAACAGAACCGCCCCGCCCCGATCCGTGCCGCAGACCTGGAAACTCCGCTTGGCCAGGTCGATCGCAAGGACATGAACATCTGGCATGTGCCCCTCCCTTGAAAGCGCCACCACGGCGCTGCCCGGACACAATACGAGCCCGCAGGAGGGGGCATCCACCCCATCAGTTCACGCCCTCCAGGCTCGGAACATCCCCTGTAACCTTACGTAAAAAAGGTGAGCCAGGACACCCACTTACCCATACATGTTATCGGCAGTGATGAGGACGGCATCCGATGCAGGATGCCGTCCTCTTTGTCTGGGGGATGGCTCAGAAATTGACCCGCAGATTGCCCTTGAGCGTGTTGCTCTGCGCATCGGAGCCGAGCACGCCGTCATAGGCGAAGCCGGCGCTGACCGCGTCGTTGAAGGCATAGCTGAGGCCCACATTGAGCGCCAGCGCATCGCGGGCGATGGGCGTGCCGGAGACCAGGAACGGGGTGGAGCCGTTCAGCCACATCACCGACGTCGTGTCCACGTCGCCGAAGGCATGCTGCCAGCCCAGCTTGAGGCTGGGGGTGAAGAGGCCGTTGCCCACCACCATGTCGGTGCTTAGCCGCGCGCCCAGGGTGGTAAGCGTGGTGCTCATGGACTGCGCCGAGCCTGAGAGTGCGGCGGCGCCGCCGGTTTCGGAGAAGGCGTCGAAGTTCTGGTTCACATAGGCCACCGCCGCGAACGGCGACACCTGAGCCGGTCCGAAAGCGAACGGACGCGAGACTTCGCCGAACACCTGGGCGGTGTTGCCGTTGTAGCTGCTACCCAGGCCGTTGGAGAAGGTGCCGAAGGCGACGTTGCGAGACGCCATAGAGCGCCAGGTCGGTGTGGCTGTTGTCGGCCTTGGAGTTGAGGCTGTCCACATGGCCATCGGACTGGCCGAAGCCGGCGGCGATGCCGAGGCGGGTGGTGTCGAACACCTTGACGTCGGCACCGGCGATGAAGCCGCTCTGGGTCCAGCCCAGGGAGGCGAGGCCGTCGCCGGAGGCATTGCCCCAGCCGCCGTAGCCGGTGGCCCACACGGCGACGTTCAGGCTCGACGAGAGCTTGGCGGTGGCCTTGTCGGGCTTGGGCCCGGTGGCGTCGTCCAGGCGCTCGTTGATGGCGGCGCGCACCTGGCGGGCGTCATCGAAGGTCTGGGCGGCGGTGGAGGCATAGACCTCGCCGGTCATCTGGCTGAGGGCGGCGGCCAATGCCGTCGGGGCCAGGCTGTAGAGGCTGTTGAACAGCCCGGCATTGGCTCCGGTCAGAGCAATGCCGGCCACCGGGCGAATGCTGTCCACCGCGCTGCCGAGCGCGCTGGCATTGGCGGTGGTGGCCAGGCCGTTGGCCGCCAGGTTGCCGTACCACAGCGGGGTGACCACCAGCGCCAGGCTGGTGGGGCCGTAGAGGGCATCGAAGCGGGTGGAGGCGGGCAGGCCGCTCGCCGGCTGGGCCAGGCCGGCGAAGGAGCCGGAGAGGCCGGCGCTGCTCTGGATCACCGTGAAGCTGGTGCCCAGCGGCGGGGTGTAGCTGTTGGTTGCGCTGCCGGTGATGCCGCGCAGGGTGGGCGCCAGGGTTCCGGCCACGGTGACTGTGCCGTTGGTGCCGGTGGTGACGAGGCGGGAATAATTGCCCGCGCCGGTTCCGGTGCCGGTGCCGTCGATGTCGGTCTGGAAGGTGGAGGTGCTGGCGAGCGTCACCGGCCCGTTGACGGTGAGGGTGCCGGGCGAGTTGCCCGGCGCCAGCCGCCCGGCCACCACCAGCGGGCCGGAGAGGGTGCCGGAGCCGCGCAGGGTGCCCGAGGTGCCGATGGCCAGCGTCGAGGAGAAGGCGCCGTTCACCGACAGCAGGCCGCCGGTGACGGTGGTGAGGCCGGTATAGGAGTTGTTGCCGGTGAGGGTGAGGGTGCCGGCACCGGCCTTGGTGAGGCTGGTGCGGCTGGCGCCATCGACGATCTGTCCGGCATAGCTGGCGGAGCTGCCGTCTGTGCCTACCGTGAGCTGGCCATTGCCAATAACGGCGGTGGCTGTGGTGCCGGTGAGCGATCCGACCGTCAGGGCGGTGCCGCCGAGATCGATGGCGCCGTTATTGCTTAGGCGGGTGATGCCTGTGGTGCTGCCGGTGAGGGCGACGGCTGCGCCGGAGGCATTGCTCACCGTTCCGGCGAGCACGCCGGCGGCCTGGACAAAGCCGGTATTGCTGAGCCCGCCGGCAATGGTGCCGGTGGTGATCAGGGTGCCGGCATTGGTGACGCCGCCGGCCAGGGTTCCTGCGTTGGTGAGGGTGGTTCCTGCCAAGGTGACGACCGGGGCGATGAGGCTCGCGGTTTCGGTAAGCTGGAGGCCGCCGCCGGCGAGGGTCGCCTGGCCGGTGAAGCTGTGGGTGGCGGTGAAAACCAGGGTTCCTGCCCCGAGCTTGGCGAGGCCGCCGGTGCCGGAAAGGGACTGGTTCAGGGTGAAGGTATTGTCCAGGCTGGCAATATCGAAGCCGCCGCCGCCGTTGCCCCAGGTGATGGCCCGGCCGGTGGTGGTGAAGCTGGTGCCGGTGACCTGGAGGATGCCGCCGTCAAAGGTAAGGCCCCCCGCCGCCGCGCCGAGGTTGGCGTCACGGGCCACCGACAGAATACCCCCAGCGAATGTGGTGCCGCCGGAATAGCTATTGGTTCCGGTGAGCGTGAGAATGCCGTCTCCGGCCTTAATCAGGCTGCCGCGGGTAGGGACATCGGCGAAAGCCGCGACGCGCGTGGTCTCCACCTGAATCTCGGTCTGCCACTCGGGGGTGAGTGTCGGATCATGGGCGGCCTTGCGGGCTGCCCATGCGGCCGCCGCTGCGTCATTCTCCTGCTTGCGCTGGATGAGGGCGTCCTCGGAGATGTTGTTGGACCAGGTATCGCGGGTGCCGGCCGGGAGGTTCGCGGCGACTGAGCCAAGAAATTGCCCTGGGCCATTCATGGCCTTATTGAGATCGATCACGCCCCAACCCCAGACGGCGTTGGGAGCATTGGGATTGGCATCCGCCACGCCGGCGACCACGTTGCGGTGATAGGCCGTGGTGAGCAGGACATCGCGGGCCTGCTGGTTGGTCATATAGGGAAATCGCTCCATGATCAGGGCCAGCGCGCCAGTGGCATGGGGCGCGGCCATGGAGGTGCCGTTCACTGTTGTGTAGCCGGTCTGCTTGTTTGGATTGATAGCCCATTCACCGAGATTCCATCGAGCGCCTGGCGCATAGGTAGGAACCGTACTGTTGATAGCGCTGCCTGGTGCGACAACGTACCAATATTTGGCGACGCCGGCTCGATTTGAATAGCTCGCGAGGACAAGATCTCCGGGATTTAGGCCGCCATTGCCCCCCTTAGCAGCTGCGCCTACGGCAAGCCAATTGCTCTCAAGATCCGGTCTGAAATAAGGTAGCGAAGATCTAACGTTTGGGTTGCTGTATCCGGTGTTTCCCGCCGCAAATACCTGAATAATATTGTATTGTTTTGTGGTCTCGGAAAGCGCGTCGACGTAGCTGAGCTTGCCAGAAAATTTAGAATAAGCTGTGCGTAAGCCTTGGATGGTGTTGTAATTGTCTCCAGTAGGCGGGCTGCCCCAAGAGGAATTAATCACACGTGCGCCGGCCGCCGCTAGGCTACCATAAGCGTTTTTGAAGTAGGCATAATCAACGTTCGTTCCGTATCGTGCCGAGTCGTTCGTTTGTGTGTTGGTGACGTAGACATTGGCATTGAACGCCACGCCTTGCATGCCGACGCCGTCTCGGGAGGCCCCGATCGTCCCTGTGACGTGTGTCCCGTGTGGATCGTTGTAGATGGGGCTGTACGTTCCCGGAGCGGTATAAGAATCACCCGCCTTGAAGAAGCTTGGTTGTGGCGACTGATTCTGCGGCTTTCCGGACCCGTCCATAAAATAGAAGCCGTCCGATCCGAAGGTCCCGGTGATGGTGAGCGGCTTGACGCGGCCATCGGCGAATTCCGGGTGGGCACTATAGACACCTGAATCAACAACACCCACCGTCACACCCAGGCCGGTGTAGCCCGCCGCATAGGCGTTGGCGGCGTGCATGGCTTCCAAGCCCCAATCGGCCTTGTATTCCGGCGTGCGCCAACTCGCGGGATCGGCGGTGGACAGACTCTGCGCCAAGGCGTTATGCGACACCGACGCGCCGAGCGCGGCCAGCCCTAGGGTCCAGACTCATAACCAGTAGCTGACGGTTGCCGCGATGCTGACTGCTGCAAGGAAGTTGATGGCGAGGCGGTCATATCGTGTGGCGATGCGCCGGAAGTCTTTCAGGCGGCAGAACATGCGCTCGATGGCGTTTCGGTCGCGGTAGAGCACGGGAGAGAAGCAGTTCTTCCAGAGCCTGTTGGAGCGGGGCGGAATGTTCGGCATGGCGCCCATGCCCTCGACCTGTCGGCGGATCGCATCGCTATCGTAGCCCTTGTCACCATGGAGGATGCGGGCACTGGACATCTGGCGCAGCAGAACCGCTCCAGCGGTGCAATCTGCGACCTGTCCGCCGGTCAGCAGGAATGCGACCGGTCGGCAGTGGCGGTCTGTCAGCGCATGGATTTTGGTCGTGCGCCCGCCCCGCGAGCGGCCGATCGCCTGACTGCTCTCCCCCCTTTTCCACCAGAAGCGGAGCGATGAGCTTTGACCGCAGAACTGTCGATCAGCACCTGGGCGGGAGGACCTCCTGCGCTGGCGAGAGCATGGAAGAGGTCTGTCCAGATCCCCTTGGCAGCCCATCGGACAAAGCGGTTGTAGAGCGTCTTGCGCGGCCCATATTCGGGCGGCGCGTCGATCCATCGGCCGCCCGATTTCAGGACATGCACGATGCCGCTGATCACCCGCCGGTCATCGACACGCGGCTTGCCGCGCGTGTCCCTGGGCAGATACGGCTCAAGCCGCGCAAACTGCGCATCCGTGAGCCAGAAACGGTCTCCGCTCATCATCAGATCCTCCACGGACTGATGAATCACAACATGCTGCGAAGGCCAATTATTTTATGGGTCCGAGCCCTAGGCCGGTGTGCCGCAGCAGCGAGGCGATAGATGTCCGCCGGCCCCTGCGATCCGTTGGGATTGATCGAACAAGCCTTTTCACGCGCATTCCACTCACCGCTTGATAGGAAACAGGATCGGCCATCCGTGACGGAGTGGACCGAATGCTCGAAATTCAGGTCAGCTTGCCGGTCACCCGCGACTTGGGCGTGGGAGGGTCTATGATGGCAGAAAGGGGACGCGACGATTGCCTTCGGCGCCAGACATGGCACATCAGTCGCGCAGGAATCTTGATGCGCACACGTGCAGCCAATCGCTCTCTTGGGTGCTTTTTTGTTGAGCTATCGCTCAGTTTGAGTGCTGGTGCCAGGGATGTGAAAGCCCTGGTCGGCGGCTGCCGGTAACATGGCATCGCCTGTCGCTCGCCGCTGGTGGAGAGCGAGCGCAGCCCAGCATGTCAGGCATTGTATCTCTATCCCTTTGTCACTCATTGGCTCGGAGAGCCATCGAGCATGGCGGCAATGGAAAAATTCGTCACCTAATTAGTCTAGGTTACGGTTCATAAAATCTGCTTGTCCAGAAAATTTAAGCAACTTTCAGAAACTATCTCTGGATATATTGGGTTGCGGTCGGATCGATATTATAATCAATTGGTGTAAGGCCTCGACACCTCACGCTAGGCCGTGTGGACGGATTGCGGTGGGTTTAGGCAGAGGGGATTCCCTTCTGCCCCTTTCGGTGATTCATAGCGGGTCGGCTTTTGGCGAGATCGACCATGCTGACGCGGATGACGGACGAGGATTGGGCGCTGGCGCTGGAGGTGTTCCGCGCCTGCCGTTCACGGCGCGGCGACAAGGGTCGCGACGATCGCAAGTTCCTCGAAGCCATGCACTATTTCACTGTGCACAACATCACCTGGCGGGCACTGCCTGCCGAGTTCGGCGCGTGGAATAGCGTCTGGAAACGGTTCTGGCGGCTACGTCAGGCCGGCGTGTTCGAGCTTTACTTCGAAACCCTGGCCTCGCTGAGCCGCACGGCCCATCTGGTCCAGATGTTCGATTCCACCGTGGTGCGCGCCCACGTCTCCGCCGCCGGAGCAAAAGGGGGCAGGACGGCCAAGCCCTCGGCCGTTCGCGCGGCGGCTTCTCCACCAAGATCCACCTCAAGAGCGACTTCGACGGCCTGCCGATCGCCTTCCACCTGACCGGCGGGGAAGCCGGCGACAGTCCGCTCTTCAAGCTGCTGCTGGATCTGGGTCCCGATGTCACGCCGCGCGCGGCGCTCGCCGACAAGGGCTATGACGCCAAGGCCAACCGGGCCATCGCCCGGGCGCGCGGCATCGCGTCCGCCATCCCTTTCAAATCCAACGCGAAGGAGCGCCCAGCCTTCTTCCCGAAGGCGCTTTACAGGGGGCGCGCCCGCATCGAGCAGTGCTTCGGAAAGCTCAAGCGCTTCAAGCGCGTCGCCCTGCGCTGCGAGAAGACCGAATGCGGCTTCGCCGCCATCGTCGCTCTCGCCTTCAGCTTCATCCTCATCCTCATCCTCATCAAAATCCGTCCACACAACCTAATATGGCGCAGTGGCACTCCACAAACCGATTACACATGAATTGCGCAAGATGGTCAATTAATTTCCAATTCGGTGCCAATTATAAACGATAAGATATAGTATTATTATATGAAGATCTGGCCATTAATATGGCAGCGATCGGCAGTGTGTCGTGGAACTTATAGTCTATCGTGGTCAGGTATATGTTTTTTTCTCCACCGCCGCCGCGCAGAACTTGAAGTCCGGCACGCGGGTGGTGGGATCCAGTCGGTTCACCGTCAGTTCGTTCGCAGCCGCCTCGAAGAAGGACATGGCCATCCACACGACGCCCGGCCGCACCGCCCGATCGGGCATAGCGGCGAGATGCACCATCCCGCGGCGCGTGCGTACCTCCACTTCCCCTCCGACGGTCACGCCCAGCCGGGCGAGGTCGTCAGGATGCATGTGGGCCTGCGGCTCCGGGCTCAGGGCCTCCAGCACCGGCGAGCGGCGGGTCATGGTGCCCGTGTGCCAGTGTTCGCGCAGGCGGCCGGTCATCAGGATGAAGGGATAGTCGGCGTCCGTCATCTCGTCCGCACCACTCGCGTCGAGAGGCACGATGGCGGCCTTGGCCCCGCGGGGAAAATCATCGCCGAACAGGCTCTCGCCGGCGCCGGCTGGGCGCAAGGGGTAGCGCGCATGGTCGTCTTGGACCATCATCCGCCAGCTGAAGCCGGCAAGGGTGGGCAGTTCCTGCGCCATGTCCTCGAACAGGCTCTCCACAGTCAGATTTGCCCACGATAGGCCGAGGCGCGCGCCGATGTCGCGAATGATGCGCCAGTCCGGTCGCGCGCCGCCGGGCAGGGGCAGCGCCGGTGCGATGCGTTGCACCAGTCGGTCGGTATTGGTCACGGTACCCGCCCGCTCCGCCAGCGCCGCTGCGGGCAGGATCACATCGGCGAAGGCCGCGGTCTCGGTGGGGAAGATATCCTGCACCACCAGATGCTCCAGGCAGGCCAGCCCGGCGCGGGTGACGGCGAGGTCCGGGTTGGCCATGGCCGGGTTGCCACCCACCACATAGAGCCCGCGCACCGCCCCTCGACGGGCCGCATCGAACATTTCCACCACCGTGTGACCTGCCTGCGCAAGCGGCCGGTAGCCGGGGAGATAGTTGGGCAACAGGCCGGCGTCGCAGGAGCCCTGCACGTTGTTCTGCCCGCGCAGGGGATGGAGGCCCGCGCCGGGACGACCCACCTGCCCGCACACGAGAGCGAGGGCGATGACGGCCCGGATGTTGTCCGCGCCGAAGGCGTGCTGCGAGGCACCCATGCCCCAGAAGGTCATGGCCGCGCGCGTCCCGGCGAACAGGCGGGCGGCGGCCACGATGTCCTGCGCCGGAACGCCCGTGAGGCCGGCCGCCATCTCCGGCGTGAAAGGTGCGACCCGCGCGCGCAGCGCCTCGAAGCCCTCCAGCCGCCCAGAGACGAAATCCCGGTCGTGGAGCCCCTCCTCAATCACCACGCGCGTCATGGCGGAGAGCAGGGCCACATCCGTCCCCGGGGCCGTCCTGAGGTGATGGGTGGCGAACCGCGACAGGGCCTGAATGCCGGGATCCACCAGGATGAGCTTCGTCCCACGCCGAAAGGCATTCTTCATGAAGGAGGCGGCCACCGGATGGTTGCTGTCCGGGTTGCTGCCCACCATCAGCACCACCTCGGCGCAGGCGATCTCCTCGATGGGGGCGGTCACGGCGGCGAAGCCGGTGGCCTCCGCCAGCGGCGGCACCGAGGCGCACAAGCGTGTGCAGTGGTCAACATGGGGGGTGCCCAAGCCCATGCGTGCGAGTTTCTGCAGGAGATAGGCATCTTCGTTCGAACCCTTTGCCGACCCTAGCACCGCCAGAGATCCGGGGCCGTGCGCCGCGCGCAACCGGGCGAAGCCACGAGCGGCGGTGTCCAGCGCCTCGTCCCAGTCAACGGGACGGAACAGGTCCAGCACCGCGGCGCCGCGCAGGGCGAGGGCCGGATCCTTGGGCGCATCCGCCCGGCGCACCAGGGGCACGGTGAGGCGATCCGGATGCCTCAGGTAGGAAAAGCCGAAGCGGCCCTTGACACACAACCGACCGCGGTTCGCCGGGCCGTCGGCACCTTCCGCCCACGCCACCTCGTCGTCGACCATATGCAGGGTGACCCGGCAGCCGACGCTGCAGAAGGGGCAGACCGTTTCGCCCTTGGCCGTCACCGCGGTCCGTCCACCGGCCCGCTCCAGCGCCTTGGGCGCCAGCGCGCCGGTGGGGCAGAGCTGGGCGCATTCCCCGCAGGAGGCGCAGTTGCTCTCCCCCATGGCCATCCCGGCATCGAATGTCACGTGGATGCCGTCGCCTCGCCCGGCGAGGGCGATGACCCCATTCACCTGCACGTCACGGCATCCCGCCCGGCACTTGCCGCAGCGGATGCACGCCTCCGGGTCGAGGACAATGGCGGGGTGGCTGGCATCCGCGGGACGGCCTGCCGCCCGGTGGCCGAAGCGATCGGGATCGGCTCCGGTGCGCGCGACGAGATCGAGGAACGGCGTGTCGGGGTGGCGCGCCTTCGCCGCGGCGCTCATCTCGGAGGCGAGCAGGCTGACCGCGAGCCGCCGCACCCGCGCGGCGCGCGGCGTGTCGGTGCGCACGGCGAGTCCGGTCCGGACCCTGTGGCGGCAGGCAGGAACCAACTCGGCTTCGCCCTCCACCTCCACCAGGCAGGTGCGACAGCTGCCCATGGGCGCGAAGCCATCGCGCGTAGAAGCGCACAGGTGAGGTAGGTCGAGTCCGGCGGCGGTGGCCGCCTGCAGCAGGCTCTGCCCGTCCTGCGCGGCAACGGGCTGGCCGTCGATGGTGAAGTTGATGAGGCTCATGCGCTAACACCGCGGCCGGGGATGGACAGCCGCCCGAGGAAGCGGCCCGCATTGCGCCCGAGCGCGCACAGGGAGGCTTCGCCCATGACCGCTGCGAGGTCTTCGAGAAGATGCTGATCCAGCGGGCCCGGCGCAGCCAGGGCGCGCGAGGCGTGCGCGGTGCCGATGCGGCAGGGCCCACACTGGCCACAGCTCTCCCGTGCCAGATAGGCCGCCATGCGGGCGGCAATGGCGCGCGGCTCGTCTGTCGCGCCGAACACGATCGCCCCGCCCGTGCCGAGGCGCAGCCCTTCGTCCAGCAGATCGGCAAGCGGCCTGTAGCAGTCTGCGGCGCTCACCAGCGCCCCCGCCGATCCGCCGATCACCATGCCGCCGAGGGCATGGCCGTCCTGCATTCCACCGGCGATCTCCACCAGGTCGGCGAGGCGCAACAGACCGCGCATCGGCTTCGGCCCCGGTGCGCACACCCGGCCCGAGACGCTGAACAGCCGAACCTCGGGATCCAGGAGGGCCGAGGCAGGCGAGCCCAGCGTGCCGCCCCACGCTGCAGTGACGCGATAGAAGGTCTCCACGTTGTGCAGCAAGGTGGGCCGGCCGAGATAGCCGCAGGCGGTGGGAAAGGGCGGGCGCTCGACAGGGCGGGCCGGGCGTCCCTCGAGGCTCGCGATGAGCGCCGTTTCCTCGCCGCAGATGAAAGCACCACCGCTGCGCCGCAGCTCCAGGGCGAGGCCCTCCGCGAGGCCGGCCCCCGCCACCTCCATCAGCGCTTGACGCAGGATGGCGTGGATGGGGACGTAGTCGTCGCGCACGTAGAGGAACACCTGGTCCGCGCCTATCACCCGCGCGGCCACCAGGGCCGCCTCGATCACGCCGTGCGGGTCGTTCTCCAGGATGAAGCGGTCCTTGAAGATGGCAAGCTCGCCCTCGTCGCCGTTCACGATGACCACCGGCGTGCCGCCGGCAGCGATCACCTGCCGCCACTTCTCCGCCACCGGGAAGCCGACGCCCGCCCGCCCCACCGCCTGGTGCACCGACAGCCGCTCCAACATCTGCGCCGCCGCGCCGGGATCGGCCATGATGCGGCCGAGCTGCCCGTAGCCCCCTGCCGCCCGGTAGGCCGCGAAGGAGCGCGGAACGGGTTCGGGGCGGGGCCCGTCACAACGGTTGCGGCACACTCCGGCGCCGAGCGCGCCGTGCGGCTGGCGCTGATCCTGGCTGTCGCCGGCTTCGGCGTGCTCTCGGCCATGCACCACGCCACCTTGTTCCGGCGCAGCGCCATCCCTGTCTCTTATACACATCTAGCAGGCCGCACACCAGATCGCCGCAGCCGTCGGCGGCATAGGGCGTGGTGGCGGCGTAGTTCACCGCCGGAAATGCGGTGGCCACCTCGTATGCCTCGGAGGGGAACAGGCGCAGGCGCTCGGCCAGCGCCAGAAGCCCGGCCTGAGAGATGCCGATCCCGCCCTTGGCGTCGCGGACCTCCAGCAGGATTTCCAGAAGCCGGCCGCGATCATCGCCGCGGGCAAGCACGGTGGCGATCGCGGCCCATTCTGCGGTGTCAGCGGGCGTCGCGGTCTCAGGAACGGGCGGCACGATACAGGTCCTCCCGCAGGCCGGGGGTGAAGGCGGCCGCCGGGCCGTCGAAGAACAGGCGCCCCTGGCGCAGGGCGATGATGCGGTCGGCGTAGCGCACGGCGAGATCCACCTGATGCAGGCTGCACAACACCGAGAAGCCGCGCTCCCGCGCCGCCCGCTGCAGGATCTGCAGCACGTTCTCGGAGGATTCCGGATCGAGGCTGGATATGGGCTCGTCGGCGAGGATCAGTTCCGCCTGCTGGGCGAAGGCGCGGGCGATGGCGACCCGCTGCTGCTGCCCGCCGGAAAGACGCTCCGCGCGCTGATAGGCTTGGTCCATGAGGCCCACGCTGTCGAGGCAGGCGAGCGCCAATTGCCGGTCCCGCGCGCGGAAGCGGCGCAGCAGCACCCGCCACAGGGGCGTCGTCGCGAGCCGGGCCGCCAGCACGTTGTCGATGGCGCTGAAGCGCTTTACCAGATTGAACTGCTGAAACACGAACCCCACCTCCCGGCGCAGCGCCTCAAGGGCAGCGGGCTTCAGGGCAGTCACCTCGGTGCCGCGGATGGTGACGCTTCCGGCATCCGGCTCCACCAGGCGGGTCAGGCAGCGGAACAGGGTGGACTTGCCGCACCCGGAGGGGCCGAGCAGCACCACGAACTGGCCGGCAGGCACGGTGCAGGAGACGCGATCCAGCACCACGCGACCGTCGAACGCCTTGCTCAGGTCGCGCACGACGATTGCGGCACCCTCCTCCTCGCCCAGGGAACGGTCGTGCGGCAGATGCGCAGGGGCGATGCTCTTCATCGGTCAACTCCCATGGGCCGCTCAGGCGCGGCTTTCGCCTTCGAAAAGGCGCGTCGGCGTGCCGGCGCGGGTGGCGGCGGTCTCGGGGCTCAGCACGAGACGGCGCAAGTGGGCGCTCAGGGTGTCGATGGCGATCACCATGGCGAGGATGACGCCCAGCACGGTGGCCAACTTAGGAAAGTCGAGCAGGTCGATGGAGTCCTTCAGCGTCTGGCCGATGCCGCCGGCACCGACGATGCCCAGCACCGTGGAGGCGCGCACGTTGAACTCCCAGATGTAGAGGGTGACGGCGACGATGTTCGGCCACACGTCCGGCAGGAGGGCGTAGCGGAACGCGCGCACCGGGCCGGCACCGGTGAGCTCCAACGCCTCCACCGGGCCGCGATCGGCCGGCTCGATCACCTCAGTGAGCAGCTTGCCGAGGGCGCCCACCATGTTGAACATGACGGCCAGCACGCCAGTGAAAGGGCCGAACCCCACCGCCGCCACGAAGATGAGGGCGAATACCAGGATCTCGGTGCCGCGCAGCACCCCGAACACCGCCCGCACCAAACGATAGACCAGAAGATTCGGCGTGGTGTTGCGCGCGGCAAGCGGCACCAGTGGGATGCACACGAGAAGGGCGCCGATGGTGCCCACCGTGGCCATGGCGAGGGTCTGGAATGCGTCGCGCAGCACCCGGTCGATATCCCGTACGTCCGGCGGAAACATCTGCTGGAACCAGGAGGCGATCTTCGGCAGCCCGTCCACGAGCTTCGCCAGGTCCACCTTCGCCGCCGCGAAGCACATCCCGAGGAACAGGGTCACGGCGAGGAAGACGAGCCCCCGCCGCAGATTGTGCCACGTTAGTAGCGACCGGGCCGGCTCGACGTAGCGTGTCTCCTCGAAGCTTGCGATGGTCATGGACGGTCTCCCCTGGCTCGGCGCGCTATGAAACGGACGCCCGGCTTCATGCCGGGCGCGACGTGGCCGGTGCCCGAAGGCACCGGCCCGCGCGGATCAGGACTTCAGCTTGCCGGTGACGCGGCCGGCTTCCTCTATGATGCCGTAATCGGCATGGGTGGCTGGCACGAAGCCGTTGTAGCCGCTGCCCATGAGCGCCTGCGCCTTGTCCTCCGGGAGGGAGACGAGAATGTCGCGGATCTTCGTCTTCAACGCCGGGTCGAAGCCCTTGGGCACACAGATTGCGTCATTGGGCAGTTCCTGGGAGGTCCAGTAGACGACCACCTTGGCCGGATCCATCTCGCCGGCCTCGATCATGCCGTTGCGGCCGCGGTCCATGTCGGAACCGAGGTCGATGAGGCCCTGCTGGATCATGGACACGTTGTTGCCGAAGGTGGCCCCCTCGCGCAGTTGGAAGAAGTCGCGCGGATCGATGCCGCTCTTCACCAGGAAGGCGTAGGGGATGAGCCAGCCGGAGGTGTTGCCCTGGTCGCTTAGGGACAGCTTCATGCCCCTGGCATCCTTTGGAAACTCCTTGATGGGGAGATCCGGCCGCCCCTCGATGATGGCGTGGTAGAACGGCTTGCCGCGATACTTGGCGGTGGCGATCACCTCGGTGCCGGCGTGCTGGTTGGCCAGCACGTAGCCCCACGGGCCGAGCCAGCCCACATCCACGTGGCCGTTGCTCATGGCCACCGAGATGGCAGCCCAGCTCTCCGGGCTGACCAACTCGTAGGTGGCGCCGAGTTCGCCCGCCAGATAGCGGAACACCGGTTCAAATTCCTTGATGGTGATGGCGGGAGTTGGCCGCAGGGGGGCGATGGCGAAGCGCAGGTGGAGCTTGCCGTCGCGCATCTGCTGGCCGTGCGCGGCACCGGAAACGAGGGGAAGCGAGAGCGCGGAGGCGGCAAGCGCCCCGAAGCGACGACGCGTGATCATGTCGACCTCATGGGTTTATGGCGTGCGCGCCGAGACGGCCCGCCGGCGGGGCTGCCGCACGATGCAACTCCGTGGGCGCCTTCTTGGCGGCAGATAGATTACATATCTCAATGAAAAATAGACAACAATTGCATTTCATTTTGATGACGCTGGCGGCGAAGAGGGCGCGCGGATGCGATTTTATCCATATGTTTCCGACACAATATGAATGAGCTCACCAACGTGCGGGAAATGCCAATTAAATATGAAGTTGCAACATACATTCGTTTAATGCATACATTCCGGTGCAAGGGATGGAGCGGCTGTGGCCGCACAAGGGCGGGGGCATGCGCATGCTGAATCTGTCTCAGGTTCAGACCTTTCTGGCGGTCATCGATGAGGGCGGCATCCAGTCGGCAGCGGAGCGCCTTGCCTGCTCGCAGCCGGCCGTCTCGCAGCAGTTGCGCAAGCTCGAGGAGTTCGTCGGCGTGCCCCTCGTGGTGCGCAACCGCAGCCGCGCGGTCCCCACCCGTGACGGCGAGTTGTTCCTGCCGAAGGCCCGCTCCCTCATAGCCAGCGCCGACCGTGCCCGCGCCGTCGTCTCCGATCGCCGCCTGGTGGTGCATGCCAGCGGCAACGTAGGAGTCTATCTTGCGCCGCGCCTCATCGCCGTGTTCGAGCGCGACCTGGATCGGCCCGGCACGGTGGACCTCGTCATCACCACCAACCGCCATGCGGTGGACGCCCTCATCGCCGGCGAGGCGGACATCGCTCTCACCGAATGGAGCGAGGACCACCCGGCCGTGGAATGGCAGGGCTGGCGCCGAGAGAAGTTGGTGGTGATTGCCGGCCCCGACCATCCGCTCGCGAAGGAGCGCTGCATTCCGCGCCAGGCACTGCTCGACCATCCCATCATCGGCGGCGAGCCCGGCACCGGCACCGGCCGGGCGCTCGCCGGCATGTTCGGGCCCGATGCTGGGCGCCTGCGCGTGGCACGCCAACTCGGCAGCACCGCCGCCGTGAAGGAGGCGGTCAAGGCCGGGCTCGGCCTTTCCGTGGTGTTCGCCTATTCCGTGGCCGAGGAGGTGAAGGCCGGCACGCTCACCATGCTGGAACTGGAGGAGGCCGACATCTTCAAGACCTTGTTCATCGGCCTCGGCCGCGAAAGCCCGCAATCCTCCATGGCCCGGCGCTTCGCCACCTTCTGCCTCGCCTCCGCTTGATCCCACTCCTGCCGCAAGAGACATCCATGGCTCGCAAGACCCTCGTCACCAACTGGGTCCACCCCGAGGTGCTAGATCTGCTTTCCACCCGCGGTGCGGTAGAGGCCAACACCACCCGCGAGCCGTGGCCGCGCGCGGAACTCCTGCGCCGCGCGCGCGACGCCGACGCCATCCTGGCCTTCATGACGGACCACGTGGATGGCGCCTTCCTCGAAGCCTGCCCGGATCTGAAGGTCGTCGCCTGCGCCCTGAAGGGAGCAGACAATTTCGACATGGAGGCGTGCCGGGCGCGCGGCGTCGACGTGACCATCGTGCCCGACCTGCTCACCGCGCCCACCGCAGAACTCGCCGTCGGCCTCATGATCGCCCTCGGCCGCAATCTGCTCGCCGGCGACCGGCTGATCCGCCAGCACCCGTTCGCCGGCTGGCGGCCGGTACTCTACGGCATGGGGCTCGATGGGGCGGAGGTGGGCATCGTGGGCATGGGTGCCGTGGGCCAGGCCATCGCCCACCGCGTGCGGCCATTCCGCTGCCGCATCTCCTATTGCGACGCGCACCCGCTTTCTCCCGCCGCGGAGGATGCGCAGGGGCTCCTGCGGCGCGATCTGGCAGAGTTGCTGGCACGCAGTGACTATCTGGTGTTGGCGCTGCCATTGAACGCGGAGTCGCGCCACCTGATCGATGCGGCGGCGATCGCGGCCATGAAGCCGGGCGCGCTCCTCATCAACCCCGCCCGCGGATCGCTGGTGGACGAGGCGGCGGTCGCCAACGCCCTAGAGGCGAACCATCTCGGCGGGTATGCGGCCGACGTGTTCGAGACGGAGGACTGGGCCCGGCCTGATCGGCCCGCCGGCGTCGAGCCGCGACTGCTCTCTCATGCCCGCACGGTTCTGACCCCCCACATTGGCTCGGCGGTCGACAGCGTGCGGCGGGACATCGCCCTCGCCGCCGCTCGCAACATCCTGCGCCATCTGGACGGATTGCAGCGGGAGCCACCTTCGCACGATCGCTCTGCCGCCTGACACGGCCCGTCGGTGGCCATCAAGCAATACCAGCGCGACAGCAGCCTTCAAAGCATCATCATGACCAATGCGGAAATTGCGATCGCATCTTCAATCACCTCTTCAGCCGGGCCTTGCGCGAGGTGCGCGAAACCTCGAGCCCGTGATGTGCGTCGCCGTTGCGCGGCGTTGCCGCGCGATGACGGGTGGCGCTGCGATATGTGATGTCTCCGCGCCGCCCGCCATCGGTCATACCCTGCCATGCCGATCCTGCGCGGTGATGGGATTCATGCCGTAGCTTCATGCTCGAACGCCTGCTTTCCCTTGTCGGCCCAGAGCGCCAACGCCTTGTCGCGTTCATCGCTTTGGAGCTTGTCGGCCGCCCAGAGCAGGGCGCCGTAGATGATGGCGCGATCATCGCAGGTCAGGTCCACGATCCCGGCTTTGACGACGAGACCGCCGAGTTCGATCAGATGCCGCGTGCGTTGGCGGCGTTCGACCTGCCAGGTTCGCATATCATGCCGCGCTCGTGCTGCCTGATGCCGGTTGCGCACCGTCCGGTTGCGGTTGAGCGCCGCCCGCGTCGCGGTCAGATGCCGATGCAGATCGCCGCGCCCGGCTTTGAAAGAACGCGGCCCCGCGCTTGGCCCACGCCTCCCTCTTTCCGGCGTCCTTGGTTTCGGCCAGCACGATCAGCGCGCCCGCCAGTTCGTCGACGGTGAGCGCGTCGGCTCCGGTCAAGATCACCAGTTCGCCGAGTTGCTGCACCTTGCGCGTTTTAAGTTCCCGCGCCTTGTCCTCCAGCGCCTTCAGTTCAGCGCCATAGTCCCGTGGTTTCCGCATCGTCGTCTCCATAAGCAATGGATGGAGCGATGATAGTTTCGTGTCGGCCGGAATGCTGTAAGGTTGCCGGGACGGCCTGGAACGGCGCGGACCGTCCCGAGAAATTCATTTCGAGGGCGCGCTTATACGTCGTTCCGACGTGCGCTTGGGAGCAGTATCTGGTCGGTCGCCATGGCGATCTACCATTTCTCCGTTCAGGTCATCGGACGCGCGGCGGGCCGCAGCGTGGTGGCTGCCGCCGCCTACCGCTCGGCCTCGCGGTTGCGCGACGACCGGCTGGGCCGCGATCAGGACTTTTCCGCCAAGCGCGGCGTCGTCCATTCCGAGGTCATGCTGCCGGAGAACGCACCGGAGGAATGGAACGACCGCGAAAAGCTTTGGAACGATGTCGAGGCGTTCGAGAAAAGGAAGGACGCCCAGCTTTGCCGCGAGGTGGAGTTCGCCCTTCCGCGTGAGATGACGGAGCGCCAAGGCGTCGAACTGGCCCGCGATTTTGCCCAAGCCGAATTTGTCGATCAGGGCATGATCGCCGATGTGAACGTGCATTGGGATATCGGCGAAGACGGAATGCCGAAACCCCATGCCCATGTCATGCTGACCATGCGCAGCGTGGACGACAACGGGTTCGGCCAGAAGGTGCGGGAGTGGAACCGCACCGAGCTGGTCGAACGTTGGCGCGAACGCTGGGCCGATCACGTCAACGAGCGTCTTGCCGAACTCGACATCGACGCGCGGATCGACCACCGCAGCCTTGAGGCGCAGGGCATCGGTCTTGAGCCGCAGACCAAGATCGGCGCACCGGCGCAGCGCATCGAGGCTACCGGGATCGAGGCCGACCGCGCCGAGGATCACCGGCGCATCGCCCGCGAGAACGGCGCGCGCATCATCCAGAACCCGAACATCGCCCTGGACGCGATCACCCAGCAGCAATCGACCTTTACACGGCGCGACATGGCGATGTTCGCGCACCGGCACAGCGATGGCATCGACCAGTTCAACGAGGTCATGGGCGCGATGCGCGGCGCGCCCGATCTTGTCGAACTCGGCAAGGACGATGTTGGGCAGGACCGCTTCACCAGCCGCGGCATGATCGAGGCCGAACAGCGCCTGCATCGCGCCACCGCGATGATGGCCGAGCGCGAACGCCATGAGGTGAATGACAGGGGCCGAGAAGCCGCGTTGGCGCGCGCGGCGGATCGCGGGCTGACCCTTTCCGGCGAGCAGACCGAGGCGCTGGCGCATGTCACGGACGGGCGCGACCTTGGGATTGTCGTCGGCTATGCCGGGACGGGGAAGAGCGCGATGCTGGGTGTGGCGCGCGAAGCCTGGGAAGCGGCGGGCTATGAGGTTCGCGGCGCGGCGCTCTCCGGCATCGCCGCCGAGAGTCTGGAAGGCGGATCGGGCATCGCCTCGCGCACCATCGCCAGCCTGGAGCATCGCTGGTCGCAGGGCCGCGACATGCTCACCAGCCGCGACGTGCTTGTCATCGACGAGGCCGGGATGGTCGGCACGCGGCAGTTGGAGCGCGTGCTGTCCCATGCCGCCGAGGCCGGCGCGAAGGTGGTGCTGGTCGGCGATCCGGAACAGCTTCAATCCATCGAGGCGGGCGCGGCGTTCCGCTCGATCCACGAACGCCACGGCGGCGCGGAGATCAGCGAGGTTCGCCGCCAGCATGAGGACTGGCAGCGTGAGGCGACCCGCGACCTCGCCAGCGGCCGGACGGGCGAAGCCCTGAACGCCTACCGCGCCCGCGACATGGTGCATGAGGCTGGAACGCGGGAAGAAGCGCGGCGTGACCTGATCGACCGCTGGGACCGTGACCGGCAGGCCAGCCCAGACGCAACCCGTATCATCCTCACCCACACCAATGCTGACGTGCGGGAATTGAACGAGGCGGCCCGCGAACGGGTGCGCGATGCAGGCGAGCTTGGCGCGGATGTGCATATCGCCGTAGATGTGTATAAGAGACATGAACGAGGCGGCCCGCGAACGGGTGCGCGATGCAGGCGAGCTTGGCGCGGATGTGCATATCGCCGCCGAACGCGGCGTGCGGAATTTCGCCACCGGCGACCGCATTATGTTCCTGCAAAACGAGCGCAGCCTTGGCGTGAAGAACGGCACGCTCGGCACCATTGAGCAGGTCAGCGGGCAGAGCATGACCGTCCGCGCCGACGATGGGCGCAATGTCACGTTCGACCTGAAGGGCTACAACAAGATCGACCACGGCTATGCCGCCACGATCCACAAGGCGCAGGGCATGACCGTGGACCGCGCCCATGTGCTGGCGACGCCCGGCATGGACCGCCATGGCAGCTATGTCGCCCTGTCAAGACACCGCGACGGCATGGACCTGCATTACGGCCACGACGACTTCGCCAGCCGGGACCGGCTTATCAACACCCTGTCGCGCGACCGCGCCAAGGACATGGCAGCGGATTACCAGCGGATCGACCCGGCCCAGGATTACGCCGAGCGGCGCGGCATCACCTTCCGCGAGCACGTCGAGCGTGTTGTGGAGATCGCCCGCCGAGTTCCCGAGAAGGTGCGCGGCATCTTCGACGACTTGCGCCTGCCCGCCGCAGACGGACAGGGGCCGGAAAGGAAGGTGGAGGAAGACCCGGAGGCGGCGTTACGCCGGGCGCGTGGGCGGGCGCTCGTCCGTCATGCCCGCGCCGTCGATGCGATCTTCGCGGCGCAGGATCAGGGCGGCGAGGCCAGACCTGATCAGGTCAGGGAATTGCAGGAGGCGCGCCAGCGGTTCGAGGAGGTGCGCCCCCACGGCTCGCATGACGCCGAAGCGGCCTACAAGAAAAACCCGCAGCTTGCGGCGGAGGCGGCGTCAGGTGACGCCCGGCGCGCGATCCACGCCCTGCAACTGGAAACCGAGTTGCGCACCGATCCCGGCCTGCGAGCCGACCGTTTCGTGGAGCGCTGGCAGAAACTCCACCGGGCCAGCGACCAACGCTATGCGGCGGGCGACTATGCAGGTCACAGGGCGGCGCGGGCGGCGATGGGGAACATGGCGCAGAGCCTCGAACGCGACCCGCAGATGGAATCCCTGCTCGCCAACCGCAAACGCGAACTCGGCATCTCATTCGATTCGGGAATGGGCGTCGCCCGTGACCTCACCCTCACGTTCGGGCTTGGCCGGGGCCGGGGTCTCGGGCTGTAAACCGTCCTATTTACCGCCCCCTCTGCGCCACGGCCCTACGACGGCTAAATCCCTATTGCACAACAATAAACCCTTGCCTTTGCCTCTCCTGGCAGTCCCACGAAAAGCCAGCAGGAGGCAGCCCAGCCATGCGCCAGCCAGATCGTATCATCCGCATGAACACCGTCCGCGACCGCACCGGCCTGTCCCGGTCCACCATCTACCGCAAGATCGCCGAGGGCACGTTCCCGCCCCGGATTAAGATCAGCATCAACGGCGCGGGCTGGCGGGAATCCGACATCGACCGTTGGGTCGCCAACCCCGTGGCGTGGCGGCCCGGAAGCGGGCGCGGCCGCGATGGCGTCTGATCGCGGAGCGCGCTCCCGCGCCCGGCGCGTCAGGCCGCCCACAGCGTCGGAGCAGCTTGAGGCGCTGCTGGGATACCATGTTCCCATGGGCCGACCGCCCAAACACGACCTGTCCATCTGGACCGTCACCGACGATTGGCCGCGCCCCGTTCCGGTCACAGAGGCTGAGATCGAGGTGTTCGAGCAATGGTTCGGCGACCTGTTCGATGAACTATTCTGTTCCGGCGGCTGATGCTTCAGGCGTCGAAATCGACGTTGAAATCTGCCCTCCGACAGACTACTTGTAGTCACAAGTGTCTACATATGTGAGGGCGCAACATGCTGACCATCAACCTCAGAGACGCCAAGGCTGGATTTTCGAGCCTGGTCGATGAAGCCGTCAAAGGAGAAATCGTGACCATCACCCGTCATGGCAAACCCGTTGCGGCCCTGGTCTCGGTTGAGGCGGCGGAGATCGCGCGCAAAGCGCTCGAACGTAAACGGGCGGGCCTTGTCAGTTATCTCAGGACGTTCCCAGGCGGAGAGTTCCCGCGCAACCGCAAACCATCGCGGGATGTCGAGCTTTGAGCGGCTTCCTTCTCGACACCAACGTCGTCTCCATGCTCGCGCCGTCGAAGGCGGAAGCATCCACTGACTTCCTCACCTGGCTGGACCGTATGGACGCCGATGGTCGGCTATTTCTGTCGGTCGTTTCTATCCACGAGATCGAGAAGGGAATCGCGCTCCTCGACCACAAGGGGGCGACGACGAAAGCCGCGAGCCTGCAAGCATGGCTCAGTGGTCTCGTCTCCACATACGATGACAAGATCATTGGCTTCGACGCGCAGGCCGCCGCAATCGGCGGGCGGCTGGAGGCGAAGGCGCTTGCGGCCGGTCACGACCCCGGAATGGCCGATGCCGTGATTGCCGGTATCGCCGCAGCGCATGAACTCGTCATCGTCACCCGAAACACGAAGCATTTCCTTCCGTTCGGCGTCGCCGTGTTGTCGCCTGACGAGGCGGCTGCACAAGGAGGCCCGGCATGACCGCTTCCACAATCCCTCTGCGTGCCGCCCTTTATCTTCGGGTTTCGACGGCGCGGCAGGCCGAGCATGACGTTTCCATCCCCGACCAGAAGCGGCAGGGCGAAGCCTACTGCGCCTCACGCGGCTATCAGCTTGTCGAAACCTATGTGGAGCCAGGCGCATCCGCCACCAACGACCGCCGCCCCGAGTTCCAGCGCATGATCGAGGCGGGGACCAGCAAGCCCGCGCCATTCGATGTCGTCGTAGTCCATTCGTTCAGCCGCTTCTTCCGCGATCACTTCGAACTGGAGTTCTATGTCCGCAAGCTGGCGAAGAACGGCGTCAAGCTGGTTTCGATCACTCAGGAAATGGGGGACGACCCCATGCACGTCATGATGCGCCAGATCATGGCTTTGTTCGATGAATACCAGTCGAAGGAAAACGCCAAGCACGTCATGCGCGCCTTAAAGGAGAACGCCCGGCAAGGCTTCTGGAACGGCGCGCTCCCACCTATCGGCTACCGGGTTGTCGCCGCCGAGCAGCGCGGGGCCAAGGTCAAGAAGAAGCTCGAAATCGATCCGCTGCACGCCGACACGGTACGGCTGATCTATCGGCTTGCGCTGGAAGGTGACGGCACCACCGGCCAGATGGGCGTCAAGAACATCGTCTCCTATCTCAACAGCCGCCGCATCTTCACCCGCGACGGCGGGCGCTGGGGCATCGGTCAGGTTCACCGCATCCTGACCCGTCGCACCTATATGGGCGAGCATGAGTTCAACAAGCGCAGCAAGACCAAGGAACTGAAACCCGTCAGCGAGATCGTCACGGTTCCGGTGCCGCCGATCATCGACCGCGAGACGTTCGACACCGTGCAGGCGCTCTTGAAGGCCCGCAACCCCAAGCTCATCCCTTCCGCCGTTATCAGCGGCCCGACCATGCTCACCGGCCTGATCCACTGCGCCAAGTGCGGCGGCGCCATGACCATCCGCACCGGCAAGGGCGGGCGTTATCGTTACTATGCCTGCTCCATGAAGGCGCGGCAGGGACCGACCGCCTGCGAGGGCATGGCTGTGCCGATGGACAAGCTGGACAATCTTGTCGCCGATCACCTTGAAAGCCAGCTTCTCCAGCCCGAGCGGTTGGAAGCCATCCTCGCCAGTGTTCTCGACCGCAGGCAGGAGCAATCCCAGCGCCGCCGCGAGCACATCGCCGAACTGAACAAGCGTGCTACCGAATCGGAACTGCGCCTGAAACGCCTCTACGATGCCATTGAGGCGGGCGTGGCCGACATCGACGATCCGGCGCTCAAGGACCGCATCGACGGCCTCAAGGCCATCCGCGATCAGGCCAAGGCCGACGCCGAGCGCGCCCAGGCCATGCTCGACAGCTCCGGCTCCAAGGCCGTCACCCCGCAAATGGTCCGCACCTTCGCCAAGACAGCCCGCCAGCGCATCCGCCTCGAAGGCGGCGGCTACCGCCGCGACCATCTCCGCGCGCTCGCCCAGCGCGTCGAGGTCGCCGATGGCGAGGTCCGCATCATGGGATCGAAGTCTCGGCTGCTTCAGGCGCTTGTGGCGAACGGTAGCGTAAACTCAGTGCCCATTCAGGGACTGAAGTGGCGGAGAGGGAGGGATTCGAACCCCCGATAGGNTGGCGGAGAGGGAGGGATTCGAACCCCCGATAGGCTTGCACCTATGCCGCATTTCGAGTGCGGTGCATTCAACCACTCTGCCACCTCTCCAGGCGCAAATCAGGGCGAACCCCGGTGGTCGGGCGCCGTTCTAGGGCACGGCGGCGGGGGTGACAAGGCAGCCGGCCGAATTTTTCCCTCGCTGTCCCAAAGCCGGGGCGCCGGTTGCGGTCCGCTCGTGGGGAAGCGGACCGCACGCGGCGGCTGGGCGGCTGCACCGCCCGATCGCCGCGCTCCGAAGGCCCGGACTGACGCTTGGGCCCTCGAACCTCGCGACAAGCGGCGCCGCTCAGCGGAACAGGTCGAAATGGTAGTTGAGGCCGACCCGCACGCTGTGGATCTTCGCCGCACGCCAGTCCGGCAGCGCGTCGTGCTTCAGGTCGGTGTAGAGATATTCAAGCTTGGCCGACCATTTCGGCAGGAAGGCCCATTCCGCGCCGCCGCCCGCCGTCCAACCCATCTTCACCTTGTGGACCGGGCCGTCCTTCAGCTCGCCGGCCGCGAGACCGACCGTCCCGTACAGGAACAGGCGCTGGTCGAGCATCGTGAAGCCGGCGCGGGCGCGCCCCGTGGTCAGCCAGGGCACGCTGACCGCGGGATTGACCAGATCGCCTTGGCGCGAGAGGCCGGTGAAATCGAGATCGTTCTCGATGCCGACCACGAACAACGGCGAGACCTGGTAATTATAGCCCGCTTGCATGCCGCCGATGACGCCGGAGAGCTTCCCGCCATTGCCGCCGGCGAGGTTCGTCACTGAATCATTGCCGGTGAACGCCCCACCGACATTGGCGCCGGCGTAGAAGCCGGTCCACGAGAACGGTGCCGGGGCGGAGGCATAGGCCGGCGCCTTGTAGGTTTTGGCCGGCATATCCGCCGCTCGTGCCCCCGTCATGGCCAGCGCGGTCGCCGCGACGGCGGCCGCCCAATGGCTCGCGCCTGTGATCCTCATGTCCTCAACACTCCGTTTGGCGCCGGCTCGGGCCGGCCAATCCCACCCCAATTGGGATGATCTCCTATAAAACCGACTAGACGGTTTGTAAATAGAGCAAGTCGATCACGTGGCAATCTTTGGGCGCGATTGCGCGGGCGGCGGGACGACGAAGGGAGGAGCGAAGAAAGCAAGGTGGGACCGCCGTACGCTGACACATGCCGGCGGTCCCGTGTCGCTACATCTTGGGGAAACCGACGGAAGAGACGGGGGTCAATCCGGCCGGCCTGAGCGACACAAAAGACCCTGGGCCATCCGGGCCCGCATCGCAACGCAAACCGGTCCTTAACCTAACCCATCAAGGTTACCGTGCCTCGYAGCCATCTGTTTGGCAGCACAGCGATTTTTGCCGTCTTGCCGAGCGGGCTCCACCGCGAGCCCCAGCCCGGGCGTCGATGGCGCGGCTTCGATCCTGCTCGCTCCACCCAATGGCGCTCGGCCGCCAATTCAGTCCTTCTTTTTCTTCGCGGCCTTTTTCTCGTCGGCCTTGTCGTCCTTGGCCTTGTCGTCCTTGTCCTTGCGGCCGTTCTCCTTGCGGCGGTTGGTGAAGCGGGCATTGCCGAGCCCGGTGCCGATGGTCAGCACCCCCCAACGCTCGAAATCCTGCATGAACGGCACCTCAGAAAGGCCCTGCACGACGCCGTCATTGTGCATCAGCACCGCCGTGTCGTGATCGCCGATCATCGGGATCGCCTCGACCAGGCTGGCCGGCAGATTGAACTTGCTGCTCTCCCAATTGCCCGGCAGGTTCTGCGCGCCCTTCTCGATCGAGCCGTCTTCATTGATGACGCCGGGACAGGCGATGCCGATGAACGGCGCCAGCTTGAGGCCTTCGGTGTCCGCCTCGTCGATCAGCCCTTTGAGCATCTTGGCCAGCCGTTTCACCGCACCTTCGCGCGTCGGCTCGTCATCGGCATGGCGCCACAGCTCGGACTTCCAGACCGAAGCCTTGGAGAGGTCCGGCGTCTTCTTCCAGCACGTCTCGACCACGCCGCAGCGGATATTGGTGCCGCCGATGTCGACCGCGAGGATGCTGTCATGGGCCTCGAAGATCCAGGACGGCGCCAGATGCAGCGCGCCGATCAGGCCGGCATCGTCGGGATGGTAGCGGATCGGCTCCAGCTCGACGCCGAAGCCCTCGTCCTTCAGGATGATCTCGGTGCGCGCGATGGCGAGCTCGCCGAGCCGGGAATCGCGAAAGCCGCCGCCGACCACGATGCATTCAGTTTTGGCCCAGGCCTTGGTGCGCAGGAAGCGGCGGGTGACATGGGCGAGCTCCTGGGCGAACTCCTCGATCGCCGAATGCACCACCGCCGAGGCCTCGGTGTCGTCACCGACCAGGATCGCGTCCAGCGCCTTCTTGCTGATGGTGTCGCTGTCCTCGTCGCCGAACGGATCCTTGCCGGATTTGCGYAAGGGCTTGCGCCAGCGCTCCAGGATCTTGCGAAAGGCGCCCTTGGAGGCGCGGTCGCCGAGGAAGCCGTCCTCGTCCTTGATCTCGATGTTGAAGCTGTCGATCTCGACCGACGGCAGCCGCGCGGCGCCGTGCCGGGCAATTCCCGTGGTGGTCATCACGTCGTCGGCCATGGATCCCTGCCTGTTGTGCGTTGGCCCGGACAACGGCGGAGGCGACGGTTTAGTTGCGGGCGAATGGCAAATCGGGAGGAGCGAATAGGGGCGGCTGCGGCCCTTCCCCGACTCCCTATGCGCCACTCGCCATGCGCCCTCTTCGCTTGACTCGCTGGCTCCGGCGGCTATAAGCGCCAGATCGACCGGCGCGAGCTTCTCGCGCCGATTGTCGTTGCGCGTATCGGACAGGCCTCGATGCCTGGGACACGCCGACGCTGGCCCCGGTCGGGCCAGACCCCATGAACYATAACGACTGAACAAGAAGCCGACCCGGGGCGACAGCGCTCTGAGGCCGGGATCGAACACGAAGGATGAGAACGATGTTCGCAGTCATCAAGACCGGCGGCAAGCAATACCGCGTCGCCCCGGATGATGTGCTCGAGATTGGCAAGATCGACGGTGAACCCGGCACGATCGTGCAGCTGAACGAAGTGCTGGTGGTCGGCGGCGACACTCCGGTGCTGGGCGTGCCCGCGGTCGCCGGCGCGTCGGTGGCGGTCGAGGTGCTCGACCACAAGCGCGGCCCCAAGGTCATCGCGTTCAAGAAGCGCCGCCGCAAGAATTCGCGCCGCAAGCGCGGCTACCGGGACGAGCTGACCTTGATCCGCGTCTCGGAAATCCTGACGGACAACGCCAAGCCGACCAAGGGCCCGCGCCCGAAGAAGGCCAAGGCGGAAGCCCCGGCGGCTGACGCCGCCGAGTAACATGCCGGCGCACGTGGCGCGCGGCATCGGCTGACACCTCATCACGCGCGGATTTTTTTCCGCGCGCTTCGCAAATGTGAATGATCCCTTAGCGGAATCGCGCTAATGGTGATCGCGAGATCGGAGACGAGCGATGGCTCATAAAAAGGCAGGCGGTTCATCCCGCAACGGACGCGACTCCAAAGGCAAGCGCCTCGGCATCAAGGCGTTCGGCGGCGAGCGCGTGATTCCCGGCAACATCATTGCGCGTCAGCGCGGCACGACCTGGCACCCCGGTCTCAACGTCGGCATGGGCACGGATCACACCCTGTTCGCCAAGATCGAGGGCGTCGTCGAATTCCATGCCCGCGCCAACCGCACGTTCATTTCGGTGCGTCCGGTAGCCGCCCAGGCTGCCGAATAGAATAACGGTGGAACACGTCGCGTCCGCCGGGTCCTGATGAACCGGCGGAGCGCCAGATGGCTCCAGGGGAGGCGGGACAACCGGCCTCCCCTTTTCATTTCTGCTGATCTTCAGCTGATTCCGAAGCGTCGATGGAGCCCGACATGCTGCAGGACATCACGACTCCGACTTTGCGCGAGGCGAGACCTTGCGTCCTCGAGACGCCCCGGCTGACCCTGCGTCCGCCCTTGCTCGCGGACGTGAAAGCCATCGCCCAGCTCGCCGATGATCACCGCATCGCCGAGAACACCCGCCGCCTGCCGCATCCCTATTCCGAGGTCGATGCCGCCCGCTTCGTGCGCGGGCTGGAGCAGACGGGCGAGACCGCCTTCCTGATCGAACATCTCGACGCGCCGATTGGCCTCGTCGGCATCAACCGGCCGGCGCCCGGGCGCGCCGAGCTCGGCTACTGGCTCGGCGTCGCGCATTGGGGCCGCGGCTTCGGCACCGAAGCGGCGCGTGCCGCGATCGACTATTTCTTCGACGGAAGCGATGAGACCGTGCTGATCGGGCACGCCCGCGTCAGCAATCCGGCCTCGCGCAACATCCTGGAGAAGTGCGGCTTCCAATGGACCGGCGTCGAGCTGCACCGCTTCGAGGTCATCGGCTCGTCGGCGCCCGTCGACGCCTTCCGCCTGACCCGCGGCGTCTGGGCCTCGCTGAAGGCCTGGGCCAATGCCGGGCGAAGATAGGCCGACGTCACCCTCCCCTGAAGGGGGGAGGGTGACGCTCAAGCCGGCGGGTTCACCGCACCCGTGCCCTGCCCCAGGCTGCGTTCGCGCAGGTAGATGTACAACCCGGCGCCGATGATGATGGTCGCACCGATGATGGTCGCGGGATGCGGGACATCGCCGAACACGACGAAGCCGAACAGCACAGCCCAGACGATCATCGTATATTGATAGGGCACGACCACCGAGGCCGGCGCCAGCTTGAGCGAGCGGTTGACGCAGAACAGTGCCGTCACCGAGATGATGCCGGCGGCGGCGAACAGGAGCAGGCTGCCGGGTGTCGGCGTCACCCAGCCGAACGAGGACATCGCCGCACCTAGCAGGAAGGTGCCGACGAATTGCGAGGACGCCATCACGATGTCGGGCGTCGATCGCAGCGAGCGGGTGATCAGCATCAGCACCGCGAAGGACAGGCTGCCGCCGAGCGCGATCAGCGCCGGCAGGCTGAATGTCTGCGCCGAGGGCCTGAGCGCGATCAAGACGCCGCAGAAGCCGATCAGGATCGCTGTCCAGCGCCGCCAGCCGACATGCTCGCGCAAGACCAGCGCCGACAGCGCAGTGACGAAGATCGGCCCGGCGAGATAATAGGTGATCACATCGGCGAGCGGCAGATAGACGGTGGCGAGAAAGAACGCGGCGACCTCGAGCGTCGAGAGGATCACCCGCACCAGCTGCAGCCACGGCCGCTCGAGCTGCAGGAACGCGGCGCGGTTGCGCCAGATGAACGGCGCGAGCAGCAGCAGCGCCGCGCAGGCGCGCAGCCACAGCAGTTGGCCGACGGCATAGGTCGACACCAGGAACTTGCCCAGCGCATCGCCGAACGAGAACATCGCGATCGACAGCAGCATCAAGCCGATGCCGGCCAGCCGCGCCGAGCGCTCATCGTTTGCGGTAGAGATTCGGGACAGCACGCTCATGATGGCGCTGCCTTATCAGGCCGGCCTGGACGGCTCCAGCCCTTCCGCCGGACGCGTGACGCAGCCCTGCCGCAACCCCTGCGCAACGCTTGTTCAAGCCTTGCGCAACGCTGATTGACCGCTCGAAATTAAGGCTGAGAGCCGAATTAGGCCCATTCCGCGGTTGCCGTAGGGGCCCGCCTCGCCTACGTAGAGCACATCATGAAATTTCTCGATGAAGCCAAGGTCTATGTGCGCTCCGGCGACGGCGGCAACGGTTGCGTTGCGTTCCGGCGCGAGAAGTTCATCGAGTTCGGCGGGCCGAACGGCGGCAATGGCGGCCGTGGCGGCGATGTCGTGATCGAAGCCGTCGATGGCCTCAACACCCTGATCGACTACCGCTACCAGCAGCATTTCAAGGCCCAGAGAGGCGGAAACGGGTCGGGCAAGGACTGCCACGGCGCCGGCGGCAAGTCGGTGGTGCTCAAGGTTCCCGTCGGCACCCAGATCTTCGACGAGGACCGCGAGACCCTGATCCACGACTTTACCACCGTCGGCGAGCGCTTCGTTCTGGCCCAGGGCGGCAATGGCGGCTTCGGCAACGCCTATTTCAAGACCTCGACCAACCAGGCGCCGCGCCATGCCAATCCGGGGCAGCCCGGAGAGGAGCGCTGGATCTGGCTGCGGATGAAGCTGATCGCCGATGCCGGCCTGGTCGGCCTGCCCAACGCCGGCAAGTCGACCTTCCTGTCCAAGGTCTCCGCTGCCAAGCCGAAGATCGCCGATTATCCGTTCACCACGCTGCATCCGCAGCTGGGCGTCGTGAACGCCGATGGCCGCGAGTTCGTGCTGGCGGACATTCCGGGCCTGATCGAGGGCGCCCATGAGGGCGCCGGCCTCGGCGACCGCTTCCTCGGCCATGTCGAGCGTTGCCGCGTACTGCTGCACCTCGTCGACGCCACCTGCGAGCATGCCGGCAAGGCCTACAAGACGGTGCGGCACGAACTTGAGGCCTATGGCGGCGACCTGACCGACAAGGTCGAGATCGTCGCGCTGAACAAGATCGACGCGGTCGATCCGGACGAGCTGAAGAAGCAGAAGGACCGGCTGAAGCGCGCCGCCAAGAAGACGCCGCTGCTGATCTCCGGCGCGACCGGCGAGGGCGTCAAGGAGGCTTTGCGCAAGCTCGCCGACGTGATCAGCGAGCAGCCAGTGTCCATCAAGGCCAAGAGCACCAGCGACAGCGCGGCGACCGAGGAGCCATGGGCTGCGCCTCTGCCACCGCAGGGCTGAGCTGACGCCAGCCTTGCCTCGCACGCCTCCGCTTGCGACACTCACCGCCATCCATCAACACACAGCCCCGTCAGTGCCGACCGCGCATCCGTTGCGCGCCTGTCATCACGAAGCGAGGGCCTGCACTGCTCCGGTTCAAAGCCGCCCTTTCAAAACCATGGCCAGCCCCCGTCTCGAAAATTTCCGCCGTATCGTCGTCAAGGTCGGCTCGTCGCTGCTGGTCGATTCCGAGGCCGGCGAGGTCCGCGCCTCCTGGCTTGCGGCGCTCGCCGCCGACATCGCGCGACTGCATGGTCGAGGCTGCGAGCTCCTGGTGGTGTCGTCAGGCTCGATCGCACTCGGCCGCAGCCGGCTGAAGCTGCCGCGCGGGCCGCTCAAGCTGGAGGAGAGCCAGGCAGCCGCCGCCGTCGGCCAGATCGCGTTGGCGCGGATCTGGTCGGAGGTGCTGGGTGACCACGGCATCGGCGCCGGACAGATCCTGGTCACCTTGCAGGACACCGAGGAGCGCCGCCGCTATCTCAATGCGCGCTCGACGATCGCCAAGCTGCTGGACTGGCGCGCGGTGCCGGTCATCAACGAGAACGACACCGTCGCGACGGCAGAAATCCGCTACGGCGACAATGACCGCCTCGCCGCACGCGTCGCGACCATGGCCAGTGCCGACCTGCTGGTGCTGCTGTCCGACATCGACGGACTCTACACCGCGCCGCCGGCGCAGGATCCGAACGCGCGGCTGATTCCGGTGGTCGAGAGCATCACCGCCGACATCGAGGCGATGGCCGGCAGCGCCGCGTCCGAGTTCTCGCGCGGCGGCATGCGCACCAAGATCGAGGCCGCCAAGATCGCCACGACCGGCGGTACCCACATGCTGATCGCCTCCGGCAAGATCGAGCACCCGCTGGCGGCGATCGCCAATGGCGGCCGCTGCACCTGGTTCCTGACCCCCGCCAACCCCGTCACCGCGCGCAAACGCTGGATCGCGGGCTCGCTGGAGCCGAAGGGCACGCTGACCATCGACGCCGGCGCCGTGACCGCGCTGCGCGCCGGCAAGAGCCTGCTGCCCGCCGGCGTCATCCGGGTGGACGGCCAGTTCGCSCGCGGCGATGCGGTGGTGGTGCGCGGGCCAGATACCCACGAGATCGGCCGCGGCCTGGTCGCGTATGACGCCGACGACGCCGAGCGCATCAAGGGCCGGTCCTCGCCAGATGTCGCCGTCATCCTCGGCATCTCCGGCCGCGCCGAGATGATCCATCGCGACGACCTGGTGATCGGCCCGGCGGGCGCAATGGGATAGCGGAGTCGACACAGCAGCTTGCACCGAACACAAAATTCCGTAAAATACGGAAAACGAGGTGCTTTGATGGCGCGAGCAGCAGCAACCGATTTGGCCAAGAATTTTGGCGAGTGGCACGACAAGGCCATGCGTGAGCCTGTCGTGATCACCAAGCATGGCCGCGAAAGTGCCGTGCTCCTCTCTGCCGAGACATTCCAGAAGCTCGTCGACGGCTACCGCGAAGTGATCCTGGCGACTGACTTGACTGACGCCCTCGCGGGTGCCGTCGTGAACAGCGAGATCCCCGAACAATACCGCTGGGAAGCGGACGACGACGTCACTGATGAGCGCCGGGGCGTCGGCGGTGAATGAGTGAAATCGTCACTCGCGCTACACTTCCCAAGCGTCCATTGCCCGGTCTCGTGATCTGCTATTCCTATCTCTGGCACCGAGAGGCCGAGAAGCGCCAGATCGAAGGTTTGAAGAACCGTCCCTGTGCCGTCGTGCTGACCTATGAGCGAATCCCAGCCTTCCCCGATCGCATCGTCGCCGATGTTGTCCCAATCACCCATGCCGCTTCGCGAGACGCCATTGAAATCCCCATTGCCGTCAAGCGCCGGATGGGTCTCGACCAGGATCATTCCTGGATCGTGACCAGCGAATTGAACCGGTTCTTCTGGCCGGGGCACGACATCCGGCGCGCGCGAGAAGATTGGCAACCGGGCGGGCCGATSTGGCATTGGGGGTTCCTGCCGGTCAGCCTCTTCAGCAGTGTCAAAGACGCTGTTCTCCGCCATCGCGCGGCGGCGACGCTGTCAGTGACGCCCCGCTCTTGATCGCCCGCTAAGCACGCTGGCATCGCATCAGTCCAATTTCCATGCTAGAACATCACCTTAATTCAAGGTTGAAGCACCCATGACCGCGCCCCTCAAAGCCATCGACGGCAGCGCCGATCTGCCTGCGCTGATGAACGACCTCGCCAGCCGCGCCCGCGCCGCGGCGCGCGTGCTGGCGCTGGCCCCGGCCGCGCAGAAGAACCGGGCGCTGGAGGCGATGGAGCGGCTGATCCGGGCSCGCGTCGACACGATCATCGCCGCCAATGCCGAGGACGTGGTCGAGGCCAAGGCCGCCGGCATCACTTCCTCCTTCCTCGATCGCCTGACCTTGACCCCGGCCCGCGTCGCCGCGATGGCCGACGGCATCGCCGCTGTGCGCGAGGTCGCCGATCCCATCGGCATCGTYACCGAGAGCTGGCAGCGGCCGAACGGCATGACCATCGAGCGCGTGCGGGTGCCGCTCGGCGTGATCGGCGTGATCTTCGAGAGCCGCCCCAACGTGGCGGCCGATGCCGGCGTGCTGTGCCTGAAGTCCGGCAATGCGGTGATCCTGCGCGGCGGCTCGGACTCGTTCCGCTCCTGCCGCGCCATTCACGAATGCCTGGTCGAAGGCCTGCGCGAGGCGGGCCTGCCGGACGCGGCGATCACGCTGGTGCCGACGCGCGACCGTGCCGCCGTGGGCCTGCTGCTGTCCGGCCTGAACGGCGGCGTCGACGTCATCGTGCCGCGCGGCGGCAAGAACCTTGTCGCTCGCGTCGAGGCCGAGGCGCGGGTGCCGGTGTTCGCGCATCTCGAAGGCGTCAACCACGTCTATGTCGACGGCGCCGCCGACCTCGAGATGGCGAAGTCGATCGTGCTGAACGCCAAGATGCGCCGCACCGGCGTGTGCGGCGCGGCCGAGACGCTGCTGATCGATCGCGCGTCACAGGACAAGATCAAGCCGTTGGTCGACACGCTGATCAACGCCGGCTGCGAGGTGCGGGGTGATGACGCCGTGCGTGCGGCGGATGCGCGGGTGAAGCCCGCCAGCAACGAGGACTGGGACACCGAATATCTCGACGCGGTCATCGCCGCGAAGGTCGTCGACGGTGTGGAAGGCGCGATCGCGCACATCCARGCGCATGGCTCGCACCACACCGACGCAATCGTCACCGCGGACGTTGCCGCCGCCGACAAGTTCCTCAACGAGGTCGATTCGGCGATCGTGCTGCACAATGCCTCGACGCAATTCGCCGATGGCGGCGAGTTCGGCTTCGGCGCGGAAATCGGGATCGCCACGGGCAAGTTTCACGCCCGCGGACCGGTGGGCGTGGAGCAGCTGACGAGTTTCAAATACCGCATTCACGGCACCGGGCAGACCCGGCCATGACCGCCGCATCCTGTGGTTGAGCTTCCTGAGCAGGCCGAGGCTGGGCCGACCGCCGCCGCAGCCATGCGCCTTGCGATCCGTCAGGCGCTGCCGCCTCACAGCGACGGCATGCGCATCGGCCTGCTCGGCGGCTCGTTCAACCCGCCGCACCAGGCGCATCGCGCGATCAGCCTGTTCGCGCTGAAGCGGCTGCAGCTCGACCGCGTGTGGTGGCTGGTCACGCCCGGCAATCCGCTCAAGAACAATGGCGGACTGCACGCGCTCGCCGAGCGCGCCGCGGCGGCGCGCAAGGTGGCTGCGGATCCGCGCATCGAAATCAGCTGTCTCGAATCCGTCATCGGCACCCGCTACACTGCCGACACGATTGATTACCTGCGCCGGCGCGCCTCGCGTCTTCGCTTCGTGTGGATCATGGGCGCCGACAATCTCGCGCAGTTCCATCGCTGGCAAAAATGGCAGCACATCGCGGCCCAGGTTCCGATGGCCGTGGTCGATCGCCCGCCCCGCAGCTTCCGCGCTCTGAACGCACCCGCCGCCCGCGCATTGGCGCGCTATCGCCTGCCCGAGGCCGATGCCGGCCGCCTGGCTGACCGCGCCGCGCCGGCCTGGGTTTACCTCACCGGGCTGAAGCTGAGCCTCTCGTCGACCGGGTTGAGGAACCCGGACGGCAGCTGGAAGTCTATCTGACCTGTGCCGCCACCCGCGCGGCATCGGATGTGCATAGTGTGTCGCAGTCCGCCGCTGCCCGAGGCGGGCTGATGGTTAAAAAGTCGGGCCGGAGTGCCGGAATCCGGGGGACTGGATTATTGAAACAGTTAACCCCACATGGCTAGTATGGTCAGCAGGCCGGATGGATTCGGCCTGCGATACAGTGAAAGGAATGGTCCCTGACCACATCTGTATTGTCCCAGTCGGCCTTACCCAAGACCAAGGCAACGACCTCCAAGTCGGCGACTGCCAAGGCGCGTAAGACTCCGACCCACGATGCGGCCTTGCAGGCGCAACCCGACGCCGACAAGACTCTGCGCACGATCCTCTCCCGCCTCGAGGACATGAAGGCGGAAGAGACGGTCACCATCGATCTTCACGGCAAATCGGCGTATTCCGACTACATGGTCATCACGACRGGCCGCTCCAACCGGCATGTCGGCTCGATCGCGGAAAACGTCGCCAAAGGCCTCAAGGAGGCCGGGGCCAAGAAGGTCCATATCGAGGGCTTGCCCAATTGCGACTGGGTGCTGATCGATTCCGGTGACGTGATCGTGCACGTGTTCCGGCCTGAGGTCCGCGAGTTCTACAACCTCGAGCGGCTGTGGACACAGGGGCCGAACCCGGCAAAGACGCTGTAGATCACGATCATTCCGGAAAGCCGGTTGCCGCTTTCCGGATCATGCTCTACGGCCGCCCGGCGGTACGAATCGGCCTGTGCACGTGGTAGAGCGTGCGCATGCGCATCGTGGTGATCGCCGTTGGCCGATTGAAACAGGGTCCGGAGCGGGAGCTCGCGGAGCGTTACCGCGAACGCTTCGACGATCTCGGCCGCAAGCTGGGCTTCCGCGGCCTCGACCTTCATGAACTCCCGGAGAGCCGCGCACGCGACGCGGCCACGCGGATCAGCGAGGAAGCGGCGGCCATTGCGGCGCTGATTCCGGATAGATCCGTGCTTGTCTGCCTCGACGAACGCGGCCAGAACATCGACAGCGCGAGTTTGGCGGCACAGATCGGACGCTGGCGCGACGAAGGCGTTCCGGCGGCTGTGTTCGTCATCGGCGGCGCCGACGGACTTTCGCCCGAATTACGGCGCAGAGCCAAGCTCGGGGTCGCGTTCGGGGCTGCGACCTGGCCCCATCAGATCGTTCGCGTTCTGCTGTTCGAGCAGATTTACCGTACTGCTACGATCCTGGCGGGTCACCCCTACCACCGCGCTTGAATCAGTTAAGATCGGAGCACATTAAGGACGTCGATGTTCGCTGCGCGGCCCCCCACTCGCTCATCTGCCACCGTCCGCAGCGGCCGGACGTTCAGCGCGTGGATGACCGCCGCGGTGAGCCTMGCAGCCTTGGCCCTCGCTCTGCTGGGCCTCACACCGCTGACCAGCACGCCCGCGGCAGCCCAGACCGGCCTTCGCCCGTCGATCGCCGGTACGCCCTCACCGACACYGCCGACCCCGGAACAACTGAAGCAGCGCGCGCAGGAACTCGAGGCCGCGCGTGCCGCGCAAAAAGCGGCTGCCGAGGCGCAGGAGCGGTTGAAGGCGGAGATCGCGACACTCGGGGAGGACCGCGGCAAGCTCAACCAGCAGCTGATCGACGTCGCCTCGCAGGTGCGGAGCGTCGAGGTCAGAGTCGGCGAAGCCGAGACCCGGCTGCGCGGCCTCGATGGTCGCGAGCAGGATCTTCGCAACTCTTTGGAGGCGCGGCGCACCGAGATCATCGAGGTATTGGCCGCCTTGCAGCGCGCTGGCCGCCGCACGCCACCGGCGCTGCTCGTCCGGCCCGAGGATGCGCTGCAATCGCTGCGCACCGCCATGCTGCTCGGCTCGGTGGTTCCGGAGATGCGCGGCCGGGCCGAAAAGCTCTCGACCGATCTCGGCGAACTGGTCGCCCTACGCAAGACCATCGCCACCGAGCGCGACAAGCTCGCCGCCGATCGCGACAAGCTCCGCACCGATCAAACCCGGCTCGCTGCGCTGGTCGAGGAGCGGCAGCGCAAGCAGGCAACGGCCGAGAAGGACATGGAGGCCGAGAGCCTCCGCGCGGTGGCGCTCGCCCAGCAGATCGACACGCTGCAGGGTCTGATCTCGACCATGGAGCTCGACATCAAGAGCGCCGCCAAGGCGGCCTCGACCGCGAGCCTGCAGGGCGTTCCGGTCAACAGCAAGCCCGATGCGAACGCCTTGCGCAATCCGGGCCGCAAAACGCCGGCGATCGCCTTCGCGTCGACCAAGGGCATGCTGACCTACCCCGTCAACGGCACCAAGCTTCGGGAATTCGGTGCATCCGACGGCGCGGGCGGCGTCGATAAAGGCATTTCCTTGGCAGCCCGTCCGGGGGCTCAAGTCACAACCCCGTGTGATGGCTGGGTTGTGTATGCCGGCCCCTTCCGCAGCTACGGACAACTCTTGATCCTTAACGCCGGTGGCGGGTATCATGTCTTGATCGCCGGGATGGAGCGCATTTCCGTCAACATCGGGCAGTTTGTTCAGACGGGAGAGCCGGTCGCGACCATGGGTACGACGTCCCAGGTCGCCTCCATTCTCGCTACCAATGCGAGTCAACCAGTGCTCTATGTCGAGTTCCGTAAGGACGGCACTCCAATCGATCCAGGCCCATGGTGGGCCGCAAATGAAGGCGAAAAGGTACGCGGATGATGCGTAAGACTTCGGTAATTCTCCTGAGCGCGGCCACCGGTGCGGCATTGACCTTGTTCGTGACTCAACCACGCGCGGTGTTGATGGGATCGACCGCGCGCGCCGCAACTGCCGACACCTATCGCCAGCTCAACCTGTTCGGCGACGTGTTCGAACGGGTGCGCAGCGACTATGTCGAGAAGCCGGACGACTCGAAACTGGTCGAATCCGCCATCAGCGGCATGCTGTCCGGCCTCGATCCTCATTCGAGCTACATGGATGCGAAGAGCTTCCGCGACATGCAGGTGCAGACCCGCGGCGAGTTCGGCGGTCTCGGCATCGAAGTCACGATGGAAGATGGCCTGATCAAGGTGGTGTCGCCGATCGACGACACGCCGGCCTCGAAGGCCGGCATCCAGGCCAACGACATCATCACCAATCTCGACGAAGAAGCSGTGCAGGGCCTCACCCTCAACCAGGCGGTCGAGAAGATGCGCGGCCCGGTCGGCACCAAGATCAAGCTGAARGTGGTGCGCAAAGGCGCCGACAATCCGCTCGATATTACGCTGACCCGCGACAATATCCGCGTCCGCTCGGTGCGCTCGCGCATCGAATCCGACGATATCGCTTATATCCGCATCACCACCTTCAACGAGCAGACCACCGAAGGCCTCAAGAAGAGCATCGCCGATCTGCAGACCCAGATCGGAGACAAGCTGAAGGGCTACGTCATCGATCTGCGCAACAATCCGGGCGGCCTGCTCGAAGAGGCYGTCACGGTGTCCGACGCRTTCCTGGAGCGCGGCGAGATCGTCTCCACCCGCGGCCGCAACGCCGAGGAGACGCAGCGYCGCTCCGCGCATGCCGGCGACCTYACCAAGGGCAAGCCGGTCATCGTGCTGATCAATGGCGGCTCGGCCTCGGCCTCCGAGATCGTRGCTGGCGCGCTGCAGGACCACAAGCGCGCGACGCTCGTCGGCACGCGCTCGTTCGGMAAGGGCTCGGTGCAGACCATCATCCCGCTCGGCGCCGGCAACGGCGCACTGCGTCTGACGACGGCGCGCTACTACACGCCGTCGGGCAAATCGATCCAGGCCAAGGGCATCGTGCCGGACATCGAAGTGCTGCAGGATGTGCCGGACGAGCTGAAGTCGCGCACCGACACCAAGGGCGAGGCTTCGCTGCGCGGCCATCTGAAGAATGATGGCGACGAGAAGACCGGCTCGCAGTCCTACGTGCCGCCGGATGCCAAGGACGACAAGGCGCTCAAGCTCGCCGCCGACCTGCTGCACGGCATTAAGAACAGCGCCAACACGCCGGCGCCCACCACCGACAAGGCGGCAGCCGACAAGCCGGCGACCAAAGCGGCGAACTAAGCCGACCCTGCCAGCAACGACATCGACTTCGAAAGGCGGCCGCAGGGCCGCCTTTTTCGTTGGAAGGAGCTCTCTCCACCGTGCCCGGGTTCCGCGGATCTACGGGCTCCGGACACGAAGCCTGTGCCTGAATCGTCGCCGTGGTATCGTAGGCTTGATTGATTCGGGAATTTTGATGACAGAGACGGCCGACGAGCTGAGCGCCCCGCTCGGACAGACGGAGAAGCGTCGCAGGCGCCGCATTCGGCTTCCCTTCACGCTCCTGCAGGCTCTCGCCGTGCTGCTCGGCCTGTTCCTGGTGGTGTTCGCCGGCTTCGCTCTGTTCGGCGACAATCCGCTCGGCGGCGAGCCGATTGCCCGGATCGCGATCAACGCGGGCGCCAAGCCGGACGACAAATCGGGCGCTGCAAAACCGGACGCCAAGCATGGGGCGACGGCCGAGCACGGCGCTGCCGCGCCGGCCAAGCAGGACAGCGGCGACCGCAAGACGGTCACCATCATCGATGGATCGAGCGGCGCGCGCCAGGAGGTGGCGATCGGCGGCGGTGGCAGCGAGACAGCCGAACCCGGCGCGGCTGCGCCGACGGCGAGCCAGATGCCGGGCGTCGATCCGCGGCTGCTGGAGAAATCGCGCTACGGCATGATCCCGGTAATGGCCGATGGCGTGAAGCCGTTCACCGCCTATGCGGCCGAGGCCGACCGGGCCAAGGCCGCCCGGATGCCGGCCGTCGCCATCGTGATCGGCGGTCTCGGCGTCGGCGCGGCCAAGACGGTCGAGGCCATCATGAAGCTGCCACCGGCCGTGACCCTGGCCTTCACCCCGTATGGCGCCGACCCGACCAAGCTGGCCGAGCGGGCGCGGGCGCAGCGCCATGAGATCCTGCTGCAGGTGCCGATGGAGCCCTACGACTATCCGGACAATGATCCGGGACCGCAGACGCTGCTCGCCACGCTTGGGCCGGACCAGAACATCGACCGCCTGTTCTGGCACATGAGCCGGCTGCAGGGCTATGTCGGTATCGGCAATTTCATGGGCGCGCGTTTYGTCGCCACCGAAGCGGCGATGCAGCCGATCGTGAACGAGGCTGCCAAGCGCGGGCTTGCACTGTTCGATGACGGCGCCGCGCCACGCAGCGTGGCCGCCTCGCTGGCCGCCGGGCGCGCCATGCCGTTCGCCAAGGGCGATGTGGCCATCGACGCGGTGCCGACGCCGGTCGAAATCGACAATGCRCTCGCCAAGCTGGAAAGCCTCGCCAAGGAGCGCGGCATCGCGATCGGCACCGCCTCMGCTTTGCCGGTCTCGATCGATCGCATCGGGGCCTGGATCAAGGGGCTCGATCGCAAGGGCATTCTGCTGGTGCCATTGACAACTGCGATGCTGAAATCAAAATCGAACTGAACGGACGTACGCTGCGGCGACGTCGGAGCGGAGCCTGAGCGACGACGCCCGGAGCAACGCAGGAAGGCCGAGACGGAATGACGCGCTACGAGGACCTGCCTTACCGCACCTGCGTCGGCATCGCGCTGATCAACTCGGAAGGGCTGGTGTTCATCGGTCGCCGCGCTGGCGGCATCGAGCATGTCGACGACGCCCATGTCTGGCAGATGCCGCAAGGCGGCGTCGATCCCGGTGAAGACGCCTGGGAGGCGGCCAAGCGCGAGCTTTATGAGGAGACCAGCGTCCGTTCCGTCGAGAAGCTGGCCGAGATCGACGACTGGCTGACCTACGATATTCCCCGCACCGTGGCCGGCCGGGCCTGGAAAGGACGCTATCGCGGCCAGCGGCAGAARTGGTTTGCCCTGCGCTTCACGGGAACGGATACCGAGATCGACGTCGAGCGTCCGGGCGGCGGCGTCCACAAGGCCGAATTCATCAGCTGGCGCTGGGARCCGATGCAGAACCTGCCGACGCTGATCGTGCCGTTCAAGCGGCCGGTCTATGAGCGCGTGGTCAAGGAATTCGCCGCCCTCGCCGGCAAGTGACCTCTTCGGCCACGCCTTGACGCTTTGAGCGGTCYCGCYTTGAGGCGGTGGCGTCGYGCTGCACATGGYCTGCAAACAATCTCTGCAGCTCGGCCGCGACAACGCCGTCACGATGCGTTGCTATCCGGCGCAAAATCCCATGGATGAGAGCATGACSGAAACCAGACCCTACCGGCCGAATGTCGGCATCGCCCTGTTCAATGCTGACGGCCTCGTTTTTCTCGGACGTCGCTTTCGCGACGATGGACCGGAGATCATCCTGCCTGGCCTCGAATGGCAGATGCCGCAAGGCGGCGTCGATCCCGGCGAGGACCTGCAGGCGGCCGCCCGGCGCGAGCTGTGGGAGGAGACCGGCATTCGCGACGCCGAGATTCTCGGCGAATCCGACTGGCTGACCTACGAGTTTCCGCCGTTCAAGGATCCCAACCACCGCCTCGCCGGCTTTCGCGGCCAGCGCCAGAAATGGTTTGCCATGCGCTTCACGGGACGCGAGGCGGACATCGACCCGGTGACGCCGCGCAATGGCCAGCCGGCRGAGTTCGAYGCCTGGCGCTGGGAGCAGCTGGCSCGSGTMCCCGATCTGGTGGTGCCRTTCCGCCGCGAGGTCTACCGCGCCGTGGCGCAGGCATTTTCGGGAATCGCAAGGAGCGGCGGCTACTAATTCGGCTCGACCGTGAACGGGCCGATCGCGATGACACGGCAGTCGCTGTCCTGCGTGGAGCAATCCGCCAGCGCGCCGCCGATCGCGGTCTCCTCGCGGTCGCCGTTCAGGCCGAAGCCGGGATGACCCGCGGTGCCCACCGCCACCGCATTCCAGCCGGACGGCGAGGCCGCGAGGCGACGCACCACCTCGTCGCGGGAGTCGGCCGCGATCGCAGGGTCGCTCGTCGCATGGAAGAAGCCGGTGGCTTTCAGCACGGTCGGCACCGGCACGACGAAGGCGTCATCGAGCGCCACGATCATRCAGGGTGTGCCGGCCTGTGCGCCGCAGGATTCGAGATTGCGCCTGACGGCGTCTTCGACCAGGTCGGCGCCGACGCTGAAGACGAAATGTCCCTTGGGTCCAAGCGCGATCGCCTTGGAGCGGCGCCCGGGAGCGTAATTTGCCTCGAGCCTGGCGCGTCCGCTGTCGTTCACCAGCGGCATCTCGGCGGCGCTGAAGGCGCGCTCCGTCGTGGGGTCGTGCCGGACCCATGGCAGCGGCGGCAGCGGCGGCTTGCTGTGCGGAAAGACCACGCTGTCGCCGACCGCATAGAGCTCGCATTTGCGCGATCCGTTGGACGTCTCGGCACGCTGGCGACACTGTTCGAGCGCGGCCGCCTTGGCGGCCTCTTCGCTTGACTGCCCTGTGACRTAGGCGCTGACGCCATTGATGGTGGTCGCGAACGCCTTGTGAGCTGGAGCGGGGACATAGTCGCGGGCCAATGCGATGCGGGTGCGCTCGCTGACGAAGGGCACCGCATCAGCGGCGAACCTCTCGGCGGCGATGACGGGCGAGGCTTGCGGCGACGATTGCGGCTCAGGAGTGGACGGGGGCTGCGCGCCGGGCGACGCCGGCGGCTTGGACGATGACGAAACGGGCGGCGCTGGAGTCGCCGAGAGCCGCGCCAGCGCCTCGGCCGCGGCCTTGGCGGCATCGCGTTGCGCCGGCGGCGGATCACGATAATCCAGATAGAGAGCGGTCCCGACGCCGATCGCGGCCAGCGTGACCGCGGTGAGCGCGAGCCATCCCAACAGGCGCAGCGCGCGAGCCTTCTTGGTGACCGTTGCGGCGAAGGTGCCGTCCTCGCRCCGCATCGCAACCCGAAAGGCGTGCACCGGGGTCGGGATGTTCTTCACCTCCCGCGCGCCCATGTCGGCGAACTGGACCGACAGCTTGTTGGCGACCTGCTCATGCACMGCGCGCGAGATGCAGATGCCGCCGACATCGGCGAGGCCCTCCAGCCTGGCCGCGATATTGACTCCATCACCGAGCAGATCGCCGTCGCGCTCGACGACATCGCCGATGGTGATGCCGATGCGGTAGCTCATCTGCCGGTTCGGCGGAAAATCCCTGTTCCGGGTTCGCAGGCTCTCCTGGATGTCGATCGCGCAGCGCACGGCCTCGACGGCGCTCGGAAACTCCGCGAGCACCGCATCTCCGGCGGTRTTGAAGATGCGGCCGCCGGCGCGAGCGATGAAGTCGTCCACGACCTCACGATAGGCTGCCAGACGCCGCAGCGTCTCTTCTTCATCCTCGGCGACCAGACGTGAATAGCCGGCAATGTCAGCGGCAAGAATCGCCGCGATCTTGCGCTTCAAGACGATCTGGCCTGCCATCTCACCACGCCTGTTCGACCGGCCGGGAGCATGCCGCCGGATCGGCAACCGCGCAACCAGCTTCCCTGAAGTCGTCGCCCGGCCGCGCCGCGCGTTCAAGCCGGAATGAAAAATGGCCGGGCGGAGCCCGGCCACGATYGCTTGTCAACCTGCGGCACCGAAACTCAGTGCAGCGCCGTCGTGTTGAGCTGCTGCTGAATCGTCTTGAAGTGGTCGAGCCGCTCGATCGCGCGATCGAGCTCRTTGCCCTGCTTCTCGTTCAGCTTGGCTTCCATGCCCGAAATCTCGGCCGCGAAGGCGGTCTGGTCCAGYTCCTTCAGCGACGTCGCGACGTCGGCGAGGATGGTCAGCCCCKTCTCCGAGATCTCGGCGAGGCCGCCGAGCACGATGATCTTCTGCTGCGTTCCGCCGGCCGTGACGGTCAGGATGCCRGGCCGCAAAGTGGCGACGAACGGCGCATGACCGGCGAGCACGCCGAAATCACCCTCYTGGCCGGGAACGTCGACCTGGTCGACCTCGCCCGAGAAGGCGATCTTTTCCGGCGAGACGAGATCGAAGTGGAAAGTTGCCATGGGGGAACCTGCGAGTAGCGAATAGCAAATGGCGAGTAGTGAAGCAGGAAGCAGCGAACAGATTGTTCTATTCGCTACTCCCTATTCGCTATTCGCGTCTCAGGCAGCTTCCGCCGCCAGCTTCTTGCCCTTCTCGACCGCCTCTTCGATGGTGCCGACCATGTAGAAGGCAGCCTCCGGCAGGTGGTCGTACTTGCCTTCCACCAGGCCCTTGAAGCCCTTGATGGTGTCGGCGAGCTCGACGAACTTGCCCGGCGAGCCGGTGAAGATCTCGGCGACGTGGAACGGCTGCGACATGAAGCGCTCGACCTTGCGGGCGCGCGCCACCGTCAGCTTGTCTTCTTCCGARAGCTCGTCCATGCCCAGGATGGCGATGATGTCCTGCAGCGCCTTGTAGCGCTGCAGCACCTGCTGCACCTGACGGGCGACCGCATAGTGCTCCTCGCCGACGACCAGCGGGGACAGCATGCGCGAGGTGGAGTCGAGCGGGTCGACCGCCGGATAGATGCCCTTTTCAGCGATCGAGCGCGACAGCGTCGTGGTCGCGTCCAAGTGCGCGAACGAGGTCGCCGGCGCCGGGTCGGTCAAGTCGTCGGCCGGCACGTAGATSGCCTGCACCGAGGTGATCGAACCCTTGGTCGTGGTGGTGATGCGCTCCTGCAGCGCRCCCATGTCGGTGGCCAGCGTCGGCTGATAGCCCACCGCCGAGGGGATGCGGCCGAGCAGCGCCGACACTTCCGAGCCGGCCTGGGTGAAGCGGAAGATGTTGTCGACGAAGAACAGCACGTCCTGGCCCTTGTCGCGGAAGTCTTCCGCGATGGTCAGACCGGTGAGCGCGACGCGGGCGCGGGCGCCCGGCGGCTCGTTCATCTGGCCGAACACCAGCGCGCATTTCGACTTCACCGACGGATCCGGATTGTGCGGATCGGCGTTGACCTTGGACTCGATGAACTCGTGATAGAGGTCGTTGCCCTCGCGGGTGCGCTCGCCGACGCCGGCAAACACCGAGTAGCCACCGTGCGCCTTGGCGACGTTGTTGATCAGCTCCTGGATCAGCACGGTCTTGCCGACGCCGGCGCCGCCGAACAGGCCGATCTTGCCGCCCTTCGCATAAGGAGCAAGAAGGTCGACGACCTTGATGCCGGTGACCAGGATCTCGGCCTCGGTCGACTGGTCGGTGTAGCTCGGCGCTTCCTGGTGGATGGCGCGGAGGCTGTCGGCCTTGACCGGGCCGGCTTCGTCGATCGGCTCGCCGATCACGTTGATGATGCGRCCCAGCGTGCCCTCGCCGACGGGAACGCGGATCGGAGCGCCGGTGTCGGTCACTTCCTGACCGCGCACGAGACCTTCCGTGGTGTCCATCGCGATCGTGCGCACGGTGGATTCRCCGAGATGCTGCGCGACCTCGAGCACGAGGCGGTTGCCGGCGTTCTTCGTTTCCAGCGAGTTGAGAATTGCGGGCAGGTGACCTTCGAACTGAACGTCGACGACAGCGCCGATCACCTGGGTGATGCGACCGATCTGGTTGGCTGCGGTAGCCATCTCATCTCTCTCCTTACGATCCGAATTTCAGGCCGCGGTCTTTGACCGCGAGAATTGAACGTGATTGCTTGCAACGGGCGCTGCGCGGTCAGACCGCCTCGGCACCCGAAATGATTTCGATCAGCTCCTTGGTGATCTGCGCCTGGCGGGTCCGATTGTAGACCAGCGTCTGCTTGCGGATCATCTCACCGGCGTTGCGCGTCGCGTTGTCCATCGCCGACATCTGCGCACCGTAGAACGAGGCGTTGTTCTCAAGCAGCGCGCGGAAGATCTGGACGCCGACATTGCGCGGCAGCAGCGCCGACAGRATCTCGTCCTCCTCCGGCTCATACTCGTAGAGYGCGACCGGCGCGGCGTTGGCGGCCGGCGCCTCGACCACCAGCGGGATGATCTGCTGCGCGGTCGGGATCTGGGCAATGACCGACTTGAAGCGCGAATAGAACAGCGTGCAGACGTCGAACTCGCCGGCGTCGAAGCGGGCGATCACCTGCTTGGCGATGTCCTCGGCATGYACGAAGCCGATCTGGCGCACCGAGCGCAGATCGACATGTGCGATGATCTGCTTCTCGAACTGGCGGCGCAGCTGCTCATAGCCCTTGCGGCCGACACAGAAGAACTTCACGTCCTTGCCCTGGTTCATCAGRGCCAGGGCCCGCTCRCGTGCCAGGCGCACGATCGACGAGTTGAACGCGCCGGACAGACCGCGCTCGCCGGTGCAGACSAGCARCAGATGGACCTGGTCGCGCCCGGTGCCGGCCARCAGCTTCGAGCTCGCCGGCGAGCCGGCGGAGGCCGCCGCGATGTTCGAGATGACGGCGTCCATCTTCTCGGCATAGGGACGAGCCGCCTCGGCGGCGAGCTGCGCGCGGCGCAGCTTGGAGGCCGCGACCATCTGCATCGCCTTGGTGATCTTCTGCGTCGCCTTGGTCGAGGCGATGCGCACCCGCATATCTTTCAGTGACGCCATGGTTCGTTAGCTCACCCCGGCGGCCGATCCGTCAGGACCCGGCCGCTCAACCCATAAAGATCATTTGGCGCCAGGCCGTGTGCCTGGCGTGACATCTTGGTCCACGTCGTCGACGTGGGGTGGCCGGTCGACCCGGCCACGCCTCCCGATCGATCAGGAGAAGGTCTTGGCAAAGCCCTCGACCGCAGCCTTCAGCTTGGCRGCGCTGTCGTCCGACAGATCGCGGGTGTCACGGATCGTGTTCAGCAGATCGGCATGCTTGCCGCGCAGCAGCGACAGCAGGCCGTCCTCGAACGCACGGACCTTGCCCAGCGGAAGCGCGTCGAGATAGCCGTTGGTGCCGGCCCAGATCACGCAGACCTGCTCTTCCATCTTCAGCGGCGAGAATTGCGGCTGCTTCAGGAGCTCGGTCAGGCGCGAACCGCGGTTCAGCAGRCGCTGCGTCGCGGCGTCGAGATCGGAGCCGAACTGCGCGAAMGCCGCCATCTCGCGGTACTGCGCCAGCTCGCCCTTGATCTTGCCGGCGACCTTCTTCATCGCCTTGGTCTGCGCCGAGGAGCCGACGCGCGACACCGACAGACCGACGTTCACGGCCGGGCGGATGCCCTGGAAGAACAGGTCGGTTTCCAGGAAGATCTGGCCATCGGTAATCGAGATGACGTTGGTCGGGATGTAGGCYGACACGTCGTTRGCCTGGGTCTCGATGACCGGCAGGGCGGTCAGCGAGCCSGCRCCTTGCGTCTCGTTCAGCTTGGCGGCGCGCTCGAGCAGGCGGGAGTGCAGGTAGAACACGTCGCCCGGGTAGGCTTCGCGGCCCGGCGGACGGCGCAGCAGCAGCGACATCTGGCGGTAGGCGACGGCCTGCTTGGACAAGTCGTCATAGATGATGACGGCGTGCATGCCGTTGTCGCGGAAGTACTCGCCCATGGTGCAGCCGGTGAACGGCGCCAGATACTGCATCGGGGCCGGATCRGACGCGGTCGCGGCGACCACGATCGAATATTCCAGCGCGCCCTGCTCCTCGAGCACCTTCACGAACTGGGCGACGGTCGAACGCTTCTGACCGACGGCCACGTAGACGCAATACAGCTTGATCTTCTCGTCCGGCTGCGCGTTGAGCGGCTTCTGGTTCAGAATCGTGTCGAGCGCGATCGCGGTCTTGCCGGTCTGGCGGTCGCCGATGATCAGCTCGCGCTGACCACGGCCGATCGGGATCAGCGCGTCGATCGCCTTCAGGCCGGTGGCCATCGGCTCGTTGACCGACTTGCGCGGAATGATGCCCGGCGCCTTAACGTCCACCCGCTTGCGCTCGGTGAACTGGATCGGACCCTTGCCGTCGATCGGGTTGCCGAGCGCGTCGACGACGCGGCCGAGCAGACCCTTGCCGACGGGGGCGTCGACGATGGCGCGGGTGCGCTTGACGGTCTGGCCTTCCTTGATCTCGCGGTCGGCACCGAAGATGACGACGCCGACATTGTCGGTCTCGAGGTTCAGCGCCATGCCGCGGGTGCCGTTCTCGAACTCGACCATCTCACCGGCCTGGACGTTGTCGAGACCGTAGACGCGGGCGATACCGTCACCGACGGACAGCACCTGYCCGACTTCGGTGACTTCGGCTTCCTGCCCGAAATTCTTGATCTGGTCCTTGAGGATCGCGGAAATTTCCGCGGCGCGGATGTCCATCAGCCTGCCTCTTTCATCGCGTGCTTGATCGAGTTGAGTTTGGTGCGAAGCGAACTGTCGATCATCCGGCTGCCGAGCTTGACGACGAGCCCGCCGATGATCGCTGGATCCACCTTCACGTTGAGCGCGACGTCCTTGCCGGTCACTGTCTTCAGTGAGGCCTTCAGGGCGTCGAGATTCTTGTCGGAGAGCGGCTCGGCGACCGTGACGTCGGCCGTGGCTTCACCCTTGTACTTTGCGACCAGCGCGTTGAAGGCGCGGATCACATCGGCCACTGCGAACAGACGGCGATTGGCGGTCAGCACGCGCAGCACGTTGGCCGCAACGCCGGCGATGCCGGCTTTGTCGAGCACGGCGTTCAGCGCCTTCAGCTGCACGTCCGCGCCGAACACGGGGCTGCGAACGAGACGCTTGAGGTCGGCGCTTTCATCGAGAAGAGCATTGAACTTGTCGAGATCGGCCTTGACCGCATCGACGGACTTTTCGTCACGGGCCAGTTCAAACAGGGCCGTCGCGTAACGACCGGACACACCGGACACGGAGGGATCTTCAGCAGCCACAGGCGCGCTCTTTTTATATGTGCCCAACCCACAAGAGGGAAACCGGCGCGCCGCCGCAGCGGCAGTCCAGTTAAGCCCTTGGAATTCAAGCAGGACTTTGATTTTCGATCGCCGCGAGAGCAGCTTGATCACGAAAAGCGGCGCTTTGCTAACATAGCGTAAGCGCAGCCGCAACAAGCGGCGGCCCGCTATTCGGCACGTTGTTGCCGCGCTGCATTGGGAACCGCGGCAGCCACGCCGATCACGCCAAATGGGCCAACCACAGACCGGACAGTCATACCTCCTCAGAACCTAAGTGTTCCAGCTGTTGCTGCATGGCCGCCATGTCCCATTCCCCTTGACTCTTGTTTGGCCGACTTCCGCGCGCCTGCCGCGCTGGGAACGCATTACTTGGCGTCATCTTGGTATGGCCAACGAGAACTTAACTCGAAAGTAATACGAAGTATTCATTACTTAACGAAGCGTTAAAGGGCCGGATTACGGAATTTTCCGAGCGTGACGGAACAAGTCCAAAGATAATTGAACTGGATCGGAACAATTTCTACTGCCCCATTCGTGCCTCATTGCCCCACCAAACGGCGCGCGCCTCAACACCTGACGGGGGTCCACTGGCCGCAGAAGGCGGCAATACTGTTTCGAGGGACAGATAGATGCTCAAACTGAAGAACCTCTCGGCTGGCAAGATCGCCGGCTCGCGCACCGCGCTCGCTGTAGCCGTGACGTTGATCGTCGGCGGCAGTGCCACCGAAGCCTCGGCCCGCTCCAGGCATCATCATCATCACGCCCGCCATCACCACCACCACATGGCGCGCCAAGCCGCTCAGCCCGCGGCAGACTCCTTTTCGAACGGCTGGTCGTCCAACGGCTCGTCCTGGATGAACGCCAACGCGTCGGTCACCCCGACCTCTGGCACCGGCCGCACCTTCTCCGGCATGGCCTCGTATTACGGCAACGAGTCCGGCAGCCGCACCGCCTCCGGTCAGCGCATGAACGCCAACGCCATGACCTGCGCCCACCGCTCGCTGCCATTCGGCACCAAGCTGCGCGTGACCCATGGCGGCCAGAGCGTCATCGTCACCGTCAATGACCGTGGCCCGTTCATCCGTGGCCGGGTGCTCGACCTCTCGACCGGCGCCGCCCGCGCCATCGGCCTGACTCGCGCCGGCGTCGGCCGCGTCACCGCCGAGGTCGTGTCGTAAGGCACCTGCATCTAGCCACTCTCCACGCGTCGTTACGAGCGCAGCGAAGCAATCCAGGGGCCCGATCGGGACGCTGGATTGCGTCGTCGCGGAGCCTGTCATCGGGCCGCGCTTTGCGCGGACCCGTTGGCGCCGCGCAATGACGGCGGAGAGAGACTTACAAGAAGCTCTGCGGGTCGACGTCGACCTCGAGCTTGAGATTGCCCTTGGGCTTCTCGGCATGCGCCAGCCAGTGGCGCAGATAGTCCGACAAATCGAAATTACGGGCCGATTTGAGCAGCAGCCGGAAGCGGTAGCGGCCCTTGATGACGGCGAGCGGGGCTTCGGCCGGGCCGAGCAGCAGTACGCCCTCCTCACGCGGCGCTGACGCTACCAGCCGGCGCGCGAAGCCCTCCGCGGTCGGCCGGTCGCCCGCCGAGATGATCAGGCTCGCCAGCCGGCCGAACGGCGGATAGCCGGTGCGCTCGCGRGCCTCGATCTCGCTGGTGTAGAAGGCCTCGCGATCGCAGGCGACCAGCGCCTTCATGACGGGATGCTCGGGCTGGTGGGTCTGCAGATAGCCGCGCCCGCGGCCCTGCTCGCGGCCGGCGCGGCCGATCACCTGGTTGAGGAGCTGCCAGGTGCGCTCGGCGGCGCGCGGATCGCCATTGCCGAGGCCGAGATCGGCATCGACCACCCCGACCAGATTCAGCCGCGGAAAATTATGGCCCTTGGCGACGAGCTGGGTGCCGATAATCAGGTCGACGCGGCCTTCCGCGATCTCGGTCAGCTCCGCGCGCATGGTCTCGATCGAGGTGATCAGGTCGCTCGACAGCACCATGCTGCGCGCGTCCGGAAACAGCGCCGCCGCCTCCTCCTGCAGCCGTTCGACGCCGGGGCCGACCGCAACCAGCGATTCCTCGGCGGCGCAATGCGGACAGGTCGGCGGGCGCGGCATCGAGAAGCCGCAATGGTGGCAGACCAGCCGCTGGCGAAAGCGGTGATCCACCAGCCAGGCGTCGCAGATGGTGCAGGCGAAGCGATGCCCGCAGGCGCGGCACAGGGTCAGCGGCGCATAGCCGCGCCGGTTGAGGAAGAGCAGCGACTGCTCCTTCGCCTCGAGATTGGCTTCGACCGCCTTGATCAGGCCTGTCGAGAGCCAGCGCCCACGCTCCGGCTTGTCCTTGCGCAGGTCGACCAGGCCGAGCGTCGGCAGCTCGCGCCCGCCAAAGCGCTCGGGCAGTTTGAGATGAAGATAGCGGCCGCGCTCGGCATTGACCCGTGTCTCCAGCGACGGAGTCGCCGAGGCCAGCACCACCGGAAACTTGGCGATGTGGCCGCGCACCACCGCCATGTCGCGGGCGTGATAATGCGCGCCCTCGTCCTGCTTGTAGGCCTGGTCGTGCTCCTCATCGACGACGATCAAGCCCAGATCCGCATAGGGCAGGAACAGCGCCGAGCGCGCGCCGACCACGACCGGCGCCTCGCCGGCGGCGATCGACGCCCAATTGCGCTGGCGCGTGCGCGGGGTCAGCTCGGAATGCCATTCCAGCGGGCGGACGCCGAAGCGCCGCGAGAAGCGCTCGAGAAACTGGCCGGTCAGCGCGATCTCCGGCATCAGGATCAGCGACTGGCGGCCGCGGCGGATCGTTTCGGCCACCGCCTCGAAATACACCTCGGTCTTGCCGGAGCCGGTGACGCCGTCGAGCAGCGCCACCTGGAATGTGCCGTTCGCGGCCAGCGTCCGCATCGCCGCGACGCCGGCAAGCTGGGCATCGAAGAACTCCGGCCGGGCGAAGTCGGGATCAGGGGCAGGCGGCGGGAGCGTCCGCGGCATCGCTTCGACCGTCAGGGTGCCCTCGTCGACAAGGCCGTCGATGACGCTACCGGACACGCCGATCTCGCGGACGAGGTCAGACTTGCCATGCAGCAGGCCGTCCGAGACCGCCTCGATGACCCGCCTCCGCGCCGGCGTCAGCCGTTTCGGCGCGTCCCCGAYCAGGCGGACGCCGAGCCGCACCCGCTCCGGTCCGAGATGCTCGCCCATGCGTAAGCACATCCGCAGCACCATGCCGCGCGGCGACAGTGTGTAATTGGCGACCCAGTCGACCAGCGAACGCAGCTCCGGCTTGAGCGGCGGCACGTCGAGCTTCTCGCTGACMTCCTTCAGCCGGTTGTGCAGCCGCGGATCGGGATTGGCATTCTCCGCCCACACCACGGCCAGCACTTCGCGCGCGCCGAGCGGCACGCCGACCACGTCGCCCGGTTTCAGCGCCATGCCACGCGGCACGCGGTAGGAATAAGTGTGGTCGAGCGCGACCGGAACCAGCACGTCGACCACGCCGGCCGTGCTCGGGGCACCTGGAAAGAGATCGGTCGCGCGGTCCATGACGGCGGAGTTAGCCTTGATCCGGCTGAAGCGAAAGCCGCCCGGCAAAGTTAGCGAACGGTAAAGGTCGGGGATGCGATATACTTGAACTCCCTCGATGGGATCGAGCTGTTTCCGCGAACGCCGCGACGCCCCCTCGCCCCGCAGGCGGGGGAGAGGCACGGGCCCAGCCTGCCGCGAGAGACATCGCTCCATCGGACGCCGAACTCTTCGCGGGCACGACATGGCAAAACRGACGCGACCAATSGAAAAGGACATAAGCGACGCGCCCCAAGCCCCCGATCTCCTCGGCGCCGACGAGGGCGTCATCCGCGCCATGATGCAGTGGCTGGCGCATCTGCGCAGCGAGCGGCGGCTGTCGCCAAAGACGGTSGAGGCCTATGCGCGCGACCTCAGGCAATGCCTGCAATTCCTCTGCACGCATTGGGGYGGGCCGGTGACCTTGGCGCGCTTCGCCGCGCTGGAGGCCGCCGACATCCGCGCCTTCATGGCGATGCGCCGCGCCGACGACATTGCCGGGCGCTCCTTGATGCGGACATTGGCGGGCTTGCGCTCGTTCGGCCGCTTTCTGGAGCGCGAGGGCCAAGGCAAGGTCGGCGCGCTCGCCGGGATCCGCGCGCCGAAAATCGCCAAGAGCCTGCCGAAACCGCTGCCGATGGACGCCGCCAAGCGGCTCGCCGATGCCGATGAGCGCGCTGGCGAGACGCGCGAGACCTGGGTTTTGGCGCGCGATGCCGCCGTGATGGCCCTGCTCTACGGCTCGGGCCTGCGCATCTCCGAGGCRCTCGGCCTGAAGCGGCGCGAGGTGCCGCGGCCTGGCGAAGGCGACGTGCTGGTGGTCACCGGCAAGGGCAACAAGACCCGTATGGTGCCGGTGCTGCAGAACGTGCTGCAACTGATCGACGACTACGCCCGGCTCTGTCCCTATCCGCTGCCTGCSGAGGGGCCGATGTTTCTCGGCGCCAAGGGCGGCCCGTTGAGCCCGCGCATCATCCAGCTCGCGATGGAGCGGCTGCGCGGCGCGCTCGGCCTGCCCGACAGCGCCACACCGCACGCGCTGCGGCATTCCTTCGCGACGCACCTGTTGTCGCGCGGTGGCGACCTGCGCGCGATCCAGGAGCTGCTCGGCCACGCCTCGCTGTCGACCACGCAGGTCTATACCGGCATCGATTCGGAGCGGCTGCTGCAGGTCTACGCGTCAGCGCATCCGCGGCGCTGACACCGTTCCGTCACATCGTTTCGCTTGCGCTTGCACCCCCGTTCCGGCAATCGTCCGACGCTTGATCCGGAGGGGAACAGATGAGCGCACATGAGAGCATGGAGCATGCGGAGCACGCCGAGCACGCCTCGGGCGAGAACAAGAAGATCGCGCTGCTGATCGCGGTGATCGCGCTGTTCCTGGCGTTGTCGGAGACGCTCGGCAAGGGCGCGCAGACCGAATCGATCAGCAAGAACGTCGAAGCATCCAATCTGTGGGCCTTCTTCCAGGCCAAGACGGTGCGGCGCACGGTGGTGCAGACCGCAGCCGAACAGGGCAAGCTCAACCTGCCCGCGCTGCCCGACGAAGCGACCAAGGCCGCRCTGCAGAARCAGATCGACGATTGGCAGAAGAACGCCGCGCGCTACCGSTCCGAGCCGGAGACCGGCGAAGGCAGCGAACAGCTCGCCGCGCGCGCCAAGCATGCCGAGGAGGAGCGTGACCTCGCSACRGCGAAATACCACCACTACGAGCTGGCCTCGGCCGCCTTCCAGATCGGCATCGTGCTGGCGTCAGCGACGATCATCACCGGGATGCTGGTGCTGGCCTGGGCCTCCGGCGCGCTCGCTGTCGTCGGGATCGCCATGACCGTGCTCGGACTGTTCCAGCCGCATCTGTTGCATCTGCACTAAAGCCGGTGACGGCGTGTGACTCCCTCCCAGCTTGCGGGGAGGGTTGGGGTGGGGACCACCGCAGCGGCGGTGCACGTGGAGAGAATTCCCCCACCCGCGTCACATCTGACGATGCGACGCGACCTCCCCCGCAAGCGGGGGAGGTGAAGGACAATTCAGCAAATCTGCGCGTTGTTGAGTTTCGRGCAAGTCGGAYTAGCGCGCCTGCACGCTRCGGCGAAAGCGCGTGATCTGGCGAACCAGCCGGGCGGACCAGCCACGGGTATTGCCGCCGAGCACGTCGCTGACGATCTCGCGGATGCGCTGCTTGATYGGGTCGACCAGCGCCGCGGCCTTCCGGCGCAGCGTGAGCACGGCGTCATAGAGCCACGCGAACCACGGCATCTGCAGCAGCTTGCTGCGCGTCACGTCGAAGATGAAGGCGGTGATACCGACGCCGACCATCTTGCCGAATACGATCGTCCCCAGCGCGAGCTTCCATTGATGATGCATCAATAGCCACATGCCGAGCAGCTTGAGCGGAAACAGCAGGACGACTGGCACGACGAAGACCACCAGGGTCAGCGCCGGCGACARYGTCTCGATCCGGGCCGCGAGCCAATGCTTCAGGCTGCGCAGCGGGATCGCCGCGACGATGCGCGCCACGATCGGTTCGAGATGGTCCCACAGCCAGGCTTCGATCAGGAAGATGATCGCGAGCAGGACCCAGAACGGCTGAAGCAGGCGGCGCAGCATGGCACTCCATCTCGGCCCGGCCTCGGGCTGAGGCCGCCGTGACGATACGACCTCGAACCTTGCCGTTTGGTTCAGCGTGGTCGGCAGACCTTTTTGTCGCACCCGCCGATCACRCCGYAAAAGCGTCGGTCACATGTGGATGGCACGCTTGCCGACCGCAAGAGCGGCTTCCTTGACGGCCTCCGACCGCGTCGGATGGGCGTGGCAGGTGCGCGCCAGATCCTCGGCAGAGCCACCGAACTCCATCAATACGGCGGCTTCGTGGATCAGTTCACCGGCCTCGCGGCCGATGATGTGCGCGCCGAGCACGCGRTCGGTCTTCGCATCTGCAAGGATCTTCACGAAACCGTCAGTGGTCTGGTTGACCTTGGAGCGGCCGTTCGCGGTAAACGGAAACTTACCGACGGTGTACGCAACACCGGCCTGCTTGAGCTCGTCTTCCGTCTTGCCGACGGAGGCCACTTCCGGCGTGGTGTAGACGACGCCCGGAATCACGTCGTAGTTCACATGACCGGCCTGGCCGGCCAGGATCTCGGCCACCGCCACGCCCTCATCCTCGGCCTTGTGCGCGAGCATCGGACCGGCGACGACATCGCCAATCGCGTAGACACCGGGCACGCTGGTCGCGAAATGGTGATCGATCTGCACGCGGCCGCGATTGTCGAGCACGACGCCAGCCTCCTGCAGGCCGAGGCCGTCGGTGTACGGCACGCGGCCGATCGCGACGAGGACCACGTCGGCCTCGATCTTCTCAGCCGCGCCGCCGGCCGCCGGCTCGATCGTCGCGGCGAGCGTTGCCCCTGACGTGTCGACACCGGTCACCTTGGCGCCGAGCTTGAACGCAAAGCCCTGCTTCTCGAGGATGCGCTGGAACTGCTTGGCGATCTCGAGGTCCATGCCGGGCAGGATACGGTCGAGGAATTCAACCACGGTGACCTTGGCGCCGAGGCGGCGCCACACCGAGCCGAGCTCGAGCCCGATCACGCCAGCACCGACGACGAGCAGGCTCGACGGAATCTTGTCCAGCGACAGCGCGCCGGTCGAGGAAACGATGCGCTTCTCGTCGATCTCGATGCCCTTGAGGCGCGCGATGTCGGAGCCGGTGGCGATCACGATGTTCTTGGTCTCGACGGWCTGCGCGGTGCCGTCATTGCCGGTCACCTGCACCTTGCCGGTGCCGAGGATCTTGCCCTTGCCCTGGAGCACRTCGATCTTGTTCTTCTTCATCAGGAACTCGACRCCCTTGACGTTGCCGTCGATGCCCTGCTGCTTGAAGTTCATCATCGCCGGCAGGTCGATCTCCGGCGCCGGCACCTTGATGCCCATCTTGGCGAAGGAATGCCCGGCCTCCTCGAACAATTCAGAGGCATGCAGCAGCGCCTTCGAGGGCATGCAGCCGACATTGAGGCAGGTGCCGCCGAGGGTGGCGTTCTTCTCGACCACGGCCACCTTCATGCCGAGCTGCGCCGCGCGGATGGCGCAAACATAACCACCGGGTCCGGTGCCGATGACGACGAGATCGTAGTTAGCCATGATCGAATGTTCCGTAAGCTTGCAAGTCAGAGATAACGACGGTCGTCAGCGTCCGCCCGACACGTCGAGAATGGCCGAAGTGACATAGGAGGCCTCGTCCGACAGCAGCCAGACGATGGCATTGGCGATTTCATCCGCGGTGCCGACGCGCTTCATCGGCACCATCGGCGCCAGACGATGAGCGCGATCGGGCTCACCGCCGGAGGCATGAATATCGGTGTCGATCAGGCCGGGGCGAATGGCGGCGACGCGAATCCCTTCGCTGGCGACCTCGTGGCCGAGGCCGACGGTGAAGGAATCGATCGCGCCCTTGGAGGCGGCATAGTCGACATAGGTGTTGGGCGAGCCGAGCTTGGCGGCGACCGACGACAGATTGATGATCACGCCGCCCTTGCCGCCATGTCGCGTCGACATTCGCTTCACGGCCTCACGTGCACACAGAATGCTGCCGGTGACATTGACCGCCATCAGGCGCTCGATGCGTTCCGCGCTCATCTCGTCGACACGCGTGGTCGGGCCGACGATGCCGGCATTGTTGATCAGCGCACCAAGGGTGCCGAACTTGTCCGCCGCCTTGAACAAAGCGAGGATGTCGTGCTCGCGGCCGACGTCGCATTTCACCGCGATCGCCTTGCCGTTGCTGGCCTCGATCGCGGCAACCGTGCTCTGCGCCGCGGCCTCGTTGGAGGCATAGCCGACCACGATCTTGAAGCCGCGCGATGCGGCGGCGAGCGCGGTGGCGCGGCCAATGCCGCGGCTGCCGCCGGTGATCACTGCAACCCTGYCGGTCATGATGGCCCCCGTGAGGTTTGAGGCGCGCTTCTCAGCGCGCCTCTCGAGCATCAGCTAATGACGRTGATCAGAGATCCAGCACGAGCCGCGCCGGATCCTCCAGGCTCTCCTTGACGCGCACCAGGAAGGTCACCGCTTCCTTGCCGTCGATGACGCGGTGGTCATAGGACARCGCCAGATACATCATCGGGCGGATTTCGATCTTGCCGCCGACCACGACCGGGCGCTCCTGGATCTTGTGCATGCCGAGGATGCCGGACTGCGGCGCGTTCAGRATCGGGGTCGACATCAGCGAGCCGTAGATGCCGCCATTGGTGATSGTGAAGGTRCCRCCCTGCATCTCGTCGATCTTGAGCTGGCCGTCACGGGCGCGGCGGCCGAAATCGGCGATGCCCTTCTCGATGTCGGCGATCGACTTGTGGTCGCAGTCGCGCACCACCGGCACCACCAGGCCCTTGTCGGTGCCGACGGCCACGCCGATGTGATAGTAGTTCTTGTAGATGAGATCGCTGCCGTCGATCTCGGCGTTGACCGCCGGGATGTCCTTCAGCGCCTGCACCACCGCCTTGGTGAAGAAGCCCATGAAGCCGAGCTTTGAGCCGTGCTTCTTCTCGAACACGTCCTTGTACTGGCTGCGCAGCGCCATCACGTTGGTCATGTCGACCTCGTTGAAGGTCGTCAGCATGGCCGCAGTGTTCTGCACGTCCTTGAGGCGGCGCGCGATGGTCTGGCGCAGCCGGGTCATCTTCACGCGCTCTTCGCGCGCGGCATCGTCGGCCGGCGACGGCGCGCGGACCTGCACGGCGGCGGCCGGCTGATTGACCGGGGTCGGCGCCGACGCGGCGCGCTCGATCGCGGCCAGCATGTCGCCCTTGGTGACGCGGCCGTCCTTGCCGGAGCCCGGAACGGTGGTGGCATCGACGCCGCTCTCGGCGGAGAGCTTGCGCACCGAGGGAGCCTGCGGCGTATCGGCGGGCAGCGCCTTGGCCGGGGCGGGAGCTGCAGCCGCCGGTGCTGCGGCGGGCTTCGCGGGAGCCGGGGCAGCCGCGGCGGGCTTGGCGGCCACAGCGCCATCATTGATCTGGCCGAGCAGCGCGCCGACGGCAACCGTCTCGCCGTCCTTGGCGATGATCTCGCCGAGCGTGCCGGCCGAGGGAGCCGGCACCTCGATCGTCACCTTGTCGGTTTCGAGCTCGACGAGCGGCTCGTCGACCGCCACGGCGTCGCCGGCCTTCTTGAACCAGCGGCCGATGGTGGCTTCGGTGACGGATTCCCCGAGCGTCGGAACGCGAATTTCAGTCATGGTCTCTATCCTCAATAACCCGTGCGGTCATAAAGCCCGTCCGTCATCGCCTTGCGGCGAGCAAGCGATGCGGCACGGACGATCAACGCGGTGTACTTGCGCCCCGCATGGCATGCGGGGCGCGTGAAAGGCAGGTTCAGTTCAGGGCTTCGTCGAGCAGCGCCTTCAACTGGGCGAGATGCTTCGACATCAGGCCCGTGGCGGTGGCGGCCGACGCGGCACGGCCGGCATAGCGCGGACGCTTGCTCTTGCCGCCGGTCTGGTTCAGCACCCATTCGAGATAGGGCTCGATGAAGTGCCAGGCGCCCATGTTGCGCGGCTCTTCCTGGCACCATACGACTTCGGCGTTCTTGAAGCGGCCGAGCTCGGCGACCAGCGCCTTGAGCGGCACCGGATAGAGCTGCTCGATGCGCATCAGATAGATGTCGTTCAGACCGCGCTTCTCGCGCTCGTCATAGAGGTCGTAATAGACCTTGCCCGAGCACAGCACGATGCGGCGGATCTGGTCGTCCGGCACCAGCTTGGTCTTGTCGTCCGCCTGCATCTGGGCGTCATCATACAGGATGCGGTGGAAGGTGGTGCCCTTGGCGAGTTCCTCAAGCCGCGACACCGCGCGCTTGTGACGCAGCAGCGACTTCGGCGTCATCACGATCAACGGCTTGCGGATCTCGCGGTGCAGCTGGCGGCGCAGCACATGGAAGTAGTTCGCCGGCGTGGTCGGATAGACCACCTGCATGTTGTCCTCGGCGCACATCTGCAGATAGCGCTCAAGGCGCGCCGACGAATGCTCCGGACCCTGGCCCTCATAACCGTGCGGCAGCAGGCAGACGAGGCCGGACATGCGCAACCATTTGCGTTCGCCCGACGAGATGAACTGGTCGAACAGCACCTGCGCGCCGTTGGCGAAGTCGCCGAACTGCGCTTCCCACAAGGTCAGCGCGGTCGGCTCGGCGAGCGAATAACCGTATTCGAAGCCGAGCACCGCCTCTTCCGACAGCAGCGAGTTGATGACCTCGAAATGGCCCTGCTCCGGCGCCAGATGGTTGAACGGCGTGTAGCGGCTCTCGTCCTCCTGGTCGATCAGAACCGAGTGGCGCTGCGAGAAGGTGCCGCGCTCGCTGTCCTGACCGGAGAGACGGACCTTGTGGCCTTCGAGCAAGAGCGAGCAGTACGCCAGCGCCTCGCCGGTCGCCCAATCGAGGCCGACGCCGCTATCGATCGCCTTGGCGCGGTTCTCGAGGAAGCGCTGGATCGTGCGATGCAGGCGGAAGCCGTCCGGCACCTTGGTGATCTTGCGGCCGATCTCCTTGAGACGGTCGATCTCGACGCCGGTGACGCCGCGGCGCGCCTCTTCTTCCTGGTCGGCGGACTTCAGGCCTGCCCATTTGCCGTCGAGCCAGTCGGCCTTGTTCGGGCGATAGGAGGTGCCGGCTTCGAACTCGGCGTCGAGCCGGGCGCGCCAATCGGCCTTGGCCTTCTCGACCTCGCCTTCCGTCATCACGCCTTCGGCGACGAGACGCTTGGAGTAGATCTCCAGGGTCGACGGATGACCGGCGATCTTCTTGTACATCACCGGCTGKGTGAAGGCGGGCTCGTCACCTTCATTGTGGCCATGCCTGCGGTAGCAGAACATGTCGATGACGACCGGCTTGTGGAATTTCTGCCGGAACTCGGTCGCAACCTTGGCCGCGAACACCACCGCTTCCGGATCGTCGCCGTTCACATGGAAGATCGGCGCGTCGATCATCTTGGCGACGTCGGACGGATAGGGTGACGAGCGCGAGTAGCGCGGATAGGTCGTGAAGCCRATCTGATTGTTCACGATGAAATGAATCGAGCCACCTGTCCGGTAGCCCTTCAGGTCCGACAGCGCGAAGCATTCGGCCACGACGCCCTGGCCGGCGAACGCTGCGTCACCATGCATCAACAGCGGCAGCACCGAGATGCGCATGTCCGGCGGATCGCCGTGCTGGTCCTGCTTGGCGCGGACCTTGCCGAGCACCACCGGATCGACGATCTCGAGATGCGACGGGTTGGCGGTCAGCGACAGATGGATGCGGTTGCCGTCGAACTCGCGGTCCGAGGAGGCGCCGAGATGGTACTTGACGTCACCAGAGCCTTCGACCGCATCCGGGTTGGCCGAGCCGCCCTTGAACTCRTGGAACAGCGCGCGGTGCGGCTTGCCCATCACCTGGGTCAGCACGTTRAGGCGGCCGCGATGYGGCATGCCCAGCACGATCTCCTTCACGCCGAGATTGCCGCCGCGCTTGATGATCTGCTCCAGCGCCGGGATCAGCGACTCGCCACCGTCGAGGCCGAAGCGCTTGGTGCCGGTGAACTTGACGTCGCAGAACTTCTCGAAGCCCTCGGCCTCGATCAGCTTGGTGAGAATGGCGCGGCGTCCCTCGCGGGTGAACGAGATTTCCTTGTCCGGCCCCTCGATGCGCTCCTGGATCCAGGCCTTCTGCGCGGCGTTCGAGATGTGCATGAACTCGACGCCGAGCGTCTGGCAATAGGTGCGCTCGCAGATCGCGACGATCTCGCGCAAGCTGCCATATTCGAGGCCGAGCACGTGATCGAGGAAGATCTTGCGGTCGTAATCGGCTTCAGTGAAGCCGTAGGAGCGAGGGTCGAGCTCCTCGCGGTTGCGCGGGGCCTCGATGCCGAGCGGATCGAGCTTGGCGTGAAAGTGACCACGCATGCGGTAGGCGCGGATCAGCATCAACGCACGGACAGAGTCGCGGGTGGCCTGGTTGATGTCGGCCGGCGACAATTCGACGCCCTTGGTCTGCGCCTTGGCCGCAATCTTCTCGCCGACCTTCTTCTCGACCACAGCCCAGTTGCCATCCAGCGCCGAGGTCAACTCGTCGCGCGGCGAAACCGGCCAGTTGCTGCGCTCCCAGGACGGGCCCGAGGCGTTCTTCTGAACGTCGGCCGGCGCATCCTTCAGGCTCTTGAAGAACTCCTGCCAGTCGGCATCGACCGACGACGGATCCTTCTCGTAACGCGCATAGATTTCATCGATGTAGGTGGCATTGGTGCCCTGCAGAAAAGACGACAGGGCGAAGGCGGCGTTCGCATCTTGGCGAGACATGGTAGGCGTCCTGGTAATTTCGATGCGCCCAATCAAAACGGCGCAATGCCTGACCCGCTGGAAAAAGCGGGTCAGGTTCGGGTTAGGACCGTTTACCTTATTTATTGTAAATATTCGCGCCGAAAAGCACTAAGTCCTGAATCAGGATTTCAACTTTTCGACAAGCGTTTTGCCGAGCCGCGCCGGCGACGGCGACACCGTGATACCAGCCGCTTCCATCGCGGCCGTCTTCGAACCGGCATCACCCTTGCCGCCCGAGATGATCGCGCCGGCATGGCCCATGCGGCGGCCCGGAGGAGCCGTGCGGCCGGCGATGAAGCCGACCATCGGCTTCTTGCGGCCGCGCTTGGCCTCGTCCTTGATGAACTGGGCCGCGTCTTCCTCGGCCGAGCCGCCGATCTCGCCGATCATGATGATCGACTCGGTCTTGGGGTCGGCAAGGAACATCTCCAGCATGTCGATGAACTCGGTGCCCTTGACCGGGTCGCCGCCGATACCGACCGCGGTGGTCTGACCGAGGCCTTCCGAGGTGGTCTGGAACACCGCTTCATAGGTCAGCGTGCCGGAGCGTGACACGATGCCGACCGAGCCGGGCTTGAAGATATTGGCCGGCATGATGCCGATCTTGCACTCTCCGGCGGTCATGACGCCCGGGCAGTTCGGGCCGATCAGGCGCGACTTGGAGCCCTGCAGCGAGCGCTTGACCCTGACCATGTCGAGCACCGGGATGCCCTCGGTGATGCAGACGATCAGCGGGACCTCGGCGTCGATCGCCTCGCAAATGGCGTCGGCCGCACCCGGCGGYGGCACGTAGATCACCGACGCGTCAGCGCCAGTGGCCTCGCGAGCCTCCTTGACGGTGTCGAACACCGGCAGGCCGAGATGGGTCGAGCCGCCTTTGCCCGGCGAKGTGCCGCCGACCATCTTGGTGCCGTAGGCGATCGCCGCCTCGGAGTGGAAGGTGCCGTTCTTGCCAGTGAAGCCCTGACAGATGACCTTGGTGTTCTTGTCGATGAGAATGGACATCGTGCTTTCTCTAAAAGCGTTGCGGTGAGGAGCTAAGCGAGCGCCTGAAACGGCGCTCAGCCTCCCTTGACGGCCTTGACGATCTTCTGCGCGGCGTCGTCGAGATTGTCGGCGGGCAGCACGTTCAGACCGGACTCGCTGATGATCTTCTTGCCGAGATCGACATTGGTGCCTTCGAGGCGCACCACSAGCGGCACCTTCAGGCCGACTTCCTTGACCGCGGCCACGACGCCCTCGGCGATGACATCGCACTTCATGATGCCGCCGAAGATGTTGACCAGGATGCCCTTCACGTTCGGGTCGGCGGTGATGATCTTGAACGCCGCCGCGACCTTCTCCTTGCTGGCGCCGCCGCCGACGTCGAGGAAGTTGGCCGGCTCCATGCCGTAGAGCTTGATGATGTCCATCGTCGCCATCGCGAGGCCGGCGCCGTTGACCATGCAGCCGATGGTGCCGTCGAGCGCGACATAGTTGAGATCGTATTTGGAGGCCTCGATCTCCTTGGCGTCTTCCTCGGTCTCGTCACGCAGMGCCACGACCTCGGGGTGCTTGAACAGCGCGTTGGAGTCGAACGACACCTTGGCGTCGAGCACACGCAGCTGGCCCTGCTTGGTGACGACCAGCGGGTTGATCTCGAGCATCGCCATGTCCTTGGCGACGAAGGCGGTATAGAGCTGGATGGTCAGCTTCTCGGCCTGCTTGGCGAGATCGCCCGAGAGCTTCAGCGCCTTGGCGACGGCGCGACCGTGATGCGGCATCACGCCGGTGGCCGGATCGACTGAGAAGGTGATGATCTTCTCAGGCGTGCTGTGAGCAACGTCCTCGATGTTGACGCCGCCTTCGGTCGACACCACGAAAGCGACCTTCGAGGTCTCGCGATCGACCAGCAGCGACARGTAGAATTCCTTGTCGATATCCGAGCCGTCCTCGATGTAGAGGCGGTTGACCTGCTTGCCATCGGGGCCGGTCTGCACGGTGACGAGGGTTGCGCCGAGCATCTGCTTGGCGAACGCATTGACCTCGTCAATCGACTTGGCGAGGCGGACGCCGCCCTTGTCGCCGGCCGAGGCCTCCTTGAACTTGCCCTTGCCACGGCCGCCGGCGTGGATCTGGCTCTTCACGACCCAGACCGGACCGCCGAGCGTCTTCGCCGCCGCATCCGAGTCCTCCGGACGGAGCACCGGCACGCCCTTGGAAATCGGCACGCCGAACTCGTGCAGCAGTGCCTTGGCCTGATATTCGTGAATGTTCATAAGCGGTTGCTCCCCGAACCCGCGAGAGGGTGACGTATGGAATTGTTTTGARGATGCTTGGTATACCATATACCAAGCATCCTGCAACTCGATCGGGCGGGCTTGGGGTCCGCCCGGCCAGGTCAGCGACCGAGCAGGTCGGGCGCGATCTTCTTGCAGGCGTCGACYAGGCCCTGCACGGCGGCCACCGACTTGTCGAACGCCTCGCGGTCCTTGCCGGCCAGCTCGATCTCGACAATGCGCTCRACGCCCTTGGAACCGATCACGACGGGAACGCCGACATACATGTCCTTGACGCCGAACTCGCCGTTGAGATGGGCGGCGCAGGGCAGCACGCGCTTCTTGTCGCGCAGATAGCTCTCGGCCATCGCGATCGCCGAGGCCGCCGGCGCGTAATAGGCCGACCCGGTCTTGAGAAGGTTGACGATCTCGGCGCCGCCATTGCGGGTGCGGTCTACGATCTCGTCGATGCGGGCCTGCGAGGTCCAGCCCATCTTGACGAGGTCGGGCAGCGGAATGCCGGCGACGGTGGAGTACTTGGTCAGCGGCACCATCGTGTCGCCATGACCACCGAGCACGAAGGCGGTGACGTCCTCGACCGAGACGTTGAACTCATCGGCCAGGAAGTAGCGGAAGCGCGCGGAGTCGAGCACGCCGGCCATGCCGACGACCTTCTTGGCCGGCAGGCCCGAGGCCTTCTGCAGCGCCCAGACCATCGCGTCGAGCGGGTTGGTGATGCAGATGACGAACGCGTCGGGGGCGTACTTCTTGATGCCGGCGCCGACCTGCTCCATGACTTTGAGGTTGATCGACAGCAGATCGTCSCGGCTCATGCCCGGCTTGCGCGGCACGCCGGCGGTGACGATGCAGACCTTGGCGTTATCCAGYGCTTCGTAGGAGTTGGCGCCGCTGTAATGGGCGTCGAAGCCATCGACCGGGGAGGACTGGGCGATGTCGAGCGCCTTGCCCTGCGGGACGCCTTCAGCAATGTCGAACATGACGACATCGCCGAGCTCCTTGAGGCCGATGAGGTGAGCCAGCGTTCCGCCGATCTGACCGGAGCCAATCAAAGCAATCTTGTCGCGCGCCATGGGAAATTTCCTTTGAACCCGAAGGGGTGAGGGAGGTTAAAAGTCGATTGGGTGGTTATCCCTTTCGCCCCGGCCGTTCAAGTCACGCTATGGCCAATTGACAGGCCTGCCTTGATTTCGATCAGGTCCGAGGCGGAGGGGYGCTGATGATCCTTTCAGCCTGATTGACGTGGCCTTTTCACGGCTGTGTGCCCGAAGGCAGGCGCTCCCGAAATCCGGTGTTTGTCAGGTTTCGACCAGCCCCGTAGAAGTCCCGGAGGCTGCCGAGTCCTTCCGGCCATGCGGCAGAGCCAAGTAGGATTCCGACCCCATCTCGATCAGGCGCGAGGACGTCCGCTTGAACTCCATGGCCTCGATGCCGTCGGTCGCGACGTAAAGCGAGATCGGATCCGCTTCGGCGGAAGCGATCAGCTTCACGGCGTTGTCATAGAGCGTGTCGATCAAGGTGATGAAGCGCTTGGCGGCATTGCGCTCCGCGTAGTCCATCACCGGAATATGGTCGATCAGGATGGTGTGATAGTCGTGCGCCAGGCGCAGATAGTCCGACGCTGCGAGCGGCTTCTCGCACAGGTCGGCAAAGCCGAAACGGGCAACGCCATTGGCCGAACAGGGCACATGCAGAAGGCGCCCCTTGATGGTGATGTCGCGCGACCTGCAGCGGGCGTGGCCGGTCAGCCTGCCCCAGGCGTTGTCGAGCGCGGTGCGGGCCTCGACGTCCGCCGGCACCAGCCACATCTTGACCCCGGCCAGTTTCTCCAGCCGGAAATCGGTCCGCGCGTCCAGCCGTACCACGTCCATGTGGTCGGCAATATGCTTGATGAAGGGCAGGAACAGCGCGCGGTTGAGGCCGCCCTTGTAGAGGTCCTCCGGCGCAACGTTGGAGGTCGCCACGACCACGGTGCCGAGCTCGAACAGCCTGGCGAACAGCCGGCCCAGGATCATCGCGTCGGCGATGTCGGTGACGTGGAATTCGTCGAAGCAGAGCAGCCATGACTGCTCGAAGATGGCCTGCGCCGTCAGCCCGATCACATCCGTATCGGCGAGCTCGCCGCGCGCAATGTTCTGGCGGTAGCCGTAGATGCGCTCATGCACCTCGGCCATGAATTCGTGGAAATGCGCCCGCCGCTTATGCTCGACCGGACAGTTCTGATAGAACAGGTCCATCAGCATGGTCTTGCCGCGGCCGACCTCGCCGTGAACGTAGAGGCCGCGCGGCGGCTCGCTCTTGTCGAAGAACAGGCGCCCCAGCAGGCTCTGCTTGCGCGCCGGCTTGTAGGTGGAAAGCCTGCGCTCGAGCGCGGCCAGCGCGTCGGCGACCTCGGCCTGGGCCGGGTCGGCCTCGATCGCTCCAGTATCGACCAAAGACTGATATTGCGCGCGGAACGCGTCTGACGGAGTGGACAGCATGAGCCCACTCTAGGTCATGAGACTTACGGAAAATGCAATCCGCAAATGGTGGAAGCGGCCATGCAGCCGAGCCGTAAGGACTTGGTATATGGCACGCAAACGCCGGCCGGCCCGTTAGTCCCGGGGTAACGACGTTGTTCTGCGGCTTGGCGTCCGTGGCTCGGCGCTTGCGAGTTGGCGTTTGCGGCCCGGCTCCGGCAATCTTTAGACGGCGCAGAGGTCGTAGGCATCCTCCACGACATAGGGCCCGCCCCCCGTCGAAGCACGGGACGAGAACAACACGAAGCGCTCGGCGACGAACACCCGGCTCGGGAAGTAGCCCCGGACCGACAGATAATCGGCGACGTCCTGGCTCGATGCGTCGTGCAGCCGCGCCAAGGTCACATGCGGCACGAATTTGCGYCCCTCGGGATCGAGCCCGATCCGCTGCATCATGCGTTCCAGCTCGGCCTGCAGCTCGATCAGCGGCCGGCTGGGCGCGATGTTGGCGACGACAGCGCGCGGCTTGCGGCCGCCGAAGCTCGAGAGACCCTGCACCGTGACTTCGAACGGCTTGCGGTTGACCCGCCACAGCATCGCGGCGATCTCGTTGGCCGACGCGCCGTCGATATCGCCGATGAAACGCAAGGTGACGTGGTAATTTTCCGGATCGATCCAGCGGGCGCCGGGAAGGCCACCCCGCAAATTGGAGAGAGTCTGGCCGACCTCGGCCGGGATCTCCAGTCCAGTAAACAGACGCGGCATCGTTKCAGGACTCCCGATGCTGGAGGCTGATCCCGAAAATTGACGAGATCATGCCTTGACGAAAKGATCGACGACGAATCGCCAATGCATAATTCCTACCGAATTTATATGACTCCGCGACGGACGCAGCGTTAACGCCGGTAARAGCTGCGGAAAACCTCGCCCGCAAGGTGACCGCGAATGATCCGACCGCGGCTTCGTTCCATCATTGCCCACGAAGCGGACGCAGGAATGCTTCCACCATAGGCAACATCCGGGAGACGATGATGTCGACGCCCGCGGCCGTGGGGTGAATGCCGTCGGCCTGGTTYAAYTTGGGATCGGCGGCRACACCGTCGAGAAAGAACGGGTAGAGCTGGACGTCGAACTGCTTGGCGAGGTCGGGGTAGATCGCGTTGAATTTCGCAGCGTAATCGCTGCCGTAATTCGGCGGCGCCAGCATGCCGCACAGCATGACYGCGATGCCCCGCGCCTTCAGCCGCTGGACGATCTCGGTCAGCGCCTGCCGCGTGACCGACGGATCGATGCCGCGCAAGGCATCATTGGCGCCGAGCTCGACGATCACRGCCTCGGTGCCATCGGCCACCGACCAATCGAGCCGGTCGCGTCCGCCCGAGGAGGTGTCGCCGGACACCCCGGCATTGGTCATCTCGACCTTCAGCCCCTTGTCGTTCAACGCCTTTTGAAGCTTGGCCGGAAASGCATCCGAAGCCGACAGGCCGAGGCCCGCGCTCAAGGAGTCGCCAAGCACCACCAGCTTGATCGGCTTGCCGGCCTCGGCGCCCGCGAATGCCGGCCCCATTGTCATCAAGGCGAGCATCAACACGAGTATGTGCACGAAGATGCGCCCGCGCCTCTCGACCCGGCTTGCGGAGTTGCCATATGACCGAGCCATGGACAGTCTCATCGAAACCTCGCCTTTGGCCGGCACAGCGCCGGACACCATTACCATCGCCAACGTCAATCTCTCGCTCGGCACCGGAGCGGCGCGTGTTCACATTCTCAAGGACATCAGCCTGCGGGTGGGACARGGCGAGACGATCGGCCTGATCGGACCGTCGGGCTCCGGCAAGTCCACGCTKCTGATGGTGATGGCGGGATTGGAACGTCCWGACAGCGGTCAGGTGGTGGTCAATGGCACCGCTTTCAATGCCCTGGACGAGGACGCGCTGGCCCGGTTCCGCGGCCGCCAGGTCGGCATCGTCTTCCAGTCCTTCCACCTGATCCCGACCATGACCGCGTTGGAGAATGTCGCCGTGCCGCTGGAGCTGGCCGGGCATTCCGGCGCCGCCGAGCGGGCCGCGCGCGAGTTGGACTCGGTCGGCCTCGGCCACCGGCTGCACCATTATCCGACCCAGCTGTCCGGCGGCGAGCAGCAGCGCGTAGCGCTGGCGCGCGCCCTCGCCCCCGACCCGGCCATCCTTGTGGCCGACGAGCCGACCGGCAATCTCGACGAGACCACCGGCCGGCAGATCGTCGACCTGCTGTTCACCAAGCATGCCGAGCGCGGCATGACCCTGGTGCTCGTGACCCATGACRGCGGGCTTGCGCATCGCTGCGACCGTGTCGTGCGGCTGCGCTCGGGACGGATCGAAGCCGACGGCGCACACGAGCCTGCCCTGGCATGAGCAGCGTCGCCGAACCGATCCCCGCCGGCCGCATGGCCTGGCTGCCGGTGCGTTACGCCCTGCGCGAGCTGCGCGGCGGCCTGCGCGGCTTCTACGTCTTCATCGCCTGTATCGCGCTCGGCGTGCTCGCCATCGCCGGCGTCGGCTCGGTGGCCGCGAGCCTCAATGACGGTCTCGTTCGCGAGGGCCGCACGCTGCTCGGCGGCGACGTCGCGTTTTCGCTGTTTCAGCGCGAAGCCAAGCCGGAGGAGATCGCGTTCCTGCGTTCGCGCGGCGAGGTGTCGCTGGCGGCGACCTTACGGGCCATGGTGCGCTCCAACGACGCCAAGCTGGCGCTGGTCGAGCTCAAGGCTGTCGACGACGCCTATCCGCTGCTCGGCAAGGCCGAGCTGCAGCCCGACCTGCCGCTCTCCGACATTCTGGCCGAGCGCGACGGCGCTTATGGCGCGGCCGCCGATCCGGCGCTGCTGGCGCGGCTCGACCTCAAGGTCGGCGACACCGTCAGCATCGACACCGTGCGCTTCCAGATCCGCAGCGCGCTGCAGGCCGAGCCGGACAAGCTGTCGGGCGGCATCGGGCTGGGACCGCGCTTCCTGATCAGCGAGGCCGGCTTGCGCGCCACGCCGCTGCTGCAGCCGGGCAGCCTGGTGCGCTGGACCTACCGGGTCCGGCTGCCGGACAACGCCAAGGACGATCATGCCGCGGCGTCCTTCATCGCCGACACCCGTCTGACCTTGCCATCGGCCGGGTGGGAGATCCGCAGCCGCAGCAATGCCTCGCCGCAATTGGAGCGCACCATCGGCCGCTTCACCCAGTTCCTGACCCTGGTCGGTCTCGCCGCGCTGCTGGTCGGCGGCGTCGGCGTCGCCAATGCGGTCAAGAGCCATGTCGACCGCCGCACCGAGGTGATCGCGGCGTTCAAGGCGCTGGGCGCCACCAGCCGCGACGTGTTCGGAATCTACCTCGTGCAGGTCATGGTGCTCGCCACGATCGGTTCGATCATCGGACTTTGTGCCGGCGCCGCCCTGCCCTTTGCGATCGTCGGGCTGTTCGGCAACATCCTGCCGCTGCCAGTGATCCCGGCGCTGCATCCGGACGAGCTGGCGCTGTCCTTCGTCTACGGTCTGCTCACCGCCCTCGCCTTCGGCCTGTGGCCGCTCGGGCGCATCCGTGACGTGCCCGTGGCGGCGCTGTTCCGCGAGGCGGTGATCGCCGAGTGGCACCGTCCGCGCTGGAGTTATCTGGCCCTGATCGCCGGCACGGTGGCGCTCTTGGTGGCGGTGGTGATCGGCCTGTCCTACGACAAGAAGATCGCCGCCGTGTTCGTGGTCGCCGCTGCGCTCGTGTTCGTGCTGCTGCGGGGCATCGCCGCTGTCGTGATGGCGAGCGCGCGCGCCATGCCGCGCAGCCGCTTCCCGATGCTGCGGCTCGCCGTCAGCAACATCTATCGCCCGGGCGCGCTGACGCCGTCGGTGGTGCTGTCGCTCGGACTGGGGCTCGCGGTGCTGGTCACGATCACCCAGATCGACGGCAATCTGCGGCGGCAGTTCCTCGCGCAGCTGCCGGAACAGGCGCCGTCATTCTTCTTCATCGACGTGCCCTCCGGCGAGGCCGAACGCTTCCGCGGCTTCCTGAAGGAGCTTGCGCCACAATCCTCGGTCGACGACGTGCCGATGCTGCGCGGCCGGATCGTCTCCGCCCGCGGCGTGCGCGCCGAGGACCTCAAGGCCACGGCGGAGACCGAATGGGTCCTCCAGAGCGACCGCGGCCTGACCTATACCGGCGAGATCCCCAAGGGCTCCAAGGTCGTCGAGGGCGAATGGTGGGGCGAGAGCTACAGCGGACCGCCACTGGTCTCGATCGAGAAGCGGATCGCGGATGGCCTCGGCCTCAAGCTCGGTGACGACATCGTGGTCAACGTGCTCGGACGCGACATCGCGGCGCGGATCGGCAACATGCGCACCATCGACTGGCAGGGGCTCGGCATCAATTTCGTGCTGGTGTTCTCGCCGAATGCCTTCAAGGGCGCGCCTCATACCCATGTCGCCACCCTGACCGAGGCGCGCTCCGATGCGGCCGAGGATGCTCGCGTCATCCGCAAGGTCGCCGACGCGTTCCCGATGGTGACCAGCGTGCGCGTGCGCGAGGTCATGGAGACGGTCGGAACTGTCGTTTCCAACCTRGCGCTCGCGATCCGCGGCGCCAGCGCGGTGACCCTGATTTCGGCGATCCTGGTGCTGGGCGGCGCGCTCGCCGCCGGCCACCGTCACCGCGTCTATGACGCCGTCATCCTGAAGACGCTCGGCGCCACCCGGCTGCGCTTGCTGGGCGCCTACGCGCTTGAGTATCTCATGATTGGCTTCGCAACCGCTGCGTTCAGTGTGATTGCCGGCTCGGTCGCCGCCTGGTTGATCGTGACCCGGCTGATGACGTTGAGCTTCGCCTGGCAGGCCGGAAGCGCCGCTATGGTCGTCCTGGCGGCGCTGGTCGTGACCGTCGGCCTCGGACTGGCCGGAACGCTGCTGGCGCTCAATCAGAAGCCGGCAAGCGTTCTTAGGAATCTGTAGCGGCTTGCGCGATCATGCCGCACGGTTAACGCGCGTTATAGAGGGCGAACGCCTGCGGAGCGACATTCAGCCGCGCGTGGAAGCTTGCAGCGGATATGCTAGTTTCCCATCTAGGGAATGGGCTCAGAGACCTGCCAAAGATGGCAAATTTGCCGATGACGCAAATTTAATGTCTGTGGTGGGGGGTATGAGATAGGGTTTTTCGAGAACCGGCATAAGGTCCGTCAGGACCTCTGTTCCGGGCAACCAACGGGAATTCGACCATGTCGGACCTAGACCGCAACTATGCTTCACCCTTTGGCCGGGTGGCCGGGCGCGCCGATGCCGCGACCGTCGACGCCGGTCTGCGCGCCTACATGCTGCGCATCTACAATTACATGAGCATCGGCTTGGCGATCACCGGTCTGGCGGCGCTCGGCGTCTACATGGCGTCGGTGACCGGCGACCCGGCGGCGGGCGTGTTCAAGTTCGGCAACGCCTACCTGACGCAGTTCGGCTACGCGATGTTCGTGAGCCCGCTGAARTGGCTGTTCATCCTGGCYCCCTTGGTCATGGTGTTCGCGATCTCSGCCGGCATCAACCGCYTGGCGCCGTCGACCGCGCAGATCCTGTTCTGGGTGTTTTCGGCCCTGATGGGTATCTCGCTGTCGTCGATCTTCCTGGTGTACACCCACACCTCGATCGTGCGGGTGTTCTTCATCACCGCGGCGACGTTCGGTGCGCTCAGCCTGTACGGCTACACCACCAAGCGTGACATGACCGGCATGGGCTCGTTCCTGTTCATGGGCCTGATCGGCATCGTGCTGGCGAGCCTYGTGAACCTGTTCCTGGCGAGCTCGATGCTGCAGTTCATCGTCTCGGTGRTCGGCGTGTTCGTGTTCGCSGGYCTCACSGCCTGGGATACGCAGCGCCTGAAGAACGAGTACATYTATGGCTACGCCTCCGCGGGCGGCGACATCGCCGAGCGYGCAGCGATCACCGGCGCCCTGTCGCTGTACTTGAACTTCATCAACCTGTTCACGCTGCTGCTGCAGCTGCTCGGACAGCGCGACTGAGCCAGCGGACCACAGTCACAGCCTTCGGAAGCCCCGGCCTCACCGCCGGGGCTTTTCGTTGTGCCGGCCCGCTTAGACCTGCTCGCTCGTACCCTGCTCGTTTGCGCCGCGCGCAGACACGCGACGACAGCCATGCCGCAACGGCGGATTGATCGTCCGATCCGCCTTGCTATGGTTTCGCCATGCCTGACATCGACATCCGGCCCACCGGCGAGGCCGATCTTCCCGCCATCACCGCCATCTACGGTCAGGCCGTGCGCGAGGGCACGGCCACCTTCGAGCTCGATGCTCCGGACTTGACCGAGATGACCCGCCGCTTCCGCGCGCTCACGGATGGCGGCTTCCCTTATTTCGTCGCCCTGCTGGACGGAGAGGTGGTCGGCTATGCCTATGCCGGACCGTACCGGCCCCGCCCTGCCTATCGTTTCACGGTGGAGAATTCGATCTATCTGGCTCCTGCGAGCCAGCGCCGGGGCATCGGAAGGCGGCTGATGCAGCGCTTGATCACGGCTTGTGAGGAGCGGGGCTTCCGCCAGATGATCGCGGTGATCGGCGACTCCGCCAATGCCGGATCGGTCGGACTGCATCGCGCCTGCGGCTTCCAGATGATCGGCACCCATCCGAGCGTCGGGCTCAAATTTGGCCGATGGCTCGACACGGTCATGATGCAGCTGCCGCTCGGCGCCGGCGGCAGCAATGTGCCCGCCGCGTAACCACGGCGAGTCCTCTCCGCGATCGCGCCTCTCAAGCCCACCGGCCGGCGCGCAGGGGATCACACGACGCGAGTCGAATCACCGGATCAAACCAGGGCCGGCTTTGGCGCGATCACCAGCAGCACGCGCTCGAGCTCGTGGCCGCGCCGCAGGATCAGGCCGGTCGCCGAGATGACGCTGTACATACCCTGCTTGCGGGCGAGGCGCGGGTCCTTCTCGATACGGTAGATCGGCACCTCGGACGCGCGACGAAATACGGAAAACACCGCCCGGTCGCGCAGGAAGTCGATCGAATAGTCCCGCCATTCGCCATCGGCGACCATGCGGCCGTAGAGATTGAGGATCCGGTTCAGCTCAAGCCGGTCGAACGTCACCCGATTGGGCGCTGCGGCCGCGCTGCGGGCCGCCGCGCGGTTCTCGCTCGGATCGRCATCCTCCGGGGTGAGCTTCATCGGCGTCCTCCTGTCATCTCTGTGACATGATCGCGCCATCCGCCGGAAGCCGCAAGGGGCGGCTTTGAGTGTTGAAGTGCGGCTCCAGCTACGACCAACACGAGTTCCGCGAACACGTCAGCGTCACGGGATCGTTAGCAGAATCATAATCGCGCCGTCTTTCCGCCCAGGGACCGCCCCCGATCTTGGGCATAAGATTCGTGTGCGTTGGCCCGGTCCTTTCGGTTCCGGATTCCTCAGCCCCCAGCCCCCCGGGGTCGTCAGGATCGGGTCTATTCACAAGTGATGGCAAAGGGCCAACGCAAGTTGGTCCTTTTGCTTTTTGGACCGACGCAAGGCTGCGTTGCTGCTGGCTGGATCGCGCGATCAAGCCGGACGCGCCTGAACGCGGCCGGGAACGGCTCCAAGACCAGCGGATTTGGACAGGCGCTAATGCAGCTCGGAATAGGCTGCGCCGAGCATCGGACCCGGCCGGTCACGGCTGCCGTCCTGCACATAGACAACGGCRCCGTCGACGCCCTCTTTGGCGATCTTCTCCAGCGGCACGCTCCAGCTGGTCGACGCTCCGGTCCAATCGCCAAGCTTCAACAGATTGCGAACGACGTTGTAGTAGGTCAGCTCGCGCCCGCTGTTCTCGCCACGCCCGACCTGGATCGGGACGGCCCGCGAGATCGAGCAGACCCAGACCTCGCCATGTCTGCGCGGCATGTGCTCATCGGCCGCGGCGATCGAGACGGTCAGCTCCTGGCCCTCGATCGACAGTCTGACCGGCACCGACATGGCGGCACCGCCCTGCGCGGTCTCCTCAATGGCGCCCTCGATCGCCTCGCGATCACTGCCGATGACATGAACCGAGCCGTTGACCACGGCCTGGGGCGTATAGACCTCACGATCGCCGCGAACGCGCGAATAAGCGCGCTGCCGCGCCGTGAAGCGGGAATCCGCCAGGGTGTCCTTCCAACCGAGATAGTCCCAATAGTCGATCGGTAGCGACAATGCGATCACCGACGGATCTCTGGCCAGATCGCCAAGCACCTTGTCGGCCGGCGGACAGGAGGAGCAGCCCTGAGAGGTAAATAGTTCGATGACCGCACGCGGATCGGAGGCGGCTGGCCGGACGAAAGCGATGACCGCACAGACACTGAGCGCCGCGCGCGACCACCACGACATCTGTCCACCCATCATCACTGTCCTGTCCGGAACAACACTGTCCGCCACACCCTGCCGCGTCAATAACTGCGAAGCCGCCCTCGGCGTTGACAACCAAAAATGCAAAGGAGGCGGCCTATGTCATAGGCCGCCTCCTTCATCACCCGCTACTCACTTCAGAGTGAGCCAATCTGTCGCATCGCGCCTTGGTTAAGCGGCGAGCTTGCGCAGCACGTAGTGCAGGATGCCGCCGTTGCGATAGTAGTCGAGCTCATCGAGCGTATCGATGCGGCAAAGCAGCGGCACCTGCTGCGCCGCGCCGTCAGCCGAAACGATCTCGGCGGTCAGCGTCTGACGCGGCTTCAGGTCGCCCTGCAGCCCCTTGATGGTGACCTTCTCATCGCCCTTGAGCCCGAGCGAGGACCACGACGTGCCTTCCTGGAAGGTGAGCGGGAGCACACCCATGCCGACCAGGTTGGAGCGGTGGATGCGCTCGAAGCTCTGGCAGATCACGGCGCGGACGCCGAGAAGGTTCGTGCCTTTCGCCGCCCAGTCGCGCGATGAGCCGTTGCCGTATTCGATGCCTGCGAAGACGACGAGCGGCACGCCTTCCGCTTCGTACTCCATTGCGGCGTCATAGATCGGCATTTCCTTGCCTGACGGATAGTGGATCGTCAGGCCGCCTTCCTTCACGTTGCCGTTTGCATCTTTCACCATGTGGTTTTTGATGCGGATGTTGGCGAAGGTGCCGCGCATCATGATTTCGTGATTGCCGCGGCGGGTGCCGTACTGGTTGAAGTCGGCCGGGCGGACCTGGTGCTCGCTGAGGAATTTACCAGCGGGCGAGGTCAGCTTGATCGAACCGGCCGGCGAGATGTGGTCGGTGGTGATCTTGTCGCCGAACAGCGCCAGCACGCGGGCCTCGACGATGTCCTTGATCGGCTCCGGCTCCTTCTTCATGCCCTCGAAATACGGCGGGTTCTGCACGTAGGTCGACGACATGTTCCAGCGATATGTCTCGCTCTCGACCGTCTTGATCTTGCGCCAGTTGGTGTCGCCCTTGAACACGTCGGCGTAGCGCTTCTTGAAGATCGAGGCCTTGACGAACTTCTTGACGAAGTCATTGACCTCCTTCGTCGTCGGCCAGATGTCCTTCAGGTAGACCGGCTTCTTGTCCTTGCCGATGCCGATCGGCTCGACCGCCAGATCCTTGGTCACGGTGCCGGCGAGCGCATAGGCGACGACCAGCGGCGGCGAGGCCAGATAGTTGGCCTGCACGTCCGGCGAGACGCGGCCTTCGAAGTTGCGGTTGCCCGACAGCACGGCCGCCGCGACGACGCCGTTGTCGTTGATCGACTTCGAGATCTCCTCCGGCAGCGGCCCGGAATTGCCGATGCAGGTGGTGCAGCCGAAGCCGACCAGGTTGAAGCCGACCTTGTCGAGGTCTTTCTGCAGGCCCGAATTTGCCAGGTATTCGGCAACCACCTGACTGCCCGGGGCGAGCGAGGTCTTCACCCACGGCTTGGCCTTGAGGCCCTTGGCCGCAGCGTTGCGGGCCAAGAGGCCGGCGCCGATCAGCACGCTCGGGTTCGAGGTGTTGGTGCAGGAGGTGATGGCGGCGATGACGACGTCGCCGTGGCCGATGTCGAAATCCTTGCCCTCGACCGGGAAGCGCTGGGTGGCATCGCTCTTCTTGTACTCGCCGGCCAGCGCGGTGGCGAAGCCCTCGGCGACGGCGGGCAACGCGATGCGGCCCTCGGGACGCTTCGGACCGGCCATCGACGGCACGACGTCGCCCAGATCCAGCGTCAGCGTCTGCGTRAACACCGGATCCGGCGACTTGGCGGTCCGGAACAGGCCCTGGGCCTTCGCGTAGGCTTCMACAAGCGCGACGCGCGGTGCCTTGCGGCCCGAGGTCTTGAGATAATCGATCGTGGCGGCGTCGACCGGGAAGAAGCCGCAGGTCGCGCCATAYTCCGGAGCCATGTTGGCGATCGTCGACTTGTCGGCGACCGAGAGATGGTCGAGGCCGGGGCCGAAGAATTCGACGAACTTGCCGACCACGCCGAGCTTGCGCAGCATCTGGGTGACGGTGAGCACCAGGTCGGTCGCAGTGATGCCCTCGCCCAGCGCGCCGGTCAGCTTGAAGCCGACCACGTCGGGCAGCAGCATCGACAGCGGCTGGCCGAGCATGCAGGCCTCGGCCTCGATGCCGCCGACGCCCCAGCCGAGCACGGCGAGACCATTGACCATGGTGGTGTGCGAATCAGTGCCGACCAGCGAATCCGGATAGGCGACCTCGAAGGTGCCCTTGGTCCGGCCGACCGTCATCTTCTCCTTCTTGGTCCAGACGGTCTGCGCCAGATATTCGAGGTTGACCTGGTGGCAGATGCCGGTGCCGGGCGGCACGACGGAGAAGTTCGAGAACGCCTTCTGACCCCATTTCAGGAATTCGTAACGTTCCTGGTTCTGCTTGTACTCCTCGGCGACGTTCTTGCCGAACGCCTTGTTGTCACCGAAGTAGTTGACGATCACCGAGTGGTCGATGACGAGATCGACGGGGACCAGCGGATTGATCTTCTCGGCATCGCCGCCGAGCTTCTGCATCGCATTGCGCATGGCCGCGAGGTCGACGACGGCGGGCACGCCGGTGAAATCCTGCATCAGCACGCGCGCCGGGCGAAACGCGATCTCGTGCTCCAGCGATTTCTTTCGCAGCCATTTCGACACCGCGACGATGTCGTCCTTGGTGACGGTGCGACCGTCCTCGTTACGCAGCAGGTTCTCGAGCAGCACCTTCATCGAGTAGGGCAGCTTGGAGATGTCCTTGAGACCGTTCTTCTCGGCTGTGGGCAAGCTGTAATAGATGTAGCTCTTCGTTCCGACCTTGAGGGTCTTGCGACACTTGAAGCTGTCGAGCGAGGTCATGCGTGGGAATCCCAATTGATCTGTATACCCTGAGGGGGTATTTAAGAACCGTCAGCGCGAGGCGCCGGATGGCTTGCAGCGGACGATTGTGTGCTGCATCAAGGTCGGGCTTATAGAAGCTTTCTAACTGCGCCGCCACAGCCACAAGCAAGTCGCGACGTGGCATCACCCACAAATTCTCACACGCTAGCCTTCAATTTCGTAAGGGCTGTCACGACGGGCCATGCAGCTTGCTCCCAGATTGTTCGGACACGACGTCAGATGCGTGCGCGGCGGCCGCGAGGTGTTCGCCGGCCTTGCCTTCGAGGCGGTCGCGGGCGAGGCGCTGGCGGTGACCGGGCACAATGGCGCAGGCAAGACCTCGCTGCTGCGGCTGATCGCAGGGCTCCTGCTGCCTGCCGGCGGCACCATCGCCATCGAGGGCAGCGAGGCCGAACTGACGGTGCCGGAGCAGGCACATTATCTCGGCCACCGCGACGCGCTGAAGCCGGCGCTCAGCGTGCGCGAGAATCTGGCGTTCTGGGCCGACTTCCTCGGCGGCGGCACGACGCGGCCGATCCCCGACTGTCTCGCCGCCGTCGGCATCGCCCACGCGATCGATCTGCCCGCCGGCTATCTCTCCGCCGGCCAGCGCCGCCGACTGTCATTGGCCCGCCTGCTCGCCGTTCCCCGGCTGCTGTGGCTGCTCGACGAGCCGACCGCAGCGCTCGACGTCGCAGGCCAGGCGATGTTTGCCGGCCTGATGCGCGAGCATCTCGCCGGGGGCGGGCTGATCGTGGCGGCAACGCACGGCCCGCTCGGCATCGACACGCGCGAACTGCGGATCGGAGCATGAGTACGATGACCGTCAGCATTGTTTGCGCCAAGCCCACCGCGCTTTCCGTTCCCTCCCCCCTTGTGGGGGAGGGTCAGGGAGGGGGGTCCCCCACGACGGGCCCTATCGCTTTGGACAAGATCCCCTTCCGTCAGATTCCGTCCCATCGGCTTGCGCTCCCCTTCCCCTTGCGGGGAGGGCAACCGGCCGCATTCGCGGCCAGCTTCTTTAAGGCACGCCGAAGCAAAACTTCGGCTATAGGTGGGGGTCCCCACGGGCAGTATCGCCCGGAGCCACCCCCCTCCCTGACCCTCCCCCACAAGGGGGGAGGGAACGCAGTGTGCGGGTGGAGGGAGGGTGGCTCGCCCAATGACCACGCGGCATCAACATCCGAGACCCTTCCCGCATGACCGCCCTCGCTGCCCTCATTCGCCGCGACATCAGAATCGCGCTGCGCATCGGCGGCGGCGCGCTGATTGGGGTGCTGTTCTTTCTCACCGTCGTGGTGCTGATGCCGTTCGCGGTCGGGCCCGACCTCGCGCTGCTGACCCGGCTCGGCCCGGCGATCCTGTGGCTCGGCGCCCTGCTCGCCAGCCTGCTGACCCTCGACAGGTTGTTCACCGCCGACCATGAGGACGGCTCGCTCGACCTGATCGTGATGAGCCGGACGCCGCTGGAGCTCGCCTGCGCCGCCAAGGCGCTGGCGCACTGGCTCGCCGCCGGCCTGCCGCTGGTGATCGCCACGCCGGTTCTCGGCCTGCTGCTGAACCTCGACGCGACCGCCACCGGCGCTGTCGCGCTGACCTTGCTGGCCGGAACGCCGGCGCTGACCTTCATCGGCATGATCGGTGCGGCGCTGGCGGTGACGATGTCACGCGGCGGGTTGCTGTTGGCCGTGCTGGTGCTGCCACTATCGATCCCGGTGCTGATCTTCGGCGTGGCGGCGTCGCAGGCGGCGATTGTAGGCCCGCTGCCGTTCGGCGCGCCGTTCTCGATCCTTTGCGCCTTGTCGCTGGTTAGCTTCGTGATCGGTCCCTTCGCAGCCGCAACAAGCCTCCGCAACGGCCTGGACTAACGGAACACCGGCGGGGTTTGACCATGATCAACTCTTGCCGAGCGGCACCGTGCTGATTGCCTGCAACTGCTTCCGCCTTTAACAAGGTTCTCATGTCGCTGATCGACCTCGCCAATCCCACCCGGTTCCTTGCGCTGACGGCACGGCTGCTGCCGTGGCTGGCGCTGGTCACGGTCGTGCTGCTGGCCGCCGGCCTGTACCTCTCGGCGCTGGCGCCCGACGATTATCAGCAGGGCGCCACCGTCAAGATCATGTTCATCCACGTGCCGAACGCGTGGCTGTCGATGTTCGTCTGGGGCGTGATGAGCCTCGCCTCGCTCGGCACCCTGGTGTGGCGGCACCCGCTCGCCGATGTCGCGGCAAAAGCAGCCGCCCCGATCGGCGCCAGCTTCACCTTTCTCGCCCTGCTGACCGGCTCGCTGTGGGGCCGGCCGATGTGGGGCACCTATTGGGAATGGGATGCGCGGCTGACCTCGGTGCTGATTCTGTTCCTGATGTATCTCGGCCTGATGGCGTTGTGGCGCGCGGTCGAGGATCCGACGCGCGCCGCCCGCGCGGCCGCCGTGTTGACGCTGGTCGGCGCGATCAACCTGCCGATCATCAAGTTCTCGGTCGACTGGTGGAACACGCTGCACCAGCCGGCTTCGGTGATGCGGATGGGCGGACCGGCGCTCGACAAGTCGTTCCTGATTCCGCTTCTGGTGATGGCGATCGGCTTCTCGTTCCTGTTTGTGACCTTGCATGTCGCTGCCATGCGCAACGAGATTCTCCGCCGGCGCGTGCGCAGCCTGCAGATGATGCAGGCGCGCGCCYATACTGGCAGCGCCCCTGCGAGCGGGGCAACCGGTCCGATCGTGGGAGCCGCCTGACATGGACCTCGGTCCCTACACCTCCTTCATCGCAACCTCCTATCTCGCCGCCGCGCTCGTCGTGGTGCTGCTGATTGCCTGGATCGCGATCGACTACCGCACCCAGAAGGCGCGGCTGCGCGCGCTTGAGGAGAGCGGCATCGTCAGGCGCTCGGGCCGCGCGGCGACGGACATCCAATGACCGAACAGGCTGCAACGGAGCCTGCGCCGCGGCGCCGCTCATTCCTCATGCTGCTGCCGCTCGTGGTGTTTCTCGGGCTTGCGGCGCTGTTCTGGTTCCGGCTCGGCAATGGCGATCCGTCGCGGATTCCCTCCGCCTTGATCGGCCGCCCCGCCCCGAACACGCCGCTGCCGGCGCTGCCCGAGCTGGCCAAAGACGGTACGCCGGTGCCCGGACTCGACCCGGCCGCGCTCAAGGGCAAGGTCAGTATCATCAATGTCTGGGCATCGTGGTGCGTGCCCTGCCACGACGAGGCGCCGCTGCTGGTCGAGCTCGGCCGCGACAAGCGCTTCCAGATCATCGGCATCAACTACAAGGACGGCGCCGACAACGCCCGCCGCTTCCTCGGCCGCTACGGCAACCCCTATGACGTCGTCGGCGTCGACGGCAACGGCCGCGCCGGCATCGAATGGGGCGTCTATGGCGTGCCCGAGACCTTCGTCGTCGGACGAGAAGGCACCATCGTCTACAAGCTGGTCGGCCCGATCACGGCCCAGAACCTCGACGCCGTGCTGAAGCCGGAAATCGAGAAGGCGCTGAAGGCGGGCGGGTAGTTCGAAGGCAAACAGGTCGTTTCTCGTCATTGCGAGCGAAGCAATTCAGGGCGTCACCCGGAGCTCTGGGTTGCTTCGTCGCTTGCGCTTGACGGCGGTGGTGGAACTACCCCTTGCTCACATCCCCTTCCGCTGCATCGCTGGCTTCCAGCGACGCCGGGTCCTGGTGGTAGCGCTTGATCAGCGGCATCTGGGCWATGGCGAAGATCATGGTCAGCGGCACCACGCCGAASGCCTTGAAGCCGACCCAGAAATCCGTGCTCTGGGTGCGCCAGATGATCTCGTTCAGCACCGCCATCRCGGCGAAGAACAACGCCCAGCGGAAGGTGAGGATGCGCCACCCCGCCGGCGTCAGATTGAACATCTGATCGAACATGATCGCGATGAAGGAGCGATTGAACAGCAGCCCGCCGCCGAGCACGGCCGCGAACAGGCCGTAGATGATGGTCGGCTTCAGCTTGATGAAGGTCTCGTCGTGCAGCACCAGAGTGAGCGTGCCGAACACCAGCACGACGATGCCGGTGACGATCGCCATCAGCGGCACGTGCTTCGTCACGACGTAGGAGGCGATCATCGCCGCCACGATCGCGACCATGAAGGCGCCGGTCGCCGCGAACAGATTGAACTTGGCGTTGACGACGAAGAACACGATCAGCGGACCGAGTTCGGTCGCGAGCTTGAACAGCGGATGCGGCTGGGTCTTGTCCATTCCATGTCCCGTTGGCTGTCATCAGCCGCGGCCGCGGCTGATCCAGTAGTCCGTTACGCGTCGCCCGCCAGGAGCCCGCCGCGGTGTCAATCGTCGATGCCGGCAATCGCCCGCGCAAAATCCCTGGCGGCGAAGGGCTGCAGGTCGTCGACGCCTTCGCCGACGCCGATGAAATGCACCGGCAGCTTGAACTTCTCCGACAGCGCCACCAGGATGCCGCCGCGCGCCGTGCCGTCGAGCTTGGTCATCACCAGGCCCGTCACACCTGCCGTACGATGGAACGCCTCGACCTGCGACAGCGCATTTTGTCCCACCGTCGCATCGAGCACGAGCAGCACCGCGTGCGGCGCCGAGGCGTCGACCTTGCGAATGACACGCACCACCTTTTCAAGCTCGTTCATCAGCTCGGCCTTGTTCTGCAGCCGGCCGGCGGTGTCGATCAGCAGGATGTCACGGGCCTGCTCCTTGGCCGCGGTGATCGCCGTGAAAGCGAGGCTCGCCGAATCCGAGCCCTGCGCTCCGGCGATGACAGGCGCCTTGGTCCGCTCGCCCCAGACCTTCAGCTGCTCGATGGCCGCGGCGCGGAACGTATCGCCCGCCGCCAGCATGACCTGCTTGCCGTCGGAAGCGAATTTCGCTGCCAGCTTGCCGATGGTCGTGGTCTTGCCGGAGCCGTTGACGCCGACGACGAGGATGACGAACGGTTTGTGACTKGCCTCGACGACGAGCGGCTTGGCCACCGGGGACAGCACCTTTTCGACCTCGGTCGCGACCACCGCCTTGACCTCGTCGGCGCTGATCGCCTTGTCGTAGCGGCCGGCSCCGACSGCCTCSGCGATSCGYGCSGCSACCTGGGTGCCRAGATCGGCGCGCAGCAGGACATCCTCGATGTCGTCGAGCATCGCGCGATCGAGCTTGCGCTTGGTGACGAGATCGGCCACGGCCGTGCCGAGCGCGCCGGAGGTGCGCTTCAGGCCGGCCGACAGCCGCCGCCACCACGACAGCTTGGGTGTTTCGGAGGTGGTATCGTTCATGGCGTGGTGTTAGCCCTTTCCTCCCGCAAACGAAAGCCTCGCACCCGCTTTACGGTTTCCATGGACATTAACCAACCTTCCGATGAGGAGATGCTCGCCCGCGTGCTCCACCGCGACGGGCTGATGCTGGTGATCGACAAGCCGGCCGGCATTCCCGTGCACAAGGGACCGAAGGGCGGAGCCAATCTCGAAGCCTCGTTCGACGCGCTGCGCTTCGGCCTGCCGCGCCCACCGGTGCTGGCGCATCGGCTGGACAAGGAAACCTCGGGCTGTCTGGTGCTCGGCCGCCATCGCAAGGCAACGGCCTCGCTCGGGCTTTTGTTCAAGCACGGCAAGATTTCGAAGACCTACTGGGCGGTCGTCGAGGGCGGCCCCGACGCTGACGAAGGCGTGATCGAACTCCCGCTGGGCAAGCTGAATGCGGAACGCGGCTGGTGGCAGAAGCCGGACCCGCAGGGCCAGCCGGCGGTGACGAAATGGCGCGTGCTGGGGCGGTCGTATTCCCTCGTCCCTCCGTCTCCGAACTCGGCTTCCACTTGCAGCACCGACTCCCCTCCTCCTTATGGAGGCCAGACGAGCGAATCTCGCTCTGCAGGGTCGGGGGTGGGGGTCCCCACCGGCAGTCTCGCCCGGAGCCACCCCCCTCCCCAACCCTCCTCCACAAGGGGGGAGGGAGCGCAGGGGGCCGGAGGTGAGTCGGTACACACCACTGGCAGCCCGCGCCTCACCTGGCTCGCCATGGAGCCCGTCACTGGCCGCACGCATCAATTGCGCGTGCATGCGGCATCTCAGGGCTGGCCGATCGTCGGCGACAACATCTATGGCAACGGCCCCCGCTTCGGCGAACCGCGGCTGCACCTGCATGCGCGCGAGATTTCCATTCCGCTGTCGAAGAACAAGCCGCCGGTCCATGTCGTCGCGCCAGCGCCGATGCACATGCATGAGCGGCTGCGGCTGTGCGGATGGAACGGGGAGTGAGGCCCCGATCAGGCACGAGTGAGACCCAGCGCTCTCGCCACGCCCTCAGCTGTCATCGCCCGGCTTGACCGAGCGATGACAGCGAGGACTGGACTAATAGCTTCGACTCATCATGCCCGGCGATTTTGAGCCGCTGCACCGTCCCCGACGCCGCGCCGGTGACTGCGACAGGCAGGTAGTGCTCCGTCCTGCCCTGCGTCGCGCTCTCGATCAGCACCTCGCGCTCGCAGCCGATCTCAGCATCCAGCCGCTGCCGCAACGCGACTTCGCCTGCGGCCCGTAGCCGCCGTGCACGCTCGCGGATGACGGCGCCATCGACCTGCGGCATGCGCGCCGCCGGCGTGCCCGGGCGCGGCGAGTAGGGAAAAACATGCAGGAAGGCCAGTCCGCATTCCTCGACGAGTTCGAGCGAGCGCACGAACATGTCCTCCGTCTCGGTCGGGAAGCCCGCGATCAGATCCGCCCCGAGCGCGATATCCGGCCGCAGCAGCCGCACATGGTCGCAGAACGCGACCGCATCGGCGCGCGAATGCCGCCGCTTCATCCGCTTCAGGATCAGGTCATCGCCGGCCTGCAGCGACAGATGCAGATGCGGCATCAGCCGGGCGTCGTCTGCGAGCGCGTCGAGCAGATCGGCATCGGCCTCGATCGAATCGATCGAGGAGATGCGCAGCCGCTGCAGTTCCGGCACGTGGCGCAGGATCTGCTTCACCAGCCGGCCGAGCTTCGGCGTCCCCGGCAGGTCGTGGCCGTAGCTCGTCAGATCGACGCCGGTCAGGACGATCTCGGCATGACCGCGCGCGGCCAGCGCACGCACCTGGTCGACGACCGCCCCCATYGGCACCGAGCGCGAATTGCCGCGACCGAACGGGATGATGCAGAAGGTGCAGCGATGATCGCAGCCGTTCTGCACCTGGACGAACACCCGCGGCAGGCCGCGCTGAAAACCCTCGACCAGATGCGGCGCCATCTCCGTCACGGCCATGATGTCGGAGACGGCGACCTTCTCGGATGTGTCGATGCCGAAGCGCGGCGGCGCCAGCGCCTGCGCCGTCGCGCGCCAGGCATCGAGYTGCAGCTTGTCCTCATTGCCCATGACGCGATCGACCTCGGGCATGTCAGCAAACATGCCGGCCTGCGTCTGCGCCGCGCAGCCGGTCACGACGATGCGCGCCGCTGGGCGCTCGCGTTTCAGCTTGCGGATCGTTTGCCGTGCCTGCGCCACGGCCTCATTGGTGACCGCGCAGCTGTTGATGACGATGGTGTCGGAGGCGCCCGCCGCCTCCGCGTGTCGCGCGATCAGCTCGGACTCGAACGCGTTCAGCCGGCAGCCGAAGGTGACGACATCGACGCTCATGCCACGCTGGCGAACAGCTGTGGCTCGAACCGGCCCTCGAACTCGAAGGTCGCGGTGCCCGTCATCAGCACGTGATCGTCGCGCTCGCGCCATTCGATTGTCAGCTCGCCACCGGGCAAGGTCATCTGGASGATGCGATTGGCCCGCTTCAGCCGGGCGGCCGCGACCGCCGTGGCGCAGGCCGCCGAGCCGCAGGCCTTCGTCAGCCCCGCGCCGCGCTCCCAGGTGCGCATCGTGATGTGATCGCGATCGACGATGTGGGCGAGCGTGATGTTGGCGCGCTCCGGGAAGATCGGGTGGTTCTCCAGCAGCGGTCCGAACCGCTCCAGGTCATAGGAGTTGACGTCGCCGTCCACCCAGAACACCGCGTGCGGATTGCCCATGTTGACGACCGAGGGCGAGTGCAGGATGGGCGCATCGATCGGCCCGATCTGCAGCTCGATATAGCGGGTGTCGCGGAACTCCTCGGCCAGGGGAATCTCCTGCCAGCCGAATTTCGGCACACCCATGTCGACGGTGTAGAGGTCGGGCGCGGGCCCCTGCCAGCAGTTCAAGAGTCCGGCACGGGTCTCGAAGGTCGCGCTGGCCTGGCCGGTCTTCTCGAACACCTGCCGGACAACGCAGCGCATGCCGTTGCCGCAGGCGCCGGACTCCGACCCGTCATTGTTGTAGATGCGGATGAACGCCTCGGTGCCGTCGAGCCGGGGCGGCTGCAGCACCATCAACTGGTCGTAGGGAACGCGGGCTGCAACCGCCCGCGCCTCGTCGGGCGTGACCACATGCTTCACGTCACGCAGATCAAGCACGACGATCTCGTTGCCGATCCCGTTCATTTTGACGAAGCTGTGGTTGGCCAGCGCGCTCATGAAATTATCCAAATTTTGTCCGCTTTATATGGCCTCAGCCGCGGCCTTGACCAGTCCGCAGACTGACATGACGCATCTGTCATGGGACGCCGCGCCGCCGGGCATGTTAGGACCGGTCGTTCGCCGGCACGAACCGGGCAAAGGCAGCACGGCACTGGAGAATAGTCGAATGAATTTCAGCACTTTCCGCCTCGTTCTGGCCGTGAGCTCGGTCGCCGTTGCGCTGGGCGGTCCGGTCGCCCGGGCGCAGGCGCCGGCAGCCCCCACGGCTCCGGCGGTATCGGCGACGCCCTCCCCTGCCCCGAGCACGCCCCCGGCGCCGGCCGCGGCGGCCCCCGCAGCCAGCCCGACGCCGGCTGCCAGCGCCAGCCCCTCACCGCCACCGTCTCCCGCTCCCGCTCCCGGCCAGGCGCCGGCCGCGGCGCCCACCCAGACGACCGACGCCTTCGGCGACGAGATCAAGCTCGAGGCCAAGAAGGTGGTCCTCGTGAAGGGCACCGCCAATTGGGACAATGCCTTCGACACGCTGATCGATTCCTTCAAGGCGCTGTCAACCATGTTGGACAAGCAAGGCGTGAAGCCCGCCGGCAACGGCATGATCGTCTACACGTCGACCGACGACAACGGCTTCACCTTCCTGGCCGAGATGCCGATCGAGCAGGAGCCGAAGACGCTCGGCAAGGGCATGAGCATCGGCCAGTCGCCGGAGGGCAAGGCCCTGAAGTTCGTGCATCGCGGCTCCTACGACAACATGGACAACACGTATGAGGCGATCACGAACCATCTCGACGAGCGCCGCCTCGAAGCCAAGGACACGTTCATCGAGGAGTATATGACCGACCCCTTGAAGACCGCCGAGGACAAGCTCGTCATCAACGTCTATGTGCCGCTGAAATGAGCGCCATGATGATCAGACCGATCCTGGCAGCCGCGATCGCGAGCTGCGTCGCGCTTCCTGCGGTCGCGCAGGACGGACCGCGGCTGGACATGCCGGCCRTCACCGTCAGCGGCGAGGCCAGCGTCTCGGCGCCCCCGGACCTGGCGCAGATCGATGCCGGGGTGGCGTCCGACGCCAAGACCGCGCGCGAGGCCGCCGAGGCCAACAATGCCGCGATGGCCAAGGTGCTCCAGGCGCTGAAGACSGCGGGATTGGCCGACAAGGATGTCCAGACCTCGCGGCTGTCGCTGCAGCCGCAATATGCCCCGAACCGACCGGGCCARRCGCAGGTCACCRGCTATCGGGCCTCGAACCGCGTCACCATCAAGCTACGGGARGTGGSCAAAGTGGCCAGCGTGATCGACACGGTGGTCGGCGCCGGCGCCAACGATGTCGGCAACRTCTATTTCACCGTTGCCGAGCCGTCGAAGCTGCTCGATGACGCGCGCGAGAAGGCTGTTGCCGACGCGCGGCGAAAGGCCGAGATCTACGCCAAGGCGGCCGGCGTCACGCTCGGCAAGCCGCTCAGCATCTCCGAGGACGGCGCCYCCGCGCCGGTGTTCCGCGCCAAGAACTTCGGCGCACCGATGGCCGCGACGCCGACCCCGGTGGCGCAAGGCGAGGAGACGCTGTCGATCACGGTCAATGTCACCTGGGCGATCAAGGCCGGGCCGTAGGGCGCCGCCCCCTTCGGCGCGCGGCCCATTCACGCGCGGCCGCAAACCGACAGCGCGACAACACCTTTTGCGATTGCGAGGGCGAACTAAACCTCCACAACTTGTCCCGGCTTGAGCGTGCCAAAACGGTCGCGCGGGATGCCTGCCAAATCGAGCGCGGCGTGCAGCGCGTGAACCGGCGCGTCGATCGCCTCGTCGGTGAGCTGGAACGTGCCGTGATGATGCGCCAGCGCGGTCTCGGCGCCGCAATCCTGCAGCGCCTGCACGGCCTCCTCCGGGTTCATGTGCTGGTCGCGCATGAACCAGCGCGGCTCATAGGCGCCGATCGGCAGGATCGCGAGCCTGATGGGMGCATGCAGCTCGGCGACACGGCGGAAATGTTTGCCGGTGCCGTAGCCGGAATCGCAGACGATGTAGAACTTGCCACGCGGCGTCTCCAGCACGAAGCTCGCCCACAGCGCCTTGTTGCGGTCGAACACGCCGCGCGCCGTCCAGTGCCGCGTCGGCACCAGGGTGACCGCGACCTCGTCGTTCAGCGCGACGCGGTCATGCCAGTCATARGCCTCGGCGCGGATCTTCGCATCCGCTGCGGTCATGGTGAGGTCGTTACCGAGCGGCGTGACGACACGCGGGGCAAAGCGCGCGGTCAGCCGCGACAGTGTGCGGAGGTCGAGATGGTCGTAATGGCCATGCGAGACAAGCACGACGTCGATATGAGGCAAGGCCTCGAAGGCGATGCCGGGATCGTTGTGCCGGCGGGGGCCGGCGAACGAGAACGGCGACACCCGCTCCGACCATACGGGGTCGATGAGGATGTTGAGCCCTCCGGTCTGGACCAGCCAGCTGGCATGGCCGATGAAGGACAGCCGCGCCGCCTGGCCATGAACCTTGTGCGGCGGCGTATCGGCATGAGGGCTCGGCGCCCATTTCGGCCAGCGGGCGCGCTTGCCGTTGCGGTCGAAYTGCCAGCGCAGCACTTCAGAGAGGGATTTGGGCGGGGCGCCGTCGGGATCGTAGAAGCGTTTACCGTCGAAATGGTCGGTRACGGGGCCGGAATAGGTCCTGGAACGGCGGAGCAAGGCGTCCTCGCGGAAAAGCTGAACTGGCGCAAGAGGTAGGGAGCCCCGCAAGGTCCGGCAACGGGACACCAGGACGCAAGTTTCCTTGACTTTTCGGTCTCCCAAGGGTTTAACCCGGCCGAATTTCGGAAAGTTTCGTCTTTTCGAGCCACCGCCCGGCCCTGGAGGCCGGAGGTCAACGCCCGACAGCGCTATGCGCCCTCGGGCGCAAATGTGTTTGGACGACCCTCATCCTGAGGAGCCGCGAATGCGGCGTCTCGAAGGATGGGGCCGACGATGTGGCCGCCCTTCGAGACGCAGGCTTTGCCTGCTCCTCAGGGCGAGGCAGCAACAGGGATAACGGCATTGTTCGACAATCTGTCGGAAAGGCTTGGCGGCATTCTCGATCGGCTGACGGGGCGTGGTTCGCTCTCGGAAGCCGATGTCGACGCCGCGATGCGCGARGTCCGCCGGGCSCTGCTCGAGGCSGACGTCGCGCTGGARGTTGTCCGCAGCTTCACCGAGCGCGTGCGCGAGCAGGCGATCGGCGCCACCGTCGTCAAGTCGGTSACCCCYGGCCAGATGGTCGTCAAGATCGTCCATGACGAGCTGGTCAAGACGCTCGGCGACGACGGCCAGACCATCGACCTCAACGCCGTGCCGCCGGTGCCGATCATGATGGTCGGCCTGCAGGGCTCCGGCAAGACSACCACCACCGCMAAGCTCGCGCGCCGCATGGTCCAGCGCGACAAGCGCAAGGTGCTGATGGCCTCGCTCGACGTCTACCGTCCGGCCGCCATGGAGCAGCTCGCGGTGCTCGGCCGCGACCTGGACATCCCGACSYTGCCGATCGTSGCCGGCCAGATGCCGCCGCAGATCGCRCGCCGCGCCATCGAGGCYGCCARGCTCGGCGGCTACGACGTSGTGCTGCTCGACACCGCCGGCCGCACCACGCTGGACGAGGACATGATGAAGGAGGCCGCCGAGATCAAGGCGGTCGCCAACCCGCACGAGGTGCTGCTGGTCGCGGACTCTCTGACCGGCCAGGACGCCGTCAATCTCGCCCGCGCGTTCGACCAGCGCGTCGGCCTCACCGGTATCGCGCTGACCCGGATCGACGGCGACGGCCGCGGCGGCGCCGCGCTGTCGATGCGTGCCGTCACCGGCAAGCCGATCAAGCTGCTCGGCACCGGCGAAAAGACCGATGCGCTGGAGGATTTCTATCCTTCGCGTATCGCCGGCCGCATCCTCGGCATGGGCGACATCGTCTCGCTGGTCGAGAAGGCCGCGGCGAACATCGACGCCGAAAAGGCCGCCCGCGCCGCCGAGAAGATGCGCAAGGGTCAGTTCGACCTCAACGACATGCGCGAGCAGCTCCTGCAGATGGCGCAGATGGGCGGCATCAGCGGGCTGATGGGCATGATGCCCGGCATCTCCAAGATGAAGAACCAGATCGCGGCCGCCGGGATCGACGACAAGATCCTCAAGCGCCAGGTCGCGATCATCGATTCGATGACCCGAGAGGAGCGCAAGCATCCCGACCTGCTCAAGGCCAGCCGCAAGAAGCGCATCGCCGCCGGCTCSGGCCAGAGCGTCGAGCACGTCAACAAGCTGCTCAAGATGCACCGGAAYATGGCCGACGTGATGAAGGCCATGGGCTCCGGCAAGCGCGGCCCGCTGGCCGGCATCGCCCAGGCGATGGGGTTTGGCGGCGGTGGCGGCATGCCCTCGCCCGAGCAGCTCAAGGCGCTCGCGGAAAAGATGCCGGGTGGCATGCCCGGCGGTCTGCCGAACCTGCCGAAGGATCTTCCCGCCGGCCTGCGCGGCGGTTTGCCCAATCTGCCGGGCCTCACCGGCCTCAGCGGCAAGCCGACGCTGCCGGGCCTTGGCCTGCCTCCGGGGAAAAAGAAATGACGTCACTCTCGTCATTGCGAGGAGCGAAGCGACGAAGCAATCCAGAGTCGCGCATGCCGCTCTGGATTGCTTCGCTTCGCTCGCAATGACGACTTCCATCCAACTTCACATCGATACATCGACCTAAAGGAGAACCTACATGTCCGTCGTCATCCGTCTCGCCCGTGCCGGCACCAAGAAGCGCCCGGTCTATCATGTCGTCGTCGCCGACTCGCGCTTCCCGCGTGACGGCCGCTTCATCGAGCGTCTCGGCTATTTCAATCCGCTGATGCCGAAGGACAACGAGGCGCGCCTCAAGCTCGACATGGAGAAGGTGAAGGGCTGGCTCGCCAAGGGCGCGCAGCCGTCCGACCGCGTCGCCCGCTTCCTCGATGCCGCCGGCGTCAAGAAGCGCGAAGCCCGTCAGAACCCGATCAAGGCCGTGCCACGCAAGGAGCGCAAGGCGCAGGCCGAAGCCGCCGCCAAGGGCTAAGGTCCCTTGACGCTGATGGCCTCATGCTTCGAGACGCACRGCTTACGCCGTGTTCCTCAGCATGAGGACGTGGCTCCTCGTCGTGAGGCGCGCGCCGTTGCACGCGTCTCGAAGGACGAGGCCTTCTGATGTCCAAGCTCATCTGCGTTGCCAAAATCGGCGCCGCGCACGGCGTGCGCGGCGAGGTTCGCCTGTGGACCTTCACCGAGGATCCGCTGGCCGTGCTGCATTACGGCCCGCTCACGACCAAGGACGGCAGCCGATCTTTCGAGGTCGCCAAGGCGCGCGAGGCCAAGGATCATCTCGTCGCAACGATCAAAGGCGTCACCGACCGCAATGCGGCCGAGCGGCTCAACGGGCTTGAGCTCTATGTGCCGCGCGACCGCCTGCCGGAGACCGATGACGACGAATACTACCATGCCGACCTGATCGGCCTGGCTGCAGAGACGACGGCGGGCGCACCGCTCGGCCGTGTGCTCGCGATCCATAATTTCGGCGCCGGCGACATCATCGAGATCGCCCCGCCCTCCGGCAGCACGCTGATGCTGCCGTTCACAAATGCTGTGGTGCCGACGGTGGATCTCGCCGGCGGGCGGGTGATCATCGAACTGCCCGCGGAGATCGAGGGCGAGGATCAAGACTCGTCTGACAATGCAGGTTCACCAGAGGGCGATGCTGCCGCCTCAAACTCAGCTCGTCATCCCCGCGAAAGCGGGGATCCATAGCCACCGCGGCTGATTTGCTTGTGCGGGACGGGCCACGTGCCTCCTCCTAACATCACGCGTTATGGGTCCCGGATCGGCGCCGGTGGGGGAGCCGCAGCCGTGGGAGATGACAGCGCCGCATTGATCGGGGGCTCGATCTCACCGCTCCGGTGCCGTAACAGAGCATCATGACCGCTTCACCCGCCGCACCCTGGCGCGCCACCGTGCTGACCTTGTTTCCCGAGATGTTTCCCGGGCCGCTCGGCGTCAGCCTGGCCGGCCGCGCGTTGATGGGCGGCATCTGGTCGCTGGAGGCGCGCGACATCCGGGCGTCGGCCACCGACAAGCATCGGAGCGTCGATGACACGCCGGCCGGCGGTGGGCCCGGGATGGTGCTGCGCGCCGACGTGCTGGCGGCAGCGATCGACGCGGCGGACGTCGCGCCGGAGCGGCCGCGGCTGCTGATGAGCCCGCGCGGTCGGCCATTGACCCAGGCCGCGGTCCGCGACCTCGCGGCCGGCCCAGGGCCGTTGATCGTGTGCGGCCGGTTCGAAGGCATCGACCAGCGCGTCATCGATGCCCGGGAGCTCATCGAGGTCTCGATCGGCGACTATGTGCTGTCGGGCGGCGAGATCGCGGCGCTGGTGCTGATCGATGCCTGCGTACGGCTGCTGCCGGGCGTGATGGGCAAACTCGAATCGGGCACCGATGAGAGCTTCTCGGACGGCCTACTCGAATACCCGCAATACACCCGCCCGCAGCTGTTCGAGGGCCGGACCATTCCGGATGTACTCACCTCGGGCGATCACGCCAAGGTCGCCGCCTGGCGGCGGTCGCAGTCCGAGGCGCTGACGCAAGCACGCCGGCCGGATCTCTGGGCCGAATGGCAGACCCGAGAACAAAGCAGGACCGGCCAAAAAGCGCCAAAAAGCACGACAGACGGGTGACAAGCCTCGCGCTTTGGCTTATAGGAGCGCCCAATTCCGCAAGTGACGGCAGGAACAAGCGCAGCCCGCGTGACCCGGCTGGGCGCGCCGCCGATGGAGATTTACCCGTGAACCTGATTCAGCAGCTCGAAAAAGAGCAGTTCGATAAGCTGTCCGCCAACAAGACCATTCCGGAGTTCGGACCCGGCGACACCGTGATCGTCAACGTGAAGGTGGTCGAAGGCGACCGCACCCGCGTGCAGGCCTATGAGGGCGTCTGCATCGGCCGCTCCGGCGGCGGCATCAACGAGAGCTTCACGGTGCGCAAGATCTCCTATGGCGAGGGCGTGGAGCGCGTGTTCCCGATCCTCTCCCCGATGATCGACTCGATCAAGGTCGTGCGCCGCGGCAAGGTGCGTCGCGCCAAGCTGTATTACCTGCGCCAGCTGCGCGGCAAGTCGGCCCGCATCGTCGAGAAGCAGGACCGCCAGCAGGCCGCCGTCAACGAGTGATCGTTGCCACCTTTGGATTGACGAAGAGCGCGGGCCGGTCCCGCGCTTTTTTGTTTCGCCACGTCGTCATCGCGAGCGAAGCGAAGCAATCCAGGGCCGAGCGAGGACTCTGGATTGCTTCGCTTCGCTCGCCATGACAGCGGCCACAAACGCATCTCGCACTCCGCGCCGTGCGTGCTATATATCGCCCTGAAATGGTTCTAGATCGCACCAGCATGGCCTGCCGCCGCGTCGTCATCGACGATCGCCGCCGGCTGCCTGGGCGGTTCTTCGGACGCTTCGCCACCTCGGCGACATCGGAGCTTAGGCGCGCGCTGTAAGTCGCAGCGCCTCAGTCCCGATCGTTTACGCGTGCCCGTCACGCGTCCTGATTCAAACCTTCATTCCCGGGAGCATTCGCTCATGTCGAAACCGACCACGCTGTACGACAAGATCTGGAACGACCATCTGGTGCACGAAGCCGAGGACGGCACCTGCCTGCTCTACATCGACCGTCACCTGGTGCACGAGGTGACCTCGCCGCAGGCGTTCGAGGGCCTGCGCATGACCGGACGCAAGGTGCATGCGCCGGAGAAGACGCTCGCCGTCGTCGACCACAACGTGCCGACCACCGATCGCTCCAAGCCCAATCCGGATCCGGAGAGCATCGAGCAGATCAAGACGCTGGCCGAGAACGCCCGCGAATTCGGCATCGAATATTACAACGAGTTCGACCGCCGCCAGGGCATCGTCCACGTCATCGGCCCCGAGCAGGGTTTTACGCTGCCCGGTACCACGATCGTGTGCGGTGACAGTCACACCTCGACGCATGGCGCGTTCGGCGCGCTGGCGCACGGCATCGGCACTTCCGAGGTCGAGCACGTGCTGGCGACGCAGACGCTGATCCAGAAGAAGGCCAAGAACATGCGCGTCACCGTCGACGGCAAGCTGCCGGACGGCGTGACAGGCAAGGACATCATCCTCGCCATCATCGGCGAGATCGGCACCGCGGGCGGCACCGGCTACGTGCTCGAATACGCCGGCGMGGCGATCCGTGCGCTGTCGATGGAGGGCCGCATGACCGTCTGCAACATGTCGATCGAGGGCGGCGCCCGCGCCGGCCTGGTTGCGCCGGACGAGAAGGCCTACGACTTCCTGCGCGGCCGTCCCAAGGCGCCAAAGGGCGCGGCCTGGGATGCGGCGATGCGCTACTGGGAGACGCTGCGGACCGATGAGGGCGCGCATTTCGACCGCATCGTCCGGCTCGACGCCGCCAACCTGCCGCCGATCGTCTCCTGGGGCACCAGCCCCGAGGACGTGATCTCGGTGACCGGCGTGGTGCCGGATCCGGACAAGATCGCCGATGAGGCCAAGCGCATCTCCAAGCACCGCGCGTTGAAATATATGGGCCTGACCGCCGGCACGAAAATCACCGACATCAAGCTCGACCGCGTCTTCATCGGCTCCTGCACCAATGGCCGCATCGAGGATCTGCGCGCCGCCGCCAAGATCGCCGAGGGCAAGACCGTCAGTGCTCACGTCAACGCGATGGTCGTGCCGGGCTCGGGCATCGTCAAGGAGCAGGCCGAGGCTGAGGGTCTCGACAAGATCTTCATCAAGGCCGGCTTCGAATGGCGCGAGCCGGGCTGCTCGATGTGCCTCGGCATGAACCCCGACCAGCTCAAGCCGGGCCAGCGCGCCGCCTCGACCTCGAACCGCAATTTCGAGGGTCGCCAGGGCTTCAAGGGCCGTACCCATTTGGTRTCGCCTGCGATGGCCGCAGCGGCCGCGATCGCCGGCCACTTCGTCGACGTGCGCGACTGGCGCTGAAGCCCTGATACGCCGGCGCAGCAGAGCTGCTCGGCGACCGATCTGCGAMCACGCGCGATGGCCCCGAGCCATCGCGCTTTCATTTTGACTCGATGTCGACCYCGCCCGGCAAGGGCTCCTTAAGCTTCCGCATGCATGATGCTACCGCCGGACGCGCGGCGTCTGCAGAGGAACGTGCCGAGGAGCCTGCCATGGCCGACAAGCCGGAATTCGTTGACCTCATCCGCGACGCAACGCGGCAGCGCCGGCGGACGCCGCCAGCCAAGATCATTGCCAAGCCGGAGGCACCGAAGGACGAGCGTCGGCTGTCCAACTGGCCGCCAGGACGCTTTGCCAAATGGCGACTGGAGACGCTGGTGCCGTGGAAGCTGACGGTGAAGAACTGGCAGTTCAAGGACTGGCTCTGACCACCGCACCGGATCGGGCGCGCTCAAACGACAGAAGGACGCCGTTGGGCGTCCTTCCATGTCGTGCTCGRGCTCTCGGCCTCGTCAGTAATAGCGCCAGTGGTGGCGGTGATGACGATGGTGCCAGCGGTGATGGTGCCGCCAATGATGTCCCCGCCAATGCCGGTAGTGGCAGATGCGGCGCGGTCCGTAATGGGTCCAGACAACGCGGCAGCGACGGTAGGGATAATAATAGCCGGTCGTGTAGGTCGGATAATAGTAACTGCGATAGCCGTAGAAGTGCCGCCGATGGTGGTGGAAGTACGGCCGGTAGGCATAGTGCGGATGATGATGATAGCCTCCGCCATGGAAGATCGGCCGTGGACCGCCGCCGCCATGAAACACCGGGCCACCGCCATGGAACACAGGACGCGGTCCGCCGCCTCCGAAGGCGTGGCCCCCATGGAAAGCAGGGCCTCCACCACCTCTGAACATGGCCCCGCCGCCGTGGAAGGCGGGACCAGCGTGGAAGCCACCGCCGCCACCGTGGAACCCGCCACCGCCATGGAAGCCGCCACCACCGTGAAATCCGCCGCCGCCGTGAAAGCCGCCGCCTCCACCATGACCGCCAGGGCCACGCACCTGGATGGTCAGTGCGTCGGACGGCGCTTGCGCCCTCGACCCGACACCGGGACTGACCGGCGACATCGCAAGCGCAGGCCGACTGGATGCGCCCGCCAGTAGGAACAAAGCTGCCGCCGCAAGACTGAGGCGACGAGCAAGACCAGCACGCTGGTCTTTCATCCTCATCATGGTCCCTTCTCCCTGAATGCTGTGCAACGATGGACCCATGCAGCGCCCTTGCTGGTCGTCCGATCGGTGGATTGGCGCACCCCCAACATGAACGTAGTGATAGGGACGTGAATGCGGCATGAATGATACACGTAACGCGCGCATCTGCGGCGTGGCGTCGCGGCAGGGAGACTCTGCATCGGCGTCTCCATCGTCGYGCAACTCAAGATCATCGATCGCGCCGCCTATGATCGTTACCTCGCCGGCTTCTTCGACGTCTTTCGCAACTACAACGTCCGGCTGCCCGCCGCCGACGAGGCACCAATCTCGGTCGAAGGACGCTGGGACGGTGACAAGATYGTGCTGATATCGTTTCCCGACGAATACGATTTTCGCGCCTGGGCAGAGTCGGCTGCGGACCAGGAGCTTGCGCCGGATCGCAAAGCCGGYGCTGAGGCYATCGTGCTGCTCGTGCGTGGAYTTGGCGAGCGACCCGACCGCACTGCAACGTTGATACGCCGACGATCTTGATCGCTGGCGTTCTTAGTGAAGGAACGGCGTGAACAGCACCACGGGCCCTGGTGGATAGGCCGGCCTATAATGCACCGGACGACCGTAATAATGCGGTGCTTCGACCCAACAATCGGCCGGTTTGCAGGGACGAGGCCGCAGGCGGAGATCGAGTGCAGTGACCATCGCTTGGCGGCTTGCCTGTCGCTTCTCCGGTGATGAGACAACGGGAGATGTTGCGGCAGAGCTTGCAAGCAACATCGCCACGGTCACGATGCCGATCCCAAGCCAAGTCTTATTGTGCCAAGTCGTATTATGCCGAATCGTGTCGAGCGGTGCATTCATGGCAGACCCCATCGCCAGCCCGCCATGAAACTACAGGCCCGCGAAGCGGGCCTGTTTGATTTCGATCATGACCCACAGAGCAGGGTCGCGAGGCTCACCAGTGCCGGTGATGCCGATGCCAGTGGCGGTGCGGATGCCAATGGCGATGCGGGTGCCAGTGACGCCGCGGGTGCCAATAGTGCCGGCGGGGATGCCAATGGCGGCGTCCGTGCCAATGCACCTGAGAGGTCTCCTGGACCGTGCCCTGCTGCACCGCCGTCGCGGCGCCCGGATTGATGAGCGACAGCGCTTGCGCGCGTTCGGCCGGTGCCGCCAGCGCCAGGACAGCACCGATCGCCGCGATGCCCAACAGCTTCGTCACAGTCATGAACTTCTCCTTGGATCGGCTGAGATCACGTCAGGCACCGAACGCTCGTTCATCAACTGAATGATGGCGACCGTCACGGCACGACGCAGATCAATCTCGAACGAGCGACGTGAATAGGACCTGAAGACCTGCGCACGGAGCAGAATGCCGAATCGCCGCGCGCGGTTCCGGCGCAGCGCGCGACATATCGCGCACTGTGTCGAGAAGGTCACGCCAGATGAAAGATCACGACAGCCCGATGGGGACTATGCCGCTGCTCCGTGCCGCACGCGCGTCGATCAGCCTCGCCGCCATGTGCAGCTCATATGGGGGACGATGACGGTCCCGCTCGGCCGATTCTCTTGGACATAGGTCGCGTCGCACACCCTGACCGCATTCGGCCCCGGATTATAGCGCGGCACCACGTCCGGCTCCCAATGCCCCTCATAGCGGGGATAGATCGGAACCCGCCGCGGACGGCGCTGCGCCGAAACATCCGTGCTCGCGCCGCTCGGGATGGAGCGCAACTGCGCACCGGTCGGCTGCTCCGCCCGGGCCGGGATCGAGATCAGGAACGCCGCTGCGAGCGCTGTTCCAGCGAGCATCATCGACATCCGGCTCATGCATCCCCCTACCCAAATCGTGCGGCACGACGGTCGCCGTTTTCACCCCTCGCGTCAACGGCCACCGCGCCTGAGGACATAAACCAGGATGCATCATGATCAAAGCCGGGCTAGAAGGCGGCGATGTGGACAGATTTGAAAGCTCCCTCGCTCGCCGACATGGAAGTCATGGCGCATGAGATGTTCGAGCGCCTGCCCGAGCATTTCCGCACCATGTGCGAAGGCGTCATCATCCGGGTCGACGACTTCCCGACCGAGGAGGTGCTCGACCAGTTGGACGCCGAGAGCGAGTTCGACCTGCTCGGCCTGTTCCAGGGCACCGGGGTGCCGTTCCGCAGCAATGACGACCTGCCACGCCTGCCCAACATGATCTGGCTCTATCGGCGCCCGATCCTCGATTACTGGGCCGAGCACGACGAAAGCCTCGGCCACATCGTCCGCCATGTCCTGATCCACGAGATCGGCCACCATTTCGGAATGTCCGACGACGACATGGCCGCGATCGAGGCCTCCGTCGACTGACGATCGCGGCCGACTCTCCGGGGATTTTGACTTTATCCGCCTCGGCAATCGGGCTAAACAGCAGCCTGAACGATATTCTCGAAGGTGCCCCCGATGGACAAGTTCACCACGCTGGAAGGCGTCGCTGCGCCGCTGAAGATCATCAATGTCGACACCGACATGATCATCCCCAAGCAGTATCTGAAGACGATCAAGCGCACCGGGCTGGGCACCGCGCTGTTCTCGGAGATGCGCTACAAGGAGGACGGCTCGGAGAACCCCGACTTCGTCCTCAACCAGCCGGCCTATCGCAACGCCAAGATCCTCGTCGCCGGCGACAATTTCGGCTGCGGCTCGAGCCGCGAGCACGCCCCCTGGGCGCTCCTGGACTTCGGCATCCGCTGCGTGATCTCGACCTCGTTCGGCGACATTTTCTACAATAACTGCTTCAAGAACGGAATCTTGCCGATCCGCGTCTCGCAGGCCGATCTCGACAAGCTGTTCGACGACGCCGAGCGCGGCGCCAATGCGACCCTGACGGTCGACCTTGCGAGCCAGGAAATCCGCGGCCCCGACGGCGGCACGGTGAAATTCGACATTGACCCGTTCCGCAAGCACTGCCTGCTCAACGGGCTCGACGATATCGGGCTGACGCTGGAGAAGAAGGCCTCGATCGACAGCTACGAGGCCAAGCTGGCSGAGCGCGCCTGGGCCTGATCACGGRGCTCAGCACCAGAGTTCACAGGCCCCGGACCTTGTCCGGGGCTTTGTTTCGAGCGCGGTTCACGAGAGCGGTCCTCATTTGACGCGTGTATTGCCCGAGGTCGTCACCTTCTGGCGCGGACCGCTCGACCGGCTGCGCCAGACCTGCCTGCGCTCGCAGCTCGCCGCCGGTCACAAGGTCACGGTCTACAGCTTCGACCCGCTGCCCGGGYTGCCCGATGGCGTCGGTAACGCCGAGGCCGAGGCGATCCTGCCTTATGCGTTCTCCGAACGTCTCAGGCCGCCGCAGCCCGACGGCAGCTGGCGCGACTGGACCACCTTGCAGTTCAGCGACTTCTTCCGCATGCGGCTGATGGCGCAAGGCGCCGGACTCTGGCTCGACGCCGACGTGCTGCTGCTGCGCCCGCTCGAGATCGATCCGGCCAAGCCTTATTTCGCCTGGGAACGGCCGCGGCAGCTCGGCAACTCGGTGCTCTATCTGCCGCCGAACGATCCGATCGTCGCCGAATTCGACGCGCTGATGGCGCAGGAGGAGCTGACGCCGAACTGGCTGTCGCTGCGTCACCGGCTGACCTTTGCGCTCCGGCGGCTGCGCGGCGTCTCGAACCGCCTGTCGGACATCCGCGTCGCCATTTTCGGCCCGGCGGCGCTGACCGCGCTGGCCCGCCGCCACGGCTCGCTCCGCCATGCGCTGCCGAAGCGCAGCTTCTATGCGGTGCATGCCGAGCCCARGGCGTTCTTCGATCCGTCCGACTTCGCCGGGCTGATCGGCGACCCGGCCATCATCGGGCTGCACATCTCGCCCAAGGGCCGCGGCGGCGAAGCCCCGCTGCCCGGCAGCCTGTAYGGCTGGGCGGCCGACCGCTTCGGCGCCTGAGCCCTCCGCCTGCYCCCTGCGCGGTCCGCACGGCCGCCCCSCTGCTTGATCTAACGCAACGTCGGYTCGCCGGCCCGGTGATTGATTGCAGCCATCATCGGAGACGAGCCATGACCGCCCAAGCGAAGCCCTATCCACGCGTCCAATTCCTGATCGAYACGTTCGCGCAATGGCTCCGGCATCGGCGCGAGCTCAGCGAGCTGAGGCAGCTCGATCGCGACGATTTCGAGCGCATCGCGATGGACCTGCAGGTCACGCCGGCGGATCTCGACGAATTGGTCCGGCACGGCGAGCACGCCGCCGACGAGCTGCCGCAGATGCTCAAGGCGCTCGGCATCGACGAGGCCGCGCTCGGCCGCGCCGAGCCGCTGGTGTTGCGCGACATGGAGCGGGTTTGCGCCATGTGCAAGGACAAGCCGCGCTGCCATCGCGATCTGGCGGCGGGCACATCCGCCGCGCATTACGAGGACTATTGTCTCAACGCACCGACCATCGACCGCCTGGGCGCCGCCGCCGCGAAGCACTGACGGCGTCTCACCTCACGTCCCCGAGAGCGGAGCAACGCGATGAGCCTGCCAAAGCTGCACCGCAACACCTGGCTCCATGTCGGCGCCGCGATCCTGCTCGCGCTCGGCGCGATGCTGCTGATCCGGCTGCACAATGCCGGCGGCGCCACGCCGGCCACCGAAAGCGTKCAGGCCGGCCGCAAGCTGGCGGAAGCGTGGTGCAGCTCCTGCCACGCCATCGACGCCGGGGGATCCCGGGCCCAGACCACGACGGCGCCTGATTTCGTCGCCGTCGCCAACATGCCGTCGACCACGGAGCTGGCGCTGAAAGTGTTCCTGCAGAGCAGTCACCCGACGATGCCCAACGTCGTCCTGACAGCCGAGCAGCGCGGCGACCTCGTCAACTACATCCTCAGCCTGAAGCACATCTGAGAACTACTTCCCCGCCGCGGCGATSGCATCCGCGATCGCGATCGTCCGTCGCGCCATGTCGGCATGCAGCCGCTCGACCATGCGGCCATCGATCTGAATCGCTCCGCGCGACGCGTTTTCCGGCAATTCGAAGGCGGCGATGATCCTGCGCGCGGCCGCGACCTCCTCGGCCGGCGGCGTGAAGATRGCGTTGCAGGCATCGATCTGGCCGGGATGAATCAGCGTCTTACCGTCGAAGCCGAGGTCGCGGGCCTGGATGCATTCCTGCGCGAAGCCGTCGGTATTGGCGAAATCGCTGTAGGGCCCGTCCAGAATCTCCAGCCCATGGGCGCGCGTCGCCAGGATGCAGTGGCTGATCATCGGCAGCATCGTCGCGCGACCCGGCAGCATGCGGATGCGGGTCTCGCGCGAGATGTCGTTCGGGCCGAACACGAAGCCCGCCAGCCGCGAGCCCGCCTCGTGCACCGTCGCCGCGAGGCGATCGGCATCGAGCACGGCCCGCGCGGTCTCGATCATCGCCCACACCTTCAACGCCGGATCGGCGCCGACCTCGGCSAGGCGGTCGCTCACCAGGCGCAGATCCTCCACCGTCGAGACCTTGGGAACCAGGATGCCGTCGGTCGCGGCCTGGCCGGCCATCGCGACGTCGTCAGCCCACCACGCCGTGTCCAGGCTGTTGATGCGGATCAGCAGTTCCCGCTTGCCGTAACCGTCGGCGGCAACCGCCTTGGCGATCTGCTCGCGCGCGGCGGCCTTGGCATCGGGCGCCACGGAATCCTCGAGATCCAGGATCAGCCCGTCGGCCGGCAGGTTCCGGCCCTTCTCCAGCGCGCGTGCATTGGAGCCGGGCATGAAGAGAAGACTGCGGCGCGGGCGGATCATTCGGCGTTTCCCTTGGTTTATCGAAGCGGCCCGCGATACCATTTCGGCGGCCGCCCCGAAAGGCTTGTTCCCGTCAGCCGCATGTGTTTAGGCATGGTCCATGGTCTCGTTTCCGCAACGCCTGCTCGACGGCTATCGCGCCTTCACCACCCAACGCCTGCCCACCGAACAGAGCCGCTATCTGGAGCTGTCCGAGCGCGGCCAGTCGCCCGACGTGATGGTGATCGGCTGCTGCGATTCCCGCGTCTCGCCGGAGGTGATCTTCGACGTCGGTCCGGGCGAATTGTTCGTGCTCCGGAACATCGCCAATCTGGTGCCGATCTATCAGCCTGATGCCAATGCCCATGGCGTGTCGGCGGCGCTGGAATATGCCGTCACCGTGCTCAAGGTGAAGCACATCGTCATCCTCGGCCATGCCCAATGCGGCGGCATCCGCGCCTTCGTCGACAAGGCGGCGCCGCTGTCGCCTGGCGATTTCATYGGCCGCTGGATGTCGATGTTCATCAAGCCGGGCGAGGTGGTCGAGCAGCGCAACCACGAGTCCTTCCAGGATTTCGTGACAAGGATCGAGAAGGCCGCGGTGTTCCGCAGCCTCGAGAACCTGATGACCTTTCCGTTCGTGCGCAGCCGCGTCGAGGCCGGTGATCTCCAGCTGCACGGCGCCTATTTCGGGGTCGCCGAGGGATCTCTGTTCGTGCTCGACACSGCCACCAAGGAATTCAAGAGCGCGCGAAGTGGCGAATAGCGAATTGGGCGTGGCGAGTARTTCGTCTGCCCTCTTCGCCATTCGCTACTCCCTATTCGCCCYKCRTCAGTGCCCGCCGCTCCAGCGGTCCGACAGCGCCAGCATCACGGTCGAGACGACGAAGGTCATGTGCACGCCGACCAGCCAGGCGAGCTTGACCGAGTCGTAGCCCGCGTCGAGATTCATGAACGCCTTGAGCAGCTGGATCGCCGAGATCGCGACGATCGAGGCGAGCAGCTTCTGCTTCAGGCCGGCGAAGTCGACCTTGGTCATCCATTCCGGCCAGTCCGGATGGCCGCCGGGATCGATGCGCGAGACGAAGTTCTCATAGCCTGAGAACACCACGATCAGCACCAGATTGCCGGTCAGGCAGACATCGATCAGGCTGAGCACGCCGAGGATGATGTCGCTCTCCTTGGCGGTGGGAAGATGCACGACATTCTCCCACAGCAGCAGCACGAATTTGAACAGGAGCACGGCGAGGCTGACGATCAGCCCGACATAGAAGGGCGCCATCAACCAGCGGCTCTTGAACAGGAAGCCCTCGAGCCCGCGCTCCAGCTTCGACGGCGCATGCTGGCCGGACACGGGCGCCTGCACCCGCGTCGGCTCGGTCGTTGTYTTTTCAGCCACGTTCGATCCCACCCCGAAGCCGCTGCGTGCTGAAATCCTCGCTCAGGCGGCCTTCTTCTTGGCCGTGATCAACTTGCGATTGATGAGGACTTCCGCGATCTGGATGGCGTTGAGGGCCGCGCCCTTGCGCAGATTGTCCGACACGCACCAGAAGGCGAGGCCGTTCTCGACCGTCGCGTCCTCGCGGATGCGGCTGATATAGGTCGCGTCCTCGCCAGCGGCCTCATAGGGCGTCGCGTAGCCGCCGGGCTCCTGCTTGTCGATGACCAGGCAGCCCGGCGCACGGCGGAGAATCTCGCGCGCTTCATCCGCGGTGATCGGCTGCTCGAACTCGACGTTGACTGCCTCGGAGTGGCCGACGAACACCGGCACGCGCACGCAGGTCGCGGTCAGCTTGATCTTCGGATCCAGGATCTTCTTGGTCTCCGCCATCATCTTCCACTCTTCCTTGGTGAAGCCGTCTTCCATGAAGACGTCGATGTGCGGGATGACGTTGAAGGCGATGCGCTTGGGGAATTTCTTGTTGACCAGCTCGTCATTGGTGTAGACGGCCTTGGTCTGCGAGAACAGCTCGTCCATCGCGTCCTTGCCGGCGCCCGAGACCGATTGATAGGTAGACACCACGACGCGCTTGATGTGGGCCTTGTCATGCAGCGGCTTCAGCGCGACGACGAGCTGCGCGGTCGAGCAGTTCGGATTGGCGATGATATGCTTCTTGGTGAAGCCCGCGGCGGCATCGGCATTGACCTCGGGCACGATCAGCGGCACGTCGGGATCCATGCGCCAGGCCGACGAATTGTCGATCACGACCGCACCGGCGGCGCCGATCTTCGGCGACCACTCCTTCGAGACCGTGCCACCGGCGGACATCAGGCAGATGTCGACATCGGCAAAATCGTAGTGCTCGAGCGCTTTGACCTTCAGCGTGCGGTCGCCATAGGACACTTCGACGCCGACGCTGCGGCGTGAGGCGAGCGCCACGACCTCGTCCGCGGGGAATTTGCGCTCATCCAGAATATTGAGCATTTCCCGTCCGACATTGCCGGTCGCGCCGACCACTGCGACTTTGTAACCCATCATTCACTCTCCGAAGAAAAATGGCCGACCGCGCATATCGGCGGAAACGGAAGCGGCAGCGCTTCTATGCGAGAAACGTCCCTGACACAACGTTACCACGATGTCTCGCCTTTGATGCATTCCGATTCGGCCAGAACAGCCACCGCCTCCCGATCCGCATCCGTCCTGCAGGGGCTTGAAAGCTTCGCGGACGAGGTCTGCGGCACGGTGGCGCGCCTGTTCGCTTATGTGGGGGCTCTGGCGCTGCTCGCCATGCTCGGCGTGGCCGGCTGGCAGCATCTCGACGGCGACGACGCGCCCACCGGCCGGGCCGGCTGGACGCTGGCCGACGGGGCGGTGCCGGCATTCTCCCTCCGTCTGACCGACCAGCCCGACAAGACCGCCACCTATACGGTGCTCACCCATCCCGAGGGCGGCCGCAAGGACGTGCTGCGCTGGGGCGAGCCCGCTGACCGCCCCGCGGCGGAACTCGAGGTCTATCGATTCGGCCCGGAGCGCGATGCGCGGCGTGACCCCCGCGCCGATCTCGCAATCCGGATGGGCCAAGGCGGCGCCGCCGACCTGGAGACCGCCGGGGTGATCGACAGCCGGTTCGGGCCGGTCAGCCTGATGCGGCCGGCCGGCGCGTCCGAAGGCCCCCGCGCCTGCCTCGGTTTTCTGAAGACCATCGCCGAGCCGGCCTTGCGGATCTCCGGCTGGTCCTGCCAGGGCGTCACCATGCCGACGCGGCGCGCGATGGTCGGCTGCATGCTCAACCGGCTGACCTTGCTCGCACCTGAACAGGACCGCGCGCTGGGCCAATTGTTCGCCGGACCCGAGCCGCGCCGCGGCGGTTGCGACGCGCCCGCGACGGCCGGCAGCGCCGGCGATTGGGTGATGTCGACCGCCAATCCGAGGCTGCGCGGCGCGCTTTGAATGTCTGAATGGGTCTGCCCGTTGCTGCACGCGACAGCGCCACATTGGCGCCGCCGCCCTTGCTGCCAAGTGACGGATTTTGATGCAACTTTCCCGCCACAGCGGGAATTTATCTTGCGGCCGGCCGCCGGAATGACCTTGTGATGCCACAGCCGACGCAGATATTGTGCGGGCCAAATCATGCGCATGGCGTGCGCCGGCCGCTTGAGGCGCGAGGAAGAGGACGTGATGATTGAATTTTCTGCCGCAACCCGGGCCTTGACCCTGGCGGTGATCGCCGCGACCGGTCTTGCCGTCACGTCTGCCGATGCCGCCCCGACCAAGCGCCGCGCCACCGTGGCCTATTCCGGCAACGGCCCGAACTATTCCTATCAGTCCGGCCCGCGGACCCGCGTGTATGTCAGCAAGCGCTCCTGGCTCGATGGCGGCACCGAAGTGCTGCCGGGTGACCGCAAGTTCAGCGACTATGCCTTCCCGCCGGCCGTCGGCTATCCATCGTTCGCCCGCGAGAACCTCAACCGTCCGATCGATCGCCAACCGCTGATGGCGCCGTCCGATCTCGGCGGCTATCCGACCCGGATTCCGATCCCCTACTGAGGGCTGCGGCATCACCCGATCACCAAGGCCGGGCTCTGCCCGGCTTTTTGCGTTCGGAGGGCGATCCAAGCATTCTCTCGTCATTCAAGCATCTTCGAGCAACTCACGCTGCCATCGCCCGGCCCGACCGGGCGATCCAGTAGTCCAGAGGCGGCGAAGAGTGAGCCGAGAGGCCGCGGCGTACTGGATGCCCCGCCTGCGCGGGACATGACGATCGCGACAACAAGCGAGCGCTTTCTCGCGGCGCCGTCGCGTCCGAGTCATCCGGCACGTTCCGCCCTCATCCAAAGCAAGGGCGCAGGGAAGGCCAGGCCTCCGCTGAGGCCTGCGGCCCGCCTGCGAAAGAAAATGCAGGCGGCAGGTACCACAGGTCCAGCCGGCGCGACCCGGCCCTCCCTGCGCGATGGGCTCACGCTTACTCTGCGCTCTCCTCGGTGTCCGGCTTGATAGCCACCGTCGCCATGRAGATGATCACCCCACAGGCTTGGCGCCGGCATCGGGGCGCCAGGACCACGCAGCTTCGCGTCCGCAAGAGCCTCGTTCGTCCGCACGTCCGTCAGGACATGCTGCGCGCCCGCGCGGCCACCGCATCCCCGCCTCACGCCTCGTGACGATCGCGAAACGCCCCTTGCAAGCGAAGCGGGATGGCCCGAGAAACCATGAATTCTGGAAAAGAGAAAGCCGATTCTTGCCCGCGGCATGGACGGATCGTCCGATCCATTTGAAGGCGCGGATGAAATCAGTTTTTCGCCGCAGCAGATTTGGCGGATGAGGGCGTCTGTAGGAGCCCATGATTGGCTGCAATCGCGCAACTGCGCCGCACTGATTTGCCCGACGAGTCGTCTTTGTGGATCAGCCCGCGGAAGCGGTCTTGATCGTCRCCCCATCGCAACCACAGATCACGTCATGGCAGCAAAGTCGCATCTGCGATGCTTCGAGCTATGCAGATGCGCCGCGACGGGCTCACCTCCCCTTGCGGGGAGGGGAGCGCAAAGTTCGCGCGGCGGGACCTCGRCTCCGATGAGCATCCGCGTCCGACTACGCGGTGAGCTTCTCCARCTCCTTGATGATCGCCTCGCCCATCTGCGCGGTCGATGCGGGCGTCGARCCTTCGGCCTTGATGTCGGCGGTGCGCAGGCCTGATGCGAGCACGGCGGCGATCGCGGCATCGAGCTTGTCGGCGAGGGCGCCGAGATCGAACGAATAGCGCAGCGCCATGCCGAACGAGGTCAGCATCGCGATCGGATTGGCGAGACCCTTGCCGGCGATGTCGGGGGCCGAGCCATGCACCGGCTCGTACAGCGCGCGGCGCTTGTGGGTCTTCGCATCGACCTCGCCGAGCGAGGCCGAGGGCAGCATGCCGAGCGATCCCGTCAGCATCGCCGCGATATCCGACAGCATGTCGCCGAACAGATTGTCGGTGACGATGACGTCGAACATCTTCGGATATTTCACCAGGTTCATGCCGCCGGAATCGGCGAGCTGGTGTTCGAGCGTGACGTCCTTGTACTCGCGATTGTGGACCGCAGTGACGACCTCGTTCCAGAGCACGCCCGACTTCATGACGTTGCGCTTCTCCATCGACGTCACCTTGTTGCGGCGCTTGCGCGCGAGGTCGAAGGCGACGCGGGCGATGCGCTCGATCTCATAGGTGTCGTAGACCTGGGTGTCGACGGCGCGCTTCTGGCCGTTGCCGAGATCGGTGATGGTCTTGGGCTCGCCGAAATAGACGCCGCCGGTGAGCTCGCGGACGATCATGATGTCCAGCCCCTCGACGATCTCGCGCTTCAGGCTCGAGGCATCGGCCAGCGCCGGATAGCACACCGCCGGACGCAGATTGGCGAACAGGCCGAGATCCTTGCGCAGGCGCAACARACCGGCCTCGGGCCGCACCTCATAGGGAACGCCGTCCCATTTCGGWCCGCCGACGGCGCCGAAGATGATCGCGTCGGCCGCCTTGGCCTTGTCCATGTCGGMTTCCGAGATCGACGCGCCGTGGGCGTCATAGGCCGCGCCGCCGACCAGGCCCTCTTCGGTCTCGAACGACGCGAGACCCTTGCCGTTCAGCCAGCCGATCAGCCGCTTCACCTCGGCCATGACTTCGGGGCCGATGCCGTCGCCGGGCAGCAGAAGGAGCTTGTGGGTCGCCATGGTCGTTGTCCTCATGTGGGTCGTTGTCATGGCCGGTCTCGTCCGGCCATCCGCGCCTCTGCGAGCAGGGACGGGAGGCCCGGCGTGCGGCCGGACATGACGAAGAGCGGCTTTAAAATCCGCGCGGAGTGCTAAAGCCCTCCTGCGCCGTTGGCAAGCCACCAATGTCACCGCCCGTCTTCTGTACCTGCAGACCGCGCTGTAATGTGCTCGAAAAATGGCGGCCAAACAGCATGAATTGCCCGATCATCGCCGCACCGGAGCATTTCTTGCCAACATCCCAATCCGTCCCTACAGCGGTCCGCCCGGCGTTGACCAACCTCACGCTCTCGCTCGGCCCGATCATCGGTCTCGGCATCGGCCGCTTCGCCTATGCGCTGGTCCTGCCGGACATGCGCGACTCGCTGCACTGGTCGTATTCGGCCGCCGGCTTCATGAACACCGTCAATGCCGCCGGCTATCTGCTCGGCGCCCTGATCGCAGCACAACTGGCGCAGCGCGTCGGCGGGCTGGCCGCAGTGCGCGGCGGAACGCTGGCAGCGCTGGCGTCGCTTGCCGTCTGCGCCATGACGAGCGACTTCGCGGCGCTCAGCCTGGCGCGGCTCATGACCGGCATCGGCGCCGGCGTGGCGCTCGTGGCCGGCGGCGCGCTGGCGGCGCGGGTTGCACTGGCCCAGCCGGCGCGGGCGAGCTTCGTGCTCAGCCTGTTCTATGCCGGGCCGCCGCTCGGCATCGTGGTCTCCGGCCTGATCGCACCGTTCGTGCTGCAGGCGTTCGGGCCCGGCTCGTGGTGGATCGTGTGGGCGGTGCTGGCGGCGCTCGGCGCGGTGCTGATCGTGCCGCTGCTCGTGATGCCGATCCCGGCGAGCGCAGCGGTGCCGGAGACCCGCGCCGACCGCGTCTCRCTGCGGCCAATGGCGATCTATCTGGTCAGCTACTTCCTGTATGGTGCCGGCTACATCGCCTACCTCACCTTCATGATCGCCTATGTCCGCGATCTCGGCGGCGGCGCGGTGGCGCAATCCGCCTTCTGGTGCCTGATCGGGCTTGCCGGCTTCAGCACGCCCTGGGTCTGGCGCCGCGTGCTGGCGCTGGACCGCGGCGGCCGGCCGACCGCCTTCATCCTCACGGTGAACGCGATCGGCGCTGCGCTGCCATCGCTCGGCCATTCACCGGCGATGCTGGCACTGTCGGCCGCCGTGTTCGGCATCGCGTTCTCCACCGTCACCACGGCGACCACCGCCTTCGTGCGTTTCAACCTGCCGCAGAGCGCCTGGCCGCGCGCGATCGCCGCGCTGACGATCTCATTCGGTATCGGCCAGACGATGGGCCCTTTCGGCGTCGGCGCGATCACCGATGCGATGGGGAGCCTGACTTATGCGTTGAACGTGTCGGCGGCGTTGTTGCTGCTCGGCGCCGCRATGGCGGCGATGCAGAGCAAGTTGAAGCGCACGGACCGCGCCTCATAAACGCTGTCGTCCCCGCGTTCGCCGGGACGACAGCGGAGATCGTGAGCGCCATCTGGGCTCGACCAGCTGGAGGTCAACTCCCGCTGAACGAATTGTAGCCCTGGTCTTCCCAGTAGCCGCCCTTGTAGTCGTTGGTGACCTCCATCGCGACCACGTATTTGGGGTTCTTGAAGCCGAGCTTGGTGGGGACGCGGATCTTCATCGGGTAGCCGTAGGCGCGCGGCAGGATCTGGTCGGCGAATCTGAACGTCATCTGGGTCTGCGGATGCAGCGCGGTGCGCATATCCAGCGGCGAGTTGTAGCCGTCCTTGTCGGCGCAATTGAACCAGACATATTTCGCGCGCGTATCGGCACCGATCAGCTTGAGGAAGTCGCGCAAGGGCGTGCCGGTCCAGGAACCGATCGCGCTCCARCCCTCGACGCAGATGTGGCGTGTCACCTGCGTGACCTGCGGCAGCGCGTGCAGCTCSTCGAGCGTCCACGACTTCTTGTTGTCGACGAGGCCGCGCACCTCGAGCTTCCAGTCGGCGGCATCGATCTCCGGYGCCTCGTCGAGCGTGTAGTAGGCGTTGAACGGGAACGGCTTGGTGATCGCGCTCTCCGGGAAGGTCGGCGCCAGCGCGTCCGGATYGAACATCCAGGCCTGCACCGCRTCGTTGAACTTGGAGACCTTCTTCAAGAGTTCCTCGGCCGTGTCGCTGTCGACGACGTCGCAACCGGTCAGCAAGGTCAGCGCACCCAGGCTGGCACCGCCGGTGAGGAAGCGGCGTCGCGTCAGGTCTGGCATCGTCTTGAGCGAGTCCTTGATCAAGAGCCGCTTGTCGACGCCGGGAATCAGGAACGGGCGTTTGGCCATGACGATGTCTCCTCTCAGCGCCCTGTGATCATCGCGCGCAGGCTCTTCGGCACCAGCAGCGCGAGCAGGATGTGAATGACCAGGAAGGCGCAGATCAGCGCCATGCAGACGAAATGGACATAGCGCGCGGCAGGATAGTCGCCGAACAGGCTGACCAGCCAGTGCAGCTGCACCGGCTTCCACATCGACAGGCCCGTCAGCACGACGACGATGCCGACCAGGATGATGCCGAGATAAAGCAGCTTCTGCACCGCATTATAGGCCGTGAGGTCGTCATGCGACAGCTTGAAGGTCAGCGCCGCCTTGAGGTCCGCGATGACGGACGCCGGCGAAAGCGGCAGCAGCTTGCGGCGGAACCGGCCGGTGACGAGACCGGTGACGAGATAAGCGAGCCCGTTCAGCATCAGCACCCACATCGCGGCGAAGTGCCACAGCAGCGCGCCGCCGAGCCAGCCGCCGAGCGTGATGCTGCGATCGAAGCGGAAGTCGAACAGCGGCGAAGCGTTGTAGATCTGCCAGCCCGACATGATCATGACGATCATCGCCGCGGCGTTGATCCAATGCATGACGCGGACCCAGGCCGGCTGGATCACCTTGGTGCGGGACGTGCTGATCGTCGTTGCGGTGGCGGCGATGCTGGACATGACAGGCTCGGTCGTTCGGGGGTGGTCGAAAGGTTCCAGACGAATATACGCGACCTGATGGCTGGTCGTTACGGGCGCAAACCGGCAAATCGATGCAGATTGCGTCCAAGCTCTCACAAAAAAGCGAGCCGGGGTGGGCCCGGCTCGCTCGTGGTCACATCCGCGAGGAGGAGGATGAACGGATGTGGCCGGTATTCCCGGGCGCGATCAGGAGGCCGGCATCAGCACGGTGTCGACCACATGGATCACGCCGTTCGACTGATTGACGTTGGGGATCGTGACCATCGAGGTTCCGCCCTTGGCGTCGACGATCATGACGTTCTTGCCCTCGCGCTTGACGGTGAGCTGCTCGCCCTCGACCGTCTTCAGAGTCTGGCCATCCTTKAGGTCGGCGGCCTCGAGCTTGCCGGGCACGACGTGATAGGTGAGGATCTTGGTCAGAGTTGCCTTGTTCTCGGGCTTGACCAGCGTGTCGACGGTGCCGGCCGGCAGCTTGCCGAAGGCGGTGTTGGTCGGCGCGAACACCGTGAACGGGCCCTTGCCCTCCAGCGTCTGCACGAGGCCCGCAGCCTTCACGGCGGCGACCAGCGTCGTGTGATCCTTCGAATTGACGGCGTTCTGGATGATGTTCTTCGACGGATACATCGCCGCACCTCCGACCATCACGGTCTTTTCCTCGGCGCGCGCGGGCGCAACGAAGGTCGAGGTCAGTGACAACGCGCTGAAGGCGGCGGCGGCGAGATAGGCAATGCGCTTGGACATGGGTAGCTCCCTAATGAAGGCGGCGGCAGTGCCGCGTGATCAGTTCGACTGCGACACCGATGCGATGGTGAGCGATGTTGCTCTTGCGTCGTGTCGGACCGAGTTACGCCGCCTCAGGCGAGCGGGTTTCGCGCCATAATTTAACGTGATGTTTGAAACCTCGGCGCGTCGAGATCGTCTCGCTCTCCGCATCGCCGGTCGATCGACGACAGAATGTCGCGCGCCGCGATGTCACAAGCGCGGAACTGATTGCGTGCCTGTCGGTCAATGGCCGATGAYGCTCGACGGCGCGCACGCGCTTGAACGCGTTAACTACAATCACAACCGGCGGCGCTGCCGCACCCGGAAATTATTGCAGTTAACAATCTCTTAAGGTTGACTGATCGGCACACGGCGCCATTGCGGGAAGGGGATGTCCCGCAACTCCGGCGCTCTCGGCGGGGGTTTCCTAAAGTGAACAGAACGATCTGGATCGCGGGGTTTTGCCTCGTGATAATCTGCTGCTTGCTTGCAACAAAGATGGTGCTGGCGGCGGTTTCGCCAGCAGATCTCGACAACGAGACGACGTCGACAGTGATCGGCACGTCGGTTCCCGGCGTTGATACTCTAAGCGACACCGATCGTAGCTTCGGCACGCCGATTGACGTCAGGGAAACAACGGCTTTGCCGTTGGTCTCAAGATCGGTGCKCGCGGAAGCGCGCGGCGCGTCTGCCGCACGCCGTGTGCGAGCGGCTCATAAGAAGCAGGTGCTGCGTCCGCTCAAGCGGCATGTCGAGCCGGTGAAGACCGTGGCCGTGCCATGCCGCGAGCTCGATCCGATCGCGCGCTTCCTGGCATCGTCCAAGATCGGTCCGGGCTGTCAGGCCTGAGCTCATGGGCCGCTAGGCCGCCACGGCCATCACCACCTGGGCCAATAATTGCTCGCGCCGCGTCTGCGAGCGCTGGCCTTTCATGGTGGCCGCAAAGCGCTCAAGGATGCCGTCCTCGAACGCGGTCACGATGGTGTCGTGCACATAGCTCTTGCGACAGATCGCCGGCGTGTTGGTGAGTTCGTCGGCAGCGGCGCGGATCGCTTCCAGGATCTGCTTCTTGCGGCCGCGCGCGCTCGCCGCCGGCGTGATCCGCGACAATGTCTCCAGCGCCACCGCCGAGGCCATCAGCGTGCGGAAATCCTTCAGCGAGATCTTGATGCCGGCGATCTCGCGCAGGAAGGCGTTGACCTGCGTGGTGGAGACGGCGCGCACCACGCCCTGGGCATCGCGATACTGGAACATGCGGCGGCCGGGCAGGCCGCGCAGGATCCCGACGGCGCGCACCAGCTTGGCGGCGTCGCATTCCTTGCGCACCGCCTTGCCGCCCTTGGCCTTGAAGGTCAGCACCAGGCCGTCGTCTTCGAGAATGACGTTCGACTTCAACAATGTGGTGGCACCGCGGGTGCCGTTCAGCCGCGCATAGGATTCATTGCCGGGGCGAATGGCGGTGCGCGCGATCAGCTCGATGACGGCCGCGAGCGCGAACTCGCGCGTCGGCTCGTCGCCGGCGAGATGTTTGGACACCGCGCGGCGGATGCGCGGCAGCGCGCCGACCAGCTTCGCCAGCCGATGCGCCTTGCGATGCTCGCGCACCTTCTCCCAGTCGGCGTGATAGCGATATTGCAGCCGCCCGGCGGCATCGATGCCGACCGCCTGCAGATGCAGACTCGGATCGGGCGCGTAGCGGACGTCGCGATAGGCCGGCGGCACCGCCATCGCGTGCAGCCGGCGAATCGTGCCGGCATGGCGGATCGGCGTGCCGTTGGCCCGGATGAAGCTGTAGCTCTTGCCGCGCTTGATGCGACGGATGGTCAACTCGGTCTGGTCGCCGAGCTTGAGGCCGATGCGCTGGGCAAGTTCCTCGACCGAGGTCTTGGCATTGGCTTGCGCGTTGGCGGCCTTGGTATGGGCGAGGTCCTTCAGCGTCAGCTTGCGCCGGGGCGGCTTGGGCGGCCACTGGCCTAGCGCTTTCGCGAGCGCCACCTCGGCATCGGCCGGGCCGACCCGCGAGCTCTCGAAATTCTGCTGATCCGTCATTGCTTTAGACGCCCTGCCGTCGTGCTTATCCGCTCAATGCCCCGCGCCGCAATTTGGTTCCGGCCAGGTTATCCACAGCTTCAAGGCGATTTAGGGCGTCATCGCCCGGAAGGCGAGTCCTGAAATTTAGGCAAAACGGTTTCAAGATACCGCAAGCCGACCGGTTTCGGGGTAACCTTGATGATTGGCAGCCCTCCCTGCGGCAAACCGATCTCACCTGCTGCAACCTCCACGTACAATTCTTTGATCCTGCGCAGACCGCCTCCCCGCCGAAGGTTCTACTTGTCTTGCCTTGTCGCCGCCGGTTACGCGGACGCATAGTGGAAACAACGACGGCCTGTGACGGGGTCCATCCGCAGGCCGCATGGTGGAGGGTGTGAAATGTCCGAGAAGATCTACGACGTCCCGGCTGAGTGGGCGAAACGCGCCTTCGTCGACGACGCGAAATACCAGGAGATGTATGCGCGCTCGATCAAGGATCCGAACGGCTTCTGGGCCGAGCAGGCCAAGCGCGTCGAGTGGGTGAAGGCGCCCACCATCATCGAGAACGTCTCCTACGCCCCCGGCAACATCTCGATCAAATGGTTCGAGGACGGCGTCCTCAACGCCGCCTATAATTGCATCGACCGCCACCTCGCCACCCGCGCCAACCAGACCGCGATCATCTGGGAGGGCGACGATCCCTCGCAGTCCAAGAACATCACCTATCGCGAACTGCACGACGAAGTGTGCAAGATGGCCAACATCCTGCGCAACCGCAACGTCAAGAAGGGCGACCGCGTCACCATCTACCTGCCRATGATCCCGGAGGCGGCCTATGCGATGCTGGCCTGCGCCCGGATCGGCGCGGTACATTCGGTAGTGTTCGGCGGCTTCTCGCCGGATTCGCTCGCGCAGCGCATCAAGGACTGCGACTCCAAGGTCGTCATCACCGCCGATGAAGGCCTGCGCGGCGGCCGCAAGGTGCCGCTGAAGGCCAATGTCGACGCGGCGCTGAACAAGGTCGACAATGTCGACTGGGTCGTCGTGGTCAAGCGCACCGGCGGCAAGGTCGAGATGAACCCGACGCGCGACCTCTGGTATCACGAGGCCGCGGAGATGGTGACGACGGAGTGCCCGTGCGAGCCGATGCATGCGGAGGATCCGCTGTTCATCCTCTACACGTCGGGCTCGACCGGCCAGCCCAAGGGCGTGCTGCACACCACCGGCGGCTATCTCGTCTACGCCGCGATGACGCATCAATATGTGTTCGACTATCACGAGGGCGACGTCTACTGGTGCACCGCCGATGTCGGCTGGGTCACCGGCCACAGCTACATCCTCTATGGGCCGCTGGCGAACGGCGCGGTCACGCTGATGTTCGAAGGCGTGCCGAACTATCCGGACAATTCGCGGTTCTGGAACGTCATCGACAAGCACAAGGTCAACACCTTCTACACCGCCCCGACCGCGATCCGCTCGCTGATGAGCGCCGGCGAGGAGCCGGTGAAGAAGACCAAGCGCAAGTCCCTGCGCCTGCTCGGCTCGGTCGGCGAGCCGATCAATCCGGAGGCCTGGGAGTGGTATCACCGCGTCGTCGGCGGCGGCCGCTGCCCGATCGTCGACACCTGGTGGCAGACCGAGACCGGCGGCATCCTGATCACGCCGCTGCCCGGCGCAACCAAGCTCAAGCCCGGCTCGGCGACGCGGCCGTTCTTCGGCGTGGTTCCCGAAATCGTCGACGCCGACGGCAAGACGCTGGAGGGCGCGACCGAGGGCAATCTCTGCCTGACCCGCTCCTGGCCGGGCCAGATGCGYACCGTCTATGGCGACCATGCCCGGTTCGAGATGACCTACTTCTCGACCTACAAGGGCAAGTACTTCACCGGCGACGGCTGCCGCCGCGATGCCGATGGCTATTACTGGATCACCGGCCGCGTCGACGACGTCATCAACGTCTCCGGTCACCGCATGGGCACCGCCGAGGTCGAGAGCGCGCTGGTCGCGCATGCGAAGGTCTCGGAGGCCGCCGTGGTCGGCTATCCGCACGACATCAAGGGCCAGGGCATCTACGCCTATGTYACCCTGATGGCCGGCGAGACGCCGAGCGAGGAGCTGCGCAAGGAGCTCGTCGCCTGGGTGCGCAAGGAGATCGGACCGATCGCCTCGCCCGACCAGATCCAGTTCGCACCGGGCCTGCCCAAGACCCGCTCCGGCAAGATCATGCGCCGCATCCTGCGCAAGATCGCCGAGGACGAGCCGAGTGCGCTCGGCGATACGTCGACCCTGGCCGATCCCGGCGTGGTCGACGATCTCGTGCAGCACCGGCAGAACCGCAAGGAGAAGCAGGCCTAGCGAATGCCTGCGGGGCKGATCAGGAAACGGTTGGAGAACGKAGCCCGGATGGGCTGCGTTCTCTGGCTTTTTGCGGSTGGGATCGGGCCCTCGGCCGCSCAGCTCATCCCGCAGTCGCCCGAGCTGAAGACATCGATCGCGTTCTTCTACAGGGATCCGCGGATCGAAACCCTCACCCATGTCTTTGCGACCCTGACCTCGGAAGGACGCGATTGGACGGCCTACCCGCCGGTTGCCGGCTTGCTGGGRCGGACRTTTGCGCTGCATCCGGACTGGATCGACCGGCTGGCRCCATCACCCGGARACAGCAAGGCMGCTTCGGCCTTCCTCGCCGCCGTTCGGCTSTCGGGCCATGCCGCGGAAGCCGGCAAGTATCGCAGCCGCTTCGGCCCGAACGACCTCGACTCCACGCTGGAGGATCAGTTCGGCAGCGCTCCCGACCGGCTCGAGGATATCAGGATCCGGACGCCGACAGACCTGGACCTGCTGTGGGGCGCCTCGTTCGCCGAGGGTGACGGCCGTTACGTGCGCATGATCCTCGACTTCTTTGCTTCGATCACCAATCAATCTGAGCTGATTGCACTCGACACCGCGCGCATCACRGTCGCGATGGTCGGCGGTCCGAAGGACATCTACGACGCCCTGAAACAGCGCTATGACGCGGCACAGCGCGGCCGGATGGTCGTTGCAGCCGCTGCGCTCTGGGCCACCGGGTCGAACGTGCGCCAGCACGACTATGTCCGGCAAGCGACGACGGCCTACATCCACGACCATCCCGGCACCTACGCCGTCCGGGCCCTGTCGGCGATCACCGGCATCAAATAGRGCTGCCCGGCGCCGGCGCAGCCCCTGTCAGGAACCGATCAGACCCACCACAACCCGGTTTGCGGGCGAGTGTTGTTTTCGGGTCATTTACTTGGGCGAGAAGTTTTTCTTTCCTCGAATGGCCCGGTGTGGCCCGGCGCGCACGGGAACCAGGCCGACAGAAGAGAGAATGACGATGCGGTTCGCGGCGATCAGGACGGCGACGGCAAAGGCGGTGGTGTTCGCAGCGGCCGCTCTGGGCGCAGGCCTTGCCACGACCGCTCCCGCGTCGGCCCGCCCCGAGCTGGTGGACATGGCCGGCGACTTTTCGCCCGGCACGATCGTGGTGAAGACCGGCGAACGAAAGCTCTACCTTGTGCTCGATGGCCGCCACGCGATGCGCTACCCGGTCGGCGTCGGCAAGGCCGGGCGGCAATGGGCCGGCACCACCAAGATCGACGGCAAGTACAAATATCCGGCCTGGGCGCCGCCCGCCGAGGTGAAGCGCGACAAGCCCAACCTCCCCGACGTCATCGCCGGCGGCTCGCCACACAACCCGATGGGCGTCGCCGCCATGACCTTGGCGGGCGGCGACTACGCCATCCACGGCACCAATGTGCCGGGCTCGGTCGGCGGCTTCGTCTCCTATGGCTGCATCCGCATGCTCAACGCTGACATCACCGATCTCTATGAGCGGGTGTCGATCGGCACGACTGTCGTGGTGACGCGCTGAAGCGCGGTCCGGCTGAAGCTATCGCAGCCGAAGCCCCCACAGAACGAACTCTCCGTTAACGACATATCCGTGGAACTTTTCACCTGTAGTTGTACGGGGTGGAGGATTTATATCTTGTTTATCTTGGTTGCGCCAACTACCCAATTACAACTTTGGGGAGTTGGTGCATGTTTCGGTTCAATTTCAAGATAGGGACGAAACTCGGGATTACGGCCGGGATCGGGGTGGTTCTGGTGGCCGGCATGTTGGCCAACCAGATCATCGGCAACCAGTCGATCGAACAGTCCAGCAAACTGGTCGTGATCAACACGGCCAACCGGGCCAACGCCCAGGCCGCAGAAGCGGCGATGCTGCGGGCGCAGATCAGCGCGCAGGACATCGGCAGCGTGGCCGCCCCGGATCGCCTGCAGGCCAGCCTGCAGGCGCTGCAGGACCATCTCGCCGCCGCAGCCAMGGAAGTTGACGCCGCACGCCAGCGCGCAACCCGTGCGGTGGCGCGGGAGATGTATGGCGAGATCCGCACGCTGATCGACAAAGCGGCGGCCGCCGGGACCGACTATGCCAAGGCGCAAGCCGATGTGCTCGCCAAGGTCGCAGCCCGCGGCCAGGCGTCTGAGGCCTGGGAACGAAGCTTTCCCAAACTCCTGACCAACCCCAGCCTCGCCGCTTCCCCCAATCATTTCAGCCTCGAGGCCGAGTTGCGAGCCGCCGACGCGGCGCTGGCGGCCGTCCGCGCGGCAAGCTGGCATTTCGCCAAGACCGGCGAYGTGAAGCAGCGGGATGTCGCAACCGCGAGCGTCGACCGGCTGGTCGCAGCCCTGCAGAASGCACGCAGCCTTGCSRSCGAGAAGGACCTGCARRCRGGAATCGACGAACTGATCGCCATCGCGACCTCGTTCAAGACGGCCGCGCTRGATTATTTCAGGGCCGATGAGGTCAGCAAGCGCGTCTTCAACGACAATGTCGCGACMACCTCGAAGGAGATCGCGAAGCGGATCGGCGAAGCCGCCACCATGGGCTCCGAAATGATGGCGCTGCGCCAGAAYCAGCTGGTCGCAGAGCTGGARCGGGTCGGCACTGTCGCSCTGATCGTCGGCGCGCTGGTCGTGCTGGTGCTGATTGGCTCCGCGGTCTTCTCCTCGCTGAGCATCGCGCGTCCGATCCGGCGGGTCGGCGAGG